>OMKS01000314.1_pt1 | contig 45311 bp, 47 predicted proteins | sample 1674721 | NCBI WGS metagenome assembly OMKS01 (sample SAMN06264996, study PRJEB25208) | sediment metagenome | isolation source: hot spring sediment | place: USA: California | collected 2014-09-02 | reverse complement strand
TTTTCAAGCAGAAGACGGCATACGAGATCTAGTACGGTCTCGTGGGCTCGGAGATGTGTATAAGAGACAGATCCGGTGCGCGGCATCGGGTTGGCCTACGCGGTGGGCGGCCTGTTTCATGGCGGCCAGGCGGTTCGGGTCCTGCAACAGCCGGTCGACCTTCCACGGGAGGGTTTCCCCGGAGCTGGGCACCACGCCGGCGCCGTGCTCGACCAAGTAGCCGGCGTTGAAGATTTCCTGGCCGGGCACCGGATCCCAGACGACCATCGGCAGGCCACTGGCGAGGCACTCGGCGGTGCTCAGGCCGCCGGGCTTGCCGATGTACAGGTCCGCCGCGGCCATCCATTCATGGATGCAGTCGGTATAGCCCATGATGCGAATATCGTGGCCGGTTGTCTGACGGCCGACGGCCTGGCTCAAGTGGGTCCTGAGCTTTTCGTTACGCCCGCAGACGATGACGAACTGGGCCGGCGTTCGGATAGCCGCCAGAAAACGGAGGATGGCCTCAGGCTTTCCGCCGCCGGCGGTCCCGGCACAGAGCAGGATGACCGGCCGATCCTCCCGCAGGCCCGTGCTCTGCCGCACCCCGGAGCGATCCGGCGGGTTCTCAAAGACCGGATCGATAGGGATGCCCGTGATGGAAATGCGATCGCCGGGCACGCCCGCCGCCTCGAGTTGGACACGGTTCTCTTCGTGCGTCACGAAATACCGGCAGACCCGCCGCGTGAGCCAACTGGCGTGGACGTAAAAGTCGGTGACGATGATCGACAGATGGGCGGCGAGGGTCTGCCGCCCCAGCATGCGAGCGATGATGACCGCCGGGGTGAAATGCGTACACACGCACGCCGTCGGGCCGAAGCCCTGTATCTTGCGAACCAGGGCGCGGGTGTTGAGGCGCTCGAGCAACTCGCGGAGGTGCCGTTGTTGCCAGGGCACATCGGTCTTCTCGAACGCCCACGCCCATAGAGCCGGCGCCGTGCGCACCAGCCAGAGGAACTGCCGCGAGTACAGGTCCCTGAAGGGACGGCTGGCGTATTCCAGGCAGTCGATCCACTCCACGCACGCGACCTGCGGCAACTGGCCGAAGGCCTTGTGCAACGCCTGGGCGGCCCGGTTATGGCCGCTGCCGGCGCCGACCGACAGGATGAGAATACGCGCCTTGCTCATACCATCTCCCCGGGTCGGCCGACCGTGGGACGACCCCATCGGCGGCCAGTATCGCATCCGAAACGCCGAAAAGCAACGGGCCGCTCGATCGCTCACATGCGGTCTCGACCCACGAACGAAATGAGCAGACCCAGCCCGATCACGGCCGCGACCAGGTAACCCATGACCCCCAGCGTCTGCAGGTGGAAGAGGCCGAAAAACGTGCCCTCTTGGGCGATCAGCAGGCTCGAACCGATCAGCAAAGCTGCGGTGATCATCGCGAAGCTGATGCGGTTGGAGCTTTTGTCCAGCGTCTTGTTGAGGTTTTCCAGGTGCTCGTGGTGCACGTGCACGCGAAACTGACCGCGGCGGAACTTGCCGATGATGGCCGCGGCGTCGTCGGGCAGACGGGAGGCCAATTGGCCCGCGTCCTGGCTCATCCGCCGCAGGTGCCGCAGCATGTTGCCGGGGCTCATGTCCTGCAAGGTAAATCGCCGCGCGTAGGGCTTCAGATGCTCGATGATCTGGAAGTCCGGGTCGAGCGCACGGGCGAACGATTCAATCGTCATCAGGCTCTTGAGCATAAGCGTGAAGTCCGCCGGCGGCCGTATGCGATGCAGCCGCATGATCTCGAAGCCCCGCCCAATCGCTTCGCGAAAGGGAATATCCCGCAACGGCAGGTGGGAATAGGTATCCAGCAACGTCTCCACGGCCCGGGTCAGGCCGACGAGCGACACGTCATCCGGCAGCATCTCGGCCCGCTCGAGCGCCTGGACGATTCCGCCCACGTCGCCGTCCACAATCGCGATGACGACCGACTGAAGGAGCTGGCGGTCCTGACGGGTCAGTCGGCCGACCTGGCCGAAGTCCAATGGGGCCAACACGTTGTCCGGCATCACCAGGAAATTGGCCGGATGCGGATCGGTGTGGAAAAAGCCGAACTCGAAGACCTGCCGCAGGACGAAGTCAGCCCCCCGTCGCGCCACCAGCGGCGGGTCCAGTCCCGCGCGCTGCAGCGCGGCGATCTCATTAGGCTTGATCCCGTCGATATACTCCATGACCAGAAGGCCCTCGGTGCAATACTCCTCGAGCACCTCCGGGACGTGAACCGCCTCGTCGTCGGCGAAGTTCCGGATGAACCGCTTCTGGTTGCGGCGTTCATTGGCCAGGTCCACCTCCAGCGCGACGGCCCGGCTGAACTCGCGGACCATCCGCTGCGGGTCAAAATTCTCAGGCAACGTGAACCTCGCCTTGACCAGGCCGGCGACGTTCTCCAGCATCTCACACTCGGTGCGGATCGTCTCACCGATACCCGGTCGGCGAATCTTCAGGACGCATTCCCGTCCATCGTGCGTGCGGGCGCGATGAACCTGGGCGATGCTGGCCGCGGCGATCGGCTCCGGATCGAACCAGGCGAACACCTCCTCAGGCGGCCCCTCAAGGTGCTCCTCCAGCGCCGCCCGGATGACCTGAGGCTTCTCGGGCGAAACGTGATCCTGGAGCTTCTCGAGCTGCTCGATGTACTCGACCGGCAGCAGGTCGGGGCGGGTGCTGAGCAATTGCCCCATCTTGATGAAGGTCGGCCCCAGTTCCTCCATGGCCAGCCGCACCCGGGCGGCCGGGCTCTGCGCCAGGACCTCCTGCTCAGCGGCGCGGCGAAGGCGGCGCGTGCCGAACGCCACGCGAAACCGACGGTTTACGACCGCGGCCACCTCTTCAAAGCCGTACTTGACCAGAACGGCCATGATGTGACGCATACGCCGCATCTGCGCCACCGTGCGCCGCAGACGGTGAAAGGGCTGCAACAAGGTCTACTCCTTGGCGGCCAGGCGATCCAGCTTCTGCTCCAACCGTTGGATATCCTCGCGGGTGGCCAGGTGCAGCCCCTCCACGGTCTTTCGCACCTGTTCGCTGATGAGCTTTTCCAGGTCCTGACGGGTCTTCTCCGCCGAGTCCATCATCTCCTTGACGAAGCCCGACCGCTTGCCCTTCTCGGCCTGGCCCCGCTTGACGTACTCGTCGAAGATCCGCTCGGCCTTTTCCTGGGTCATCGACAGGGCTCCCAGGCCCGCCAGAAACATTTTGTCGAGTGTCTCAAACATAGAATCTCCCTTTCGTGAAATGGTCCAGCCTGCATCGTGTATCGGCCCGGCGCCGGCAGCGGATTAGCCCTTTTCGGCCGTCCGGACCCACTCGGCCACGTTCTTGGCCAATATTTCGATATCCCGCGTGCCCAGAATGTGTTCGCGGATGGCCGGCGGAATCTTGAGCTTGGTCATGGCCTCGGCCGCCCGCTGCCAGAGCCGCTCGGTCTGCTTGGGCGATTGAGCCAGAAAAAGCTCGGTGACCAGCTCCTGCAGGCGCCCCAGCAGAATCGTGTCACGCTGGCTGTAGTAGTCCCGAATGACCTGTTTCTGATAGGCCGTGTATTCGCGTTTCCCCATACATGCCCCCAACGCGTCGCGGCCGGCGCCTACCGCAGCGGCAAGACCGACAGCGTGTGCGGCGCATCGTATTCGTTGCCCTGCCCCGGCAGGTCGATATTGGCGACGTAAATCCAATTGCCCCGCAGGCACACCTCGCTGGGCCGATCCAGCAGGCCCCCCAAGCCGCCGGAGTTGGTCTCGTTCTTCCACAACGTGGTCACCTGGCCGGTCCGCGGGTCGACCTTATGCACGGCGTTGCCTACGTAGTCGGCGATGTAGACGGCCCCGGTGCGCGGATGCACCTTCAACCCGTCGGTGCTTTCCATGCCCTGACCGCGGGCGACCACCTCATGGGAGACGACGTTACCATCCAGCCCGAACCTGAAGCGCAGCAGCGACGCCTCGCCGAAATTGCATACGTACATGTTGCCCTGCTCGTCAAACCCCAGGCCGTTGGCCCCGATGCGCCAGTCGGGGTTGTCGGTATGGAACTTGACGACCAGGTGCTCGGCGGCGGCCCGGGTCAGGTCGATCGGCTCGCCCTGGAACTCGCTGAAGCGGAATCGGTACACGCCGCTGGGCATGGGATCGGCACTCAAATCCAGCGAGCTCTCGGTGACGTAGACGCTGTCGCCGTGGCAGGCGACGGCGTTGGCCTGGATGAAGCCGGTCACCAGGACCTCGACACCCTCGGGCCGGCCCTGGTTCATTCGTATCCGCAGCAGCCGCGATTTGTGGTCATGGAAACCCCACATGCTCTGGTTGTCTGCTACGTATAAATGCCCATCCGGCCCGAAATCGAGCCCCAAGGGGCCGGCCTTGCCCGTCTCCGGATGGCCGGGCAACTCGCCCACGTCGACAAGCTGGCCATCGGGCGACAGCCGGACAATTCGGGGCGCATAGCTGGGATCGTTGAAGTTAGGACAGGACAAGTAAATGAACCCATCCGCGCCCAAAACCATGCCGTCTGGCGTGTTGCACGCATCGGGCAGCAGCACGGCGATCCGCGGCTCGATGCCCGGACCACACCCCCCCGCCCCGATCACCATTATCGCCGCCAAGAGCCACCATATCGTATTGCTCTTCATGATCCCATCCTTTCACGGTGTTGCCGTTTCACCCCGGGCCGGAGCACATCGTTGCTCGGCCTTGCCTCATTTTATGGGCAAGAAGGTTACCTGGAAACCGCCTTCTTGCGTGATTTGGCCGGACGACGACCTGCGGAGCCCTCCACGCCGTCCACCGCACCTGGCCGGGGAAAGCGCCGGTATGCCGCGAAACCCCGCGATCAACTGAAGTTGTAGTGCTTTCGCACCGGCTCGGTGACCTTCCAGATGCACTTGAGCCCAACGGGAAAGACCACCAGGTCGCCCGGCCCGAACGTGACGCTCTCGGCGCCGGCGGGCCGATCCGTGACCGTAACCTTGCCCCCCAGGATCAGGCACGTCTCGGTTTGCGTGTAGTCCCAGGGGAACTCGCTAACGTCGCAGCTCCACGTGTCCCACGTCTTGCACTGGCGGGCTTCCTCATCGCTGGGCTTGCGAACCTGCACATCCTTGACTGTCGGCATGATAACCTCCCATAGTCCTTCCAGGCTTCCTCATCGTCCCTATTGTAATCGTCACGGCCCGTCAATCAACCGTCAAGCGGGCCCGTATTGGCGTATAGCCGTGGACCGGGCAATTGCCCCGTGCAATCGCAGGGCCCCACGATACAATAACGCCCAACGTGCATCATGGAGCATTGTCGGAGGCATGGACGCATGAGCGAAGAGATCGTCGGCATCATCGGCGGGACGGGGCTGGGGGACGTGCTGGGAACGCAGATCGAGGACGCCCGCCAGCGGCGGGTGCGGACGCCGTTCGGGCGGTGCAGCGGACCGATCCTGGTGGGTCACCTGGGCCCGCGGAAGGTGGCGTTTGTCAACCGCCACGGGGAGGGACACGTCCTCTCACCCAGTCAGGTGCCTTACGCGGCCAACCTCTTTGCCCTCAAGAGCCTGGGTGTCACCACGGTGCTGGCCACCGGGGCGGTCGGCTCGCTGCGCAAACAGATCGAGCCGCGGCACCTGGTGCTCGTGGATCAGTTTATCGACAAGACCTATCGCCGGCAGAATACGTTCTTTGAGAAGGGTCCGGCCGTCCACTGCGAGTTCGACGCTCCCTGCTGCGGGCGGCTGCGGAAGGTGCTGCGTCGGGTCGCGGCCAGGACGAAGGGCATGACGCACGAGGACGGGACGTACGTGTGCATGGAGGGACCGCAGTTTTCGACGCGGGCCGAGTCGCTCATGCACCAGGACTGGGGCGGCGATCTGATCGGCATGACCGCCCTGCCCGAGGCCAAACTCGCCCGCGAAGCCCAGATGTGCTACGCGTTGATCGCTCTGGTCAGCGACTACGACGCCTGGAAGCCGCACCCGCGCGGCAAGGGGCGGCACGACCTGCTGCGCGAGATTATCGCCAACCTGGATGCGGCAACGCTCAACGCGATCGAACTGATCGAGGCGGTGCTGCGGCTCGATGAGCCGCTGGCCGACGCCCGGTGTGCGTGCCGTCGGAGCCTGGACCTGGCCGTCTGGACGCGGCAGGAGTACATCAAGAGCGACCAGATGGAGCGCCTGGCCGTGCTGTTCAAGTAGGCCCACGGCCAAGAGGGGAACTCATGCCGGCACGGACGACGAGGGAACTGTTCGACATGGACCCATCGTCGCAGCCGCCCGCGCACGTCATCCGCGTGGCGCTGGCGACGGGGGCCGACCAGTGTTTTGACTACGCCGTGCCGGAAGCGCTGTGGCCGGTTGAGCCCGGCTGCCGCGTGGCCGTGCCGTTCGGCAAAGGCGATCGAACGGTGCAGGGTTTCTGCGTAGAGGTGCTCGACGACGCCGCGACCGATCAGCAGGCCCATTTCCGCCTGAAAGCCGTCAAGCGCGTGCTGGACGCCGAGCCGTTGCTGGATGCCTCGCTGCTGGACCTGGCACGCTGGATCAGCGACTACTACGTCTGTCCGCTGGGCCAGACGCTCGAGGCGATGGTGCCCGCCGCCGTCAAGAAGGACATCGGCGTCAAGACCGAGAAGCGCTTCTACCTGGCCGGCGACGCCGAGCCCGATCCGCCCCTGCGGAGCCACAAGCAGCGCCGAATCCTTGAGATTCTGCGCGAACACGGCGCCACCGACGCCGATCATACCATGCTCGCCGCCGACCTGCTGGCCCTGGCCGAGTGCGGCTCGGTCCCCCTGATGAACCTTCGACGCGCCGGCCTGGTGAAGATGACGCGGCACGAGGTCTACCGCGCCTTGCCCGCCGTCCCCGCCGGCCTGTATCGGGATGAGGCGGAGGTAACCCTCAACGCCGATCAAGAGCGATGTCTGGCCGCCATCGAAACCGAACTGGTCGCCGGGCGATTCGGCGTCTCCCTGCTGCACGGGGTGACCGACAGCGGCAAGACGGAGGTGTACATCCGTGCCGTCGAAAAGACCCTGGCTCAAGGCACGCAGGCCATCGTGCTGCTGCCGGAGATCGCCCTGACCGCGCAAACGGTCAACCGCTTCGGCCGACGATTTGGCCGGATCGCCGTGATGCACAGCCGCCTGACCGCCGCTCAGCGCAACGCCCAGTGGCGTACGATCCGCGCCGGCCAGGCCGACGTGGTCATCGGCGCCCGCTCGGCCGTGTTCGCGCCGGTCCGGCGGCTGGGCCTGATCGTCGTGGACGAGGAGCATGAGCCCGGCTACAAGCAGGACAGCGTGCCGCGGTACCACGCCCGCGACGTGGCGATCAAGCGGGCGCAGGCGGCCGGGGCGCACTGCCTGCTCGGTTCGGCGACGCCCTCGCTCGAGAGCCTTTACAACAGCCGCCACCGCGAGCACTTTCAGTTGCTGCAACTGCCCCGCCGCGTGCTGGATCGTCCGATGCCGGCGATGCACCTGGTGGACATGACTGCCGAAGCGCACTCGCCAGCCCGCCCCCGGCTGCTCAGCGACGCCCTGGAAGAGGCCCTGCGCGAGACGCTGGACCGCGGCGAACAGGCGATCCTTCTGCTGAATCGTCGCGGCTACAGCAGCTTCATTTTCTGCCCGCGGTGCCATTACTGCCTGCGGTGCCGCCAGTGCGACGTAACCCTGACGTTTCACAAGCGCCCGGACCGTCCCGCGCCCCAGGACCCGCAGGGTCGGCCCTTTGCAGGGGGTGTGGCCGTATGTCACTACTGCCTGAGCAAGACCCTGGTGCCCACCACGTGCCCGCTGTGCGGCGGCGGCATGATCATGCTGGGCCTGGGTTCGCAACGCCTCGCCGAGGAGGTCGGCCGCAGGCTGCCCCAGGCCCGCGTGCTGCGGATCGACAGCGATGCGATGGAGACCGGCGGGCCCGATCGCTATTATGAGGTCCTTGAAGACTTCGCCGCCGGGCGGGTCGATGTGCTGGCCGGCACGCAGATTCTCGCCAAGGGCCTGCACTTCCCCAACGTCACGCTGGTGGGCATCATCAGCGCGGATACGGCCCTGATGATCCCCGACTTTCGCGCCAATGAGCGGACGTTTCAGCTCATCAGCCAGGTCGCCGGTCGCTCGGGCCGCGCCGAGAAACCCGGCCGGGTCATCGTGCAGACGTTCTTGCCCGACCAGCCGGCGATCCGGTTCGCGATGCAACACGACTTCGAAGGGTTCGTTGAGGCCGAACTCGCCCACCGCCGTCAATGCCGCCTGCCCCCCTACTGGCGGCTGGCGATGGTGCACCTGCGGGATGCGAAGTTCGACCGGCTTGAAGCGGCCTGCAAGGAGATGGCCCGCCGCATTGACGAGCTCATCGCCGCCCGCCGTCTCGACGTCCGTGTCCGCGGGCCGATGCCGGCGACCATCAGCCGCATGCACGGCCGCCACCGCATGCAGATCGTCCTGCAGGCCCCAAATCCGCACGTTATGGGACGCCTGCTGGCCGACCTGCGGGCCTACGCCCCCCTGCGACCGGCCGTCCAGGTCCTGTACGACGTGGATGCCGTCCATCTCCTGTAAAAGCCCCCTCGTCCACCGTTGGCAGCCCGCCCGGTGCGATGCTATCGGACCAGGCCTCGGCAAGACCTGTTACCGCCCGGATCCGGGCACGGATCACCGGTGCGGGGGATTGACTGGGCTGCCCCATCGGGTACAATGGTATGTGTTGGAGGGTTGTGATCGGATGAGTGAACCTTTGCCTCAAAGCCAAGTCCACATTTTCGCCATCCTGGAAGGCCCCGGCGGATCAATCCGCGGGACGGTCTCACTGCTCGCCGACCGCGGCCTCGAGGCTCGGTGCTGCCGGACACTCTACCAGGTGTTGGGCGAACTGATCGAACTCGACGGCCGAAGCCCCGCGGTTGTTTTCGGACACGTGCAGACCCTGGCCCGTCATCAACGGCTTTTCCTGCGTGAAATCCGCAGCAAGCAGACGGTGGTGTGCTGCTGCCTCGTGCCCGACAAGCTCGACGAGACGCTTCTGGCCGAGCTGGTCGAAGCGGTGCGGGAAGAGGTGCCCCTCGCGGCTTCGGCGCGCCAACTGGCCGACTGTGTGGTTCGGACCGCCGAGGAGCTGCATCACCGCGTCGCCACGCCGTCACCCCGGCCCGGTCCAAGAGGTAACGGCCCCGTGCGTCCCGGTGAGTTGCTCACGAACGAAGAGGCCAACGCATTGATTGGAGGGATCAAGCCGTGAGTTCCCTGCCCGCAGAGAGTATTCGCGAGCCACGGGTGCTGGTCGTCGGCCAGATCGAAGGCGCGGTGGAGTCCACCGTGAACAACGGCGCCTCCATCCATTCATGCCGGCATATGCTCGAGGCCATCAGCTTGGCCGGCCATGAGCGATTCGACGCGATTTTCGTGGTACTCAACGGGCTCGATGCACACCTGGAATCGGCATTGATGACGCTGCGCCGCGCCAGTCACGGCGCCCGCCTCGTGCTGCTGGCGACGATGGCCGAGGAGGTTCGCGCCCGCGGGCTGGTGCGGTCCGTACGCGAACCACGGAACGTCGCCGACGACTACCTGCTGTGCCCGGTGAGCACGCAGGAGTTGCTTGGTACAATCGCCCCCTCAGAAGCCCCCGCCGTACCGGCACAAACCGCCGACGCGGCCCGTCTGAGCGAGCTGGAGCGGCTGGCCACCGAGGACGACCTGACCGGCCTGAAGAACCGCCGCTACTTGGGCGAGTTCCTGCGACAGATTCTACAACACGCGACCCGGGAGGGGTTTCAGGTTACGCTGCTGTTGTTCGACATCGACGATTTCAAACGCTACAACGACGCCTTCGGCCACACCGTGGGCGACAGGGTTCTGCGCGAGGCGGCGCTGTTGATCCGGCGATGCTGTCGCGAGCACGACGTGGTGGCCCGCATCGGAGGTGATGAGTTCGCGGTGGTGTTCTGGGATCGACCTGATCTGCCCGCCAATCCGCACGAACCGGAGCGGCGCACCGCCGCCGAACACCCCCGCCAGGCCTATTTCATGGCTGAGCGGTTCCGCCGACAGATCAGCGATTCGAACCTCTCCTCACTCGGGGCAGGCGGGCAAGGCACGCTGACGATCAGCGGCGGCCTGGCGGCGTTCCCCCAGGATGCACAGAACGCCGAGGCCCTGTTTGAACGGGCGGATCAAGCCCTGCTCGAGGCCAAGCGACAAGGCAAGAACCGCATCGTCCTGGTCGGGCGCGAAAGCAATCCGTAGGCCGCGGCACCTTGGCCCCTTGCCGACCGCAGGACGTCGACCTTACGCCCTCAGCTCCATCTGCTCGAGCCGGGCGATCCGTTCCTCGATCGGCGGATGCGTCACGAACAGCTTGGCCATGCGCCCCCCGGTCAACGGGGCAACGATGAACATGTTGCTCTGGGCGTCGGGCACGCGAAGCGGGATGCGCCGGTTGGCGGCATCGAGCTTGCGAAGCGCCATGGCCAGACCTCGCCCGCTGCCGGCGGTTTCCGCGCCAAGTCGGTCGGCCTCGTACTCCCGCGAGCGACTGATCGCCATCTGAATCAGGGCCGCCGCGATCGGCGCGAGGATCAGTAGCAGCAGCGCAACCAGGCCGTTACGCCGGTCCCGCCCACCACCGAACCAGAGAAACATATAGCTGAGCCAACTAATGGCCCCGGCCATGATGGCCGCGACGGTGCTGATCAGGACGTCGCGATGCTTGATATGCGCCAGTTCGTGGGCGATAACACCGGCCAGCTCATCCGGCCCGAGCATTCGACGTAGACCGGCGGTCACGCAGACGGCGCTGTGGCGCGGGCTTCGACCCGTGGCGAAGGCGTTGGGCGCATCGGCCGGCGAGATGCACACCTTCGGCATGGGCAGATTCGCCCGCTCGGCCAGGGTCCGTACCGCATCCCACAACACCGGGTCGTCCTCCCGGCTGATCGGCCGGGCGCGGACCGTCGCCAGGGCGATCTTGTCGCTGAAAAAGAACGCAATCAGGTTCATCGCGCCGCCGATGACCAGCGCCGGCACGAGCGCCCGTGGCCCGCCCAGCAGATACCCGATCGCCAGGCACAGCCCCATCAGGGCCCCCATCAGGATCGTCGTCTTCAGATTGTTCCAGAATCCCCACATCATCGTTCTCCCTGGAATCCATCCTCACCCCACATACGGCAACCGTTCCTCCGGCATGTCTGCCCTCTTGATACGTTCCAAGCGGCCGCGCGGTTCGATCTGCAGCCAAACCCGACCCGGCAGGCCCCAGAACCGATGCGGATCACGTCGGCTCCGCCGCATTCAGCCGTTCGACGGCGGTCCGCCCCACCAGCCGGTAACGAATGCCCCGCCAGGTAATTGTCCGCCCCACCGCCGAGGCGAGGATACACGCCAGCAGGACCCACGTCCACAGGCTCGCGCCGAGAATGTCGGCCCAGCGGGCCGCGGTCATCCGCGTCGTATCCTGCGAGAGAATCCGCGTAATCATCCGCTGGCGCAGAATCGCCCGCACAAGCTGCGCCAGGAAGAACACCGCCGGCACGGCGAAGTACCACGCCGCGTGCGGCGCCGACCGCCACGCCTGCACCACCGCCACCGCGAGGCCCCCCAACGACCCCAGCACCGCGTACAAAGCGCTGACCAAGGCGAACCACCACGACCCCGGCAGGGTCACCCGCGTGATGACGAACTGGCGCCGTCCGAACTCGAACAGCTTGGCCCAGGTGGTCGCCTCATAGGAGGCCACCAGGCACGCCGGCACGAAGGCCACCTTTCGGCGGGCCTTCTTGACCGCGTAGGTCAGGCACAGGTCATCGCTGACGGCGCGGGCCCAGATCTCCGCCAAGCCGGTCCGATGGAACATATCGGTACGAATCGCCATCGAGCCTCCCCACGCTAGATTGAACGGCGTGTTGCCCAGCAGGCCGGCGACCTTGGCGTTGATCGCCGACAGCGCCAGCGAGGCCCCGTTGTTGCGCCGGGGAACGAACCAGCGGTAGCCCGTGGCTGCGCCGAACGGCTCCCGCCGCACGGGACTCACCAGATGCGCCAGCCACGAGGGCTTGAGACAGGCGTCCGAATCGGCAAAGGCCAGGACTTCGACGTCCTCGGCCGCCTCACGGCAAGAACACAGCAGGTTGTGAATCTTCTGGCTGCACCCCTCGGCAGATCCGGCCACGAGAAGGCGAACCGTCCGCGCCGAACACGCCGAGGCATGCGCCCGACACAGCGCCTCCAGGCGGCCATGCGCGGGGTCGGCGGTATCCTGCACCACGAAGTGCAGGTCCCACGCGGGGTAATCCTGCCGCAAGATGGAGGGGATATTCACGTCGAAGGCCTGGTCGATCCCCTTGCACGGCACGGTCAGCAGCACGCGGGGACGATAGCCCGACCCGATTCGGCGGGCCTTGTGCACGGCGTATCGGTAGTTGCGGATCGCGTGCCACAGCAGCAGGAACTGTGAAAGCACCGCCAGCACCGCGATGGGTCCGTAGATGCGTGCGAACATCGCCCCCGTCCCCGTCTCCATCACGCAATCGACGCCAGCGGCACCAGCCGCTCGGTCAGCTCATCCAGCGTGTGCCTCCGGTCCAGATCCACCGGCAGGAGCATCCCGTGCGTGTGTTCCGAAGCCAGAATCAGCATGTTCGGCTCCACACGGGCCCAGCCGGACTCCTGCGGCTGGTGCCCGACCACGAACACCTCCACCTCCAACCGTCGGGCCAGCGTTTCAAGCGTCTGGCGGCTCTGGCGCCGTCCCCACGTCAGCAGATACGCCGAGCCGGGCCGCACGCAGTCGTCCACGGTCAAAGGGCGCTCGAAGATGCCCGTGTCAAAGTGATCCAGCGTCCGGCAGGCCGGCAACGAATGCGAAAACCAGATGCCGTTCGGACACCGCACGGCCAGTGCCTGCGACAACAGGACCTCGCGCAGGGCGTCGCGGACTTCGTCATAGTCCTCATCGAATCGTCGTCGCAAGGCCTCCTTCATCGCCCGGTTCATCTCCTTGCCGGCTTTCATCACGTCCGAGTCCGTGATGATCGCCGTATCGTGGTTGCCCATCACCAGGTGCACACGGTCGGGGAACTCGAGATGGTACTCCAAGACCTTCGTGAACAGCTCGAACGACAGGCATCCGCCTCGGCCATCCTCCGGCCCGCCGTGCAGGATCTCATGCAGCACCACGTGGCGGTCCGGCCGCCGGACCAGATCGGCGTACGCGACGATCCGTTCGAAGTTCCGACGATGTCCGTGCAAATCCCCCGTGAGAATCACCTGCCCTTCGGCGGGCAGATGGACCACGTTGCCCCGGCGATAGCGCGCGGTCCGGTTTGCCTCCCTGGCTCTTCTACACAGGTCGATCATGGCTGTGGGCCTGCGTTGGCGAACTTGTTGCCGAAAATCCGACGGATAGCCACGTCCATGCGCGAGATGATCTCGCCCATGTTGGCCGGGCGGTTGGCGGGGTCCTCCTGGACGCAGTCCATCACGATCTGCGAGACATCCTGGGGAATCTGGCGATAGACCTCGTGCGGCGCCTTGAACCCGGCCTGCTTCTTCTGCATGGCCGTGAAGCCCAGATCGGTCTTTTTGGGGATCAACGTCGGCACGTTCTTTCCGGTCAGGGCCCAGTACATCGTGGCCCCCAGGTTGAACATGTCCGTGCGATGACTGATATGCTTGCGGAGCACCTGTTCCGGCGCGATGTAGTCCGGCGTGCCCTGGATCCGCCGCTTGATCGTCCCCAGCCGGCAGCTCTGGCCCAGATCGATGATCTTGATCATCCCCTCCTTGCTGATGAGGATGTTGTTCGGCTTGATGTCGCAATGCACCAGACCCTTCTCGTGCATGGCGTTCAGGCCCGTGGCCACCATCCGGAAGACCAGCAGGATGTCGCCCAGGCTCAGCGACGGACCGTCCTCCAGGCTCTGACCGGGGAAGTACTCCATCGACAGCAGCAGCTCCGTGGTCCGTAACAACCGTCGCCGCTTGATCAGCTTGTAGCACTTGCGCAGGTAGGGATGGTCCAACTGCCGGGCCACGCGGTACTCGGTCTCCATCTGCTCGAAGATCCGCTGATCCTCCGGAGCCTCCATCACGGCCTGCTTGAGCGCCACCGTCCGTCCGGTCTGCTCATCCCGGGCCAGATAGATTCTGCTCCGGGCACCCGTGCCGATGTGCCTGATAATCGTGAAATCTTCAATATCCGGTGTCTGTCTGGCCATATGTATTGCTTTTCGACGATCCGCCCCCGGCGGTTTATCGCAAAGCCCCCGCGACCCACCATGGCCGCGCAGGCGAATCATGAGATTCTACGGTACGGGCCGCGGGCTGTCCAGAACCGGAGGGCCTTTTTGCGCCGGGCGGCAAAAATGCCTTCAGTGCTTGACAGGCGTGCCGAAATAAGGATAATTCTATGTTTTGCTGGAGGGCGGCCTGAGGGGCCCTCCGATAAGAGACGTGGCGGTCGATCTGATACGGCGGGCTCGGCCCGGTGGCTGAGCCGAGCCGCCGGGCGACCGACCCGAGTGTCCCCGATAGCTCAATCGGTAGAGCGAGTCCGCCTCCGGCGGATTAACCGCTCCCGTTGAGCAGCGGGGCTGAAAAGTGAAGATCCCCGATAGCTCAATCGGTAGAGCGAGCGGCTGTTAACCGCTAGGTTGTAGGTTCGAGCCCTACTCGGGGAGCCATAACAACAACGGGGCACTTCGGTGCCCCTTGGGTTAACGCAGAACGCCGAGGGCGAGAGTCCTCGGCGTTCTTGCATAAACCGTTGACGGCAAAGGCTTACGAGCGCATCCCCGCACCACGCCGTTTTCTCCGGTTCGAGTCCGAGAGTCTGGGGCGCGAAGGCAACCATCATGGTTGCTTCCGCACCCCAAAAACCCTCGCCAAAACTCTCGGATTCTCTGGTTCACAGCCCTCTCTGGGTTAACGACCTCGTTCAAACCGCAGCCCCAGTCCGTCATCTCGAACTTCCGCCGGGTATGTATCCAGTAGAGAGAAACCCGCCGGACAACGCGCCGGCCGCACAGCGGAGGTCGTTGTGGGCACTTCCCCAAGGAGCGTGCCCATGCACACGACCGACGTTCCGCTGTCCCCAGACGAGCGCCTCCACGAAATCGCCGGCATCCTCGCCGCCGGCCTCCTGTGGCTCCGCACCCGCCCGCAACTGGCGGCCACATCGGACATTTCCGGTGGACATGTCCCGCCGCAGGAATCCGCAGATTCTGCCCAGAAAGCCCTTGGCTTGCCCGTGACCGCACGGCCTGATCCTCACGCCGGTTAACGCACGCGAGAACCGGAGAAAGGATGGCCGCATGATGAACATCGGCAAGGAAATCGCGGTCCTCAAGCACATGACCGTGACCGAGCTGCGGGCCCGGTACGCCGAGGTCTTCGGCGAGGAAACCCGCTCGCACCACAAGGACTTCCTCGTCAAGCACATCGCCTGGCGGCTCCAGTCGTGGGCCGAGGACGACCTGTCGGAGCGGGCACGGGCCCGAGCGGCGGAACTCGCCAACGACGCCGACATCCGCATGTCCCCGCCTCGGCGGACGGTCAGGCTGGAGGGTCAACCGGTGGCGATCGGAACGCTCCGCATCTCCGCCGACAAGCGGCTTCCCATGGCCGGAACGGTGCTTACCCGCGAGTACAAGGGCCGCACGGTCATCGTGACCATCCTGCCCAACGGGCTCGAGTACGAGGGCAAGGTCTATCGGTCGCTCTCCGCCGTGGCCAAGGCCGTCACCGGCACGCACTGGAACGGCTACCACTTCTTCAACCTGCTGAAAGGCGGTGACGACGATGCCTGAGAAACAGACCATCCGCTGCGCCATCTACACACGGAAGTCCACCGAGGAAGGTCTCGACCAGGAGTTCAACTCGCTGGATGCCCAGCGCGAGTCGGCCGAGCTCTACATCGGCAGCCAGAAGGAAGCGGGCTGGGTCGCCCTCCCCGACCGCTACGATGACGGCGGTTACACCGGCGGGAACATGGACCGCCCGGCCATCAAGCGCCTGCTGGCCGACATCGAGGCCGGGCGAGTGGACTGCGTGGTCGTCTACAAGGTGGACCGCCTGAGCCGCTCGCTCCTGGACTTCGCCCGAATGATGCAAACGTTCGAGAAGCACCGGGTGTCCTTCGTCTCGGTCACCCAGCAGTTCAACACCACGACCTCGATGGGCCGGCTGATGCTCAACGTGCTGCTGTCCTTCGCCCAGTTCGAGGGGGAGATCATCTCCGAGCGGACGCGGGACAAGATCGCCGCCGCCCGCCGCAAGGGCAAGTGGTCCGGCGGCATGCCCATCCTCGGCTACGACGTGGCCCCCGGAGGCGGCCGGCTGCTGGTGAACGAGGACGAGGCGGCTCGGGTCCGGGGCATCTTCGAGCTCTACCTGGAGCACCAGTCGCTCATCGAGACGATCAAGGCCCTGGACGAGCGCGGCTGGCCGGCCAAGCAATGGACCACCAAGGACGGCCGACAGCGCGGCGGAAAGCCCTTCAACAAGAACACGCTGTTCCACCTGCTGACGAACGTCCTCTACCTCGGCAAGATCACGCTGAAGAAGGAGATCTTTGAAGGCGGACACCCGGCCATCGTGGACGCCGAGACGTTCCGGCGCGTCCAGGCACTCCTGCGCCGCAACGGCCAGTCCGGCGGCAAGCACGTTCGGAACCGGTTCGGGGCGCTCCTGAAGGGCCTGCTCCACTGCGTGCCCTGCGGCTGCGCGATGGTCCACACCCACACGCTCAAGAACGGCAACCGGCGATACCGGTACTACGTGTGCCTGAACGCCCAGAAGCGCGGCTGGCACGCCTGCCCGTCGAAGTCCATCCCCGCGGCAGAGATCGAGAAGTTCGTGGTGGACCAGGTGCGGGCCGTCGCCAACGACTCCGCGCTGGTCGCCGAGACTATTCGCCAGACGCGGGCACAGGCAGAGAAACGCGTCAAGGAACTCCAGGCCGAGCAGGCGGCGCTGGAGAAGGACCTCCGGCGGCACAACGACGACATGCGCAGCTTGGTGGGCCGTCTCGGCCATAACGGGACGGCCACCGACCGCATGGCGGACCTCCAGGACCGTATCCGCTCGACGGAGCAGCGGGCCACGCAGGTCCGCGAGGAACTCATCGCCCTCGGGCGGGAACTGGTGGATGAGAAGGAGGCCGCCAAGGCGCTGGCGCTCTTCGACCCGGTCTGGGAAAGCCTCTCGCCCCGGGAGCAGGTTCGGGTGATGCAACTCCTCGTCGAGCGCGTGGACTACGACGGCGAGAAGGGAACGGTCTCGGTGACATTCCACCCGACGGGCATCGGCGCGATGGCCGAGGAGGCCAGGCGGAAGGAGGTGGCCGTATGACGCGAGGAATCACCATCACCAGCGCGGTGCACTTTCGACACGGGCGCGGAAGGCGAAAGGTGCTGGAGCGCGGGGAGTCGCCTGCCACGACCGTCGAGCCGGGGAGCATCCCGCGTGTTTCGCGTCTCATGGCCCTGGCGCTTCGCTTGGAAGGGCTCGTCAAGACCGGCGAGGTGGCCGACTACGCCGACCTGGCCCGCCTCGGCCACGTGACCCGCGCCCGCGTGACGCAGATCATGAACCTCCTGAACCTTGCCCCGGACATCCAGGAAGAACTTCTGTTCCTGCCTCGCACGGTCAAGGGCCGCGACCCCACCCGCGAACGTCACCTCCGCCCCATCGCCGCCGTCCTCGACTGGCGCAAGCAGCGGCGGATGTGGGAGAACGCAAAGGCGCACGCCTTGGCGGGAACTGCCACAGCCGAGTCAGCACCTCAGCGTTTGCCCTCTGCGCAAGTCATGTCTGCTCTTGCACGTACTGGACGTTGAGTTCGGCTCCCGTGCCATCGCCCCGCCGGAGTGAACCGAAGCCCGCCTCGTACAGCATCTTCCGGCAGGCGGCCATGTCCAGGCCGCGATGACCGCTCGTGTCGATTTCCGTGTCGCGGGGGTTCGCCCCGGTCTCGGCGTAAATGGTGTTCGCCCCCGCGACAAGGCCAAGCAGGTTCGGCTCATGCACCGCTATCTGTTTCGTCTCTTCCAAGCCGACGGTGGCCAGCGCTACAACGGCGACGACTTGGGCAAGTCGTCGCTCCGTGATCTGGCCATGGCGGGCCAGTGGGGCCGCCGGCACGTAGACCCGCCGCATGGCCGCGTGCTGGAAGCAGCCGTAGTCGATGCCCAGGAACATCTGCTCGACCATTTCCTGGGCGCTGTGCTCCGGCCCGATGGGTTCGCAGCAGTAGTAGAAGTCCAGGCCGGAGTCCTTGATGACCCGGAACGTCCCCTTGCGGGCCTCGGGGTCAAGTGACGTATCCGTGCCTTCGCGCAGGCGGCACACGTGATAGGCTCCGCTGACGCCCGCGCCCTTGAGTCGCCTGGCCGCCGACAGGTCGAAGTCTCCGATGTTGACGACGATCTGCGTGTGGGCAGGTATCTCCTTGCGGACGGCCGAGACGACCTCCAGCAGCCAGTCCAAGTCGAACTCGTGCATCGTCATGAGGAACAGGGCGTACAGGTCGCCGCCATCCGCGAAGGCATGTGCTCGCTGCCGAATCTCCTCCAGCGACAGGCGGCTGGTCGGGATCGACGTGTGTTCCTTCCCGAAGACGCAGAAGCCGCAGTTGCCCGGACAGGGGGCCGTCTCGATGCCGATCTGGCCCAGAAGCATGCCCGCGTTGCTAAAACGCCTGCGGGAAACCATGTCGGCTACCGCCTTGGTCGCAGCCGCCTCAAGGGACTCTTCGGGAAGGTCCAGCAGGAAGACGCAGTCCTCCCTGCTCGGGGCACGACCTTCAAGAGCCTTGTCGAGGATCGTCTCAAGTTCGCTCGGGACTCTCACTTGTGTTCTCCTGTCTTCATCCTTGTGCACAGATGGTCGACCTCGGTCACGACGGCCTTCGCCACCAGTTCGACCGCCGCCAGTTCCGGTGCGCTCAGTTGCCTGCGAGCCTCTCGGCTGATCTTCACGCCCTTGCCCTTCATGACGTCGGGCACGAAGACCGTTGCCGACGGACTGCCGCCCCGTGTCGAGAGGGCATGTGCCGCACAGCGTTCCTGGCACCCCTCGACGACCACCACCGGACACTGGCGAACCATGTCGATGTCCTCCTGCACTCCCCGAACAAGCGCGGGCAGGCACAGTAGGACGGTGTCCTCGGGCCGCATGTCCTCACAGACCCGGTAGGCCGCCTGACGCGCTATCGTCCCCACCACCTGACCGACTCCGGTGCAGGGCAGGACCGCCACTTTGCCCGCGAGCGTCATTTGTCCCCCTTCCGACGGGAAGGCCTGAGCCGAACGCACGCGGCCTTCGTCTTTGCCAGAAGGTCCGCAATTCCACGATGGTAGTCGAGGAGCGTCTGCACCCAACGCTCAAGGCAGGCCGCTCCCGCAGGGGTCAGCCGGTACAGCCGCCGGTCCGGCCCGACCTTGGACTGCGCCCACTTCGACACGACCAGGCCGCGTTTCTCCATCGACCTCAGCGTCCGGTACAACCCCGTGGTGTCGGGCCGCTCGCCTTTCACAATCGGCAGCCGGGCCAGTTCCTCGGCGATCCGGTAGCCGTACATCGGACCCCGCGCCAGGGTCGCCAGGAGCGCCGGCTGCACAAGCTTGGTCAGCGTCGCGCCGGTGCATGGACAATCAGCACTCTTCGGCATCACGTGCTCCGACTATAGGATAACGTCCTATAGCGGACATGATAGCGGCATCGTTCCGCACGTCAAGGGCGTTCCCGTCATAAAGTGGCGCGGCGAGCGCTGGCTGCGCGGACAATTGAGGAGCACAAGACACCCCCCTTCCGAATGAAGCCTTTGGCCGGACATCGACGCGTTCGCGTGCCGTTGACGGATGTCATTGGGCCAGCCGTACTTGGTCGATCAACGCTTCAAGCGTATTCCAGTCCGGCATCGTGCCGTCGGCCTGGTAGGCTTTGCGGGCCTGGCGGATGGCGGCGTGGAGGTCGGGCCATTCCTGGGACTCGTCCTCGGCCTCGAAGAGGTGGCCCACGGCGCGAAGGCGGTAGGCGTAGCCTTCGCGGGCCTCGGTGAGCAGGACGTAGGCGGCACCGAGGTGCTTCTCGACGCACTCGATGCAGCTCGGCCGGCTGGGCGTGTACGAGCGGCGCGGGATGACCAGCGGCCCGTCCGTCGGTCTGCGCTCCACGGGTGGACAATCACGGCACGGCCGCCTGGGCCGAAGATGCTCTTTCATCCTCACATCCTTACTCTCACGGGTACGCCACGGGCGGCGAAAGCCACCATCGGCCGTACTCGGCCAAATCCGGCAGATCCACGCGGTCATCGACGGTCAGATCGCCGGCCAGTTCCTCATGCTCCCGGCGACGACAACCCAGCGCCGGATAGACCCACGTCACCCGCACCATGAGGGCCTCGGGGTCGCCCCGTTCACGGAGCCAGTTGGCGCCCATGCACTCCAGGTAGGACAGGCCGGTGGCCGCCTCCGTGACCCCGATCAACTGCTGCTGTTCGACACCATCGTTCGGCAGCACCCCGGGTAGACACGTCATGAAGTACAGGATCGCCAGGCACTTGCCCGTTCTCGATGCCAGGCCCTTATTCATCATCGTTCCTCCAGATGCCTCACGCAGGCGCAAACGAGAACTCGAACGCGTACCACGCTCCGAAGTGGAAGTATGCATCGTCGGTCGTGGCATCGATGTGCAGCGTGTAGGTGCCCGGATCGAGCGTCGCCTGCGCCGGCGGCGTCGGGTAACAGAGCGCAGGACCCATGCCCCCTTCGCAGCCTAGCCCGCCGCCGGGCGAGCTGCCCCGGCCCAGCAGGTTGCCGCCCAGCGTCATAACCATCAGCTCCCGGTTCAGCCGCTCGGTCTCGGCCATGCCCGACCACGTGGCCGTCAGGATCGCCCGCTCGTTGACGGTGATCTGGCAGGTGGCCGTGGCGTACTGCGTGTAGGGGTTGTGGCCGCGGCAGTTGAGGTCCTCCTCGAAGTCCAGACGCAGTCCCAGGCCGTCGACGGCCAGCATCCATGGGCTGGCCGGCACCATGGCCGGATGATCGTAGGCCCGATAGGCCCCGTCCTGGCCGCCGTCAATGAATCCGGTATCGGTGAACGACCATGACACGGCGACCTCCAGGCCCCCGCAACAGGCCGCGCACTGGCCGGCCGCGTTGAAGACCGCCGCCTTGCCCCCGGCCAGCACGCCGCGTTTGCCTGTTTCGAGCACCACAGCCCGGCCGGGCGTTGGCATGATCGATTCTCCTACGATGCGCAGGCCTCTTGCTCGGCGACCTCGTTGATCCAGGTGAGCATGAACAGACCGCCGATGCCGAAGAAGGCGTGCCCGAACGTGGCCGGCGTCATGCGTCCGACACCCGGACGACGCCAATGATGCGGCCAAGCGGTCGGGTTCACGTCCGTAGCCAACGTCTCGTTGGTGGCGGCCCGTTTGACCTCGTATCGCCATGTCGCCGGGCTGGTGGCGGTGCCCTGGCTGCCGCCGGTCTGGGTGAGATAGACCGGAAAGACGGCCAGCCATTCCGACGGCACCCACAGGCCCAGGTGGACCATCGCCCATACCATGCCCGTTCCGGCCTGACGCCACAGGATCACGGCCGCACCGCCGGACCGCATGACGGTCAAGACCGCACTGCTGCCATTCTGAATATCCGCCAGCCGCCACGGGTAACTCTCGTCGGGCACGTTCAATTGCACGGGGGTCAGGCCGGAAAGGACGGCGCGGCCGATCTGTCCAGACTGCAGGGGTTCCTGCGCGATGACGAATCGGCCTCGATGCTGAGCTCCCGTGGTAGACGGTATGACACCGGATATCACCGGCTCGTTCTTGAATGCCTCCGGCTGACTGGCCGGATTGAACACGGGTCCATTGATACCCAGCACGCCAAACCTCGGGATGACCGACGTGCCGTCGTTTCGGACCCGGATGATGCAACTATGCGGACTCCTTTGCGCGGGGGATTGCCGTTGTTCGTGTTGATGCGCACGATGGTCGGCGGCGGCCTCGACAAAGGCATTGAACGTCGTGGCCGGGATCACCAGCGGATCGCCGGGCTGGACCTTGTTGAGGCTCACGGACTGCGCTCCCTTCGGTCGCTTCGCGGGCTGTAGGCTATTGGCGGTCTCTCATGTTCCGATGTCCAGCAACGAGAAATCCCCCAGGCTGTAGACCTGCTCGACGTACGCCGCGACGGGGCGCTTGACGATGGCGTAACTGTCCTCGGCATCGGCGTAGCGGACCCACAGGTACTCCCAGCCCTTCTTCGAGATGCCGGTCAGGCTGCCGATCACGAGGCCGGTTCGATTGGGGCTGCCGGCGAAGCGATAGGTGATTTCCCAATCCCCCCGCCCCCGCTGGGTTCCCGCGGCCCCCAGGAACAGGCACTCGCCGGCGGCCAGTCCCTTGAACGCGGCGTTATTGACCCGACCGGTCAAATTGAACCGCGTCATCTTGTACGCCGTCGTCACCTGCCAGGCGGGTCGGCAATGCGTCTCGGCGAAGTGGTAGACCGGGACGGTGATATCGACGCCCTCGACGGCGTCGTGGGTCACCCCGATCGCGCCCTGGCAGTTCGGGGCGTTGGACGGATACCGGGCCATCGTGACGAGGGATTGGGTGATGTGCTGCGTGCCGCCGCCCGTGTCGAAGCTGAACGTGGATTCCTCGGCCGTCGCCCGGCCGTACCGCACGGTGACCGACCAGGCGCCGTCCTCGGCGTCGGTGTCCACCCAGACCGGCTCCAACTCGATCGACTCGCGGCCCAGGCCGTCGCGGGCCGTGGGGGTGTTCTCGGCGACGTGGTCCTTGGCCTCGATCTCATCGGCGGTGCCGGTCAGCGTGTAGAACAGCTCCAGGTACGGGTGGTCCCCCGTCAGTCGCCGGCGACTGTCCACGCGTTCGGTCAGTGACAGGCTCACGGCTTGCGCTCCCTTACCCAGGCCTCAGACCCCAGACCCCAGACTTCATGCTTCGGACGCGAACATGCAGGCCGCTTTTCGTTGCCGAGGAGCCTGCCGTGAACGATGGCCCCCAACGTCCAAAGTGGACCTGCAGCGTACTCCTGAAGCCTGAGGCCTGAAGCCTCTTCATGTGAATGTCGCCCGATGATGTCGCACCTCCTTGCGCAGGTCCTCCACGCCCTTGGCCGTCCGCTCGGTGGCGGTGGCGATCCGCTCATCGGCCCCGCCGGCCTGCAGCCCCAGCAGGGCCGTGGCGTTGAACGTGCCGGCCGCGCCGAGGGTCCGCTCTTTGGCGGTCGCCAGCAGGTCGTCCAGGTCCAGCAGGCCGCCACGGATCTGGGACAACGGGTCTTCGGGGCCCTGCCTCTTGCCGGGTCCCTCGGCCTCCTTGGCCTGGCGCTTCCGGCGGGCCTCGCCGATCGCCTCGGTCCACTGCCGCCTCGCCTCGGCCAGATCCGCCTCGTTGCGGGCCGATCGCTGGCGGTACTCGTTGTCCAGCTCTTGATGCTTCTGGAGGTTCTGGCGGCCGATCTCGGCCAGCGTCGCTTCATGAAGCCCCGCGGATTGGTCGCGCAACCGTTGACGCCGCTGTTCACGTTCAGCCAGTTGCCGGCCGGTCTGCTGTTCGATCTGTGCCTTCTGGGCCTGGTAGTATTCATCCGCCGCGCGGTTGGCCGCCTCGGCATCGAAGCTCGAATCGAACTGCCGGCGCATCCAGTGCCAGGCCCTGGCCAGTTGCTTTCCGCACCAGTGCCAGGCCCGGGTCATCCAGGCGGTGAACTGCGTCCAGGTCTTGGAGAGGAAGGCCGTGGTCTCGATCCAGCCGACCTGCAATGCATGCCAGACGATCTGGGCGGCGGCCAAGAGGCCGCCCCAGGCGTCATAGCCGATCTTGATGAAGAAATTGCGGAAGTCGAGCCAGGCCTTCTCCAGGAAGTTGATGCCCCGCGTCCACTCCATCTTCACCGTCAGCCACAGGACCCGCGCCGCCAGGGCGACCTCGCCGGCGGCCAGCGCATCGGCGATACCCTGATACGCCGCGGCCGCGTCGTCCCGAAGCGACTCGAAGCGCTCGGCCAGCCAGTCCAGGGCCCTGGCGGCCGCGCCCGTGACATGCAGGAGGACCGCCCCCAGGGCGACAACGGAGCTCATCGCCAGGCCGATGGGCGAGGCCAGGAACGCCAGCAGCGTACCCAGCAGTTTGAACGCCGCGCCCGCGCTGGTGACGACCCTGGCCAACAGGCCCAAAGCCCCGGCCAGACCGCCGACCAGGTATCCCAAGGTCACCAGCGCCGCGCCGGCCGCCACCAGGCCGCCGGCCAGTGTCAGGGCCGTGACGATTAGATGGCGGTTCTCCTTGACCCACAGGCCGATCTTGGCCACCACCGGCGTGATCGTCTCGACGATCTCCTGCAGGACGCCGGCCAGGGCCGCGCCGATACGAAAGACGCCCATCCTGACCACGTGCCAGAGCCGCTGGAGGGCGTCGGTGAACGCCTCGGCGGCCGCGGCGTCCTCGGTGCTCATCGTCAGGCCCAGCCGACGGGCCTCCTGCTGCAAGGCCTCGATGCCCCGGGCGCCCTGCGCGAACATCGGCAGCAGGTTCGTACCCGTTCGTCCGAACAGGCTCATGGCGACGGCCGCCTTGCGGGTCGGGTCCTGAACCTAGCCGATCCGGTCGGCCAGGAGCTTGAATTGCCGCTCGGGCGAGAGGGTTTCCAGGGCCTCGACCCGCAGTCCCAGATCGGCCAGCGCGTCCCTGGCACCGGACAGCCCCCGTCCGGCATCGTAGATCGACCGCTGCATCTTGCGGAAGGCCATCTCCAGGGACTCGAATTCGGTGCCCGTCTGCGTGGCCACGAATCGCAGTTCGCTGAGCGTCTCGACGGACAGGCCCGTCCGCTTGGACATCTTGGCGACCTGGTCGCCCATACTGCTGAACGCCTTGGCCGCCCCGAGCATCGGGACCAGCAGGGCGGCGCCCAGGCGGGCCAGCCTCAGGCCCAGGTCGCGGACGCTCTGGCCGAAGGCCTTGAGCTTGGCCTGGGCGTGCTTGAGGCCGCGCACGAGCTTCGAGTCGTCGGCGAACAGCTCGACGAACGCGCGACCGGCCCGGATGGCAATCCCGGATGATTGCACTTGCGTTTCCTTTCACCCCCTCAATACAATGTCCAACATCCGTTGCGACACTTGGCGATTCTCAGATCAAGGTGACGACATGGCTAGCAGCCTGTTGAAAAAGTGTCACCCCGGACTTGATCCGGGGTCCACGCTCAACGTGTGGTGTGTTCTCTGCACGAAAAGCGTGGATTCCCGCTTTCGCGGGAATGACAAGAAGGGCCCATTTCTTTGGCCCGTACGTTTTTCAACGGACTGCTAGCGAGTGCGTTCGACCCGATGAACGAGGCCGAGCGAGTCGCGCTACTGGAAAAGACCCGCCAGGCCGCGGAGAGCGGACGTTTTGAGCCGTTCAAGACCGCCCCGAACTACGACGGCCCGTTCAGTCGCCGGATGCACGGTATCCGGTAGCGGCGTGGGCTTACGGCGGCAAGGCTGAATGTTCATGGAGACGTAGACATGTCCAAAAGCACGTCCCAAATCGTCCTTCGGGCCATCATTCTGTTGCCGTGTTTCTCCGTGGCGTCGGTCTCGGGCGCCGCGCCGCAGGCGGACCCGGCCGGCCGATGGGAGAACGACATCCAGCGCTTCGAGGCGTGGGATGCGCAGAACGCCTGGCCCCGCGATGGCGTGCTTTTCGTCGGCAGCAGCAGCATTCGCATGTGGAAGACCCGCGAGAGCTTCGCCGATCTGCCCGTTCTCAACCGCGGCTTTGGCGGTTCGCAGATCCCCGATGTGCTGCATTTCCTCGACCGGATCGTTTTGAAGTATCGTCCCGCGGTCATCGTTTTCTACTGTGGGGACAACGATATCGCCGCGGGCCGCAGCCCGGAGCAGGTTCTTGGCGACTGGCGGACATTTGTCGATCGGGTGCGGGGTGTGCTGCCCCAAACGCAGATCGCGTATCTGGGGATCAAACCCAGCGGGGCTCGATGGCATCTCTGGCGCGAGATGGACCGGGCCAATCGTCTTATCCACGCGGACTGTGACGCCGATCGGCGGTTGTGGTACGTGGACACCGCCAAGCCGCTGCTCAAGGACGGACGCCCGGACGACACCGTGTTCCTGGCCGACCGGCTGCACTTGAGCCCGGCCGGATACCGCCGCTGGACCCGGGTTCTGCGGCCGGTGCTGGACGGCATCCTGCGAAGGCCGGGTGATCGGGATTCATCCTCAAAGGACTCGGGCCAGCGGTGAGTGCCGGTCATCGAGGCACGGCCAAGCCGGTCGAGTGATTTTCGAACAAGTCACGGCAGGGAAAGGAGGCTCATTGATGCGAGCGATTATATTTGTCCTGGGGGTGCTGGTCGCCATCGACGGTGTCATCATGATTCTCAGGCCCGACTGGCTCAGGCGCGCGTTGGGCTTTTGGGCGACCGGTTACATGAGCATCGTGGGGGCCCTGCTGAAGCTGGCGGCGGGGGTTTTCATGCTGCTGGCCGCCACCCAGTGTGATCATACGTGGTGGATCGCGGCGATCGGGGGGCTGGCCTGCTTGCAGGCGGTGGCCATGCTGGCCATGCCCCAGGCGCGACGGAAGGCGTTGCTTATCTGGTTGCAGACACGGTCCAGCCTCATGCACCGGGTCATGGGCCTGTCGGCGATTGTCTTTGGCGTGCTTATCGCATGGGCCGCGGGCATCCCCCGGTGATCTAACGCGGCCCCGGCACATCCTGCTGTTGAGCGTTCATCCGCGCGACGTCAGGGCCGACGGTGCGCGCCGCATGGTTCGCGCCAGGCCGTGATTGATCCATCCTCGGCCGCCCATCCCTGTAAACCATGCGCGCAGCGCGCCGGGCGGGATTATCGGACGCCTCGGTGGCCTGTACGAAAAATCCAGCCGGCGCGGCAACCGTCCGATGATTGTTTGGTAAGTTTTACGTGGATATACGTGCCCGGCGTTTTGGCGGGCGCCTCAACACCTATAAAAGGGGACTGGACATGGCCGCGAGAATACTCTTGGTGATCGCCGTGGTGATGATGCTCGTCTCGCTGTGTGGCTGTCAGACGGTCGACGGCGTCGGCCACGCCGTGCAGGGCATGGGACGCGACATCTGCTGGCTGGGTCAACAGCGTGTCAGCGTGACGTTTCACCACGCCGAGCAAGAGCCCCTGTACTACAGCGAAATCGGGGGCCAGACCGCCTACTTCCGAAAGGTCGACGGACAGTACGTCCAGGTCGCGATGCAATAGTCCGGGGCGGCAAGCCTGCCGTTTGCATGTGTCCGTCAGGAGGCAGGGTGTGACGGTCCGAGGATCGGCAGGTATACCGTAAACTTCGTGCCCTTACCGGGCGCGGTATCCACCTCGATCGCCCCGCCGTGCTGATCGATGATCTGCTTGGCGATCGTCATCCCCAATCCCGTCCCGAAGCGGGTCTTGCCTGATTTGAAGGGGACGAATATGCCGTCGACCAGCTCCGGGGGAATGCCGGGGCCGTTGTCCTGAACGCTCAGGCCGACGGATTGCCGGCTGAGCTGCAGCCAGGTCTCCACCTTCACGCGGCCACCCCTGGCCCGCTCGGCCAGGGCATCCAACGCGTTGAGCATGAGATTCAACGCCATTTCATGCACGCGATCCGGGTCCATGCGCACCGGCGGCATACTGCGGCCGGGCTGGAAACTGACCTTGATGCCGCGCTGCCGCAGTTCCGAATACACCTGTGTATGCAGGGTCTCGGTGGCCGCGGAAATGGTGCGGTTGAAATCGGCCTCGCGAATCTCCAGCGGACGATCCTTGCTGAAATCCAGCATGTCCAGCACCAAGCGTTTCATCCGCTGGATGTTCGGCAGCAGGATCGCCCAACTGCACTTGACGCGGTCCATCTTGCCGGTCCGCAGGCCCAGGTCGATCACCTCCGCGGCCCCGCCGATCATCTGCAAGACGTTCTTGACGGAGTGCGACAGCTTGAGGGTGGCCTCACCGGCCACGGCGAGGCGTTCCTGTCGCCGCAGGGCCTCATCGAGGAGGCACACGCCGATCCGCAGGCCGAGGATGGTGGCTGCGGCCTGGAGTGATTCAAGCTGCCCCGACCAATCGCGTCGGTCATTCCGGCTGTCGAGGTAGAGCACGCCCGGCGACATCGTTCCGCAGAGCAGCGGCACGGCCAGGGCCGTGCGAATTGAAAAACGCTGGAACTGCGGATCGCCCGGATAGTCCGGGTGGTTCATCGCATCCTGCACGAGGATCGGTCGACCGCTGGATTGGGCTTGTGCGACCAGCGCCTCGCTCCGGCTGGAGCCCCCCGTCTCGTCGCCGGTACGATCGGCGGCCACGGTCAGGTCGATCTCGGTCCGGGGATACCGGACGATGAGATAGGCATGATGGGCGTCCATGAGGTCGGCGACGCATTGCGTCAGGTCCCGGCAATAGCCCTCCAGCGTATCGATGGTCACGTTGGATCCGATAACCTGCGAAAGAACGGCCGATGGCAGGGGAGTCTCTTCGCGGTGTTTGATTTGGCTGTCCATCGTCATACGGTGGTTCCAGGTCTCCCAGCTTTCCGGTTGAGAACAACGGCCCGGACGTTGTATCGAACGTTGGAGGGGACGTCTTAACCGGATTGGGCCGGCAGGGCCCGGCGGGTCGAGGCGCCCGCCAAGGCGACAGGGGTCCTTGAGGACGGCAAACCTGAGAAACCAGACGAAAGTCACCTTACATTCCTGCCGATATCCCTCGCGAGACGAGTCGAAAGGGGCCAGCCATGAGTGAGACCAGAATCGCCCGCGGAGTCACGTTTACCGAACTCCTCCTGGTCGCGATCGTGCTGATAGCACTGGGGGCCTTGGCCGTACCGCGGATCAGCCGCAGCGCTCAGAACGCCAAGCAGAACGCCTGCGACACGAATTTGTGCCTTATCAACGCCGCCATCGACATGTATGCCGCCGACCACGATGGGCAGACCCCCCGGACCACGGACACGTTGAACCGGTGGATCCTGGACAACCCGATCTATTTCCCCGAAGGTCGGCCGCGATGCCCCCTCGGCGGCGCCTACCTGCTCGATGCCCAAACGGGCGTCGTCACCTGCACCCATTGATCCCGGTACACCGTGGGATTGACCACCCGGCAGCGGATGGAGCGTCTGACCGGCCCCGCGGTCCTGGAACCGGGTGTGGGGCGAAATACGCGCAGAAAAAAAGCCAGATCCCCGAACTAATCAGAATCTGGCTTCGGAGGAGGGTGATGAAAAGCCTGAATTAGTGCTGTCTCCACCTTGTTATACGTTTCTGCTAAAGATATCGACCAGGTGCCGCCCGCACTTTAGCAAAAAGTTTTGCGAATATTAGGCGTTCACCTGGCCCGTCGTCAAGAGCCTTTTTCCAAAAAACAGGGGAAAAATTCTCAGCCCTCCCGGGGTCGGGGGAGCCCTGTCGGCGGTGGTTTTTCTCTTGCTCCCCGCCCCCGCCGAACGTACCCTGACTGTCCGGGAACGGGAATGAAGCACATGGCGAACAGAATCACAATGGTCGATTTGGTTCACCTGCGACAGCAGGGCCGGAAGATCGTGGCCATAAGCTGCTACGATTACACGACGGCCCGGCTGGTCGCCGAGGCGGGCGTGGAGATGATCCTGGTGGGCGACTCGGCCGCCCAGGTGCTCCTCGGTCACGATTCGACGTTGCCGGCGACGATGGACCTGATGGTCACGCTCACCGAGGCCGTCCGCAGGGCCGCGCCCCAGGTGTGCCTGGTGGCGGACATGCCCTTTTTGTCATACCACACCGGTGTCGGCGAGGCGGTCAGGAATGCCGGGCGGTTCGTCCAGCAGGCCGGCGCGCAACTGATCAAGATCGAGGCGACAGCCGCGCAACTCGATGTCGTAAAAGCAGTTAGCGATGCCGGAATGGGCGTGATGGCGCACATCGGCATCCGCCCTCAAAGCATCACCAAGCTGGGCAAACTCAAGGCCGAAGGCACCACGGCGGAGCTGGCTTACGACCTGATCTGCCTGGCCGAGAAGATGGTCCGGGCGGGCGCCTCGGCCCTGTTGATCGAGGGGACGGCTCGCGAGGTGGCCGATATTATCACGCGGCAGAGCCTGGTGCCGGTCATCAGTTGCGGGTCGGGGCCTGATTGCGACGGGCAGATCCTGATTGTCACCGACCTGCTTGGCCTCAGCGATGGTCCCATGCCCAAGTTCTCGGCCCGATACGCCGAACTGGGCCCGCAGGTTGTGGAGGCGATGGGTCGGTACGCCGAGGACGTCCGGGCCGGGCGATTTCCGGATGATGACCACTGCTACCACGTCAAGCCGGGCCAGATGGAACGCCTGGAGCACATGCTTCGGACGCTGAAAACCTAAGCCGGTGCCGGGCAGAGAAAAACACATGGCCGGGCCGTTTTCCCACAGGGGGATGTGAGTTTTGGCCGGCATTGCGTTGCCAGGACAGACTTCAGGCCGACGATACAGGCGGCCGTGGCGCCGCGATCCGGCCGCAACCGGTCGGCCGATTCTGCCGATGAATCCCGCGGACCTGTCGGGGACAAGGAGTCTATGATTCAGACATCCATGGGTTCAAAACAGGATGACAGACCCGTGCGACCGGCCCTGATCGTCGATGCCTCGACGATGGCCGGCCTGGCCCATTCCCTGCGACGGCTGCTTCTGGGGCTGCGGTCGGAGGCGTGTCAGCCGGCGCTGGTGCATCCGCCGCAGTTCGAGGTGATCTCGCTGCCCGGCCCGCCGACCGAGACCATGCCCTATCCGGCGTATCGGATACCCCTTATGCGGGGGTATAATCGCCGGTTGCTGGCGGAGCAGTTGGCGGCGTTCAAACCCACGGTCCTGCATTGCTTTGACCTCAGTCGGGCCGAGTTGACGCGTCATCTGGCCGCCGCGCTGGGCGTGCCGTACATCCTGACGTTCAGCCGGCCTCCCGGATGGATCAAGCCGGTCGTCGCGCCGTCGCACTGTGCGGCGCTGATCGCCTGGCGCACGGCCACGGTCGAACGGCTCAAGAGGCGGTATTCCTTCATGGCCGAAAGCATCTTCCACGTCAACGTGGGGGCGTTCGTGTCGGACAAGTGCGCCTGCTTCGGCGAGCCCGATCGTATTGCCAGCATGGTCACGGTCCAGCCGCTCCATCGGCTGGCGGATCTTGAACCGGTGCTCAACGCCCTGCGGCACCTGACGGTCGACGGACATCAGTGTATGTTGGCGGTCATCGGCAAGGGCCGGGCCGACCGGGCGCTCTTTCGACGCATCAACGAACTGGGGCTCAACGAGATCGTGACCCTGGTCCCGCAGGTGCGTCCCCTGCGTAACGTCCTCGCCGGGGCGGATATCTTCCTGCAGACCCAGCCCGTCTCGCCGACCGATGCGAACCTGCTGGATGCGCTGAGCGTGGGCACGGCCGTCGCCGTCTGTCGGCGTGGGGCCGAGGGCGTGCTCACGGAGGATGAGAACGCCGTGTTCTTCCAGCCGAACGACGAACTGAGCATCTACACGGCCCTGCGCAAGCTCCTGGTGGATCGGGCGTTCGCCCGGCGCCTGGCCGAGGCGGGCCAGCAGTACATCCGCCACCACCATTCGGTCAGCCGAATGGTCGAGGAACTGATCGAAATCTACCACATGGCCCAGCACTGGTATGCCAAGACGACCGTATCGGCCGCCGACGCATCCTCGACAACATCGGCGCCGACCTGAGCGGAGTTTTTTATCGTGGTTGCCCCTTGTCGGGTTACCGGGCGGTCCCTAAAGTACCCGCATGCGTACGCGGTGGGGCAAGCTGTTCACTCTGATTCGCACCCGCGGGGGCGTCTTCGCGGCGGGCGTCGTATTTGCCATCCTCGCGTTCGTGGCGTTGAACTACGCTATGGAGCCGTTGAGCCGCAGTGAGTATTGCGGGTCGGGGTGCCACGAGATGAATATCAGCTACCAGACGTGGGAGTTGAGCCGCCACGGCACCAATCCCAACGGGATTCGTGTGGACTGCATCGAATGCCACCTGCCGCCGCGGCACCACTACATCCGGCACGTCGTGGCCAAGGGCTACGCGGGCACGAAGGACGTGATCATGCACCTTGTCGGCCCGGAGTACGACCGGGAAACGATGCGCCGGAGGGTGCTGGGCCACATGGACAATGACACGTGCCTGCATTGCCACGATGGGCTGGATCGGGCCTTGGGTCCGTCGCCGGCCCGGCAGGCGCACCAGGCCGCCCTGGCCGAGCCGCACAAACCGGAAAACCGATGCGTGACCTGCCACGAGAACGCCGGTCACGAAAGGCATGAAACGTTGTTCTCCATGGAGGAAAGGACAGGTCCATGAAAGCCTTAAGAGCCCTTGTTGTCGCCACCGGTCTCATGTGGGCGAACGGCGCTGCGGCGCAGATGCCGTCGCCGCAGGCCGTGCCGTCGGTCAAGACGTTTCGTATCGAGCAGCAGATCAGCGACGCCGCGCGACGGTGTATTGACTGTCACGCCGAGGAGAGCCCCGGTCTGGTGGCCGACTGGGCCGCCAGTCGGCACGCCCACGCGCGGGTCACGTGCCTGGATTGTCACGCCGCCTCGCAGGCCGACCCGGACGTGAGTCGGGTGCACCTGGAGCACGATAAGACGCCGATCAGCACGATCGTCTCGCCGCGGGATTGCTCGCGCTGCCATCCGGGCCAGGCCGCCGAATACGCCCGGAGCAAGCACGCCAACACGCTGGAGATCATCTGGAAGATTGACCCGTGGCTCCGGGACGGCATGAACAATACCATTGAGCGGGTCACGGGGTGTCAGCATTGCCACGGCAGCGTGGTGGCCGTTCGCGATGGGGCATTCGACCCGGACACGTGGCCCAACGTGGGCGTGGGCCGCATCAATCCGGACGGCTCGCGGGGCTCGTGTTCGAGTTGCCATACCCGGCACCTGTTCTCCGTCGCCGAGGCCCGGCGCGCCGAGTCCTGCGGGCAGTGCCATCTGGGGCCGGACCATCCGCAGATGGAAATCTACAAGGAATCCAAGCACGGCGCGCTGTTCTACGATCAGGGCGACGCGTGGAAGTGGGACGCCGCGCCCGGGGCATGGACCGCGGGCGTGGACTACCGGACCCCGACGTGCGCGGTGTGCCACATGTCGGCGGTGGCGGACGTGCCCGGCACACACGACGTGACGGAACGCCTCGCCTGGGAGACGCAGGCCCCGCTGACGGTTCGGCCCAGTGAATTCGCCGCCTTCCCCGCGGCGACGAACTGGAAGGAGGAGCGCGATAAGATGCGGCGGGTCTGTCTGGCGTGCCACTCACCGGCCTGGGCGGATGGGCACTTCGATCACATGGATAAGGCCATCGCGAACTACAACGACAACTACTACCGTCCCGCCAGGACCCTGATCGACGAGCTGTACGCCAAGAAGCTTTTGGATTCCTCGCGGAACCTGGATGAGCAGCTTGAGATCGAGATGTACGAGCTGTGGCACCACGAGGGGCGGCGGGCCCGATTTGGGGTGGCAATGATGGCCCCGGATTACGCCTGGTGGCACGGCTTTTACGAGCTCAAGAAGCGCTTCATGGAGATCGAGACCCTCGCCGAGGAGCTCAAGAGCTCCGGCAAGCCGGCCCGGGTGCATACGGTCCGCGGCGCGGGCGGCCCAACGGAGGTGCCGGACGTTCTCAAGAAGCCGTAAGGGATGCGGTCATTCGATTCGGAGCCAGTCCTCGGCGAAACGGGCCAGGTCCTCCAGATCGATCCGGTTGTCGCCGGTGAAGTCCGCCCGGCGGCGGTGCTCCAGCACGATAACCGCGTCACCACCCGCGCGACCGTCGTCGTCGCCGTCGATGGGCAACTCCGAATCCAGGCCCGTGACCGTGTCCGCAATCGTGATGACGTAGCGATCACGGCTCAGGGCCGCCGCGAAACGCAAGGTCATCATGGCGGTGTCGGTCCCTTCGGCGACATATTCGACCGGGACACCGGACTCATCAACGACGTTCACATCCTCGGCGGCGAATCGCACGGGCTCGCTCCACAGGATACGAAGCTGCGGCACCCCGGAGGGTCCCGTGTGCACGTCATCGGGCATGACCCGCGGCTCGATCATGACGGTCGTCGGGCCTGGCGGGATGCAGGGCCCGCGATAGGCCACGTTCACGCCGGCCATCGCCGCGAAACAGGCGTTGCCGTAGGTCTGGTTGTCACACCCGCAAACGGGATCCCACACCTCCGGGCACGCCACGGGCCGCTCGCGGCATTCCCCCTTGCCGTCGCAGTCGCCCTCGGCCGTGGCGCAGTACCACCCGTGCGGGCAGTCGGCGTTGTCGTCGCAGATCTCCGGCAGGCAGGGGCCCCGATAGGCGATGTTCATACCGGCCATCGCCGCCTCGCAGGCGTTCCCATACGTCTGGCCGTCGCATCCGCAGACCGGGTCCCACACGTCGGGGCAGGCCTCCGGTCGGCGAAGGCACTCGCCCTGGCCCTCGCAATCGCCTTCGGCCTTGTGGCAGTACCAGCCTTCCTCGCAGCCGTCGTTATCCTTGCAGGCGGTCTTGACGCACGGCCCCGGGTGGGCCACGTTCACGCCGGCCATGGCGGCGTAGCAGGCGTTGGAATAGGTCTGCCCGTCGCAGCCGCAGACCGGGTCCCAGACGGCCAGACAGGCGTCGGGCCGCTTCTGGCATATCCCCGGCCCGTCGCAGCCGCCGTCGACTTTGGCGCAGTACCAGCCTTCGGGGCAGTCGCTGTTATCCGCGCACTTGTCCTGCGCCCAGCCGACGGAGATCAGAAGGATGCACAACCCAGCAATCCAGAGAGTTCGCATAATCGTCTCCTTTTTCCCGGTCTGTCCGGGCTTCGCGCGGGCGTCAGACCGTCGCGACGAGCAACTCCGTGTCGGTTTCCGCCTCTACATCAGCCGCGATCACCGCGGGCAGCAGCAGGGTGTCGCCCTGGGCGAAGGGCACGGTTTCACGGCCCCCGCGGATCTGCCCATGACCGGTCACCACGAGCACGGCCCGCATGCAACCCGAATCCCACCGCACCGCATCGCCGGCGGACTGATGGACCTTATCCACCTTGAACTCATCGGCATCCACGAGTCGCCCCTGCGTGGTCGCGGGCAACGACACATCGTCGTCGCCGAAGTGGATGCACTCCAGGGCCTCGGCTACGTGCAGCGGGCGGCCCTTGCCGTCGGGGCCGACCCGATTCCAGTCAAACACGCGGTAGGTTGTGTCGGAAGGTTGCTGGATTTCGGCGATCAAGAGGCCCGCCCCGATCGCGTGGCACGTTCCCGATGGCAGGAAGTGGCACTCGCCCGGCCTGACCTCAATGCGATTGAGCCATTCGGCGGTTGTGCCGGCCTCGATAGCCCCGGCGAACTGCTGGCGGGTGGTGCCCGGCTTGAGGCCCTTATAGATCACCGCTCCCGGCGCGGCGTCGAGGATATACCAGCACTCGGTCTTGGGGTCGCCCTTGCCCATCCGGCGGCAGGCCTCGGCGTCGGGGTGCACCTGCACGCTGAGCACGTCCTGGGCATCCAGGAGTTTGATGAGCAGGGGGAACGGCGGCCGATAGTCTTCCCCGCCGGTCATCGCCGGGCCGAACTCGGCCAGGGCCCGATCCAGCGTCCAGCCGGCCAAAGGGCCATTGGCGATCTCCGACTTGTCCTCGGGCAGGTCCGCCAGCTCCCAGCTTTCGCCGATGGGGACATCCGGCGGCAGGGGCTTGCCGAACACCTCGGCGAGGCGTCGGCCGCCCCAGATACGCTCCTTGAAGATCGGTTTGAACTTCAGGGGGTACACGTCCATGCGCCGCTCCTTCGATGGCGAAGGCCTCTAGGATTCGGACGGGCCATCGCCGGGCGCCGGCTTGATACCGTAATAGGGCCGAAGCTGCTCCTCGGTCGGGAGGGAGGTGTAGTGCTCGCCCCGCAGACCGATGTACTCGCAGCCCCTCTTGACCAGCGTCACCGGCGTGAACGAGCCGTTCTCATTGCGGATCTTCACGATGACGGTGCACTCGGTCGGCTTCGGCGGACACTTGGGCTTGCCGAGGTCCCCGACGGCCCGGGCGATGTCGCCGGCGCCGCACACGGCTGCACCGATGGCCGCCCCGGCCAGGGCCTCGCCGGACTGATATCCGATGATACCGCCCAGCAGCCCTCCACCGATGATTCCACAACCGCCGCTGGACAGGATGAGCGACAGGCCCGCCAGGGCCGTGCCCACACGGAAAACATGTCGTTTCATGGCGAATCCTCCTATCTATAAGCCGTGCCCACGACCACCACTATTCTGTGCTTGGCGTGGCCGTTTGGCAAGGGGTTTGACATGATTGTCGAAGAGGGACCGGGCCTTCGGGGGGGGATATTCATGGCCAGTCCCCCGATGCGGCCTTCCAGGAACCGGCCAGCCACGCGAAATCCAGCATATTCACCCGGCCATCGCGATTGGCGTCGATGCGTTCGTGGTAGTCGTTGCGTCGGCAGGCATCGGGCCGGAGCCAGAACCGGACGAATCGTGCCAGGTCCGCCGGTCCGATGTGCCCGTCCACGACCACGTCGCCGGGCAAGGGATCGCGAAGAAACACGATGGTCACCGGCTCGGAGGGTTCATACAGGGCACCGTCGTCCGAACCGTCGCGGATCCGAAACGTGACCCAGGCCATGTCGTTCGGGTCCAGCACTCCGTTCGGCGCCGGCAGCCGGTACTGGAGATGCAGATGCGGGTCGGACAGGATGCTGTGGTTGATCGTATCCCCCGGTGCCTGGATAGACTGGCCCACATACGTGTGGGCGATGAGTCCGGGCGAGATCGACACGCACTCGATCAGGAGGCGGTAGTCCAGGTTCGGCACGCCCTGCAAGGCGTGATTGGGGTCTGCCGCCGGAAACACATCGAATCCGGGCTCTCCGATCTGGTACCGCTGGTATCGGGCGTTGTAATACATCGGGTAGTGCCAGTTCCGCCACGTGGGGTCGCCGGAGTGCTCGGGATCGCTGTGACGATACTTCTGTGTGCAATCGAGGAAAAGCCGGTTGTCGTCGGCCGTGCCCCAGACGCCGTCGGGATTGCATCCGATCAGCAGGTGATCAAGCGGACAGTCCGCTGTGACACTCCCGGCAACCACGAGCATCGTGGTCAATACCAGAAGATGCGCTCTCATTGTCTTCGTCCTTTGTGCGGGGTCTTTCAGTACCCATCCGGCGGCCAACCCGGGGCATAGTCGGGAAACCAGAAGCAGTTGCCCGGCCAGGACCAGGTGTCCTCGACCTTGAGGCATTCGGCGTGCCCGTCCGCGAACAGGTAGTTGCTCTTGCCATCGTGCCGGTCCCAGGCGATTTGGCCCTTGACCTCTTCGATCGAGCCCCAGTGCTCCGGGTGCAGGTGGTCGTAGTGCGTCCACGAGTCGGGGGCTTCGCACAGGTACACGCAGTAGCGTGGGCGGCGAATCTGGTCGACGCGGTTGTATTGTCCTCCGTTCAGCGGGCAACCGGGGTCGGTCAGCGAGTTGACGGCGTAACTGGACCATCGCAGTTCTTCGTCCTGCTCCGCCAGGGGCCGGTTCCAGTCAACAAATCGCTTCGACGCATCGGCCGGACAGCGATAGAGCAATTCCGCGTCGGAGTAGCGGGCCAGGACGTGCAGCCAGTATTGTTGCGGATTGTCCAGGTGGCACGAGCTGGGCGGCAGGCGCTGGTCGTTGTCCATCGTATACGCGCTCAGGGCGATTCCGAACTGCCGGACGTTGCTGGAGCAGATCAGCTTCCGGGCCGCGCTCTTGGCTTTCTTCAAGGCGGGTGTCAGAACGGCCAGAAGCATACCGATAACGGCGATCACGACCAGCAGCTCGATCAGCGTGAACGCCCGGATTTTGGATGCGTTTCTCAATTGACCCATGCCGTTCTTCATGGCCGCCTCCTGCCAAGAAGGCTCGGCGGCAGGTTATGCCGCCGAGCCGCTTTCCCATGGCGGATATCAGGTCGATTCAGTCCGTCGTTGCCCGATTCCGTATCGCCGCCGGGCCACAATCCCGGCGCCGAGCGTCAGGAAGAGCAAGGAGGCCGGTTCCGGGATGGTCTGGAACGCAATCGTGTAGGGGGCTGAGGCTGCAAAGCCCGTCGTGCCCACGTCCAAGGCCACGAACGTGGCCTGGAACACCGCGCCGGGGCCGTCGGCCAAGGCCAGAAACTCGGTATGCACGTGGTGGTGCCATGCCCCGAGGCCGCCGTTTTCGTTGTACAAGTCATCCGACCAGAGGGGGGTCCCGAACGCGAACACATCGCCGTCGGACGAGAGGATGTCCAGCCCGGCGGCCTGGTCCTGCATCCAGAAGTTCAGCGGGTCGGAGAAGTCCTCACGGCGAAGGGCGATCCGCCAACCCGGCATGATGGCCGGGTCGGCGCCGCCGAGCTGGAACGCGCCGGTGGGTGGATGGGCGGTATGCCAGCAATCCAGTTCGGCTCGGTAGACTTGCAGGCCGCCGATGAACTCGCCCGTGGGCGCCATGTCGATGGGGCCCCATTGCGGATGGTCCGGCGCGGCAAAGATCCACAGTTGGCCGTCGTCGGCGGTTCCCCAGAGGCCATCGGGGTTTCGGCCGATGTGTGTATGACCGTGGTCCTCGTGCTCAGCCAGGGCCGGCCTTGTGCCTGCAATGACCCAGGCGGAGAGAACAAGGGCCACGATATGTCTTCGGTGCAACATGATATCGCCTTTCTGCAAGGGGGTGTGTGCATGCAACCCGCACGCTCCACACGTCAAAGCGTGGGGCGATTGGATACAAAGACGCACATCGGAGGATCAGGCCATGGGGGGACTGCGGGGCATGCAGGGCCGCTGCGGCCTCTGCACGAGATGGCGGGTTGCCTCCGGCAGGGCCGGGCCCCGCGCCGGCTCCACGCACACCGTCGGTGCAATACCATCCGCGATGTACTTGCCGCCCGGACCCAGCAGAATCGAACAGAGCGGACAACGGCCGTGATCGTGCGTATGCGTGTGCCCGCCCGGCTCAGAAGCGGCTGTTCGGGCGCGCTGCTCGGCCCAGACGTGCAGGGCCAGGGTCGCGCCCGTGGCCAGGCCCAGAACGCCCATCAGTGCTGTCGCAAGCACGAGCAGGCGCCGTCGGCTTGTCACGCCGGGTTGGTTCATTTGCCTTCTCTGCATTCGGGGCAGAGGCCCTCAAGCTGCACGCGCTGGCGTTGGATCGTGTAGCCCTTATACGACCGGGCCACGGCGGGCAGACGCATCTCGGCCAGGCAGGTGGTGCGGCCGCACCCCGTGCACGTGAAGTGTGGGTGGCATTGATGTTCGGTGCAGCGCTCGGCCGATTCAAAGTACCACGTGCGCTTCTGAACGAACGCGCGGTGCACAATGCCTGCCGCGCACAGGGCCTGCAGGGTGCGGTAGACGGTGACCTTGTTCGGTGCATCCCGGTCGAGCCGCGCGGTGATCTGGTCCTGGTTCAGCGGTTCGCGGGCGTTGAGCAGAACCTGCAACACGGCGATGCGCGGCGGCGTTCGCCGCAGCGCCGCCTCGGTGAGCAGGGTCTCGGCCTTGCATCGCGTCGCCGGACTCATGAGCCGAGGCCTCCGGTTTCGTCATCGGCCTTGGCGGTGTCTTCCTCGCGGCACAGCCAGCAGTGTGTATGTCCCGGCGAGGCATCTACGAACAGCATGGGAAAAACGATGTCGCTGATACAGCAGGGCAGCCACACGGCGATGAAAAGTACGATCAGCATGCCCGCCAGCAGCGTGGCCGACCAGTCGGCCTGTGTGTTCATGAGGATGTGTGCCGACGAGGCCCACGTGCTGATCAGCACGTGCAGCGCGTGGGGGAAGCGCGTCCGCGGCAGGGCATACGCAATGAGCACGCCCAGGATCGCCGCCGGATTGACCAGGTACCACTCCTCGATAAAGCCCAGATGCAGGCGAGGCCGATGATCGTGGTCCTCCAGGGCGGCGTGATCGTCGCCGGTCGCCGTCAAGGCCTCGTGCTCATGGTCGGCCACATCGGGGTCGTGTTCCGGCTCGGTCTCGGGGGCGGCGTGATCATGGGCCACAGCGTGGGTCGGCACGGCCACGCCCAGCACGGACTCGCCCAGGAAGGGCACGATGCAGTCGCTGAGCGTGGCGATGCCGATGGAGCCGAAGTACCCGATCAGCAGGATGCGCATGAAGTCCCGCGCCTTGCGATGAAGCTGGAACAGCGACGCGGTGACCATGGCCGAAAGCACCACGTGGGCCGGGTGAAAAACGGCGAACAGCCCCCGATGCACCGCCGGGTCGGCCCGGCGGAACAGCAGCATCAGGACGATGCCCGTCACCGCACCGGCCAGGGTGAACGGGACGTGCGCCCGCAACTCGGCGAGAATATGCTTGGCCTTGTCCGATACCGTCATAACAGTCCCCCGCGGTCCTCTCCAGGCGGCCGGCCACGAGCATCCCCGATGCCCGGCCGGATCGCACCCGGCCCGAAACGGTCGTTATGACGGTACACTAAATGCAACTGAGTTGCAAGAAGAAAGGGGCCGGATTTCGGACTTTTCTTGATGAGCGAGAGAATTGGGGTTTGTGGGTTGCCCGCGATGACCGCAGGGATAGAATCAATGCAGCCCGTGGATTGGGACATACCGGCCGGTGAGGCAGAGGTGGCGCCGGGACGTCCCATTGCCGATGTGGCGCGATCCGGCCGGCTCGGGTGTATTGCTTTGGAGCTTGCGAAGGTGGACGTCTCGCGACCGTGAAGGAGGTGCAGAATGCGGGCTGTCATGGAAACGATCTCCCCGGTGATCTGGCTGTGCGGCGGGGCGCTGGTGGGGGGCCTGATCGGTCATTTCGGGGTGTTTCGGCTTATCCTCCGCCTGACGGCACGGTTCAAGTGGCGTATCGGCCATGCCTTCGTGAAACACTGCTATCGCCCCATCCAGTGGACCGTTATCCTGCTGGTGGTGCGCATTCTCAGCAAGCTGCCCGCGATGAACCCCCACGTGCCGGAAGTGGCCCAGCACGCGTTCGCCCTAGTGATGATCGGGCTGGTGGCCTGGCTGTTGATCCGGACCGTGGCGTTCGCCGAGGAGTACGTGCTGGCCCGGTTCGACGTGCGGGTAAAGGACAACCTGCGGGCGCGGAAGATCCACACGCAGTTCAAGGTCTTCAAACGGATCGCCGTGATCGTCGTGGTTATCCTGGCCTTCGGAACGATGCTCATGACGTTCGAGCGCGTCCGGCAGTTGGGCACCACGATCCTGGCGTCGGCGGGCATCGTGGGCATTGTCGTGGGCATGGCCGCTCAGAAGACGATCGCCACCTTCATCGCCGGCGTGCAGATCGCCCTGACCCAGCCGATCCGCGAGGACGACGTCGTCATCGTCGAAGGCGAATGGGGCCGCATCGAGGAGATCACCCTGACCTACGTGGTCGTGCGCATCTGGGACCTGCGGCGGTTGATCGTGCCGATCACGTACTTCATCGACCAACCCTTCCAGAACTGGACGCGCATCTCCGCGGACATTCTCGGCACCGTGTTCCTGTATACCGACTACACGGTGCCCGTGGAGGCCGTCCGCGAGGCGATGCAGAGATTCGTCCGGGCCTCGGAACACTGGGACGGGAAAGTCTGCGGGTTGCAGGTGACCAACGCGACGGACCGCACGATGGAACTGCGGGCGCTGATGAGCGCCGGCGACGCCTCGGCGGCGTGGAACCTGCGCTGCGAGGTCCGCGAGAAGCTGATTGAATTCATCCAGCGCGAATACCCCCAGGCGCTGCCCCGCCTTCGCGCCGAACTCGAACCGCTCAAGACGCTTCCCATCACCGGTGACGGCGGGTCCGGTAATACCCCGTAGCGGTGGGCACATCCCCATTTTCGTCTGCACTCCGGATCCATGGCCCATGAGCGAACCTTCGAGTGGGGTTCGCGGTCGGGTCGGCGTTGCAGGACTGTCGGGCCGTCGCGGAGGAGAATGGGGATACTGTGGTAAAGTTATTCTTGAAATGGATTTACGGCGACACCGCGCCGTCTCGAAAGACCGGGTCGGTACGCGTTTCGGTGGACTGTCGCACATTTTGGGCGGGCCGACGTAGGTATGGTGCGGCTTCGGTTGACCCGGGCTGGGGGGCCGGGTCGGCCGAGTCGTTTCAGCCGAAAAATTTTTTCACCTAGGGCGTTGACGTCCATGCAAAAGGGCGTACTATTATACGTGTAGGCGTGAATATCGGGCGATCCGACGCGTCCTGCTGGGTGGGAGATGAGTCACTGAAGAAAAAATTCAGAAACTCGTTTTTTTGGTCTTGACGCTCAGCGCGGTGAGCGGTAGTCTTACGCGTCTCAGCCGATGTCGCTGAGGGTTAGACCCGGCGGCATTTTTTGTTGCTCTTTGGTAAACGCAGACTCCGCTGAGTCCGAAAAGAACTCTTGCCGGCGGGCCGGGGTGTCCTCGACAAGACGGCAACCTGGGCTCGTAGCTCAGCTGGTTAGAGCGCACGCCTGATAAGCGTGAGGTCGGAAGTTCAAGTCTTCCCGGGCCCATTTTCGTGCGGCGATACAGGCCGCCGGCCTTGATGACTGGGTCGGCGCCGGCCGCCCTCGGGTCCGGGGACGTAGCTCAGTTGGGAGAGCGCCGGCTTTGCAAGCCAGAGGTCGTGGGTTCGAATCCCATCGTCTCCACTGCGAAGCGGAAGTCTGAAAGCGATCTTCGCGGGACGCGGCTTGGCCGCGGTCCGATTCTTGAAGAGCTCTGTGACAAGTTCATAGCAGAGGTATCTGGGTAACTACATATCCCAGCCGATCCTGTCGCGGCGTTGTGTGGCCGGATCGGAAGAGCGCTCATGTGATCCGAACTTGTGTGCCCGCTCGCAGGCGGGCATCGGATCGGCGAGGCCATGCAATCTTTGATTGATATGGTCAAGTTACTAAGGGTGTATGGGGGATGTCTTGGTGCCGAGAGGCGATGAAGGACGTGGCAGACTGCGATAAGCCCGGGGCAGGGGTCTAGCACCCGTTAATCCCGGGATCTCCGAATGGGGCAACCCGTCGGGACGGGGCAACCCGATCCCGTCACCCATGGCTGAATGCATAGGCCATGTGGGGCGAACCTGCGGAACTGAAACATCTCAGTACGCAGAGGAAAGGAAATCAACCGAGACTCCGTGAGTAGCGGCGAGCGAAAGCGGACAAGCCCAAACCCCGCACCTATTTTTGTCCAGGAGAGACGTTCATGTACTACGTTTACGTCATAGTACAAGACGCGACGCACAACAGCTATGTTGGCTTTAGTTCGGATTTGAAAAAAGACTAGAACAGCATAATGCAGGCGTCGGAGCCAAGCGTACACGCAAAGGCGGATGGCGATTGGCGTACTATGAAGCGTTTATGAACGAAAGCGAAGCCCGAACGCGTGAACGGCGATTGAAGCAGGACGGACGGGCCAAGCATCAGTTGTTCAAGCGAATCGAGAAGTCTCTTGCTGGCCAAAAATAGGTGCGGGGGGTTGTGGGCGTCGATCAGGAGTTACAAAGGCACCACCAGTCGAACGGTCTGGAAAGTCCGACCATAGAAGGTGATAGTCCTGTAGGCGACGGTGTGTGCCCTCCGTTACGGTCGACGTACCAGAGTAGCACGGAGCTCGTGGAACTCCGTGTGAAGCAGGGGGGACCACCCTCCAAGGCTAAGTACTCCTCGGCAACCGATAGTGAAGTAGTAGAGCGATCGAACGATGAAAACAACCCCTACTAGGGGAGTGAAAAGGAGCTGAAACCATACACCTACAAGCTGTGGGAGCCCTATGGCGGGTCTTCGGGCCCGCAACGGGTGACCGCGTGCCTTTCGCATAATGAGCCGGCGAGTTACTCTTTGTGGCAAGGTTAAGCACTTCAGGTGCGGAGCCGTAGCGAAAGCGAGTCTGAACAGGGCGATCCAGTCGCAGGGAGTAGACGCGAAACCAGGTGATCTACCCATGGCCAGGTGGAAGGGGATGTAATAATCCCTGGACGACCGAACCCACTAACGTTGAAAAGTTAGGGGATGAGCTGTGGGGAGGAGTAAAAGTCTAATCAAACCTGGAGATATCTCGTTCTCTCCGAAATAGCTTTAGGGCTAGCCTCGGGATTTTGCGATGCGGGGGTAGAGCTACTGATTGGGGATGGGGGGCTACCCGCCTACCCACTCCTACCAAACTCCGAATACCGTATCGTGGACCCCGGGAGTCAAACCGCGGGTGATAACATTCGTGGTTAAGAGGGAAACAACCCAGACCGTCGGCTAAGGCCCCGAATTCCTGCTGAGTTACTAAGGAAGTCTGACTGCCGTGACAATCAGGATGTTGGCTTAGAAGCAGCCACCATTTAAAAAGTGCGTAATAGCTTACTGATCGAGCAGTTGGGTGCCGATAATGACCGGGAATAAGCAGGAAGCCGAAGCCGCGGCTCAACACGTACTTCCATCCTGTCTCGCCCACGGCGCGGTGCGCGCGGTCGGCGGGATGCGATGGAGGTACGGGTTGGGGGTAGGAGAGCGTAGCCGTCAGCGGCGAAGCGGTACGGAAACGAGCCGTGGAGCGGCGGCTAGTGATTATGCCGGCATGAGTAACGATAAAGCAGGTGAGAATCCTGCTCGCCGAAAGCCTAAGGTTTCCTGGGGAAGGGAAATCCGCCCAGGGTTAGTCGGCCCCTTAGTCGAGGCTGAAAGGCGTAGACGATGGACAGCAGGTTAATATTCCTGCACCATGTGGGGAAGGTTTGGACCGGGGGAGTGACGCAGTGACAAAGGTTGGAAGCTGATTAGTCGTGGCTATTGTGCCGGAGGTCCCGCGGGTAGGCAAATCCGCCCGCATTCAGGGATCGAAGGACCGCGAGGGGCAATTATGATCCCCGAGCAACCAGCGTTGCTGCCGAGAAAAGCTTCAACCGGGACGACTCCGCGTGACCGTACTAAAACCGACACAGGTAGGTGAGGAGAATATCCTCAGGCGCTCGAGAGAACCGTCCTTAAGGAACTCGGCAATTTGACCCCGTAAGTTCGCGATAAGGGGGCCCTCCAGCACCATCTATTCCAATAGGGGGTGGCTGAGGGCGCAGGAAAGTGGCTCTGGCGACTGTTTACCAAAAACACAGTTCTCTGCTAACACGTACAGTGGACGTATAGAGAATGACGCCTGCTCGGTGCCGGAAGGTTAAAGGGATGGGTCATTGTCTCTTCGGAGATGAGAAGCTCCTAACTGAAGCCCCGGTAAACGGCGGCCGTAACTATGACGGTCCTAAGGTAGCGAAGTTCCTTGTCGGGT
>OMKS01000313.1_pt1 | contig 45333 bp, 37 predicted proteins | sample 1674721 | NCBI WGS metagenome assembly OMKS01 (sample SAMN06264996, study PRJEB25208) | sediment metagenome | isolation source: hot spring sediment | place: USA: California | collected 2014-09-02 | reverse complement strand
GGGTGATGACCAGCTCTTCGACCACGATCTGGTACCAACTGTCGGGGCTGTATATGCCACGGTTCGTGATTTTCACGGCGGCGTACCTGTCGCTGTCTTCGCCGGCCCGGAACAGGACCTCCGAGTTGAGGAGGCCCGCTCCCCGGTCGTCATTGGTGTAGGTTTTCCCCCCGATGACGACGGTCAGGCAGGTGTCTACCCCTGGGGATAGGTGGGTGGTGGAAACGCGATAATACCGCCCGGCTTTGGCGAGGAACTGGACGCGGTCCACATCGTGGATGGGGTAAAAGTTGTGCCATTGGGGCTGACCGACGAAAATGAGCCGGGGGGCAAAGTCATCTATTTCGTACGCATCGGCCAGGTTGGGGGCGGGGGTCCGGGTCCAGGCGGGGGTCGTAGTGGGGCCGGGCTCGCTCGTCGGTGGCGCGAACGGCGCGATGGATTCGACGACGACACTGGAGAATAACGCCGAGCTTTCCAGCGCCTGGCTGTAGGCCAGCACGACGGAATCGCTGAGCGCGTGTCCTCTCAGGGTCAGGCGACGGTCAGACTGTCGAATCGAGTCCAATGTCAGAAGCGCGGGGTCATAATCGCCGATGGCTGCCATCACCGCCGACCAGTCGACGTGGTGGTCGGTCAGGTCGGTGTGCGCCGCTTCCAGCGTGCTCCCCATCTCCTGGACCTGGACGAGTTCGTCTAGCAACGGCTGGACGTGCGGCCCTGGGATGGCTGCGCTCGTCAGGGTCAATTGGACGGCCGCCAGGTTTGCGTCCAGGCGCTGGACGGCGCCGCGAACGGTGGAGGCGACGAGATAAAGGGGAAGAAACAGAATCAGGCAGCTCGAGGCGATCAACCACAGGATCGTTGTCCGTCGAAACGGTCTGTGGGGGATGTGTCGTTTCTCTTCCGATGCTGGCGACAACGTGCTCTGAGCATGTACACCCATTCTGCTACCTCATACTTCTCAGCGCTGTGGGAGGCCGAGGGTTCCATCAGCGCAACTCGTTACTTCTCTCAATCTGCTCGATGACCCGCTGTGCCTTTTGCGCCAGGTCGGTGACGGCGATCTCTTCCAACTCTTGACAGAGGGCCTCGTAGTAGGCCATATTCTCCTGCCGCTTGCCAAAAATATCGGCCAGAATTTCCTCGGCCGTTTGATCCTCGACGTCCCAGGGAGGCAGCGCGTCCAGACCGGTTTCGAGGCTGTCGTCGGTTGGCCTCGTGGTGTCCTGGGCCAGCAGATCGTCCAGGTCTTGCTCCAACTCGTGAGCGCCCTGGCCCAGCGAATATTGGTCACCAGTCCGGGCTCCGTTCCACACGGCTGGGTAAACTGCCAGGACGAACGCCACCACCAGGGGAGAGACTGCCAGCAGGGCGCTCACCAGCAAGAGTTTGTGGTGTAGGAGCGTGGTCAGAAGGGACGTCCCGGTCTGGGGCAGGGTCAATGTCAGCGCTTCCGCCAGATCGTTCAGTTGCTGGCGCTCCTGGGGGGTGGAGGCCAGGGATCGCATCTCGGTCAACAACCGGGTCAGCTCATCCTCCCTCCAACCAGCCAAAGCCTGTTGAACGTGGGTGCTGTCTCCGGTGCGCGCATAGTCCGCCGCCACCAGGTGGATGTAGCGGCGCTGATACTCTGGACGGAGCAGCCATGGGTCGGCGTTGATCGGCCGGACCGGCCACAGCCACCAGCCGATGACCAGCCAGCCGACGAGCAGGCCAATTATGAACACCAGGACGATCCAGCCAACTCTCAGACTGCTCGAACGCCCGCTCCCAGGCTGTTGACGACTCTGCATCTGACTCATCGCCCACCTATCCTACGACTGACTGTCGGTATCACGCTGATCCCGCGCCTCGGTTCTACCTCAAAGTGGATGATGGGGCCTTCTTCTTGTTCAATTCCTCTCGTCTTGATGATTTCCAGGGTCTCGACCAGCTCTCCTCCCACGTCCTCCGTGCGCAGTTGGAAATATCCATCGCAGAGCGACTGGAGGTAGGTGCGCAGGGGACTGTTCAGGCCGTGCGAGTGCATCGTGACGACCATAGTTGCGCCGTACGCACACAGCCTTCTGAATTCCTCGAACAGGTCTATCACATCCGATTGGGTGGCATGGGAAAGCAACGAGGTCAGCGAATCCACAAATATAATGCCCCGTTCACTGGCCTCCTTGATCACGGCTCGCATAAACTGCGCCCGAATGTTCTGATCCGGGTTCGGGGCGGTGACGGGAAAAATTCGCACCCTTCTCAGGAGCAAATAGTCCCTGATATCCAGATTCAGGTTCTGCATTTGCTCGACCAATCCCTTGATGGTGCTTTCGCTGTTAAAGAGAGCCAGCCGGTATCCGCTCGACAGGCAGCCGTGCATCAACTGTTGCGAGATTACGGACTTGCCCGCTCGTGCATTCCCCTCGATCAACGTCAGAGTGTCCAGGAACAATCCTCCTCCCATCCCCCTGTCGAGGCGGCTGTTTCCCGTCGAGATAGGTGTCCTCTCTTTTAGCGCCATCTTTATTCCTCTTGACACTCAAAGGCCCGTTCCCAATTCGGTGCCGAAAAAAAGGTCACGATCCGTTCTATCTCTTCCTCCAGTTGCGCCAACAGGTCCTCCCCGCCATCTAGTCGGGCTGTTTCTCCCATCACTTTCAGGCGTTGGGCCACATCTCGAGCCGCCAGTCCTCCGACGTTGCCCAGGACGCGGCTCAGTTTGTGCGCCGCGCTCTCGACGGTCAGCGCGTCCTGCTGTGCCACAGCCTCCGCCAAGGGCCTGACCTGAGCACGGTATTCCTCCGAGAACATCTGAACGACGTCTCGCAAGAGTTCCAGGTCGCCATCTACCACCTCTAGCGCCGCCGCGAGATTGACTGGTGGTGCAGGCCGCCCGTTGACCTCTGAAACGTCCGGTAACAGGGTCGCGATGACGGTGTTCAACTCATCCAGTTTGACGGGCTTGGAGATGAACCCAACCATCCCGGCCTCTTTACAGCACTGGCGGTGCTCTTGTGTGTCGGTGGCGGTCATCGCGATGATGGGGATGTGGCGCCCCGATTCCGCTGCCCTGGCGCGAATGATCCGGGTCGCCTCCAGGCCGTCCATCTCTGGCATGTACACGTCCATCAGAATCAAGTCAAACGTCTCTCTCTCCAGCGCTTCGATGGCTTTTCGTCCATTCTCCACCACCTCTACCACGTGACCGGCCTTTTCCAGCGTCATCACCGCGATCAGTTTATTGGTGTTGTTGTCCTCGGCCAGCAGAATGCGCAGCTGTCTCTTACCGCCGTCGGGTTGGGCAGTTCGTGACACGGGCCTTGATTCTGGAAGCGCGCTTGAATGGGTCATCCGGCTGTTTACCCGAATGTGGGATCTCGGTCACTATTGCCGTTCCACTCCGTTCCCGGTATGGCCTGCTCCTGTTTCTGCCGGTTCTCGTCGGAGGGCGCCTGTTCCAACATCGCTTTTTTCTTCTGGATCGCTTCGATGGAGCGGCGAATACTTTCCGAGGGAGATGCTTCGTCTGATCTGAGGGAGGGATAGTAATGGATCAGCAGCTGTTCCTGAATGTCCAACAGGGCCTGCTGTACCTCGTTCTTGAGAATCTTGACCTCGTATTCTAGGACCTTGACCCGGTCTTCCAATGTCATCATATCGTCATCCTTCCCACTGATAAGCGATGCGGCAGCTTTTCCCCAAGGAGCGCAGAGCCAGTTTTCGACCTACACGTCTAGTGTACCATGCATCCGACGTCGTTTCAGTTACGGCTTTGTTACAGTAGGGTTTCACGTATCTTTTCGCCAGGCTGGGGGAGAAACGCCGGGACACTAGCACCTTGCTGGTGCTTGGCTGTCGAGATGACGACGGCTCCAAGATGTGGAGAGGGTATGTTCCCCGGTTCTTGCATCCTCCCAATGGTGTGCTAAAATTCTGCGTATGCGGAATCTGTCTCTCAAGCTCATTTTGATGGTCTGTGTCGTCGTTGGTCTCGCAGGAGCCGCCTCGTCCATTCCTCTCTCGGTCGGCGCTCAACAGCCGGATCCCACCGCATCTTGGTTGGCTGTGGTGAACCAGGCGCGTCTGAACGAGGGGCTGGCCCCCTACAGCCTTTCCACGCTGTTGACCGCCGCAGCGCAGCGACACGCGAACGACCTGGCCCAATCCGCCAGAGTCCAGGACCTCCATCTGGGCAGCGACGGCTCCACGCCCTCGCAGCGCATCTCCGAGGCGGGTTACGCCGCTTGGACCCGGGAGGGAGGGGAGTTGGTCATTGGCGAGAACGTCTGGATTGGCTCCATCGAGGAGGGAATCCCAGTTTTCTTGGCGGATCCCCTGTCCCGCGATAATCTCCTCAGCACCGTATACCGGGAGATCGGTATCGGCTCGGCTGCCGGGGCCGATGGTCGCGGCTACCACGTGCTCGTCTTTGGCGCGCGGCCCAACGTTCTGCCCATCTTTATCAACGATGGCGCTCTCAGCACCGATGATCCCCAGGTTGCAATCCGGTTGACTAACGAGGAAGCTCGACCCAGGGGCGAGGGGGCGATCTTTATGGGACAGGCAATCGAGGTTCGCATCAGCAATGAGCCAAACTTTGAGGGCTTGCCCTGGCAGTCGTGGTCGCCCTTGCTCCCCTGGACCTTGCCGAGCGTTCCCGGCGAATACACCGTCTACGTCCAGTTCCGTGATGCCGGCGGTCGCACCGCTGCCTCACCAGATACGATATTTTTGAGCGCTCCAGGGGAGCAAGTGATCGTCACGCCGACCCCCTGGCCGTCCATTCCGGCTCCTGGCCCCACCACTGCACCGGACCTCCCTACTCCTGAAAGCGGTGAGGCTGCCACCCCCACACCACAGGTCGGGACGCCCCTGGTGCCTCTTCCGCCCACCCTCGACGTTCCCACAGCGCCGCCTATCGCCGCTGTTGGCACCCCCTTCCCCACCTGGACGCCGCTGCCGACGGCCACCGTCGCGCCGGCCGAATCCTCTGACCTGCTGCCGCCCTGGCTCGCGACGTTGAGGGAGCTGGCTGTCCCTCTGCTCGTCGCGTTGCAGACGGTCGTGATTCTGTTGGCCCTCTACCTGGTCCTGCGGCGGGGCAGCGTGGATGACTGATTCCGGCGTCGTCGCCGTTTTCGACTCTGGTGTGGGGGGCTTGAGCGTCTGGCACGAGATCCGCCACCAACTGCCCCACGAGGACACCTGCTACCTGGCCGACCAGGCCCACGTCCCTTATGGCTGCCGTCCGTTGGACCAGGTGCGCGAGTTTGCTCACCAGATCACTCGCTTTCTGCTCGAACAGGGAGCCAAGGTCGTCGTCGTCGCGTGCAACACGGCCTCAGCGGCCGCGCTGCATCCCCTGCGACGCGCCTTTCCCACCGTCCCGTTCGTGGGGATGGAGCCAGCCGTCAAACCGGCCGCCGAGCGGACTCGGAATGGCGTGGTGGGGGTGATGGCTACCCCGGCTACTTTTCAGGGAGAGTTGTTTGCCAGTCTGCTGGAGCGATACGCCAGTGACGTACGGGTGGTCCCTCAGGTCTGTCCAGGGTTGGTGGAGGCGGTGGAGGCGGGGGAATTGGACACCCCTGAGACCGAAGCGTTACTGCGCCGCTATCTGATTCCCCTCGTGGAGGCGAAAGTCGACCAACTGGTTCTGGGCTGTACGCATTACCCGTTCCTCCGACCAGTCATTCAGCGGGTGATGGGAGAGGGCGTGGCGGTGATTGATCCCGCTCCGGCTGTGGCCCGCCAGGTAGGGCGGGTGTTGGCCCAACAGGGGTTGGAAGCCGACGCGGATCGCGGGGCCCGCCACCTGTTCTATACCAGCGGCGACCTGATCGCCTTTCGCGAGTTGATTGCCCGGCTGCCTCTCCCTCAAGCTGATGCTGTTGACGTGCGTCCGGTGTACTGGCGCGCGGGCCGCCTGTACCGTGACCTGTGAGGTTGGCGAATGAATTTACGCCTGGGAATCGTTCTCATCCTGACGGCCCTCATCTATGCCGTCGAGATTGCGGCCTATGCCTCCCAACTGGCGGGGATCCGCACCCGTCGCCCGGCCCAGGCCAGATCCCTCTACAATCTGCTGGCCCTCTCGGCCCGCGTGGCCAATACCCTGCAGGCCACGCTGCTGGCAGGCCTGGTGGACCGCGCGGTGGCGGCGGACGAGGTGGGCGATTTGACGTGCACGCTGCGGCTGGTGCTGCTGGCCGGAGCGGTCGGGGTGGGCGTGGGGGCGGCCCTGGTCCCCTCGCTGGCGCGCCTGATAGAGCGGGCGGTTCATTCCTATGAACTGCGGCGCTCGCTGCCCCGCGTCGTGCTGCACGGTTTGAGTATCGAGGCGCTGCCCCGGGCCAGAGAGGATGTGCGCCGACCGCAGCCCCGGGCGCTGCTGTTGGTCAACCGGCATCGGCTCCCCCGGCGCTGGATCCTGCTCACCATGCTGGTGACTTCCCTCTACGCCGTCGCCGGGCCGGCGGCCCAGATCGCCAGCGCCATCGTGCCTCAGAGCGCCCGTACTGCTCTCACGCTGCCCTCGTTCTTTACCGGGGTCGGCACTGTCCTGATGGTGCTGCTGGTCGATCCTCTGACTGCTCACGTGATGGACCAGGCCCTGCAGGGTGAGCGGCCCCTGGGAGACGTGACCGCCGTCACCATCTGGCAGATCGGGGCGCGACTGCTGGGGGTGCTACTGGCTCAACCGCTGCTGAGTCCTGGCGCGGCGCTGTTGGCGCTGGTCGCCCGGTAGCTGGTGCGCTAGAGGCTGAGGAACCACTCTGCGATGGGGTACCCCTTCAGGAGAGTGATGACAGCCCCGATGACGAGGAACGGACCATAAGGGATGTAATTGTGCCGCTTGCGCAGCCCGGTGATGAGCAGGACAAAGCTGATGACGGCTCCGGCGATGATGGTCAGCACCAGCGTTTCGATGATCAGAGGAAAGCCAGTGATCAAGCCGACAAAGGCTGCCAGTTTGACGTCACCGCCGCCCATCGCTCCGCTGCCAAAAACCCGGTTCCCCACCACCGCCGCGATGAGAAAGAAGAGGAAGCCGATGGCCCCTCCAAGCAGTGCGCTCCACCAGGTGATATCTGGTATCACAAAGCTGGCGACCAAGGCGAGCAGCATGGATGGGTAGGTGACGACGTTGAGGATCAGTCGGCGCTCCATGTCGGTGACGAGGATGAGGGCGAAAATGGCGCTGTACACCAGGTAAACGAGCAGCTTGATGGTGAGAGCAGGGCCGAGGATTATCCAGAGGTAGGCGTACATGGCTGCCAGTCCTATTTCGACCAGGGGGTAGCGCATGCGAATGGGAGCACCGCAGGAGGGACATTTGGCCTGCCCGAGCAGAAAAGCAGGCCAGGTGACCCACTGCCACGTGGGACGCTCACGGCCGCAGTAGGGGCAGTGGGGACGGGTCAACTCCCGTCGAGCGGGAAGGTCGGAGCCGAGTTGGTTGACTAGAGCGCCGGCGAGAAAACCCAGGAGCACGAATAGAATGATCATCGGTAGAGATTATAAATGACAAGGGGCAAAGGCGCAAATGTCAATCCTCCCTGGATCGAGTGGGAATTCCCGGTATCCATAGCATAGAATTATGATGATGATGCTTTGACAAAATGTTCGAGTTAGTATAGAATGGATGCCAGGATATGGAGAAGCGGAGTCATGCAGGCTACTAGAGAGCGCATTTTGAGCATCCTCAAAGAGCAAGGTCAGGTGACGGTCAGCGATTTGAGCGACGCCCTGGGCTTGACCGCTGTGACCGTGCGCCACCACCTCGATATTATGCGTGGGGAGGGCCTGGTTGCAGCTCCGGTTGCGGAGCGCTGCAAGTCCCCCGGACGTCCCAAGCACGTCTACACGTTATCCGAGCAAGCCAGCGGATTCTTTCCTAAACGGTACAAGGAACTGGTCGCCCAGATTTTGGACGAAATGCGCGCCCGTATATCGGCCGACGAGATAGATCAGATGATGCAGCGCCTGGGGGAGCGGCTTGCCGACCATGCCGTGCTTCCAGCCGGGATGGATTTTGACCGTCGTGTCGCCGTTGCGATCGAGTTTCTGGACAAGTTAGGATATATGCCCAGTTGGGAGCGGTCGGATGACGGCAGTTATCTGATTTACATCGCCAATTGTCCCTACGAACAGATATCTCGACAAGATGATGTGGTTTGCAAAATGGACATGGCGCTTTTGACACGGTTGTTGGGTGCTCCCCCACGGCGTATTTCCTCGGCCAGCCAAGGCGATCATCTGTGCACCTATGTGGTGAATCCACCTGACGCCTAGTCCGCTCTGAGAAGAATAATGTCCTTCAAGATCACCCTTATTTACCCCGGTATCGCAGGTCTCGGTTTTGACTCTCTCAAGCAGGGAATGGAGGCGGGTTGGATCTCGCATGGCCTGGCCTCTCTCAGCAGCGCGGCCAAGGCCCAGGGGTTTGACGTGGACCTGATCGATCTGCGGGCTCTCTCTGGCTGGGACCACTTTCGCCAGGTGCTGGTCGAGCGGGATCCCGATGTCATCGGCGTAACGATGATGAGTGTGGATTACAACCCAGCCTGTCAGGTCCTGGCGATAGCCAAAGAGGTCAAGCCGGGGGTTTTCACCATCATCGGCGGCCCTCACGTCACCATCGCGTTGGAGGATGCCCTGCGCATTCCCCACGTGGATTATCTGGTGACGGGAGAGGGGGAGGTCACTTTTCCCAGGTTGTTGCACTTGATCGCGGGCGACGATCCACCGTCCCAGCGCGTGCTGCGTGGAGAGACGCCCGATTTGGACGGCATTCCCTTCACCGATCGGGATCTGTTCCTGGACGAGTGGCGGAAGTGGGGGTATGATTTGGATTCCCCCGAAGTTCCTTTCGTCGAGGAACTGCCGCCCCCCTTCGTCACCATCATCGCCGGCCGGGGTTGCATGTACAATTGCGCCTTTTGCAAGCCGGGCGAGGATTATCTGTTCGGCAAGCGCACCCGGCGGCGCAGTGTGGGTAATGTCATCGCCGAGCTGCACGCGCTGGTGGAGCGTTACCAGATCGCTTCCTTCATGTTCCACGATGACTGTCTGACGGAGGATCGAGAGTGGGTGATGGCTTTTACAGACCAGTACATGGCCGCAGGCCTGACCATGCCCTTTTTCTGCCAGAGCCGCGCCGACATCATCGTCAAGCACGGGGATATGGTGGCCCGTATGGCCCAGGCCGGGCTACGCGGCTATTTCGTCGGCTTTGAGAGCGGCAACGACCGCGTCCTCAAGTTCATCCGCAAGGGGACGACGGTGGAGCAGAATCGCCAGGCGGCTGCCATCTGTCGCAAATACGGTATCTCCATCTGGGCGAATTACATGATGGGGCTGCCGACCGAGACGAGAGAGGAAGTGCTGGACACAGTCCGACTGATGAAGGCGATTGACCCGGATTATTACAGCCCGGCCTTTTTCACTCCCCATCCCGGTACCGACCTGTACGATTACGTCGTCGAACACGACTTGAGCCGCATCACCGATTATGACTCGTACCGGCGCAATCCCACCGAGCCGAAAATCAAGGGTCAAGATTACGAGTTTCTCCAGTGGGCGATGGCCGAGAGTCAGCGGCGTCGGCCAGTCAACGCGCTGAAACGCTGGGCGTCCCACTGGTGGCAGCGGGCCCGCCGCGTTACTCCTGCCAAGGTGATGCGCAAATTGGGGCTGGTCGGCGCGTGAGGGAGACCTGATGCAGGATTCGACGTTCGATCAGGCGGTCGAGAGACCGTCGGCCTCTGATCTGCCCATTGGGGAACTGAGCCTCTCGACCCGCTCCAGAAATGTGCTGATCGCTGCGGGCCTCGCTACGGCCGGGGATGTTTTGGTCGCTCTCCAGGAGGGAGACCAGGCCTTGACCAGTCTAAAGGGCTTTGGCCCCAAATCCTTGGAGGAACTCAAACAGCAGTTGACCCGGCTGGGATTCCCCCTGCCTGGTGAATCGAGTCCAGAATCACTGGCTGTTCCTCCCATCTCCGATCCCGAGCCAACCCCCGCCTCCAGAGTGACTTGGGACGTTGATACCGAGCCGATCCCCACTCTCGATGTCTTGGGTGGGGTTCTAGAGCAGGAAATGCGAGAATTGGAAGCGCTCGAGAGGGAAATAGACCGCGCTGCCGCTGCTCCTCCCCCCTCTCCTCCCGCTCCCCCTGCGCCAGACAAAGTGACCGGCCGAGAACGGCAGGCGCCCCGGATGAGCGCGCCTCCTGGCACTGCTCCTTTCCCTGCCGTTCCCAGGACCGGTCGAGTGGGCGAGACCCTGTCCTTCGGACAGCGGCTCAGCGCCACGCTGGCCCAGCCGGTCGAACGACTGCGGGTGGGGCCATGGTTCTATGCCTTGATTGGCATAGCCGCCGTGCTGCTCCTGCTCTCGGCTCTGCTGTTGAATCGCCTGGACATCATCGGCTACGACGTGCTCGATGCCGAGCACAGCTCCATCTCCGATCCCGACAGTGTGACTCTCCGCGTCGATCCCGCCACATTTACGGACCGCCTGCGCGTGCAACTGAACACCGTCCCGCGCCTCGAATTTCTCGAAGGATCGGCCGGCAGCGCCCTCCGGCAGGCTGTTCAGGCCCTCCCCTCTCACCTCACCGTCAAAAGCCCGCTGTACCAGTTCAAGGTGCGGGGGGATTATTCCCAGCCGATTTCGATGGACGTTCCCATCCCGAACGACGCCGAGCCTTGGGAGATGCTCGATCTCTATACCTGGACTGGCGAATCCTGGCGTTGGGTGGGGGGAGAACTGTACACCGAGGTCGCCGGGCGCGAGTGTATTCGGGCTACCGTCACCGAGCTGCCCTCCAACATTGTCGTCGTTCAGTCTGGCGCGGCTCCGCCCCACGTGTCGGTCTCCCTGAAACCGAGCGATACCCCGTTCGATAACGCCGCGGGCATGGTGGATCAGGTTCATCCCAGCGGCCTGTTTCTCGGCACCGACGGCTCCTTCGTCGGAGATGTCAGTTCTACCCTCCATTTCGGCGAAGGGGACGCAGATGGAGATGTGGTGGTGATTCCATACCTGCGCAACTGGGATCCAGGTGCTACCGTCAATCGAGGCTTGCTGTCTGATCTGCTGACTATCCCCACGATTCAACAGGTTCACATCGTCAACCTGGTACAATTGTGCGCCGATGAGGGGTTCGTGGGCGTTGCGATTGACTATCGAGGCGTTAGCTCTGATCAGCGGGATGCCTTCTCTGCCTTTATCGCGAACCTGGCCGACGCGCTTCACGCCGAGGGACGAAGCCTGACGGTCGTCGTCGAGCCGCCCCTGTCCACTGCTGGCGGGTGGGACACCGGCGGCTACGATTGGCTCAGCCTTGGTGAGAGCGCGGATTTCGTCCACATCCCCTTCCCGGCCGATCCTGCCGCTTACGTCGCCGGGGGTCAGGTTCCTCGCCTGCTCGATTGGGCCACCGACCGGATCGAGCGGTATAAAATTCGCATGCTCGTTTCCTGCCTCAGCGCCGAGCAGGGGGCTGACGAGGTCGTTTACCTCTCTCTCCAGCAAGCCGTGGCGCCTTTCGGAAGCGTCATCGTCCGCAGCGGCACGACTCGGGTTGTGTCGGGCGATGTGGTCGAGTTCGGGCTGGCCGGGTCACTGCGCAGCATCACCCCTCTGGAGGGCTGCGGCACCTACCGCCTGGATTACGAGGCGGGTGATGGCAGCATCCACGCGATCTGGTTGGGCACCGCCACTGCCCTGGCCGCCAAGCTTCAATGGGCCAGACAGTATCACCTGGGCGGCGTCGTCGTGGCCGACCTGTTCGATCCCGGCAACAGCCCGGGCATAACAGAGGCTGTAGCGGCCTACCGGACCAGCTCGCCCGTCGCGGCCAGCCAACCGGTGCAGGTTGTGTGGACCGCCAGCAGCCCGGAGACGGTGGTGGACCAGCAGACGTCTCCTCTCACGGCGCCGGGCTACGCCTGGACGGTGTTGGCTGCCCCAGGCGAGTACACCGTCCAGGTGACAGTGGCGGGATTCGACCATGGGAGCGCGGTGATCCTGGTGACCGAGCCAGGAGCAGAGGTCACCCAGCCTATCACGACGACCGAGGAAGAAGAGGTGACTCCAAGCTGCCTGGGTGCTCGCTTCGTGACCGACGTGACGATACCTGATTATACGTCGTTGGACCAGGGGGAGGCGTTTGTCAAGACGTGGCGTATGGAGAACATCGGCACGTGTGCCTGGCCAGCGAACACCGTCTTGGTCCGACTTCGATCGGATCTGAGTGGTCCTGAGCGGGTCGCTGTGGGTCCCGTGGCGGTGGGAGAGGTGGTAGACATCAGCATCAACCTGGCTGCACCCAACAGCGCCGGCACATTTAACGGCGTATGGGCATTGCAGACTGGTGAACTGAACATCCCCGGGGGACAGGTCACCGCGGTCATTCGGGTGGGCGAGTGAGTCGACGGAGCGAGTGTGCCTCCAAATCATTGCCCAGATATGCTGGCGGCGCTCTGTCGGTGCCTCAGCGCCATCGTTTGCCAAAAGACCCCGCATGTGCTAGAATACTCGCCGCTTTGTCTGGGCGGAGTGGAAATCCCACACGCTGGACCGTCGATCCAGCGCGTGATTTGGCATCGTCGGGTTCTTTATCCCCATCTTCTAACTCTCCCAGGGTGTAGACCAACTAGCGACAAGGAGATGACATGTCTGATCTAGTGTCTGATAATCGGCTTGAACAGCCATCTCTGGACCTCTATATCACCGAGATAGGCCTCTCGACCCGTGCGACCAACGTGCTGGTCAACGCGGGCATTGATACGGTAGGAGATGCGTTGGCCGCTCTTGGCCGGGGAGACCAGGCCCTGACCAGTCTGAAGGGTTTCGGGTCCAAATCGCTGGCCGATCTCAAGAAGCGACTGCAGGAGCAGGGCTTTTCTCTGTTGGATAGAGTCGAGATGCCACCAGCGGGCATGGAGCCGGAGGGGGTTGTGGAAATTGCGGCGGAGGTCCCGGAAGAGTTGGAGGTGGCGCCTCCCCCTGTCATTGAGCCTGAACCGGAGCCGGTGTCGGCGCCGGCGGCTGCAGCGGTTCTTCCCCAAGAGACGGCTCCTGAGGCACCGCTTTCCCTGGGACAGCGGGTGAGCGCTACGATGGTCCAGGCTCGGGACCAAATCCGGTTTGGGGCCTGGGTGTATGGGGTCATCGGTCTCGTCATCATCGTGGCGTTGCTGTTGCCTCCGGTCTCTTTGTTGAACCGCTTGGGCATCACCGGCTACGATGCGCTGGATGCCGGGCACAGTTCGATTTCTCATCCTGATGGCGTCACCCTGAGCGTGAATCCTGATACATTCGGCGGTCGTCTGCGGTTAAAGATCGCGTCGGTGCCGCGCCAGGAGCTGGTCGAAGGATCGGCCGGCAGAGACCTGCGGCGGGCGGTCGAGGCACTGCCTTCTCACCTCGTGGTGAAAAGCCCCCTCTACCAATTCAAGGTTCGGGGAGACAGTACCGATACGGTGATGATTGACGTGCTCGTGCCCAACGAGGCAGAGCCTTGGGAGACGTTGGACCTGTACGCCTGGACGGGGAAGGAATGGCAGTGGGTGGGCGGCAAGTTGCACGACGAAGCTGTGGGGCACGAGTTTGTACGGGCCTATGTGGAACAGATGCCATCCTCCATCGTGGTGGTCCAGACCGAAGCGCTGGCGCCGCAAATCGCGGTCCTGATGGAAGAGGAAAGTCTGACGGCGGGCGCGCTGAGTGTGATCAACGACGTCAATCCAACCGGCCTGCTGTTGGGCACGGACGGTGCCTTGCTGGGGGACATGGGCGGCCTGTTACAGAGTGGAGCTGGAATGCCATACGCCGTCCTGCCCGCCCTGCGGAATTGGGCTGCAGGCGGCAGCGTAAACCGGGGCTTGTTATCCGATCTGCTGGCTCTGTCCGAGATCCGGGAGACACACATCGAAAACTTGGTGGCTCTGTGCAGCGAGCGCGAATTTGCCGGGGTGGTGGTAGATTATCGCGGTGTGGGAGTGGAAGAGAGAGATGCGTACACCTCATTTATCGAGGAATTGGCCGCCGCACTGCACCAGGTGGGACTGCGGCTGGGGGTGACGGTCGAGGGGCCGGTGGCGACCGGGAGCGGTTGGGATACCGGCGGCTACGATTGGGCGAGCCTGGGCCGCGCGGCGGATGAGCTGCGGATTCCGTTCCCGGCCGATCCCACGGCATACGCTGACGGGGGAGACGTGCAGCGGCTGCTGGTGTGGGCGACGGAACAGGTGGCGCGGCACAAGCTGCGTATGGAGGTTTCCTCCCTGAGCGCCGAGCAGAGCGTATCCGGCGTGCGGTACATCCCACTGGAGGAAGCACTGGCCCCCTTTGGGAGCATTCTGGTGCGGGATGGGATCAGCGAGGTGGAATCGGGAGGCGAGGTAGAGTTCGGATTGAGCGGAGAGGTGCGGGGCATCACACCGTTGGAGAGCGCCGGAACCTATCGTCTGGAGTATGGGACGGGTGACCAGGGGACGCGGACGGTCTGGTTGGGCACGGCGACCAACCTGGCGACCAAGCTAGAGTTGGCCCGCCGGTATCGCCTGGGCGGCGTGGTGGTGGCTGATCTGCTCGACGCCGGGAATGAGCCGGGTGTTGAGGAGGCCCTAGCAGCCTACAGTGGCAGTGGAACTGTTCCATCCAGCCAGCCGGTGGAGGTGGTGTGGTCGGTCACCAGCCCGGGGGCGATGGTGGATCAGCAGGTATCGCCGCTCACCGAACCAGGGTATACGTGGAAGGTGCTGGCGGCGGTGGGGGAGTATACCGTTCGGGCGACCGTGGGCGGCTTTGACCACGGCCAGGTGTCCATTCGGGTGGCGGATCCCCAGCCGGAGGTGACGGAGGTCGTCACGCCGACCGCACAGATCACCGAGACCGCCAGTCTCACTGGAACGGCCATCGGGGGGGGGCCGGACAGCGCCGTCGTCGCAGAGTGTCTCAATGCCATCTACGTGGCCGACGTGAGCATCCCCGACGACACCCAGTTCGATCACGGGGAAGAATTTGAAAAGACATGGCGCGTGCGCAATTCGGGCACCTGCCCCTGGCCCGAGGATACGGTGCTCGCCTTTTCTCAGGGCTCCCAGATGGATGCGCCGGATACCGTCGCGGTGGGGGCTGTGGAGCCTGGCGAAGTGGTGGAAGTGACGGCCAAGATGAAGTCGCCAGCCGATGCCGGGCGGTATACCGGTGTCTGGAAGATGAAAACGACGGCAGGGTTCTTTGGCGGCCCCCTGACCGTGGTCATCCGGGCCGGTGAAGCGACGGCACCGGTCATCGCGCCGGTCAGCGGCGGCTCGTTCGAGTTGGGAGGACAGACGCACACGCTGGCTCATCCCGACGAGATGCACTATGCCGGGATGAACTGGGTCAAGTTCCAGGTGAAGTGGTCGCCAGGTATGTCTGTCGACGACGTCGCGGGGCGGGTTCAGCAAGGACACGCGAACAACTTCAGAGTCTTGTTGAGCATCCCCGGAGGTGCAGAGTACCCAAGGAGCATTGATTTCGCTGCATACGTCGAGTTCCTCCGGCAGGTGGCGGAACAAGGGCCTGACGGAATCGAGGTATGGAATGAGCAGAATATTGATCGCGAGTGGCCCGCAGGCCAGATTAACCCCGAGGCCTACGTACAGCAAATGCTGGCTCCCGCCTACAACGCGATAAAGTCAGTCAATCCCGACATCCTCGTCATCTCCGGCGCTCCCTCTCCGACGGGCTCCTTCGGTGGCTGCGGTCCGGCCGGATGTGATGATGCACCCTACGTGGCGAGGATGCTGGCCGCCGGGGCGGCCAGCTACGCGGACTGTGTTGGTATTCATTACAACGAAGGCATCTTGCCCCCGTCTCAAACCAGCGGAGACCCACGGGGCAGTTCGAGCCACTATACACGCTATTTCTGGGGCATGGTCAACGCCTACTACGACGCATTCGGGGGACAACGGAAACTGTGCTTTACTGAACTGGGATACGTATCGCCAGAAGGGTATGGCGCCTTGCCCGCCAATTTTGCCTGGGCAGCAGACACGTCTGTGGCTGAACAGGCGGCCTGGCTGGCCGAAGCCGCGAGCCTGTCAGCCTCCAGTGGGAAGGTCCAACTGATGATTGTCTTCAACGTTGACTTCACGTTGTGGAGTGAACACGACCCCCAGGCTGGCTACGCCATCATCCGTCCCGATGGGAGTTGCCCTGCCTGCGACACGCTCCACGCTGTGCTGGGCACGCGCTGATGTGTACAGCGTCCTGCCCTGACGACGTACGTTTCTTCTGAGACGAGGGAAACAAGACGGGTGGGGGTTCGGTGGCCGCCGAACCCCTTTGGCCGTCACCATGCCATCGAGGAGGTCATTATGAGCTTTTCACACAGCAATCGCGGGTTGAGCGGCCAGCGGCTCTATATCGCTGCCGCTGTCTGGCTGTTGCTCGTCATCGCTGGAGGGTTCTGCACGTGGTACGGCTGGCTCGGCCCCGGCAGTGGGGATGAGACAGAGGAGCCGCCGGTCACGGCCGTGGCGGAGCAGCTTGCCACGCCCACGGCGGAACCGACCCCTGTTCCAGAACCCACAGTTGTCCCTACGATCCCGCCGGTGGAGGAGGTCTTTGGCTATGGCATCGCCACCCACGGCATTATAGGGGACGCCGATTACACGATGGGGCAGGTGGAGAGCCTGGGTTTAGGCTGGGTCAAGCAGCAGGTGCGGTGGGCCCCTTTCGAGGGCAACCCCGGTCAGATGGATTGGAGCGGTTTCGATTGGGTGGTGGAGGCCGCCAACAAGCGGGGGATCAAGGTGATGCTCAGCGTGGTGGATGCTCCCCATTGGACGCGCACCTACTTTGACGATAACGTCGAAGGCGCTCCTCCCGACGACCTGGCCCTCCTGGCTGATTTTATGGGGCGTATGGTGGAGCGGTATCAGGGGCGCATCCATGCCATCGAGGTGTGGAACGAGCAGAACCTGGATCGGGAGTGGGATACCGCGGGAGGGGTCGATCCCGAACGATACGTCGAGATGCTTCGACTATGCTACCAGGCCATCAAGAGCCGCGATCCGAATATCATCGTCATCAGCGGCGCGCTTTCACCGGTGGGCGCCACGGCTGTCGATCCCAACAATGCGAGTCGCATCATCTATATGGACGACTTTGAGTACTTTGACCGGATGGTAGCGGCCGGTTTTCTGAACTATTGTGACTGCGTGGGCGCACATCACAATGGGATTAACATGCCGCCCGACGTGGCGTGGGATGAGGGTTTCAACGATCCCAGCGCCCAGTTCCGGGGTCCGTTCGATAATCCCGACCACAGTTGGTCCTTCAAATCCACCCTGTGGGGCTACCACGAGCGCATCGCTGCTGCCGGCAGCGACAAGCCTCTCTGCGTCACCGAGTTCGGTTGGGCCACGGCTGAGGGATTCGACGGCTATCCGCCGGGTTTCGAGTTCGCGCTGGACAACACGCTGGAGGAACAGGCGCGCTGGAACGTGCAGGCGTTCCAGTTGATGCGTGAATGGGGATTTGTGCGGCTGGCCTTTTTGTGGAACCTCGATTTTGCACAAAAGGATGGCATTGGCCCTACCGATCCCAATGCCCCTTACAGCATGCTGGATTTTCAGGGTATCGCCCGCCCGGCCTTTGGGGCTATCGGAGTGATGGAAAAGCCCTGACCCAATCCATCCAACGAGCGACGTACAATGGAACAATCGGATTCCCGCCAGCGTCGTTTGGTCGTCCCTTTCGTGGTCGTGGGCCTGATCCTCGTGGGGTTCCGCCTGTTCGTCTGGTCCAGGATGGGAATCGCTCCCGCGCTCACCCCGCTCCCCACGCCTACCTCGTGGCCCCGCGCGCGTCTAGCCTCTCCGGAATACGGGATGCAGGCCTTTTTGTGGTGGGATGAGGAGGTCGCAAAGCGGGATTTGGGGTTGATCGCTGATGCGGGGTTCACGTGGGTCAAACAGCAAGTCAGTTGGCGGAACGTGGAGGGCATCCTCAAGGGGCACTATGATTGGTACTTTACTGATCGCATCGTCGCCGACGCGGAGCGGCTGGGCCTGGATATCATCTTTCGCGTCGACCGCCAGCCGGTGTGGGCTTTGTCAGAGTGTAGCGACTGCGGCCCGATCGGGGATCCGCAGGATTACGGCGATTTTTGTCACGCCCTGGCCGAGCGGTATCGCGGGCGGGTGCGGGCCTATCAGGTGTGGAACGAACCGAATCTATCCCGCGAGTGGGAGGGCTCTTCCCCCAATCCAGCCGCTTACGTCGAGTTGCTGCGGGCCTGTTATCTCGGCGTCAAGACGGCGGATCCAGGGGCGTTGGTGATCTCGGCCGGGCTTTCCCCCACCGGTAACGGTCCGCCCGAGGCCATGCCGGACATCGAGTACCTGATCGGCATGTACGAGGCCGGCGCAGCGCCCTACTTTGACCTGTTGGGAGTACACGCGCCCGGGTTCGCCTACCCACCGGACATCTCGCCGGAGCAAGTCGCCGCCCGGCACGATGGGCACCGCTTCTTTTGCTTCCGCCACGTCGAGGACGCCCGCGCGGTGATGGAGCAGTATGGGGACAGCGACAAACAGGTGGCGGTGCTCGAGATGGGGTGGACCACGGATCCCATCCATCCCAACTATGCCTGGTTTGCCGTCACTGAGGAGCTCCAGGCGGAGTATCTGGTGCAGGCCTTTCGATACGCCAGGGAGCACTGGTCGCCCTGGATTGGGCCGATGATCGTGCATTCTATCGCCAGTCCTCACTGGACCGAGGGGGACGAGCAGTATTGGTGGGCCATCACCTGGCCGGGTTGGCCTGAGGCGCAGTTGACCATGGCCTACGAGGCATTGCGTGAGATGGAAAAATAGTTCTGGTGAGCGGCGAGATGCGGGATTGGATAGAAATTGATGGCTCGTACGGCGAGGGGGGCGGGCAGGTACTGCGCACCTCTCTGACGCTGGCTGTGCTGACGGGACGTCCGCTCCGCATCGAGCACATTCGCGCTGGACGCAAAAAGCCCGGTCTACGGCCTCAACATCTCACCGCCGTCCGTGCCGCCGCCGCGATTTGTGACGCTCAACTCGAAGGGGATGTACTGGGTTCCCAGGCGCTTTCTTTCACGCCGGGCGGGCCAGTCCGCGCTGGGCAGTACACCTTCGACGTGAGCGCGGCAGTCCAGGGCGGCAGTGCCGGGTCCGTGGGATTGGTGCTGCAGACGATCTTTTTGCCCCTGGCTCTGGCTGATGGGGACTCTTACCTGACGCTGCGCGGTGGGACGCACGTGCCGTGGGCGCCCTCTATCTCTTACGTGGAGCACGTCTTTCTGCCTCAATTGGCGCGGATGGGAGCGCGCGCGCAGGTAGAGTCTGAGCAGTGGGGGTTCTATCCGGCCGGCGGTGGACAGGTGCAGGTGCGCATCGCCGGGCGCGAGGGGCCGCTCCGTTCCCTGCAGGTGGTCGAACGTGGAGCGCTTCAGTCGGTCTGGGGCATCGCAGCCGGGATGAACCTGCCGGCCCACATTCCACAGCGCATGGCGGACCGGGCGCATCGCCTGCTGGCTGAGGCCGGGCTCGCGGCGCGGGTAGAGCCGCGTCGCCTGCGGGGAAATGGCCCAGGAGCGGGCATCTTTTTGTGCGCGGAATATGACCGCGCTGCGACCGGTTTTACGGTCTACGGGCGCCAGGGGTTGCCCTCTGAGCGGGTGTCCGAGATGGCCTGCGACGAACTGCTGGCTCATCACCGTTCGACCGCTGCGCTGGATCCCCATCTGGCCGATCAGTTGGTGCTTCCGGCTGTGCTGGCAGAGGGAGAGACGCGGGTGAGCACCTCGCGGGTCACCCGGCATTTGCTCACCAACGTGTGGGTGGTACGACACTTTTTAGCGCGAGAGGTGCAGATTGAGGGAGCAGTGGAATCACCGGGCTGGCTGTGGGTCAAAGGAGAGCAAGTGTGATTGAAATTATTTTTTTGGGCACTTCGGCGTCGGCTCCTTCGATTCACCGGGGGCTGTCGGCTCAAGTGGTTCTCTACAAGGACTATCGTTTCTTGGTGGACTGTGGCGAAGGGACACAGCGACAGATTTTGCTCAGTGGGCTTGGTTTCAAGCGTCTCAATAGGATCCTTCTGACGCATGGTCATCTGGATCATATCCTGGGCCTGGGAGGATTGATCTCTACCTTTGCCCGTTGGGAGGCGGTGGAACACATCGAGATCTATGGCGGTGGTTGGGCTCTCGAACGGGTGTATGATTTGATCTATGGTGTGGTGCTGCGGGGCGGGGAAGCGCCGATTGACATTGATTTGATCGAGGTGACTCCCGGCGTGGTCCTGGAGGACGATACCTTTGAGGTTATCGCCTTCCCGGTCGTCCATCGGGGGCCTTGTCTGGGGTATCTGTTCCGTGAAAAGCCCCGCCGCCCGTTTCTCAACGATCTGGCCGAACAGTTGGGTGTGCCGCGCGGCCCGGAACGCCGTCGGTTAGTGGCCGGGGAGACGGTAGCGCTGGCGGATGGACGGGTCATTCACCCGGATGATGTGCTGGGACCCTCCATGCCGGGGGCGTGCCTGGTCCACGTGGGCGATGTGGGGCGGACCGATGATTTGGTGTCTAGGGTGGAGGGGGCCGATTGGCTGTCCATCGAGGCCACCTACTTGCGGACCGAAGCGGACCTGGCCCATCGCTTTGGCCATCTCACGGCGGCGCAAGCCGCTCACCTGGCCCGGGAGGCCGGGGTTCACCGGCTGATATTGACTCACATCTCCCGTCGTTACCGCGAGGTGCAGGTGCTGGAAGAAGCACGAGCGGTTTTTCCCGACACAATCGTTGCCCGCGATTTCGATCACTATCGCATCCTGCGCCGGGACGTGCAGCGCGAGGAGTGACCCACTCATTTTCCAGAGATGCTTGTCAGGAGTGGGTGGGCAAAGTATAATGACGCGAGACGACAGGAGGGAACTATGCCAGCGCATCGTAAAGCCAGTATCCGCGAGTTAGCATCGGTCGCTTACGAATTGGACCTGGGCATCGCCGAGGGACGTGTGCGTCGTGGCGCTGCGGACGGGTCTTGGATAGTGGGTGACCTGGAACTCGGCGCATGGCTGGCCAAGTACGAGGGACAAGAGGTCGTGCTGATCGTGGCATCGCTGGAGGACGACCGACCTATCCCGGTCAAAACGTGTCGTACCTGTGGGACCGAGTATCGAGGGGGCGCCTGCCCACGCTGCCGCGAGGCTCGTATTCGCCTGCGAGGCCGTTAGCTGGTATCATATCGTCGAGGGGCATTGCCGGACCCTAAAAGTTGCGCACAGGCCGAAGGGCTTAAACCCAAGGTCTTGGAGACTGAGGAGTAAAGGATGAATCCAACGGGAAATTCTGTGAGACAACTGCTTTCGGGTAACGAAGCCATCGCGCTGGGAGCGTGGGAAGCCGGTGTGCGGTACGCATCCGCATATCCCGGCACCCCCAGCACAGAGATTCTGCCGGCGTTGGCTCAGTACGCCGGCGTGCGGGCCGAATGGGCGTCCAACGAAAAGGTGGCGCTGGATGCTGCTGTGGGGGCCTCCTTTGCGGGGGCGCGGGCGCTGGCTGTGATGAAGCACGTGGGCGTCAACGTCGCCGCCGACAGTCTGATGACCCTCTCATACACCGGTGTGGGGGCCGGGTTGGTGCTGGTCAGTGCCGATGATCCGGGCGCCTTTAGCTCTCAGAACGAGCAGGACAATCGGCACTATGCTCGTTTCGGCAAGTTTCCTTGCCTGGAGCCTTCCGACAGCCAGGAGGCGAAAGAATTTACCCGCTTGGCGTTCGAGTTGAGCGAGTTGTTCGATACCCCCGTGATGCTGCGTTCCACGACGCGGATCTCGCACTCCAAGAGTGGGGTCGAGGTGAGTATGCCTGATGCGCCCCGCGAGTTTGAATCGCTGCCTCCCTTTGAGCGGCATCCGCGCAAGTACGTCATGATTCCGGCTCACGCCCGTCTGCGCCATCCCGAGGTCGAGGCCCGTCTCAAAGGTCTAGCTGTATACGCCGAGACCTGTGCTCTCAATCGCGTCGATTGGGGCGACCGGCGGGTGGGCGTCATTTGCAACGGTGTGGCCTACCAGTACGCCCGGGAGGTTCTGGCCGGGTTCTCTTTCCTCAAGCTGGGCATGACCTATCCACTGCCAGCGGGCTTGATCCGCGATTTTGCCGCCGAGGTCGAGACGCTGGTCGTGATCGAGGAACTGGACCCCTTCATCGAGGAGTACGTGCGCTCGTTGGGGCTGGACGTGATCGGCAAGATCGGGGACGAGTTTTTCCCGTGGACGGGGGAGCTGTCGCTGGCGCGGGTGCGGGAAGGGGCCTTGCAAGCTGGTCTGCCTGTGGCGAGCTTGGATTCCGCGGCCCAGTCCGCGGACGCGGCCCTGGCGATTCCTCCCCGCCCGCCAGCTCTGTGCCCCGGCTGTCCTCACCGCTCGGTCTATTTCAACCTGCGCAAGCTCAAGATGCTGGTGGCTGGCGACATCGGTTGTTATGCCATCGGCGTCCTGCCGCCCTTTGAGGAGATGGACATGTTGATCTCGATGGGAGCCAGCATCGGTATGGCGCATGGAGCGAAGCAGGCCGGATGCCCTGACAAGGTCGTGGCGACCATCGGCGACTCGACGTTTTTCCACGCTGGCCTGTCAGAGCTGGCGAGCACTATCTATAACCGGGGAGTCACGTGCACCATGATCCTGGACAATGGCACGACGGCGATGACTGGAGGGCAGGACAATCCCGCCACGGGCGTCACGCTGCAAGGAGAGACCACCCAGGTGATTGACATCGAGGCGACAGTGCGGGCGATGGGCGTCGAGCACCTGTGGGTGGTGGACGCGCTGGACGTCAGGGGGGTCGAGGCGGCGATCAAAGAGGCGACGGCGATTGAGGATCGGCCCACGGTCATTGTCGTCAATGGGGCGTGTGTTTTCACCCCCCAGTTCAGACGTCGCCCGGTGGTAACGGTGGATCGCGAGACCTGTAATGGGTGTGGGTTCTGCTTCCGGGTGGGCTGTCCGGCCATTCTCAAGTCGGACGAGTTGGGCGCGAAGACGAAGCGGCCCAAGGCGCAGATAGATCCGCTGTTGTGCACCGGCTGCACCGTGTGTCTGCAGGTCTGTCCCAGGAAAGCAATGTACCAGACGGCGTGACGCCGAAAGCGGAGAACGAGGGGCAGGTTGGCGATTCGCCCACAGAACGTTTCATCGGAAAGGCTGGGCTTTTAAGGTGGATGGGAATGAACCAGGGAACTGTTAACTTTTTATTCGTCGGCGTCGGTGGTCAGGGAATCTTGACTGCTTCTGATATTGCGGCCGAGGTGGGGCTGCAGGCCGGATACGATGCCAAGAAATCCGAAGTGCACGGGTTTTCCCAGCGCGGCGGTGTGGTGGAGAGTCACGTGCGCTGGGGGCAGGACGTGGGAGCGCCTCTGGCCGAGAAGGGGACAGTGGATTATCTGATCGCCACCGAGACCCTGGAGGCGGCCCGCTGGATCGAGTGGCTGCGACCTGGGGGCATGGTGCTGGTCAACGAACAGCGTATTGTCCCGATGTCGGTCACAGTCGGTGATGCCGAGTATCCTCCCGATGCAGACATCTTGACCGTGGTGCGGGCTCGTACAGACGATTTGAGGATGGTCCCGGGCCTGGCGACGGCCGAGCGGCTGGGCAACCCCCGCCTGGCGAACACCGTGCTCTTGGGGGTGCTTTCCACGCGGTTGGACGTGCCGCCAGAGACGTGGCTGGAGGTCGTCGAACGGCGGGTGCCGCCCAAGTACGTCGAGTTGAACCGCCAGGCTTTCTGGGAAGGACGCCGCCTGGCAGAGGATGTCTGAGCGACCGCTGATTAGGGGTCGTGCTGTTCTCGCAGCAGCCGCCCTGGCTGCAGGGGGGTCGGCAGTGTGCCGCGCCGCCTAAAGGTCTGAGTCAGGCCCAGACCCGCGACTGTGCCGAATGCCACGGCGTACAGCAGGAGGAATGGGATCATCCCATAGTTGCCGGCGACGTGAGCCAGTCCTGCTCCGATTAGCGCATAGAGCGCCAGGCCGATCTCGCCGACGGTGCTGCCGTCGGCGCGCAGGCGGTAGCGGCTGGCGGTCCAATCCCCTGTTTCCCCCTCGATCCGAAATTTGGGCGTGCGGGCAAAGGTCCCGCCCCAGCGGGTCAGGCCACGCCCCACGGCCCGGGTATTCTGCCACGTAATGCCGATGCCGATCAATGCCAGCAAAGGGAACGCTCGACAGCGCCGCAGCCAGTTGGGGTACAAGGCTTGTTGAGCCAGGGTGTAGACCAGTGGCGGCCCTAAACACATCAGACTCAATCCGCCCAGGGGAAGATTCATCGCCTGAGGGATCTGCATCAGCGCCGGTGAAAGCAGCAGCAGCAGCAGCAGCAGCGCGTGACTCAGGTAGCTGCTCAGGTGAACGAACGCCATGAGCTTTTGGCCCCAGTTCAACCGCTGGCTTTGGAGAATTGGCTTGGTCAGTTTGCGCAGGGCTTGCACCGATCCTTGCGCCCAACGAGCTTGTTGTCGCTTGAAGGCCGTGATTTGAGGCGGAACCTCGCTGGGGACGTCCACGGTGGGCAGGTGGAGAAATTCCCAGCCGGCCAACTGAGCCCGGTAGCTCAGGTCCAGGTCCTCGCACAGGGTGTCCGCCTGCCAGCCGCCGGATTCCTCGATGCACTGCCGCCGCCAGATGCCGCCCGCGCCGTTAAAGCTCATCAACAGCCCGGATCGGTTCCGCCCGGTTTGCTCGACGATAAAGTGGCCGTCCAGGGCCAGCACTTGGGCGCGGGTCAGGGAGGAGTACGCGGCGTTGAGATACGACCAGCGGGTCTGTACCATGCCCAGCCGCGGCCGGTTCAAAAAGTGGGGGATGGTCTGGAGCAGGAAATCGGGCCGGGGGCAAAAATCGGCGTCAAAGATGGCAATGTATTCCCCTCGGGCCTGGGATAGGCCGCTGGTCAGCGCCCCGGCCTTGTACCCATCCTGGCTGGACCGACGCAGTACCGTGACATCTATGCCCTGATCCCGGTAGAGGGCGGCCCGAATCTGGGCCAGGCGAGTCGTCTCGTCGGTCGAATCGTCCAGGATCTGGATTTGCAAGCGGTCGCGGGGATAATCGAGGGCAGCGGCGGCGTCTATGGCTCGTTCGATCACGTGTAGCTCGTTGTAAACCGGCACTTGTACGGTGACAGGGGGCAGGTCAGACCGATGGATTGGAGGGAGTGGGAGGGTGTCTCGCTGGTGGCGCAGGTAGAGATATGCCAGGACGAAGGCGTGCAGCCCGTAGAGCGCCAGCCACAGGGCAACCAGTCCGTTTATGATGACCAGGAACACCACGGGTCTTTACTTTAGCCCCAGTAGTTCGTACACCGTGAGGGCTTGGCTGAACCCCTTGATCGCCATAGGGGGGAGTTGGCGGGCTTGAACGTGCTCCTCAATCTGCCGATACGTGGCCGGGGATAGCAGTATCTGTCCTGGCCTGGCAGTGCTCTGCAAACGGCTGGCCAGATTCACACTCGACCCGATGGCGGTATAGTTCATCTGATGCTCGGTCCCGATGTTGCCCACGACGGCGTCGCCGACGTTGATCCCCACTCCGTAGTAGAGATGGGATGCCGCGGGCAGACGCTGGTGCAGTCGTGCCACGCCCTCTTGAATTTTGAGGGCGGCCCGAACGGCCCTCAGCACGTGATCTGTTTGGGGGAGGGGGGCGTTAAAGATAGCGACCACACAGTCTCCCAGAATCTTGTCCAGGGTTCCGTCTTCATCCAGGATGGCCTGGGCGCCGATGTCCAGATACTGGTTAAGCACTTCGACCAGGGCTTCGGGGCTGTGTTGGCGGCTGTAATCGGTGAACCCCCGGATGTCGGCGAACAGGCTGGTGATTTCCTGGCGCTGTCCGCCCAGCTTTAGCTCGCTGGGATCGAGGGGCAGACGCTCGATGACGGCTGGCGAGAGGTAGCGTTGGAACATCTGGTAGCGCGCTTCCAGGCGGCGCTGCTCCGTGAGGTCGTCCATCACGATGGCGACGCCCTGGGTGATGTTTTCAGCGTCTTTGAGAGGGGAAAAGCTGGTGCGCAGGATGACGTGCCCTCGTTCGGGAAGGGACAGCTCTCTTTCCACACCGATCACTGGCTCTCCAAGCCGTTTGACCATTTCGACTTGGGGTTGAAGCTCGCTGACGAGCGGGGGGGGCAGCACCTGGGTAAAGCAGGAGCCGATGACGGCGGTTGCCGGGCACTGCAAGACCTGCTCGGCGGCGCGGTTGAAGAGGATGATTTGCTCTTGTACGTCGGTGGTGATGACGCCGCTGGCGATGGAGGCAAAGATGTTGTCCATCAGCTTTTTGGCATTGGAGACGCTCTCGAACAGGCGGGCGTTTTCGATGGCTACCGCGGCCTGGTTGGCAAAGGCCGCCAGCAGGTCACGGTCGTTGTCGGAAAAGAGACCGGTGAGGATGCGATTATCCGCATAGATCACGCCTGTGATTCTACCTCTCGCTCTGAGCGGCACGCACAGGATGGAACGGAGGTTGTATCCGATGACGCTCTCCTGCGATTTGAAGCGCGGGTCCATTTGGGCGTTGGTCGTCACGATGGGATCGCCGGTCGTGGCGACCTGGCTGACGATGCTGCGGCTGATCTCGAACGAGGAAGAGCCGATGGTCTCGCGGTCCATATTGCGGGCCGCCCGGTATTCCAGCGCCCCTGAGTCTGGGTCTACGAGCATCAAGAAGGAACGTTCGGCTCCCGTCAGCTGGATGATCTGATCCATCACCTCGTTCAGGACTTGAGTCAGGTCGAGGGAGGAGCCGATGGCGTGGCTGACATTGTACAGGGCGACCAGTTCCTGCCGTTCCGAAACCTGCGATGTCAGTTCCTGCTCCAGGTGGTTCAGCATGTCCTGCAGAGCCAATAGGTGCTGGGAGAGCTGCATCGCCAGCGCGTCGCTCCCGCTCTGGCGGATCACGAGGCGGTTGATGTTGTTCAATCCCTCGCGGAGCGCGGAGATGTTGTCTTGACCGGGAATCTTTTTGGAAGGGTCATTGATCATAATATGTGGCTACCCTTGCTTTTCTAATCTGGGTGAGACAGGTAACCCACTCCAGATATTGAATGAGACATGGTTATTATACCGCACATTGCACGCTCAAGCAAAACACTGTCCTCTCGTCTTGAAGGTTCTGGCGATGTGCAAACCCCGTGCTCTGCCACCGTGCTCACCGGCCCTGAATCTGGGCGCAGTGCTGAACTGGTAATAGATGGGCCCATCCCAGTCCCGTGCATCGAACGTGGGTTTGTAGTGTCTTACGAGGCCGATGGGATCACCGGTGGCGTTGGAGCGCGTGAGAGTCGGGATGGCGCTGGCGATGAGGTGTCAGGGCCACTCTCTTGCGCCGTCGAGGGGTGGAGTGGCGACGGGGGAGGGAATGCGTGACGCGCGAATTCGCTGACGCGATCTATGATGCGCGGAGAGTGCGCGGCTGGCGGTGGCCGAGTTGGACGTGTGACCCTACTGGGCGGGAGTTCTAGCCAGACCGTTTTGAGCCGGTCGTGCCTGGTGGTTCGAGGGCGGATGGCAGCACAATGGTGAAGGCAGTGCCCACGCCCATTTTGCTGTCCACCCAGATGCGTCCCCGGTGTTTTTCGATGATGGTCTTGACGATGGAAAGTCCCAATCCACTGCCAATGATCCCCTCCGTCTCGGGCCGGTCCACGCGGTAGAATTTGTCAAAGATGTGAGGTAGATCCTGTTGGGGAATACCCATGCCGTTGTCTTCTATCTTGATCACGGCTTGACCATCCTCTCGGGAAGCGATCACCGAGATACGGCCTTTCTCTGCCGTGTACTTGATGGCGTTGCTGACCAGGTTGGACAATGCCTGTCCCAGACGGACCGGGTTGCCCAGCACGGAGGGCAGATCGGGTCCGATTTGCATCCGGAGATATTGCTTTTTAAGCTCGGCGTGATTTCGTTGACCGGCGATCACTTTTTCGATGATGACCCCGAGATCACATTCCTCCAGGTCCATACGCACTTCCGCCTCAATTCGCCCCAGATCCAACAGATCACTGATCATCTCGGTGACGGTATCCACCCCGCTGCGGATTTTCTCCAGGAAATAGGCCTGCTGCTCGTTCAACTGGCCCACCTGGGGCAGCAGATCGGCAAAGCCCTTGACCGACGTGAGGGGAGAACGGAGGTCGTGAGACACGGTGGAGACGAACTCGGACTTCATCCGGTCCAGTTCCTTGAGGTAGGTGATGTCCTGCATCACGGCGACTCGCCCCACACCCTGGATCGGGGTGATGTTGGCGTTGAACGTACGGTCGTCGGGCAGGGGGAGCTCGGCGTGGGCGATCTCTGCTTTGGCCTTGGCCTGCTGAAACACGTCGATCAGAACCTCGTCCTGCACCACCTCCATCAGAGGCCTGTTGGCACCGTCGCTCTCCAGGTTGAACGCCTCACAGACGGCGTGGTTGGCCAGGATGATTCTATCCTCATCACTGTCGTCGACCAGGAGGATACCCTCCTTGGTATTGGTCAGCACGGCCTCCAGTTGGCGGCGCTCTGCTTCGAGCGTCCGGGTGAGCGCGTCTCGCTCCCGGCGCAGACGCACTTCGGTCAGCGCCCGGTCCATGGCGATCAGCATCTCCTCGATGTCGAATGGTTTGATGACGTAATCTTTGACACCCAGGCGGAAGGCCCGCACCGCCAGGTCCTCGGAGCCGTGGAGGGTCATCATAATGACGGGAATCTCGCTGCCGGCTTGGTGGAGAGCCTCAAGAACTTGAAGCCCGGTCATACCTGGCATCTGCATATCCATAATAATCAGATCCGGGCCTTCTCGTAGAGCAATCCGTAGACCGCTCTCCCCATCGTTGGCCGTCAGTGGCTCGTATCCATTGGGCGTCAGTACGTGGTTGACAAGCAGGTCTCGATAGACCAAGCTGTCGTCCACCACTAACACGCGTTCTCCTGCCATTCTACCCTCCCTAGCAAGTTCAACCGGGCACGTATACTCAACACGGGCTCGTGTCGTGGATGTACTATGTACCCTAGTGTAATCTAGAATTCGGCATTTTAACGTTTCATTCAAGTTACAGTAGTGTTTCGGACGTTGGACGACTGCTACCAGTATAATCTAAACAGCGTCAGAGGTCAAAGTCTCGAGTTATACCCGTCCTCTGCTCATCACAGAGGACGTAGAATCTGATGGGCTCGTCGATGGATCGTGTATCGCCAGCTCCGAGAATCTATGGTGCTCAACTGAACCGCAGCAATTCCCGTTATGGAGTTCGTAGTAGCGACTTTCGCTGTTTGCGCAATAGAAGCGACTAAAGTCGCCACTACGAACGTCAAATGTGTGACGGCGATGCTAAAACGGGAATTGCTGACTGAACCGTATTCCTTTTAGGTGAGATCGTTATTCAACTGTAACTCTCTCTTAATTTATCAAATTAGCTAGTTTGAGTATAATAGAAGCACTCTAGTTTGGGCTGCCTATTTTCACCGCGTGGTGGGAGCTCTGAATGGCATCCGATGTAAAAATTCTGGTGATAGATGATAGCCGTCCCATACGGGAATTTGTCGTCGAAACCCTATCCGACCGAGGGGGATTCGTCGTCTTTGAGGCTGCCGACGGCGCTGAGGGCATCGAGGCGATACTGGCCGATCTGCCCGATCTGGTGCTGTGCGATTTAGAGATGCCCCGGATGAATGGATTCCAGGTCGTGGATATGCTGCGGGCGCAGCAGATAAACGTTCCCATCATTCTCATCACCTCTCATGGATCGGAGGCTATCGCCGTCGAATTTTTCCGCAAGGGGGTGAAGGACTATTTGAGCAAGCCTTTCACCGCAGAGGAGATGCACGCGGCCATCGAGCGGGCCTTGACCGAGGTACGCTTGCGGCAAGAGAAGGAGGCCCTCACTCAACACCTGGCAGCGGCCAATCAACAGTTGCGCCGGCGGGTCCAAGAGTTGGATACCCTGTATCGAGTGGGCAAGTCGGTGACTGCTCTATTGACCCAAGAGCAGTTGTTGGAACGGGTGTTGGATGCCGTTTTTCACGTCATTGGCGCGGAGGAGGCCACGCTGCTGCTGATGGATGCGCAAGATGGCACGTTACAGGCCAAGCTCCATCGTCAGCGCGTGCCGGGGGACGTGCACCAGATGACCCGGCGCAGCACCGAGGAGTTGGCGACCGACGCAGCTCGCAAGGGGAGCATCACCACCACCGGCGCGATGGTCTCTGTGCCGCTCAGGGTGGGGGATCGAACCATCGGCGTTCTGGGCGTGGGCAACCGCGTCAGCACCCGTCCCTTTTCTCCCCACGACCAGCAGTTGCTGCTGGCCCTGGCCGACTATGCCGCCATCGCCATCGAGAACGCCCGTCTCTACGACGAGGTGCGCCGGGCGGACCGGGCCAAGTCCGAGTTCGTTTCGTTGGTCGCTCACGAACTGCGCACACCGATGACCTCGATTCGTGGTTACGCCGATATGCTGGTGCAGGGGATGTGCGGGGCGCTGGACTCGCAGCAGGAGGAATTCATCGCAACGATGCGCAGCAACGTGATCCGGATGCAGGTCCTGGTTTCGGATCTGCAGGATGTCTCTCGCATCGAGACCGGTCATATGCGGCTGGAGGTGAGGCCGACCAGTCTGGCGCAGGGATTGGAGGAGGCTCTGCAGGCCACGCGCGGGCAGATCGAAGCTCAGTCGCAGCAGTTATCGGTCAAGGTGCCCGCCGATCTTCCCTTGGTTCAAGCCGATCCCGCGCGATTGACCCAAATTCTCATCAATCTGCTCAGTAATGCGTACAAATACACGCCCGAGAAGGGGAGCATCCGCGTGCGGGCCTGGCAGCAGGGCGGGTTCGTCCACTGCGCCGTCTCCGATACCGGCATCGGCATTGCCCCTGCCGACCAGGCCAGGCTGTTCACCAAGTTCTTCCGTTCCGAGAACCCAGAGGCGCGGGAAAAGCCTGGAACAGGATTGGGGTTGTGCATCGTCAAGAATTTGGTGGAACTCCAGGGTGGGCAGATTGGGGTGGATAGCGAGCTGGGGCGGGGCACAACCTTTGCCTTTACCGTGCCGGTCGCTCTGGATCAGTCGCCGAGTTGACTCCATTCTCTTCGTCTCCTTTGTGTCCTTCGTGATGGAACCCCATTTGCTACCTGGTCCCTTTTTCCTCAGGCGTCCTGTGCCCTCGATAGAATGAGCCATGTGTCCAATACCGGATTGTTCTCCCGTCCGATGTGCACACGTCTGATTCCCAGTACAATACTTTCCCCACCGATTTCAACTCTATTCGGCTTGAGGAAGCGTTGGCGGATGCAGGTTTCCGCCGGGGAACCCGGGCATTCTTTATCTGGGAAGGCAGTGCCCAGTTTGTCACGCCGGAGACGGTTGGCGTGATCCTGCGGTACGTCGCGTCTACCGCGGCTGTCGGGAGCAGGGTTGCATTCACCTACGTCCATCGGGGAGTTTTCGATGGCACGGTCTGCTTTGAGGGCATGCAGAGACTCGTCTCCCTGGCGCGGCTCCTGGGCGAGCCGTGATCTGGGGGTTCGATCCGGCAGCCCTGGGCGGGCATCTCGCAGCGCGGGGCCTGGCGCTGGTGGACGACGTGGGAGCTGCCGAGTACAAATCCCGTTATCTCCGTCCCCTGGGGCAGCGTCTGCGGATCTTTGAGGGCGAGCGGACAGCGCTGGCCCAGATTGCCCGCTCGTGGGATGAGTTGGTCCCTGTAAGACAGATGAAGGGCGCGATGGCGTGGCGACAGGCGGGATTCGCCCGCTTTTTGGCCTGACGGCGTGCCGCCTCGCTCCGAGTGAGGCTATTTTTTGCCATGCATACACTTTGCCGCTATAATACGGCCTCGGTCAATGTGTTTGGAATGCTCTCGTGGAAACGAGGGGATCAGCATTGAAAGGAAGGGGGGATATTTTGACGCACCAACTGGACCAGAAACGGATCCTCATCTACATCGCCTGGGCCTTTGGCATCGCCTGGGCTGGCGGGCTGGTCATCTTTTTGGCGGGCGGACTGGCGAATGATCTGCTCACGGGCTTGATCCTGACCCTGGTCTACATGGGCGCGCCGGCTATCGCCCACGTTCTGACGCGCCTGCTGACGCGCGAGGGATGGCAGGACCTGTACCTCAGACCCAACCTGCGTCGCGAGGGGCCGTATTGGGTGGCCTGTTGGCTCGGTCCTGGCCTCCTGACTCTGGTAGGGTTGGTGGTCTATTTTCTTTTGTTTCCCCGCCATTACGATCCTACGCTGAGTCAGGTGCGAGAGTTGATGGCGGCCACCGCCGCCCAGGCCGGGCAGCCGCTGCCCGAGGTGAATCCCTGGACCGTCGTCGCCGTTCAAACGGTCCAGGCGATGCTGATCGCCCCCCTCCTCAACGCGATCCCCACCTTTGGGGAGGAATTCGGCTGGCGGGCCTATTTGCAGCCCAAGCTGATGCCCCTGGGCGAACGTCGAGCCTTGCTGCTCTCCGGTCTGATCTGGGGAGTATGGCACTGGCCGGTCGTCGCCATGGGGCATAACTACGGCCTCGACTATCCGGGTGCGCCCTGGCTGGGGCTGCTGATGACTCTCTGGTTCACCCTGACCGTCGGAGTATTTTTCGGATGGGCTGTGCTGCGGGCTGGCAGCGTGTGGCCGGCGGTGATCGGCCACGGCGTGCTGAACGGGATCGCCGCCTTGGGCGCGCTCTTGGTGCAAGGCGACCCGAATCCGCTGCTGGGTCCCATGCCGGTGGGCCTGATTGGCTCGATCGGCTTTGCCGTCGTTGCCCTGCTCATCCTGTGGCGGCTCGATGCGGCGTCAGAATGAGGACCGTGTCTGTTGGGGGTTTGAAATTGATGGCTGGCAGGTTCCCCGATCTCGGAAACCTGATTTCTGGGTCATCCTGAACGTCTACGCGTCTTGCTTTTTGGCGTGTCGCGTGACAGCCGCACTGATGTGGACCCCAAAAAGGACGATCAACGCGCCGATATAGATCCACAGCATCAGAGCGACCACCGTGCCCAGGGAGCCGTATACCAATTCGTATCGTGCGATCCCGCTGCTGAGGTACCACGTAAAGCCATAGTTGGCAATCTCTCCCGCGGAAGCCGCGATGACCGCCCCCCAGAAAGCGTCCCGCCATCGCACCGCCGTGTTGGGGATCCAGCGGTACAGACCCCAGAGCGCCAGGAACAGTGTCAGGCGGGGGCCGATGCTTAGCAGTATCCTCCACAGAGAGGTCTCTTGCACGGCGATATCCCCCAGGATGGGGATGCTCAAGCGGGCCAGGACGTTGAGCACGGTGTTTGCCACGGACGAGAGAATCAACAGCAGCGCCAACCCGGTCACCATACCCAGGGCTACCGCTCGATCCTCCACAAAGTTGCGGGATTTGGCCTCGGGCCAGGCTAGGTTGATGTTGCGCGCCAGGGCCATGAGCACGCCGGTGGCTGACCAGACCAGACCGACCAGGGCGACGACTCCCACGGTCCCACGCAGTTCGAGTACCCGCTGGATGTTCCTCTCGATCAACCGTTGCGCGACGGGGAAAAAATCATTCACGATTCCCAATACCCAGCCCTGAACCTGTTTACTCTCCAGGATAAAACTCCCGGTGACGATCATGGCGAGCAGTAGGGGAAAGAGGGAAAAGATGGCGTAGAAGGAGATGCTGGCGGCCGCCTCTGCGCCCCGCACCTCGCTGAAGCGCTGGATGGCGTCCCACACGATGCTCAAAACGCCGCGCGTGAGATCGTTCCCCCAAGTGTAAATCCGTTTTGCCTGTCTGATGAGGACCTTGGTGAGTTTATCGGGCATAGGTGTCCAACCTGATAGCGTCATCGGGGACACGTTCCCCGCTTGCTGTATGGACGGGTAGGCGGGAGCCATCGGCCGGCCGGTAGAGTCCCACGAGCAGCCAGCGCGCATCGGCGGGGGATCCGCTGTCCAGCGTGATGGGGTGTGTGTCGGGCAGCACCTCACCCGGCGACCAGTGGGAGGTGGGATAGTCGCCCTCCAGCGGCAGGCCATCCCCCTGTCCCAACAGTCGGCCCTCCTCGTCCACCAGGTGCAAGAACACGGTGTACGCCTCGTCCGGCTCCGCCAACGCGCGCCAATAGAGGGTCGCCGTCAGCGTCTCACCGGACGGAGCAGAGTCATATCCGATGAGCGCGACCTGGTCTCCCAGGGTGTAGGAGACGGGGTGGGGGATTTCGGCTGGGGAGATGGGATCGCCCGCAAGTCTCAGCATCGGCGGCGACGTGATCTCGGCCAACAATTCACCCCCGGCCTGCACGCCGATGGTCACGCGGCACAGGACCGGCCTCCGTTCGTGGAGCTCCATCCGATAGACGTCCCGCACCACGTCCCCGGCCTGCCACAGGTCGGGGGGGTAGGTTGCGCTGGCAGCGGTCGCATCCCGGTGGCTGACCAACCTCCCGCCCACCGTCCACAGTTGCACCACGGCCCGCAGATCCTCCGGCGGGGAACCCAGCGCTTCCCAGTAGAGGATCACTTGGACCGGCGTTCCTGGCTGGGCATAGTCGGGATTGACCTGAATCCCCAACAAGCGCACGTGGGCCGCCTCCACGAGGTGAGCGACCGGGGTGTAGGTTGCGCCATCGGCCGGCACGTCCCGCTGGATATCCTGGGCCGAGTCCAGCAGCGGCGACGGGAACCAGCGCGGCAGGGCATAACAGGGGGCCGAGATGCTGAGCACGAGCAGTGCCATCGTCGTCAGGGCAAAGGCCCGATGCTGCCAGGGATGGGGCAGCAGGGTCTCTATTCCCAGCACGAACAGCAGGGCCAACGCTGCGATGCCGGGGAAGAGCAAGCGGCCCTCGTCGGAAGGAGTGGTCAGCATGTAGCGCACCAGGCTGGCAAAGAGGAGCAGGAACCAGACACCAGAAAGCAACAGTCCCTGGGGACTTGCCGTGACCCGCCTATCGCGCCGGACCAGCCTCCCGATGAGGCGGATCCAGCCGGCTGCCGCCAGCACCGTCAGAAGCCCCAGCAGCCAGAACACCAGCGGGGGGAACAGGCCATCGTACGGCTCCCAGAACGAGGTAGCGACGTGGTCGAACTGGCGCACCAGTTCGACCGGACCGATGGGTACATGGGCCAGGTCCAGCAGCCACACGTTCCAGGCCAGGGGATCGCCATACAGTACCCAGTTGCGCCCGTACCACCAGCCACCCACCAGGCCAGCCAGGCTCAGGGTCGCTGCTCCTCGTCTCAACAGGCCGCGCCAGTCCCGGTCGCGCCACCACCTCAGCGCCAGGGCCAGCGCGACCAACGGCAGCAGCGCCAGCGCGCTCAGCTTGGTGAGCAGGGCCAGGCCCAGCAGGAGGCCGAGCGCGAGGGCCTGCGTCAACTCGAAGGGGGATTCCGGTTCGACCAGCCGGATAGAGCGCCACAGCACGAGGGTGCATAGGCAGGCGGCGCAGGCGTCGTTGTTCACCACGCTGCTGATCAAGATAAAGTGGGGGTTGAAGGCGGTCAGCGCGGCGGCGACCACTGCCAGGCCGGGGCGTGCTGGCAGGGTTTCGCGAGCCACCAGGTACGCACCGATGACCGTTCCCGCGCCCCACACCACGCTCAGCAGGCGGAGGGTGTGCACGGCCAGCACCGCGCCTTGATACGGGAATCTCTCGCGCCGGGTGTGGATGAACAGGTTGGTCGCCTCGCTGCGAACGCCGGGCGTGATGGCCGGGTGGGCAACGTTGAAGCGGACCAGGTCTGGGAAATCGGACGTGTCGAGCAGTGCTGCCACCGGTGCGGCGGTGAGGTAGTACAGGGGAGGCTGCCCTGCTTCGCGCAGCCATATATCCTTGTCCTCGGTCGGCTGCACCGGGAGGGACCTCTGTTCCGCCAAGACACGCACGAAGGAGACGTGCCACACCTCGTCCGGGGCCTCGAACAGGGGCAGGCTGACGCTGTAGGCGACGCCAAGGAGGCAAAAGGCGAGCGTCACGAGGACGAGCCGTGTCCGTTCCGGGAGGCCGCTCATTTTCCTGCTCCCACCGCTCATCCGCCGGCCTCTCGAAAGAGGCTGGCCCGGTGGTAGCGGCTGACGACATCGCGCAGGGGGGTGCTGAACTGGGGCACCTGGGCTACCCCCAGCTTGTGGACCGCGAACTTGACCAGCGTCCACAGGGTGGCAAAGCCATAGACCAGGCTGCGGCCAAAGTTGACCGACGAGGCCTCGTCGAAATAGCGAGTCGGCACACCGATCTCGCCGATGCGAAAGCCAAAGGCCACGGCCTGGGCGATGACCTGGCTGTCGAATACGAAATCGTCGGAATTGAGTAGGAAGGGGATAGTCTCCAACACTTCGCGGCGATAGGCGCGAAACCCGGTGTGCGCCTCCGAGAGACGCAGGCCCAGCACCAGGTTCTCGCACAGGGTAAGAAACCGGTTGGCGATGATTTTGTAGAGCGGCATGCCGCCGGTGCGCACTTGTCCCCCCAGGAAGCGGGAGCCCAGCATCATGTCGGCCTCGCCGCGCTGGATCGGCGCGATCAAGTCGGGTACCAACGTCGAGTCGTACTGGTAATCGGGGTGTAGCATGACCACGATGTCGGCCCCGTCCTTGAGAGCCTCCAGGTAGCAGGTCTTTTGATTGCCGCCGTACCCGCGATTCTGGACGTGCACCACCGTCTCCAGGCCCAGGCGGCGGGCGATCTCGACCGTCTCGTCCTGGCTGACGTCGTCCACCAGGATGATCTTGTCCACCACGTCCATCGGCAGGTCGCGGTAGGTCCGTTCCAACGTCTGGGCCGCGTTATAGGCGGGCATGATCACGACGACGTGTTCTTTCATAGGCGCTAGTATACTACGCTGAGGCTAGGTGACAAGTTCGGGAGCATGCTGACCGTTCATTCGCCCAACCTGCCGCCCGATCCCGTGGTGCGCAAGTCTATGCCGCCGGTGGCGCGCGCCCGGCGAGGCGCGAGTCACCGGCGGTGAAAGCGCCAATTCTCGGCAGTTTGACACTGTCAGATTCCGCGCAAACAATTTTGGGGACACGGATTCACACAGATTTTCACGGACGAGAATCGCAGGTAGCTGTGTGCATCCGTGAAAATCCGTGTCCTGTTTTCTAATTTGACATTGTCAAGCTAAATACAGACTTTGCTTGGATTCCCAAGGGGTGGGGGGGCTGAAGCGGTCGCACCTACGACGGCGGCGACGGTTCCTGCCTGTGCTGGCCGAAAGGCGCGCGTCCGTGCTAGAGTCGGCCCCAGTGGATCGAGAGAGGAACAGAGAGAAAAACCGATTGCTTGCCAGCCCGTACTACTCACTGGGCGATTTGTGCAAAAGGATGTGGACGAGATCGGCGGGCGGCAGCTCGACTGGCTCCAATCCCCAGGCGGCCCGCACCTGGTCGAGTTCCTCCTGAGAAATCGGTAGCGCCAGGCCGGAACGGAGCACCCGCTCGAAGGCGGTCTGGTACCCACCAGGGGCTGCTTCGTGACGGCGCCGTTCCATCATCAGGCCATAGATGTCCACCCCTGTCGGACAGACCTGGTGGCAGCGCCAGCAGATGGTGCACAGCCAGACTGAGTAGTCGGCGGCATCGGGGTCTGCGAGAAAGGTGACGATGGCGTGACCGCCCACCTTTTCCACCGGGCAGACCTCGACGCAGTCGCCGCACTGGATGCAGGCGGCTGGGTGTTTCACAGCAAGTTCTCCCGCAGCCCGAGGGCCTCCTTCGGCAACCCCATCGCCAGGCCGAGCAGTTGCGGCAGGAATAATGCCGGCTGGTGCAGGTCGGGGGCGTCGCGCAGGAAGGCACTCTGGAAATTGCGCAGCAGCAGTTGACTGTTCCCACAGCCCTGCAGCAGCAGGTCGGCGCTGCACCGATGGGTGGCCTCCAGTTTGCGCCGCCCGGCCGCCAGCGAGAGCTTGGGGGCGGCGAGGTAGAGGGTCGCGCCGCAGCATTCGTTCTCCGCATCGCCGCTCTCCCCATACTCGACCGCCTGTGCGCCGGTCAACTCGACCAGACGGCGCATCGCCTGGGGATGCATAGGGTCCTCCCCTTCGATGCCCACGACGTCGCCGGGCCGGAACACCTGACAGGGATTGGTCAAGGCCACGCGCAGGGGGAGTTGGCGGACCATCCGCGCTCGCAGTTCACCCTCCCGCTCGGCCAGCAGCCGCACCAGGTGTTTGACCGTCACCGTGTCGGTCGCCATCAGGTCCGGTGACACCCTCTGCAAGCGACGGTTCGCCTCGGTTCGCAGGTCGGCGTCTTGCAGCGCGTGGGAGGCACGGATGAGAGCGTTGGTGCAGCTCCCGCACAGCGTCACTACCGTGTCGCAGCCCATGCGCTCGACCAGCGCCAGGTTGTAGATGGATAGGTGGACCCAGTCGGCGGTGAAGGACTCGACCACCGGCGCGCCGCAGCAGGCCGCCTCCTGGACGATCTGGGGGGCGATCCCCAGTTCTCCCAGCACGGCGCGGGCCGCCTGCTCGTATTTCGGCATGCGCTGGAGAATCAGGCAGCCGGGGTAGAGGGCCATCCTCACGGTGTCACCTGCCATGCAGATGGGCCCGGCCCACGATGTGGGTCCGGTACCATTCGACGGTGCGCGCCAGCCCCTCCCTCGGCGTGGTGGTCGGGTTGTAGCCCAACACCCGGCGCGCTTTGGCAATGTTGGCGTGGGTCGCCTTCTGGTCGCCGGCCCGCCGGGGCCGGCGGTCCACCCGCACCGGCCGCCCGACGATCTGCTCGACGATCTGGATCCCCTCCCCGGTGGTGATGGACGTATCGCTGCCGATGTTGAAAATCTCGCCTACACAGTCCGGCCAGTGGTCCAGGACGGCGACCAGCCCATCTATGATGTCACTGACAAAGGTGTAGCTGCGACGGTGTGCCTCGCTGCCCTCGAACAGGGGGATCGGTTTGTCTTCCAGCAGGCCGCAGATCAGCTTGGGATAGAGCTTGTCCGGCCGCTCCCGGGGGCCGTACACGGAAAAGAGCCGCAGGGAGCAGGCGGGAAACTTCCGGTCGCGGCTGTAGGCCAGCGCGAGTTGTTCGGCGGCCAGCTTGGTGACGCCATAGTAGGAGGTCGGTTTCGGCTCCGTCTCCTCGCTCCCCGTAGCGACCGCGCCATAGACCGAGGAGGTGGAGAGGTAGATGAATCCCCGCAGCGTGGGCGAATCCCGCACCGCTTCGATCAATCGGTAGGTGGCAGTGATGTTATTTCGGGCATAGGTCTCGAACGGGCAGGTGGCCGAGATGCCCGGCTGGGCGGCCGCGTGATACACGAATTCGACGCCCCGAACCGCCTCGTCCAGGTCATCATCGGCCAGATCGAGGGGCAAGAAGGCGACCCCCTGGCGCTGGATGGCCGCGACGTTCATCTCTTTGAGGGCACGGGCGTAGTAATCGGTCAGGCAGTCCAGGCCCGCAACTCGGTGACCCATGGCGACCAATCGCTCCGCCAGGTGTGAGCCGATAAAGCCGCCCGCTCCTGTGATGAGGACGTTCACGTCTGTTTGACCCCTATGGCCTGCGCGATGGCCTGGATGTGTTCCGATGTCGAGCCGCAACACCCGCCCACGATGCGCGCACCCAGCGCGACGAATTCGCGGGCCCGCTCTGCCATATCGGCCGGCGTGGCGTCATAGATCACCTGCCGTTCGACCAGGTGGGGCTTTCCGGCGTTCGGTTTAGCGATGAGGATTGCCTCGGGCGCGGTCTCGTGCATCCTGGCAATCGCGTCGTGGGTCATTTCGAGCGTCGCGCCGCAGTTTGCGCCGATGGCGGATACGCCCAGGGGTAGTAGCGTCTCGACCGCTTGCTCCGGCTTGACCCCCATGTTCGTCCGCCCGTGGCTGTCGAAGGAGAGGGTAATGGTGACGGGGATGCCGTTGGCCACCCGCTGCGCTCCCTCGACGGCGGCCCGCGCCTCGTTCAGATCGGACATGGTCTCGATATACAACACGTCCACGCCAGCCTGGACCAGCGCCCCGGCCTGCTCGGCAAAGATGTCCACGGCCTCCTCGTAGGCGATCTTGCCCAGGGGTTTGAGAAACTCGCCCAAGGGGCCGATGTCACCGCCGACGTAAGCTTGCTCCCCGGCCGCCTGGCGGGCGATTTCCGCCGCCTGCCGGTTGACCTCGGCCACGCGGTCGTGCAACCCGGCCCGCTCCAACCGGGTGCGCGTCCCGCCAAAGGTGCACGTCAGGATCAGCTCCGAGCCGGCCTCGACGTAGGCTCGATGGACGCCGACCACCGGGTCGGGGTTCTCCAGCAGCCAGCCCTCGGGCGACGTGCCGAGGGGGAGGCCGGCCGCTTGCAGCATGGTCCCCATCGCCCCGTCGGCGACGATGACCGGTCCGTTTTTCAATCGGGAAAGAAAATCCTCCATCGGGCTGCCTCCTATATCCCCAACAACTGTTTCACCACCCCCACCGCCTCGTTGGCGTTCTCGGCGTATCCGTCAGCGCCGATGGTCTCGGCCCATTCGGGGCCGGCTGGCGCGCCGCCGATGACCACCTTGACCTGATCGCGCAGTCCAGCCTCCTGCAACGCCTCGACCACCGCCTCCTGTCCCAGCATGGTCGTCGTCAGCAGGGCGGAGAGGCCCACCACGTTGGCGCCGGTCTCCCGCACCTGCTCGACGAACCGGCTGGCGGGTACGTCCACTCCCAGGTCGTGGACCTGGAAGCCGGCCGCGCTCAGCATCGTCGCCACCAGGCTCTTGCCGATCTCGTGAATGTCCCCTTCGACGGTGCCGATGACGACGGTGCCGAGCACCTGGCGTTCCTCCTGCCGCGCCATCAATGCGGGTTCGAACACCTGCATCGCGGCCTTCATCGCCTCGGCGGCCATCACCAGGTCGGGGATAAAGTACTCGCCGGTCTCGTATTTCCCTCCCACGATCTCCATGGCGGGATTGAGGGCCTCGTCTATGGCGGTCAGGGGAGCGATGCTGGCTCGTAGCGCTTGTTCTGCCAGCTCCCGCGCCGGGTCGGTCTCGCCGGCGACGACGGCGGTGTGTAGTTGATTCAGGATGTCACTCATTGTTTAGCTCCTTTGGTTGCTCGGTTACCGTTCCGGTAAATGGTCCAGACCGGCGGACTGGGCGACCCGCTGCGCGATGGCCTCCAGCTCACTCACGACCTCGTCGGGTAGATTCAAGGGTTCGTAGGCGGCGACGATCTCCGCGACGCGCCGATGGGCCCGCTCCGTGGTGGTCAGACTCCCCTTTGCTTCCCATCCACGCCGAAAGTCCCGGTCCACCACCGGGCTGGGGATGAACAGTTCCTCCCGGAACCAGTGGCGGGTGTGAGACGTGGCCAGGAAATTACCGGCGTGACCCACCTGCCGGATGATCTCTAGGCCCAGCGGCGTCTCCCGCTCGACCATACCGGTCGCGATTCGCTTCGCCATGCCCACGATCTCGGCGTCGATGACCAGTTTTTCCAGGCTAAAGCAACTCTCGAAATCGAGCATGCCGGGGCCAGAGATCATGTTGATGCCCGCCAGGGCGGCCAGTATCGCGCCGATGCCGGACTCGAAGCCGCATTGGGCGTCCACGATCTTGGCATCGGACATGCCCAGGTAGGCGTGGGTGGGCAGGCCGAGATGCTTGCCCACCTCGGCGTAGGAGCAGTCAATCATCATCGTCTCGATGGCGCCCATCGGAGTGGTGCCGGCGCGCATGTCGAAGGCCGCCGGCGAGCCGCCCCAGACGATGGGGGCGCCGGGGTTGACCAGTTGGTGGATGGTGACGCCGCTCAGGCACTCGGCGGCGTGCTGGACGACGGCCCCCAGCAGGGTGGCCGGGCCGGTGGCGCCCGTCAGCGGCATGCTGACCAGCTCGGCCGGCACCCGGTATTGGGCGCAATCCATCAGGTTTTCGCAGGTGATCTCGGACCACAGGAGCGGCGGCGAGGGGCAGACGTCGAAGACGGCGCGGGGTTGGGCCGCCAGGGCTTCTTCGCTGCCCGTGACGGCGACGAGCAAGTCCTTCATCACGCTCCAGGTCTCGACGGCGAAGGCTCCGGTGACGACGGGCTTGCCGGTATAGAGCAGGACCAGGTAGAGGCGGTACCAGTCGGCCATCTCTTGCGGCACATCGGCGCAGACGATGGAGGTGGCGACGGCGTCCAGCGCGTCCAGCCCGTCGGCCAGTTGGAGAAAGCGCACACAGTCGGCCGTGACCGGCTCGCGCGACTGGGTCGCGCCGTGGTCGAGGATTTCGATGGCGGCCGAGCCGGGGTCGAACTGGATGTCGTCGCCGCCATAGTGAACCACCGGCTGACCGGCCCCGTCGTACAGGTGGAAGGACGAGGGAGCGGTCTCGACCGCCCGTTGGGCCAGATCAGCCGGGATGTGGGCCACCTGGGCCGCCAGGTCCACGTCGGCGCCGTGGTCAGCCAGGAGGCGGAGTGCTCGCTCGGAGTGGACGCGCACGCCGGGATCGTCCAGCAGGTCATAGGCCTCCGAGAGGATGCGCTCGATCGTTTCGCGGGACAAGAATTCTACTTTGGGTCTCACAGTTCTCCTTTCAGCGGTAGATGGGGTAGAGGATTATGAACCAGGCCACCGGCACGACCAGCGGCACGCCGAAGAGTGGATTTTGCAGTCTATTCGATCAGTTTGATCTGCTCCAACGGCCAGTAGACCAACCAGGCCCGGCCGATAATCTGGTCCACCGCCACCGGCCCGAAGGAGCGAGAATCGCGAGAACTGCCTCGATTGTCTCCCATGACAAAGACGTGCAGCGGCGGCACCAGGGTAGCGGGATAGCTGGGGCCGCCCGGGTTGACGGGCCAGGATTCTTCCAGCGCTTGGTCGTTGATAAAGACCTGTCCGTCCCGCACTTTTATCGTTTCACCGGGTAGGGCCACCACGCGCTTGATCAGGGGTTCGTCTTCGCCAGGGACGTCAAAGGTGACGATGTCTCCCCGGCGTGGGCCGTGGACAAAGTTGTAGGTGACCTTTTCCACCATCACCCGTTGATTATAGTGCAGATTCGGCTGCATGCTCGGGCCCCGGATCACCATCGCCTGGGCCACAAAGACATTGATGAGGAGAGCAATGATCACGGCCGGCACGACTGTCGTCACGAACTCGCGTAGAAAATGGAGCAGAAACCGTCCAGCGCGGAAGGTCAGGCTGGGCGTCTGGGGGTCTGGTTCTGATGTGGGACCTTTTGGCGCCGAGTCCAGGGTCTCGGCCTTGATTGGATGTTCCAAATCCTCTATCACAGGTTTCCTCTTCGATCACAAGTATAACTCTTAACCGGGCAAGTGGCAAGCTCGTTTTCCCGGTATTCAGGCTTTTCGTCCATAGACCGCTGTCAGCTCCAGCAGTCGCGCCGCGATGTCTCCGGTCAGTGAACCGGGACGCAGCCGCCAGCACCAGTTGGGCGGCCCGATGGTGCCAGGGGTGTTCATGCGCGCCTCGTGCCCCAGGCTCAAGAGGTCCTGAACGGTGGTGATGGCGGTGTGAGCGACTGAGGACCAGGCCAGGCGGATCAGATCCCAGGCGATATCCGATCCATCCCGGCCCATGTACTTGCGGGCATAGTCCCGTTCCTCGTGTCTAGAAGTAGCCCAGTACCAGCCGACGATGGTGTCATTATCGTGGGTGCCGGTGTAGCACATACAGTCAGCGACAAAGTTGTGGGGCAGGAAGGGATCGCGGACTCCAGAGCCGAAGGCGAACTGGAGCACCTTCATACCCGGATATCCGAATTCGGTTTGCAGGGCGTCCACGCCAGCGCGAGATTCGGCGTCGAACTCGCCCAAATCCTCGGCGATGATGGCCACGTCGCCCATAGCAGCGGTGACGGCGTGAAAGAGCTCAGAGCCAGGGCCGTACACCCAGCGGCCATGGATGGCGGTCTCGGCGTCGGCAGGGATCTCCCAGTAGTTGTAAAAGCCCCGAAAGTGGTCTATGCGGGTCACGTCGGCCTGGGTAAAGGCCATGCGGAATCGGTCGATCCACCAGGCGTATCCGTTCTGAGCCATCACGTCCCAGCGGTAGAGGGGGTGGCCCCACAACTGTCCCGTCTCGCTAAAATAGTCGGGCGGCACACCGGAGATGATGGTGGGTTGGAGGGTTTCGTCAAAGTGAAACAGGTGGGGGTTGGCCCATACGTCGGCGCTGTCCATGGAGACAAAGATGGGGATGTCCCCGACGATGCGGATTCCCCGGTCGTTGGCATACCGTTTGACGGCCAGCCACTGCTCAAAGAACTGCCATTGGCGGTACTGTTGATTCTCGATCTGGTCGCTCAACTGGTCGCGCCAGTGGGCCAGGGCGCCGGGTTGGCGGGTGACGATCTCGGGTTCCCACTCGTGCCAGGGTTGTAGTGCGTGGGCCTCTTTCAGGGCCATGAATAGGGCGAATTCATCCAGCCAAAAAGCCTGCTCGTCGCAGAAGCGGGCAAAGGCCTCCTGTTGATCGGTCGAGGCGCGCGCTCGAAAGCGGGCAAAGGCCTGATCTAGCAGGCGATTCTTGTATTGAATGACCGGCCCATAGTCCACGCGCTCGGTCGGGAAGGAGGGGGCTGTGGCCAGGTCCGTCTCCACTAGGTGGCCGGCCTCGACCAGTTTTTCTGGATTGATGAGCATCGGGTTGCCGGCAAAGGCGGAGAGGGTCTGATAGGGCGAATCGGCGTAGCCAGTGGGACTGAGGGGCAGCATTTGCCAGTAGGATTGACCGGCCTGCGCCAGCCAGTCCACGAACCGGTAGGCGGCGGCGCCCAGGTCGCCGATACCGAACCGACCTGGAAGGGACGTCGGGTGCAGCAGTATGCCGCTGCGGCGCGGAAATTTCATGAGACCTCCGTGGCTGTGGGGTAGCGTGAGATTGGCATGGAGGCCATTATAGCAGAATTTTCTCTCCTGTGCACGTTTTGACCCTACGATGGAGAGCTGTGACCGGCGGATGCTGGATCAGCGCAGCGGGAGCCGAGAGGCCAGGATCAGCGCGATGAGCAGGTCTATCAAGAGGAGGCCTCTGAGGGTGATCTCGACGCGACGCCTCTCTTGTGCCGCGTTTCCGATGCCGGCTGTGGGCTGGTCGGTCGGGTCGGCTATGGCATGCGCGGTCTCCACCCTCCGATCTCGGCGGCGGCGGCGGTCCCTCCCAGGACCACGGCCAGCACGCCGATGAGCACCCCGGGACGTGCGGATGGCACCTGGGATGTGGGGATGGGGACAGGGGTAGAGGAGGGAGTGATGGTCGGCGTCGAGGCTGTCTCTTATACACATCTCCGAGCCCACGAGACCGTACTAGATCTCGTATGCCGTCTTCT
>OMKS01000311.1_pt1 | contig 45529 bp, 38 predicted proteins | sample 1674721 | NCBI WGS metagenome assembly OMKS01 (sample SAMN06264996, study PRJEB25208) | sediment metagenome | isolation source: hot spring sediment | place: USA: California | collected 2014-09-02 | reverse complement strand
TGCCCGAACCTGCGGCACTGCTGAACGATTACAGCCCGTTAAATCGACAAGTTGTTGACCATGGTGAACGGATACGGCTCTCTTCACCATCCCTCCGGCAGCCACCAGCCTCAACGGAATCTGGACCATCCGCTTCCACCACGACGGCCGGCACGACGGCCGGTTGATCGGCGAGCAGCAGCTCACCGTTATTCCCGCTCGCAGCCGCGAGGCCTAAAGCGAATTAATCCCGGAGTTCCGCCAGTTTTTGCAGGTTTTCCGCGATGGCGCGCAGGGTGGCGGCGATCTCCGCCTCCTTGCCTTGCTCCTTGGCCACCACCTCGGGTGGGGCCTTGGCCAGAAACTTCGCGTTGCTGAGTTTACCCTGGATCCTGGCCAGCTCCTTGCCCAGCTTTTCCCGCTCCTTTTCCAGCTTGGCGCACTCGCCATCCACGTCCACCAGGCCGGCCAGGGGAACGAAGATCTCCAGCTCCTGGATAATCTGGGAGGCCGCCCCCTTGGGGCGTTCGCCGCTGGCCAAGATGGTCAGCTCATCGGTCTTGGTCAGACCCCGGATCGCCCCGCTCAACCGTTTGAGGCCGGCCTCCTTGGCCGGGTCGGGGCAGATGATGCTGGCCTTGATAGTGGCCGAGGGGTGGAGCATGTTTTCACTGCGGATATTGCGGATCGCCCCCACCACTTCCATCAGCAGTTCGGCGGCCTCCTCCGCGGCCGGATTTTCCCGGGCCGGATCGGCGGTGGGAAAAGGCTCCACCATGATCGAGCCGCGCTCGCCGGGCAGGGCGTGCCAGATCTCCTCGGTGACAAAGGGGATAATGGGGTGGAGAATTTTAAGGATCTCCTCCAGTACCGTGAGCAAAACCTGCCGGCCCCGCTCCTTGGCCGCCTGATCATCACCGTAGAGCTCCGGTTTGATCCACTCCAGGTACCAGTCGCAAAACTCCTTCCAGACAAACTGATAGGCCACCGAGGCGGCATCATTGAAACGGTAGTCATCGAGAGCCCGACTCACCTCGGCGGCCACTCGGCTGGCCCGGCTCAGGATCCACTGGTGGGGGAGGGGCAATCCGGCGGGGTCTGGTCGTAACTGATTGCCCCGGTCTTGATCTTCGCCTACATGCATCAGGGTGAAACGGGCCGCGTTCCAGAGCTTGTTGATAAAATGGCGATAGCCTTCAATCCGCTCTTCGGCCAACTTGATATCCCGACCCTGGGCGGCAAAGGCGGCCAGGGTAAAGCGCAGGGCGTCGGTGCCGTACTGGTCCATCAACTGGAGGGGGTCGAGGACGTTGCCGGTGGATTTGCTCATCTTTTTGCCGAACTTGTCCCGGATCAGGGCGTGGAGATAGACATCCTTGAAGGGGACCTCATTCATGAAGTGCAGCCCCATCATCATCATCCGGGCGACCCAGAAGAAGAGAATGTCGAAACTGGTGATCAGCACGCTGGTGGGGTAAAACATCCGCAGCTCTTTGGTCTGCTCGGGCCATCCCAGGGTGGAGAAGGGCCAGAGGGCCGAAGAGAACCAGGTGTCCAGCACGTCGCTTTCCCGCCGCAGGCTGGTGGAACGGCATTTGGGGCAAATATCCGGCTCCTCCTCGCTGACGATCAGTTCGCCGCAGGTCTCGCAAGTCCAGGCCGGGATCTGGTGGCCCCACCAGATCTGGCGGGAGATACACCAGTCACGAATATTGTCCATCCAATCATAGAAGGTATTGTGCCACATCTTGGGCAGCAGGCGAATCTCCTCGTTGCGCACCGCCGCCGCCGCCCGCTGGGCCAGGGGCTTGACCGCCACGAACCACTGCGGCGAGAGGGCCGGCTCAACCACGGTCTGGCAGCGGTAACAGTGGCCCACGCCATGCTGGTGTTCGGCGATCTTCTCCAGCAGCCCCGCCGCCTCCAGATCGGCGACGATTCTTTTCCGGCATTCGAAACGGTCCAGGCCGGCGTAGGGTCCAGCCTCGGCATTCATGATGCCGTGCTCGTCCATAACCTTGAGGCTGGGCAAGTCATGGCGGCGGGCGATTTCAAAATCGTTGAGATCGTGGGCCGGGGTCACTTTCAGGGCCCCGGAGCCGAAATCTTTCTCCACGTGGGTATCAAAGACCAGGGGGATTCGGCGGCCGATGAGGGGGAGGATTACCGCCGCGCTGCCCAGGTCCTGGTAGCGTTCATCGGCGGGATGCACCGCCACCGCCGTATCTCCGAGCATGGTCTCCGGCCTGGTGGTGGCCACCACCAGGTGACCGCCGCCGTCGGCCAAGGGGTAGCGGATGTGGTAAAGCTTACCCTCGGTCTCCTCATGCTCCACTTCGATGTCGGCCAGGGCGGTCAGACAGCGGGGGCACCAGTTGATGATGTAGTTGCCCTTGTAGATCAACCCTTCCTGGTAAAGCTGGACGAAAACCTTGCGTACTGCCGCCGACAGGCCCTCATCCATGGTGAAGCGCTCCCGGTCCCAGTCGCAGGAGCAGCCCAGCCGCTTGAGCTGGTTGATAATCTGCCCCCCCGACTCCTCCTTCCACTGCCAGACCCGTTCGATGAACTTTTCCCGGCCCAAATCGTGACGGCTGATCCCGTCGGCGGCCAGTTTGCGCTCCACCACGTTCTGGGTGGCGATGCCGGCGTGATCGGTACCCGGCAGCCAGAGGACGTTGTAGCCCTGCATCCGCCGGTAGCGGACCATGATATCCTGCATGGTGTTGTTGAGGGCGTGCCCGACATGGAGAACCCCGGTGACGTTAGGCGGGGGAATAACGATGGAAAAATTGGGCCGGGATTCGTCCAAGGTGGCCCGGAAATTTTTGTGGGTCAGCCAGCTCTGGTACCAGCGCTCTTCAACCTCCCGGAACTCATAGGCCTTGGGCAGGGATTTGTTATCGCTCATCTTCAGAAAACACTCCAGGGTTTGGGCAGAAAGATATTGGCATAAAGAGAGAGGGCGTAGCGGTCGGTCATTCCGGCGATATAGTCGCAGACCATCCGGGCGCGGCTGGTGCCCTCGGGATAATCGAACGGTTTTTCCCAGTGGAGATCGCTGGCCATGAAGTACTCATACAGTTCACGGACCACCTTCATCGCCTTGCTGAAATCGGCGTGAACCTTATAGTTCTCGTAAACGTTGTCGAAGAGAAAGGAGCGCAGATCCTCGATCCCGGCGATGATTTCCGGCCGCATGGCCAGTTGTTCACCGCCCCCGGCCAGGGTCTGCTCCACCAGATCGCGGACCATGGTGTCGATCCGCTTGGAAGAGGTGGCCCCCAGCAGGGTGATCAGCCGGGGAGGGATCTGCCCCTCCCGCAGCACTCCGGCCCGGACTGCGTCATCGAGGTCGTGGTTGACGTAGGCGATGATATCGGCCAGCCGAACCACCTGCCCCTCCATGGTGGCGGGCAAACCCTGGGAACTGGTCGGCAGAATCTGGCTACGGCCCTTGGAATGGCGGGCTATTCCGTCGCGAACCTCCCAGCTCAGATTCAGGCCCTGGCCCTTGTTCTCCAGCAGGTCAACCACCCGCAGACTCTGCTGGTAGTGGTGAAAGCCTTCGGGGTGAAGCTCGTTGAGAACCGCCTCCCCGGCATGACCGAAGGGGGTGTGGCCCAGATCATGACCCAAAGAGATCGCCTCGGTCAGGTGGCCGTTTAAGCGCAGAGCCACCGAAATGGTCCGGGCAATCTGGGAAACCTCCAGGACATGGGTCAGCCGGGTGCGATAGTGATCGCCGGCCGGGGCCAGGAAGACCTGGGTTTTGTGTTTGAGGCGGCGGAAGGCCTTGCAGTGGATGATCCGGTCTCGATCCCGTTGAAAGGCCACCCGGATGGAGCATTCCTCCTCGGGGCGCAAGCGTCCCCGACTCTCCCGGCTGCGGGCCGCCACCGGGGCCAGGTTGAGGGATTCACGCTCTTCGATCTGTTGACGTATCAGGGTCATGAAGCGGGAAGATACTGATAAAATGGCGCTTGGTCAAGAATAAGGTGCGCTCCCGCCGGGGCAAACCGTTGCCTGGGCAAAGCTTGACGGTCGGGCTTTCAACCGTCGGCGGCGGCCTGCTCGATTTCAGCCTGTAGTTTGTCCCACAGTTCGTAAAGGCGCTCCAGGCGGCGCTCAAGATCGGCGTATTCTTTGCTCAACTCACCGAACTCTTCCTGCCGGTTGTATGTCTCCGGGTCGGCCAGCAGCTTTTCCAGCTCTCCTTTGCGCCGCTCCAGCTTCTCCGCCTCGGCTTCTGTCTGGACCGCCTTCTTGCGCAGCGGGGCCAGGGTCTGGTTGAGGCGCTGACGTTGCTGGGCCTGTTCGCGCCGGGCCTCCTTATCCTTGCCACGGGTCTTGTCCTGCTCCGCTTTTTCGGGGAGGGATGGGGAGGAGCCCTTTCCGACCCTGGCGGGCTGTTCAGCCGCCGCCTCAGCCGCAACGGCAGTTTCCCGGTCACGGCGCAACTTGTCCAGGTAGTCGTCGATGTTCCCTTCGTAGGCCGTGCCCCGGCCATCGCGAATCTCCAGCACCTTGTCGGCAAAGGTGTTGACGAAATGGCGGTTGTGGGAAACCACGATGATGGAACCGTCGTAGCGGCGCATTGCCTCCTGCAGCACCTCCTGGGAGGTCATGTCGAGATGGTTGGTGGGCTCATCCAGGATCAGCAGGTTGGAAGGGACGGCGATCATTTTGGCCAGGGCCAGCCGGCTTTTTTCTCCTCCCGAAAGCACTGCCACCTTTTTGTCCACCTCATCACCGCGGAAAAGGAAGGCCCCCAGCAGGGAACGGACCTGGGTGACGGTCATTTCGGTCGTGGCCTGGAAGACGGTGTCGTAAACCGTCAGCCGCTGGTCCAGCTCCTGGGCCTGATGCTGACCGAAATAGGAGGCCTGGACATTATGGCCGAAGCGGATTTTGCCGCCGTCGGCTGCGACCAGCCCGGCCAGGATTTTAACCAGGGTTGATTTGCCGGCGCCATTAACCCCCACCACCGCCATCTTCTCGCCCCTTTGCAGGAGAAAGCTCAGACCGTTGAAAACCTGGAGCTTGCCGTAGCTTTTGGCCAGGCCCTGCACCTCCACGGCCAGGCGCCCGCCGGGCGGGGCGGGGGGAAAACGAAAATCCACCCGGGCTTCGCTCTCCTCCAGCTCGATCCGGTCGATCTTCTCCAGCTGCTTGAGTCGGCTCTGGACCTGGCTGGCCTTGGTGGACTTGGCCCGGAAGCGCTCTACAAAACGCATGGTCTGCTGGATATTGGCCTGTTGATTCTCATAGGCCGCCCGCTGGATCTCCATCCGTTCCTCTTTCTGGAGCAGGTAACGGCTGTAGTTGCCCTTGTAGACCGTGAGATTGCCCAGGCTCAGCTCCCAGATCGAGGTGGAGATGTTGTCGAGGAAGACCCGGTCATGGGAGATCATCACCAGGGCCCCGGCGTAGGATTTCAGGAAATCCTCCAGCCAGGTCAGCGACTCCAGATCGAGATGGTTGGTGGGCTCATCGAGCAGCAGCAGGGCCGGGCGGGCCAGCAGCAGCTTGGCCAGCAGCAGCCGCATTCGCCAGCCCCCGGAAAAGGCGTGGCAGTCCTTATCGAACTCGCTCTCTTTGAAACCCAGGCCGGTCAACACCTTCTCCACCTCCGAGCGGATGCGGAAAATGTCGTGACTTTCCAGGGCGTGCTGCAGTTCACCTTGGCGGGTCAGCAGGGAGCGGCACTCTTCGTTATCCTCGGTGACCGCCGCCAGTTGCCGGTTGACCTCCTCCAGCTCCCTTTGCAGGGCCAGGGCTTCGGCAAAGGCGCTTTCCGCCTCCTCGTAAAGGGAACGACCGGGAGGGAAGGCCTCGATCTCCTGGGGAAGATAGCCCACGGTGGCCTTTTTGGCCCGAACCACCACCTTCTCGTCCATTGCCCGGACGCCGGCCATGATTTTGATCAGGGTGCTTTTACCGGCCCCGTTCACCCCCACCAGGCCAATGCGGTCATGGGGATGAACTTTGGCCGAAAGATTTTTGAAAAGGTGTTTTTCGCCGAACTGGATGGAAAGATTCTGAATGGTAAGCATAGTGGGGCCGCCCAGGTAAAAAGAAGCAGTTTAGCACAACGGCCAGGGAAAATCCAGACCAAATCAGATGTTGACCATACATCGGTTGCGACCGGTGTGTTTGGCGCCGTAGAGGGCCTCGTCGGCGGCTCCGATCACTTCGCCGGCGGTCCGGCCATGGCGAGGGAAGCTGGCGATCCCGATGCTGACGGTGTTTTGCAGCTTCAGGCCGCCTTGGCAAACGAAAGTATGTCCTTCCACCGCCCGGCAGAGGCGTTCGGCGACTTCCACGGCCGTTCCGGGTTCACCGGGCACCAGAATGATAAACTCCTCCCCGCCGTAACGGCAGGCGACATCATTTCGGCGGACCTGGGAACGGATCGGGCCGGCCAGTTGGACCAACACCTCGTCGCCCACCTGATGACCATGGGTGTCGTTAACTCGCTTGAAGTGGTCCAGGTCAAGCATCAGCACGCTGAAGGTCCGGCGCTGCTCAAGGGTTTGGACATCAAGGAGTTCCCGGATCTTGGTTTCGCAGTAGCGTTTGCTGTAAAGGCCGGTCAGGGCGTCGGTAATCGCCATTCGGTAAAGTCTGGCGTTGGCCAGGGTAATCTCGATCTGCTCACTGACCGCCGCCAGCAACTTTTTTTCCATCTTGTTGAAAGCCTCACCTTCCCCACAGTGAAGGTAGATCAGGCCCAGGGAGACGTGGTGGGTGGCCAGATTGGCCATGGCGGTGGTGTTGTCTTGGGTAAAGGCGGTTTCCCCTCGGGAATGTTGTGCCAAAACTCCCGGGCCTGGGCCACCCAGGCCGGTAGTTGATCATCGGGCGGCGGCATCTGGTATTGATGATGCCGGTAGCGGCGATCGCCGTTTTCGCGCCAGCAGATCTCGGTGATGTCGTTTTCATGTTTTTCCCGCCTTAAAAGCAGAGCCACCCGCTCAGCTTTAAAGGTTTTCTGCAGCAGGTCGGTGATTGTCTGGCATAACTTGCTCCACTCGTTCTCCCGGCTCAGATCCCGGACAAAGGAGTAGAGGTGTTCAGTTTCCCAGTTTTTACGCTTGATTTCGGCCATGGCCCGCTTGATCGCCTGACTCATCACATTGAATTGCACCGCCATGTCCTGGATCTCGCCTTCGGCCTCCACTTCGACCCAGTGGGAGAAATCGCCCCGCCCGGCCTGCATAAAACCGGTTTCCAGCTGTTGCAGGGGGCGGCATCGTCCCGGCCATTCGATGGCAGGCAACGCACTCGGGGGTGTGGTCGGCGGAGAAACGGGGATTCTCGGAGCGGGGGGTGCCGGAGACCAGCAGGGTCCCGTTTTTGCTGAGGATGCCGATATTGGAGGGTTGGACGATCTGATGGACGCCGGCCACGGTGCGGCGGATCGCCTCCCAGTCGTTTTCCAGCATGGCCTGGCGTAAAAGATGCTCCACGGTGAGGGTCACCCGCATCCCTTCCTCGTGGGCCGCCTCGAGGTAACGCCTCCGTTCATGTGACAGGATGCCGACCAGGGAGACCAGGATCGAAAGGGCCAGCAATAGAAACAGAGTGGCCAGTAATCTGAAGCGGATGGTGCGGGTGAATTCGCCGATACCTCTCGCCATCGGGCCTTCCTCGCTGGGGTTCATTTTGCGGCTGCAATCAGCCGTTAACCTACTGTCCTTCGTCGGCGGCGGCAACCCCTATGAGTCCAAAGCGGCACAATTTGTTGACAATTATTATCGAATCCATAACAATTCGAGTAGGAACTAATTGCGCTTATTTCATGATATTTGGGAAAAGAGAGTCATGCGAGCCCGCCTTCACCCAGCCAAAAGCGAACTCTATTCGCAACTGCCTATCGACCGGTTGATTGCCCTGGTCGAAAACGGGGGCAAGGTGCGAACCGGGGTGGATCTCTTCAACGGGCGCGGGGTGCTGTTGCTGGAGAAAAGCGTCCTGGTGGCCGACCCTAAAATTTTACGCAAGGTTAAAGCCCAGGGGACCATGTCCGTGCCTATCGCCGATAGGGGAGGGGGTGGAGTCTGGGATCGTAAGGGGCGCAAAATATCCTTGCCCGAGGGAGAGCCGGTTCAACCCCTTTTCGCTGACAAGTCCGTGACCTGGCCCAAGCTTTCCAAGGATGTAGAGCTTAAGATCAGCGAGATAACCGAGATAAAGCTGGCGGCCGCCCGCAGGTATGAACTGGCCAAGGAGTGCATCAAAAAAACTCTGGATTCGATCCGCCAGGCCGGCGGCGAGTTCGACCTGGAGCCGATCTCACAAACGGTGGGAGAGCTGGTCGATTTCGTCACCGTGAACGACAACTCTTTTGCCTACTTGACCCGGGAGATCTTCTCTTACGACGATTACCTCTATAACCACTCGATCAATGTCTGCACCATCGGCACGGTGATCATGCAGCGATTCAACAGCGCGTTCAGTACTGCGGTCAACTCCTTCCTCAACGATAATCCCGAGGGCCCGCCGGGCGCGGCCCCCCGGGATCCGGGGGCTTTCGTCTACTATACCTCTTCCGAGCTGCGCAACATATCCATCGGCTACTTCCTGCATGACCTGGGCAAGGTGATGATCGATCCGGAAATTCTTAACAAAGCCGGCGAATTGACGGCAAAGGAGTTCCAGGTGGTCAAATCCCACGTCACCGACAAGGTGGAGCGGGTGTTGCGCAAAAACAAGCTGAGCGACCCCCATATCGTCAATGTCTGCCTCTACCACCACGCCGCCCTCTATGCCGGCGAGGAGCGCTGTTATCCCCAGCAGGATCACCACTTGGTGCCCTCCTACGTCAAGGTCTGCAAACTGGCGGACATTTACGATGCCATGACCTCGATACGCTGCTACAAGGGCGCCCTCAACCCGGTGAGCGTGGTCTCCGAGATATTCCACCACTACGCCCGCAAAGATCCCTTCCTCCAGTATATCCTCCACTCGTTCATCGGTTCGGTGGGGATCTACCCGGCCGGCAGCGTGGTCTATCTAACCAACGGGCAACTGGCCTACGTCCTGGACAGCGACGGCCCCATCCTGCTGCCGCTCACCGATTCCGGGGGCACTCCCCTGACCAAAGAGCCCGAGGTGGTCGTGATGGATCGGGGGCAGATCACCAATTCGCTGGCCATCGACCGTCAGCAGCCGCCCATCTCCCCTCTGGAGGCCTATCGGATCCTGCCCGATTATCTGCGCCGGACCTTGGAGGCGGGCCGCCGGCAAAAACCGGTGCTGGCCTGATGTTAACCCTATCGTTTTTTTATCTTAAAAGAAGAGGTTAGACATTTTGCGCCCAAACTCGTTTTCCGGTCTCGACGACAACTTCTTCCTCACCGCCCAGCGGGAAAGCGAGGCGCTCAGGGAGCGCCTGCTGGAACTCTACCTGCTTTACGCCACCAGCCGGACCTGCAGTGTAGCCGTCCAGACCAGCTCTCTTTTCGTCAATATCGTTGACCTGCTGAAAAACACCTTGCAGGTGGAGGAGTTCTGCCTGATGTTGCGGGATCCGGTCAGCGGCCTTTACGAGATGTGGACCGCCGACGACCGGGTTATGGCCCAGGCCGGTGATTTCAGCTTCCGCCCCGGGGAAGGAATCTCCGGATTGGTGGTGGAGAGCGCTGAGCCGATCCTGGTGCCCGATGTCAGCCGGGAGCCGCGCTTTCTCAACTACCATGGCATGCTCCCCGATATCGGATCATTCCTCTCGGTGCCGCTTGTTGACGGTAATGGCCGGGTTTTCGGGGTGCTGAATATCCACAAACCCCGCCCCAACAGTTTTCGCGAACACGATAAAAATTTTTTCTGTGCCGTGGCCAACAATCTGGCGGTGGCCCTGGAGCGGGCCCGCCTCTTTGAAAATGCCTGCCGGGAGGCGATGCACGACGAACTGACCGGGCTTTACAACCGCCGCTACCTGCAGGACTGCGGCACCCGGGAACTGCTTAAAGCCCGGCGCTCCCAGACGCCGATCGCGCTGCTGCTCCTTGATCTGGACAACTTTAAGGAGGTCAACGACCTTTGGGGCCATGCCCGGGGGGATGAGGTGCTGACCGGACTGGCGTCCCTGCTGAGCAAAAATCTGCGCCAGAGCGACGTGGCGGCCCGTTACGGAGGAGAGGAGTTTGTGGTCCTCTTACCCGACACCACGGGGTTCGGGGCCTATGGCCTGGCCGAGAAGTTGCGGGCGACCGTGGCCGGCGAACTGGCGCTTAAAGATGGCGACAATTGCCGCCCGATTACCGTGACGGTGGGAGTCGCCTCCTTTCCCGAGGATGGCCAAGATTTAGACCAGTTGCTGGCGGCGGCCGATCGCCGCCTTTATCTGGGCAAAGCGGCGGGACGTAACCGGGTGGTGGGAGAACAGCAGGAGCAGCCTGCGGTCCAGCTCAGCCCCAATCGGCGTAAATCCCCCCGCCGGCCCACGGCCCTGCGGGCTCTGGGCAATCAGCCCGAGTCGGTACTACCGGCGGCGGTACGGGCCATCGATATCCAACATGGCCGGGAGTGGAAAGCCTGTTCGCTGCTTAATGCCAGCAGCCACGGCTTTAGCAGTACGATCGGTTTTGCTCCGGAGGTTGGGGCTCAATATCGCTGCCGAGCGGTTTCTGGAGCCCAAAAGTCCCAATTCCTTGATTTCACGGTCCAGGTTCGCCATGTCGAGCTGTTGGCCAAAGATCGATTCCTGATGGGAGTCAGGGTTGGTGCGGGTGACGCCGGGGAGTGGCAAAGGGTTTACGCCATGCTGACCGGAAGGGCCTGATGGAGAGGGGGGTGGTGTATCACTGCCCTTTTGGGGGCGATTGGGCCGGGACAGTCGCTCGCCTGCTGGACCGAGCCGGCCTGGCGGCGGTATTGTGATGATCGGCGGCCCATTGTCCTCAAGCCCAACCTGGTCAAGGCCGCCCCGCCGCCGATCACCACCCCGGTGGCCTTGGTGGCGGCCCTGGTGGATTATCTCCAGCAAGCGCGGCCGGGGGCAAAGATCGTTGTGGCCGAGGGATGCGGAGCCAAGGACTACGACACCGACCACTGTTTTGCCGCCCTGGGTTACGCGCGGATGGCGATGGAACGGGGCGTTGAGCTGGTCGACCTCAACCAGGCCCCCCTGACCCGTCTCTCCCGCCCCCAATATGGCCGCTGGCCGGAGATGCACTTGCCTTCGCTGTTGCTGGATGCCTTCCTGATCTCGGTGCCGGTACTCAAGGCCCACACCCTGGCCAAGGTGACCCTGACCATGAAAAACATGATGGGGGCTGCCCCGCCGGCCCGCTACCAGCAGGGGGGCACTGGAAAAAAGCCGCCTTTCACCAGGGTATTCAGGCGGCGGTGGCGGACCTTAACCGCTATCGCTGCCCCGACTTCACCCTGCTTGACGCCACTGTTGGCCTGAAAAAATCCCATTTGGGGGGACCGGTCTGCCAGCCGTCGCCCGCTTTGCTGGCCGCCTCATACGACCCGGTGGCCATCGACGCCTTTGGCGCCGGCCTGCTGGGCCATGACTGGCAGACCATCGGCCATATCCGCGACCTCGATGGCGAGTTGGGCCGAGCCCATCCCCTCGGGCTGGTAAAGCTTGAACCACCCCCCAAGGGGGTTGCGGTTCAGGACTGACTGTTCAGTTCCGCCGGTTTTTTGCTGATGCCCAGCTCCTGGGTGACCTGGGTGGCGATCTCCTCGATGGACCGGCCGGCGGTGGAGATAATCGGAATCTGATAGTTGTTCAGGATCTGCTCCGCCTGCTTGATCTCTTCGCTGCAGGTGGCCAGTCTGGCGTAGCTGCTCCCCTGGTAGCGTTTTTCCCTGACGATATGGAGCAACTCCGCAGTGGTGGTCAGGCCCACGGCTCGGCGGGAGTTGCGCCTTAAGGCGTCGGGCAGCTTGTATTCGCGCAGGTATTCGGTGGTCATGGGAAAGTTGGCGGCCTTCAACCCCATCTGGGTGGCGAGGTAGACGCTGACCGGAGTCTTGCCGGTGCGGGAAACCCCCAAGAGGATAACATCCGCCTCGTCAAATTCGTTGGTTCTTACCCCGTCGTCATGCTCCAGGCAGAAGTGGATCGCCTCAACCCTTTTGGCCATGGTGATGTTGTCCACATGGCGGGAAAACCCGGGAACCCGCAGGGCTTTGGCCTCCAGGCAGCTTTCCAGATCCTCGAGAAAGGCCCGGAAGGGATCGAAAAGCTCCACCTCCGGATGATCGAAGATTTGGCGGATCTCCTCATTCATGATGGTGCTGAAAATAATGGGCCGCCGGCCGCCGGAGTGTTTCAGGATGTAGGCCAGGGTTTTCTGGGCCTCCTCCCTGGTCAGGATAAAGGGGAAGCGCTCCTCGTGGAAGTTGATCTCGGGAAACTGCCGGATCATGGCATGCCCCAGGTTGGTGGCCAGGATCCCGGTGCTGTCGGAAACAAAATAGATATCTTTGGAGTTCCACATCTTACATTTCCTCTTGTTGGCCAGGTACGGTTCTGGTAGCCCCGATAAGGGTTTACATGGCTTCACAACCGCAATGGTAGTTGTCCTCTGGTGGTTTTGGCAACAACAAAAGGCTGTACCATATGTTCTTTGAGGAGGGAAGGGGATGAATCTGCGATAATTGACCATCGCCCAAAAGATTGCCGGGGCCTTCGGCCTTATCATTCTGCTGATGATTGCTTTCGGCCTGATCAACTACTGGGGCATCGGGCAGATTATCCGTCAGGAAAACCAGGTGGCCTCCGCCGCCGTTCAGGTTTCCTCGTCCAGCCAGCACCTGGCGGAAGGGGCTTCGGAGCAGGCCGCCTCCCTGTCGGCCAGATCTCCTCCCTGGTGGCGGAGTTCGCCGGTTCCACCGGCGAACAGGCCAAGGCGATCTCCCAGGTCAGCAGCGCCGTCAGCCAGATTGACAGCGTTACCCAACAGAACTCGGCCACCTCGGAAGAGTCGGCCGCTGCCGCCGGGGAGCTGAGCGTCCAGTCGGAGATGATGAATGCGACGGTCCGCAATCTGATGCGGGCCATCGGTGGAATCAACGGGGGAGGAGAGCGGCCCGCAAGTTTCGCTGAATGACGGCGACCTGCGGGGGGTGGGTCTAGCTCAGCAGCCAGCGATCCAGCCGTTGGCCCAGGTTGTGCCGCAACTCCGCCACCGCTTCCGGCAACGGGGGATTCCCCTGACTCTCCTGGGTAAAAAGTTCCGCCCCCCGTTCCATAGCCCTTTCGGCCAAGGCCCGACTGAGGGGGGTTAAGCGGGGATGCCGAACCATGGTATCCTCCAGCGCCGCCACCATTCTTGCCGATGGCCCCCGCTCCTCCTCCCTGCGCAGGTCCGAGGCCGGGGGCAGGGGAGCTTGACCGGTCCCGGCCGTTTCAGCTTCAAACCACTCCTTAAGCTGCTGCCACTGGGCCTGGATAATGTCGTGGTGGCGATAAGCCCGGCTGACCGTCGGCGGTTGACCCGGGGGTGCTGCCTGACTGCCGAACGAAGCGGGCAGGTGGCCCACTGCCCTGGGACCACGGCTGGTCAGCTGCTGCGAACTGTAGGAGGCCTGGAGGAAGGTGGCGGAGAGTTCACGGATTGAGCCCAACTCCCCCAAGTTGAGCCCCCCCTCCAGGGCTCTTTCCATATCCCCGTTGAAAAAATCGTAGGCAATCTTGGTCAGTTGATCCACTAGCCGTTCAATATCCCGCAACTCCTCGGCGTTGAGATCACCCTCAACGCCGAGGGAGTAGGAGTTGGTTTCCAAACTATTCAAGCTGTAAGAGTTGAGCAGAGCGCCGCCGTACCGGGCTTGACTGATTCCCACCCCGGTGGCGCTGCTCCAGTCAGCGGAGATGCTGACCCGGTCACCCTCGGCGGTGGTCAGGGAGATGGAGCTTTGCCGGGCCAACAGAACCGTTTGCTGGTAAGAGAAGTTCTGATCTCCGTGGATCGAAGTGGCGATCTTACGACCCGGGACAGAGGGCAGAGGGTGGGACAGGGCTGAGGTGGCAAGTTCATTCATGGTCCGACTCCTGGCAGATGCGAGCAAGGGAGGCTAAAAAGCGGTCGAAGGTCGACCGGGTACCTCTTTTGGTTCCCATCGGCAGGAAGAGGGAAAAACTTTAATCGTCCAGGTCGCTGCGGTACAGGGCGCGGAATTTTCTCATCCGCTCGTCAACTTCAGCCGGCAACAGCAACTGGTAGCGCTCCACATACTCCGCCGCCATCCGGTGGGTGTTGAAGATCGGACAGTTGAGGATCAGGTTGTTGAGACAGCGATCCAAGTAGTGGTCAAAGCCCTCGGGATGATAGAAGGTGCCCAGCAGATCCGGAAGCATCTCGTAGAATGAGGCGGCATCCTCCCGGTAGAGCAGTTCGGAAGGGTGTTCGCTGAGCATTTCCGCCTTCACCGGACCTTCGTAGCCGAATTTCCAGCCGGTCTTGCCGTCATGATAGCCTTCAACCCACCAGCCATCCATGATGCTGACGTTGGGAATTCCGTTCATCGCCGCCTTCATGCCGCTGGTGCCGCTGGCCTCCAGGGGACGCTTGGGGCTGTTGAGCCAAGCATGACAGCCGGCCACCATCATCTTGGCCACCGACATGTCGTAATCGGGCACGAAGACCAGCCGGGCCAACCCCTCGGTTTTTCTATACAACTCCGCCTGGATATCTATGATGCTCTTAATCAGCACCTTGCCGGGTTCATCGGCCGGGTGGGCCTTGCCGGCGTAAATGAAATTCACCGGCCAACGGGAAGCCAGCAGGATCTTTGCCAGGCGATCGAGATCCTCGAAGACCAAGTCGGCCCTTTTGTAGGTGGAGAAGCGGCGGGCGAAACCGAAGGTGAAGGCCTGGCCGTCGAGCCGACCCTCATCCTCTCTCAGGTACGACAGATAGTTGGGCGGGTCGATCCAGGTGGAAACTCTTTGGTGACGGTGGCGGGAGAGCATCCCGTTGAGATAGGTGATTAGAATGGATGTATCCTGCCGCCAGGCCTCGGTAAAACTCCGCCGAAACTTATTGCTGTTTAAAAATTTGCCGGCCCGGTTGAAGAGGCAGGGTTCCAGGCGCCAGTTGGCCAGTTCGGGCACACTGTCATAGGCCGCCGCCTTGGCGTCGCTGATCCAGGTGAGGTGATGAACCCCGTTGGTGATGGCGCTGATGCGCTCCTTGAACTGGGGAAACTGGGTCCGGGTGACCTCGCGGTGCAAACGGCTGACGCTGTTGGTGGCCCGATTAACCCGCATTGCCAGGGCGGTAAAGTTGTAGGCTGCCGGATTCTGCTCATCCAGGGCCAGCAGGTGGAGAATACGGCGCAAGAATGAGTGCTCCAGGCCGTGGTAGAGGGTATGGGGGAAACGGTCGTGACCGGCTTTTACCGGGGTGTGGATGGTGTAAACCACGTGCCGGGCCGCTTGCTCGGCGGCGGCCAGAATATCTTGATCGCTGGCCTGCTGGCGATAATTGTCCCCCAGTTGCCGGTGCAAAATCTCCGAGATCAGAGAGAGGACCAGGATTACCCCATGCTGTTCGTTCAGATGGATGGTCTTGGATGTCAGGCCCAGGGCGCGCATGACCGGCAACACTCCGGCCCCCAGCAAACGGCGTTGAATCGCCTTGGATACTTCGGAACTGCTGTCGTAAAGCTGACGGGAAGCCTTACGTATCCAATCCGGCGATTGGGTCAGATCATAGTCCAACAGAATCTCGGGCACAAAGAAATCGAGGTTGCAGCTGACCTCCATCTTCATCCACAGCCGGGCCACCGCCTTGATCGGCTGGTCATCACGGTCATGGAAATCCACCTCGACGGTCAACGGTTCGGTCGGTCGGCCGGGCCGGTGCAAAAGATAGAGGCCGGGGGTCTCCTCCGGCTTCCACTCCCGGGACCAGACCACCTGGCCCAAATTCATGTCCACCAACTGGGAAAAATAGCCCCGGCGGTAGAGCAGGGATACCGCCGCCACCGGAATATGACAGTCGGCGAAGCTTTTCAGGGTGTCACCGGCCAAAACCCCCAGTCCGCCGCTGTAGATGGGAATTTTACTGGGTCCGCTAAGAAACCGGTCGGCCTCCGGCTGCAGTTCGACGGGGAGATCCTCCCGGGCGGCGGCTTCCTGGAGCAATTTCTTGATGGGGTGATAGAGATCCCGATCGGCACCGATCTCCATGGTTACGTAGGTGGTGGAGTTGCCTTCAGGCGCGGTCAAGGTCCGCCAGACCCGATCGAAGCACTCCTGGGAAACCCCGAAAAAGCGGCCATGGGGGCCGGTGGCCAGCAGATCTTCGGCACAAGCCCTCTTAGTCGTTGTCATGGTAAGCCTTGGTTGGGTTAAATCCTAAATCAACGGGCGTGGGTCGAGTAAATGCTGATCATTATCGTGATCGCGGAGGTTACCCTGTTCAGCCCGCTTGTCAAAGAGAAAATAAGGGGTTAGCCAGAAAAAATGTATTGAATTTCCGGGTCCTTTTCTTTACACTGCCTCACCGAAGCGTCACGAAACGATGATTCCATCGGCGTGCGCAAGCAACCTTAAAAAAATATATTCTAAGTAAGGAGATGGCCAGATGAAAAAAGAAATGGGGCAGTTTTTTACCGCAGTGGCAATTGTTTGTACGGTTTCGCTGTTCACTTTCGCTTGCTCCAAACCGGTCAAGGTTGAACCCGTGGCGCCGACAACGACCGCCCCCGCCACCACTGTCGAGGCCGATCGCCCCGACCATGCCCCCTGGGAGCCCGCCGAAGCCTGGCCCGGACCCGCCGAAGAGGAAGCCCTGACCGACACCGGCGCCCGTGAACTGGCCCTGCGGGAAGGCCGCACCAGCACCCCGCTGTTCCCGGTTTATTTCGACTTTGACCGTTCCAACATCCGACCCGACCAGGAAGGGCGGATTACCGAAAACGGCAACTACCTGCTGGACAATATGCGGGTCCGGGTGCGGATCGAGGGCAATACCGATGACCGCGGCACCCGCGAATACAATATGGCCTTGGGCGAACGCCGGGCCATGAGCGCCAAGAAGTACCTGATGGACATGGGAATTGCCGCCGGTCGCCTGGAGACCGTCAGCTACGGTGAAGAGCGCCCCATCGCTTTCGGGCAGGATGAGGAATCCTGGAGCCTGAACCGGCGGGCCGACTTCGTTCTTCTCAGATAACACCCCCGTAAACAGTCCACAAGGCAAGCCGAGCCGGGGCGGGGAAACTCGTCCCGGATTTTTTTTAGTTCCGCCACCATTGCAAGGAGTGTTGATTATGATGAAAAGAGGTCTTGTCGCCCCGTTGCTGGCCGTGGCCCTGCTGCTGAACCTCGGCTTGGCCCCGGTCGTTGCCGCGGCCGATCCGGTCCGGATCGCCGTGATCAGCATTCAGGATATTCTGGATCGTTCCGTCGTCGCCCGGGAGGCCCGGGGGAAGATTGAAGGCGAGATCGAGAGACAGCGCGCCACCCTCCAGCGAGAGCAGGCGGCCCTGGAGGAGATGCGAGAGGAGATAGAGAAGAAGAGCTCGGTCTGGAGCGATCAGGTCCGGGCTGAGCGGGAAAGGGAGTTTCAACGCCGCTTCCGGGCCTTCGAGGGCCTCAACGAAGACGCCCAGCTTGCCGTCCAGCAGCAGGAAAAAGTGTTGATGGAGCCGGTCCTGTTGAAGCTGGATGAGATCATCGCCGAATTCGGGCGTGACCATAACTATGACCTGATTCTGGAGTACACCATGAAGGGTCTGCGGAGCCGCACCGGCCTGCTTTACGCCGCCGAGACCATGGATATCAGCGAACAGGTTCGTCAGGAACTGGACAAACGCCTCAAGTAGGGCGGTAAATTCCATGGCGGAGGGGGTGTTTCCCCTTCCGCCATTTCAGTTCATGATCTCCACGGCGGCGGCACTGATGGCTGCGGCATCGATTCCGGCCAGCTGCCGCAGCTTCTCCTGATCGCCGTGCTCCAGAAAACGATCGGGCAGGCCCAGGATTTTCACCCGGGGGCAGGCTCCCCCCCGGCGGTTAAGCAACTCCAGCACCGCCGAACCGAACCCCCCGGACCGGACATTCTCTTCCACCGTTACCACCCGACCGGTTTTCTCGGCCCAATGACAGATCAACTCACCATCAAGCGGCTTGATAAAGCGGGGATTTATCACCGCCGCCGCAATCCCCATTTTGGCCAGGCCCTCCGCGGCCTCAAGGGCGGGATAGACCCGATTGCCCACCGGCAGCAGAAGCAGGTCATTGCCCTCCCGCAGCAGTTCACCTTTGCCGAAGGGGATCTTGCGCAGATCAGCATCCCGTTCAACCCCCAGGCCGCTCCCCCGCGGATAGCGGATGGCTACCGGTCCCGGGCAGTTCAGGGCGGTGAACAGCATATGGCGTAACTCATTCTCATCTTTAGGGGCCAGCAACAGCAGGTTGGGAATCATGCGCAGGAAGGAGATATCGAAAACCCCGTGATGGGTGGGGCCGTCATCCCCCACCACCCCCCCCCGATCAATGGCGAAAATCACCGGAAGATTGGGCAGACAGACGTCATGGATCACTTGGTCGAAGGCCCGTTGCAGAAAGGTGGAGTAGACCGCCACCACCGGTCGCAGGCCCTCGCAGGCCAGGCCGGCGGCAAAGGTCACCGCATGCTGTTCGGCGATCCCCACATCGAAGAAGCGGTCGGGAAATTTTTCGGCAAACTCACCAAGCCCGGTGCCGACGGGCATGGCGGCGGTGATCGCGGTCAAGCGGGGGTCGGCCTGGCCCAGTTCCACCAGGATTTCACCGAAAACTTTGGTGTAAGAGGGCGGTCCGGGGGTGGGCACCGGCTTGCCGGTGGCGATATCGAAAGGGCCAACCCCATGAAAATCACCGGGGCGCTCTTCGGCCGGGGCATAACCCTTGCCCTTGGTGGTCAGGACATGGACCAGTGCCGGCCCTTCGCTGAAATCACGGACGTTGCGCAGGGTTTCCAGCAAAATATCAAGTTTGTGCCCGGGTATTGGCCCCACATACTTAAATTTCAAGGCCTCAAACAGCATGCCGGGCGTAAAAAAGCCCTTCAAACTCTCCTCGCTGCGTTTGAGCAGGTGCAGGATATTCTCCCCGGCCCGATAGTTCTTCAGGAAATGCTCCATCTCCTTCTTAATGCGCACCATGGTCCGACCGGTGAGTTTACGGCTCAAGAAACTGGAGAGCGCCCCGACGTTGGGCGAGATCGACATCTCGTTGTCGTTTAAGATCACGATCAGATTTTTATCCAGATGGCCGGCCTGGTTCAGTCCCTCGAAGGCCAAGCCGCCGGTCATGGAGCCATCACCGATCACCGCGATGGTCTTGTTGTTTTCTCCCTTCAGTTCGGCCCCAACCGCTATCCCCAGGGCAGCTGAGATCGAAGTGCTGCTGTGGCCGGTATCGAAGCTGTCGTATTCGCTCTCCTCCCGCTTGGGAAAACCGCTGATCCCCTGGTAGCGCCGCAAGGTGTGAAAGCGATCGCGGCGGCCGGTGAGCAGTTTGTGGGCGTAACACTGGTGACCCACGTCCCAGATAATCTTGTCGGCGGGGGTGTTGAAGATGTAATGCAGGGCCAGAGTCAGCTCCACCACCCCCAGACAGGGGGCAAGATGGCCGCCGTTGACGGCGACGGTGCCCACAATCCTTTCCCGTAGTTCGGCAGCCAGCTGGGGCAATTTTTCCACGGGCAGCTTGCGCAGATCGCCGGGGGAATCGATCCGCTCCAGGAGAGAGTTGTTTGCTTCGGTCGCGTTCATGGTGTTGTTATCGTTTCCGGGAGTAGATATAGTGAGCCAATTCCCGCAGGGGGTCGGCCCGGTGATCGAACAGCTCGGGGTCCAGGGCGGCCACCGCCGCATCTGCCGCCCCCCTGGCCTTCTCTTCGGATACGGCCAGGCCGAGAATGGCGGGGTAGGTGGCCTTGCCCCGGGCGGCGTCACTGCCCGCCGCCTTGCCCAGGGTGGCGGTATCACCGGTGACGTTGAGCAGATCATCGACAATCTGGAAGGCCAAACCCACCTGCTCGCCATAGGCGGTCAGGGCGGTCAGTTGCCGGGAATCGGCCCCACCGGCAATGGCTCCGACTTGGACGGCGGCGGTTATCAGGGCTCCGGTCTTGCAACGGTGGATCCGCTGCAACTCCGCCAGGCTAAGCTCTCCCCCCCGCCCCTCCGCTTCGATATCGAGAACCTGACCGCCCACCATTCCCATGGGACCAATGGCCACCGCCACCCGGTTAACGATCCGTAACTGGTCGGCCGGGGTCAGGACGGCGGCGGCCAGGGGGCGGGCCAGCAGCTCAAAGGCGAAGCTGAGCAGGCTGTCCCCGGCCAGAATGGCCGCCGCCTCGCCAAACTTTTTGTGGCTGGTGGGTATCCCCCGCCGGAGGTTATCATCATCCATGGCCGGCAGATCGTCATGGATCAACGAATAGGTGTGAATACACTCCAGGGCCGCCGCCAGGGGCAACAGCGGCTCGGGCTCGGCCCCCAGAGCTTCGGCGGCGGCCAGGCAGAGAATGGGCCGCACCCGTTTGCCCCCGGCCAGCAGGCTGTAACGCATCGCTTCGACATGTCCGGCCAGCGGCCCCGTAATCGGCGGCAACAGCTCGACCAGGGCCAGTTCCACCAGCTCACGCTGACGGTTCAGGTATTGCTTGATCTCCATGGGGTGGGGCACCTCTACTCTTCCTCCTGGTCCACAAAGGGAGCGGCAACGATTTCACCCTCCTTTTTCAGCAGAATCTCAACCTTTTTTTCCGCCTCATCCAACGTTTTACTGCAAAAATCAGCGAGGCGAACACCTTCGTCAAATTTTTTCAGGGACTGCTCCAGGCTCAGCTCGCCCTCCTCAAGTTCCCGGGTAATCTTCTCCAGGCGGGACATAGCTTCTTCGAAGTTTTGTTTGGCCATCGGGAATCTCTCTCCTTTGCACGATTGATAAGCACTAAGAATAATTGAAGGCGAACCATTGGGCAATCTCTTTCCAAAAAAAGCGCCTTGTGGTAGGGTGCGAGCAACTTGAGGTGGTAGTGATGGCCGACCTGGTGCGAGAACATATCGAACTCTTTTTGGGCTGGCTGGAGGTGGAAAAGGGGTACTCTCCCCACACCGTCGAAAGTTACCGGCGCGATTTGAACGAGTTTACCGCCCAGGCCGAAGCCGCTACCGGGAGGAAGCTGGTGGTCGGCCAGTTGGATACTTTACGGGTCCGCTCCTTTGTTTACAGTCTGCACTCCCGCAACAAAGGCTCGTCGGTTGCGCGAAAGCTCTCGGCTTTACGAACCTTTTTCCGCTTTCTCCTGAAAAAGGAAGTATTGCGGAGTGATCCCGCCGCCGCCATCGCCGCCCCCAAGGGGGAAGGTTATCTGCCGGTGGTCTTGAGCGTGGATGAGGTCTTTTCCCTGCTGGAGATGCCTGGCCCGGGAGACCGTTTTGCCGCCCGCGACCGGGCCATGCTGGAGTTGCTTTATGCCACCGGCCTGCGGGTGGCGGAGTTGGCCGCCCTGGATCTGGATGTGGTCGATCTGGGAGAGGGGATGGTCCGGGTCCGCGGCAAGGGCAACAAGGAGCGTTTGGTGCCGATGGGTACTCCGGCGGTGGCCGCCATCGAAGCCTACCTGCCCCAAAGGGCGGTCTTGCTGCAGAGTGGTCGGGCCGAAAAGGCCCTCTTTTTGAACAGCCGAGGCGGACGGATCACCACCCGCAGCATCGAACGACTGGTGAAGATGTATGCCGAGCGGGCGGGCATTGCCGCCCGAGTCAGCCCCCATGCCCTGCGCCACTCCTTTGCCACCCATCTGCTGGAGATGGGTGCCGACTTGCGGGTGGTGCAGGAACTGTTGGGCCATGCCAGCCTTTCGACCACCCAGCGCTATACCCACCTCAATCTGGATCATCTGACGGCGGTGTATGACAAATCCCACCCCTTGGCGGGTGGCTAACATTTGAATGGAAAATACCATGAAAATTCGTTCAACCACGGTGGTGGCGGTACGGCATCGGGGCAAGTTGGCCATGGCCGGGGATGGCCAGGTTACCATGGGCAACGTGGTAATCAAGCACCAGGCCCGCAAGATTCGCCGCCTCTATCACGGCAAGGTGGTCACCGGTTTTGCCGGGGCCACCGCCGATGCCTTTACTCTCTTCGACAAGCTGGAGCAACAGCTGGAAAAACATAGTGGCAACCTGCTGCGCGGGGCGGTGGAACTGGCCAAGGAGTGGCGCACCGACCGGATGCTGCGCCGGCTTGAGGCCCTGCTGATCGCGGCGGATGCCGAACGCTCGCTGCTGATCTCCGGCACCGGCGACGTGATCGAGCCCGACGACGGTGTTCTGGCCATCGGCTCCGGCGGACCCTACGCCCAGGCCGCCGCCCAGGCCCTGGTGGCCCACTCCGCCCTGGAGGCCCCGGAGATCTGCCGGGTGGCCCTGGAGATCGCCGGCGGTCTCTGTATCTACACCAATGCCAATATCCATCTGGAAATTATCTAACAGGAGCCTGTCTGTTTTCCCATGATTATGAAAGCGCAAATCAATACGGAAGAGGCTGACGCCGCCGCGGTTACGGTAAACTCCCTTGCTCCCCGCGAAATCGTGCAAAGGCTGGACGACTTCATCATCGGCCAGGGTGAGGCCAAGCGTTCGGTGGCCATCGCCCTGCGCAACCGCTGGCGCCGCCAGCAGGTACCGCCCCCGTTGCGGGACGAGATCGCCCCCAAGAATATCATCATGATCGGCCCCACCGGGGTGGGCAAAACCGAGATCGCCCGGCGGTTGGCGGTCCTGGCCCAATCGCCGTTTCTCAAGGTGGAGGCCTCCAAATTCACCGAGGTCGGCTACGTGGGCCGGGACGTGGAATCCATGATTCGTGACCTGCTGGAACTGGCCATCGCCATGGTCCGGGAGGAGGAGCGGGCGAAGGTGATGAAACGGGCGGAGAGCCTGGCCGAGGAGCGAGTTCTCGACCTTCTGGTTCCCCCGCCGCCGCCCCGAGGCACCACCGGTGGCGGGGAGCGTTCCTCCCGGGCGGGATTTCCGTCCGGAGGTAACGTCCTGCCGGTACCCCACTGGGAATCGGGCAACGGGAGTGCCGTCCGGTCGGCGGCCGGCCCGGTTTCAGCAATGACCCCCGAGAACCAAAACGATGGCGGCGAAACCACCCGCGAGAAGTTTCGCCGGATGCTGCGGGATGGCAAGCTGGATGAGCGGGAGGTGGAGGTGGAGGTGGAACAGTCCCGGCCGATGCCGATGATGGAGGTCTTCTCTCCCGGCGGCATGGAGGAGATGGAGAGCAATCTCCGGGAGATGTTCGGCAAGATTTTCCCGGCCAAAACGCGAAAAAGAAAGCTCAAGGTCCGGGAAGCGCTGGAGGTGTTGCGCAAGAGCGAGGCGGAAAAACTGATCGACCACGAGCGGGTAACCCGGCTGGCCATTCGCCGCACCGAGCAGTCGGGGATAATTTTTCTGGATGAGATCGACAAGATCGCCTCCAAAGGGGGGGGCGGCCACGGGCCCGAAGTTTCCCGCGAGGGGGTTCAACGGGATCTGCTGCCCATCGTTGAAGGGGCCACGGTGACCACCAAGCACGGGATGGTCCGTACCGACCATATCCTCTTTATTGCCAGCGGCGCTTTCCATGTCAGCAAACCCTCCGACCTGATTCCCGAACTGCAGGGCCGTTTCCCCATTCGGGTGGAATTGAGCGCCCTGGGGGAGGCGGAGTTTTACCGGATTCTCACCGAGCCGCAAAATGCCCTGCTCAAACAGTATGCCGCCTTGATGGCCACCGAAGGGATCGAGTTGAGTTTCACCGACCAGGCTATCCACGAGCTGGCCCGCCTGGCGGCCCAGGTTAACGGGCGCACGGAAAACATCGGGGCCCGACGCCTGCATACCATCCTGGAGCGGCTGCTGGAGGAGCTCTCCTTCGAGGCTCCCGATCTGGACCAAAAGAGCTTTGAGGTCACGGCGGATTATGTCCGCGGGCAACTGGCGGATGTGGTGGCAAACGAAGACTTGAGCCGCTTTATCTTATAGCAACCCGAAGGGCCGAGGGGGATGGCATGTACGATCTGATGTTGAAATATTGCCCGGTGTGCGGGGGTGAGTTCCGGGCCGAAATCCAGAGTTGCGGAGTCTGTGAGGTTACCCTGCTTTCCGGCGGCGAGATGCAGGCCCGGGATGGCGAACGGCAGGCCCGGCGCAACAGCCGTAGCGGGGAGTTCAGCGGCGGCGAGGATCTGGTTACCCTCCATCGCGGACCGCTGGGGGATCTGCGCCAGCTCGAAGCCCTGCTCCGGGAGGAGCGAATCGCGGTGCGCATCAGCGCCGATGAGCAAACCTGCGGCAAGGGCTGTTGCCCCAGCAATTTTCTCCTGGAGGTGAGCCGGGACGACGCGGCGGAGGCGGCCAAAATCATCGAGGCGGAATATCGCCGTCAGACCCGGATCGACCAGCATCAGCCGGTGGCGAAAGACGCGGTTTTCGACCCCGAGGCCGCCGAGACCACCTGTCCGGCCTGCGGGCACCGCTTCCCGCCGACTTCAAGCGAGTGCCCCGATTGCGGCCTCAATTTCGGCTAACCGCTACTCCCCGATAATTTTGACCAGCACCCGTTTTTTGCGACCCCCGTCGAATTCGCCGTAGAAGATCTGCTCCCAGGGCCCGAGGTCGAGCTTGCCGTCGGTGATGGCAACCACCACCTCCCGGCCCATCACCTGACGTTTCAGGTGAGCGTCAGCGTTGTCCTCATACCCGTTGTGCCGGTATTGGGACACCGGTTCGTGGGGGGCCAGTTTTTCCAGCCAGACCTCATAATCGTGATGCAGCCCCACTTCGTCGTCGTTGATGAAGACCGAGGCTGTTATGTGCATCGCGTTGACCAGTACCAACCCCTCCTTCACTCCGGCGGCCCGCAGGGCTTCGGCCACCTGGGGGGTGATATTGATGAAGGCCCGCCGGCCCGGCACTTCGAACCACAACTCCTCGCGATAACTTTTCATGGTAAGACTCCTGTTGAGCGGGTTAATTGTGTCGCTTGGGTTTAACCCTGGCGGTGGGTTGGGCCTGCCAGGGGTCGTCCGGCCAGTGATGCTTGGGGTAGCGCCCTTTGAGTTCCTTTTTCACCTCCTGGTAGGCGTTCTCCCAAAAACCGCGCAGGTCGGTGGTGATCTGTACCGGCCGGCCGGCCGGCGAGAGCAGGTGGAGCAGCACCGGCACCCGGTTTTCGATAATTCTGGGTGTATCGGCCAGGCCGAACATCTCCTGAAGGCGGACGGCCAGCACCGGCGGCTCACCGGGACGATAACTCAGCTTGCGCCTGGATCCGCTGGGCACGGTTAGGTGGGTGGGCACTTCCCGGGCCAGAAAGTCGCGCTGGGACCAGCTTAATCCGGCGGCCAGGATCTCCGCCAGGTTCAAGCGCTGCAACCGGTCGGAACTTTTGATCCCCTCCAGCCAGGGCGTCAACCATTGCTCGGGGTGGGCGTGGAGATAGTTGTCATCCACCTCCGGCCAGCCGGCCTCCGGTTGCCAGTGGCCAGCGGCGGCGATCCGGGCCTGCAGCTCCCGAACTTGATCGTTCCAGGGCAACAGGGCCGGCCCCTGCTCACGAATGGCAGCCAGCAAGGTGTGGGTAACCTGCTCCGGGTCGGGATCGGTCAGGGGCTCCTCCTCCAGCACCAGGCCGGCCAGGGTAATCTGCCTACAAGCCCTGACGGTTCCAGCCTGGCGATCCCAGAACACCTCCTCCCGCCGCCGCAGGCGATCGGCAAAAATCGAACGTAATTGATCCTCGCCCAAGGCGGCCGCCAGGAAGATCCGGCCCTCGCTGCGGCCGGCATCAAGCTCCGGTACCACCAGATAATCCTGATCTCCCAAAGGATCATGGGCAGGCAGCGCCGCTCCCCGCCCGGAGCTGAGCTTATACTGGCCCCGCCGGCCGGGGCGGCGTTGGCCGATGCGGTCGGGAAAGGCAACAGCCAGCAGCTCTCCGGCTACTCCGGGCAAGAGCGGCTGGTTCCTCGGGGCAGGATCGGTGGCGGCCAACTGCTCGCGGAGTTGAGCGCTGACCCGCAGCACCCGGCGACAAGCTTCGGGGTCAGTCGCCAGGGCCCGCACCGCCGCCGCCCCATCCCGCCGAAACACGGTCAGGAGATGCAGGCGCTCCTCGATATCAGCCGAGCGCCCACCTCCCTTGCCGATATCCCGCTCCCCCAGCAGGGCGGCCAGGTCACAGGCCAAACCCCGCAACTCGGATGGGGCCTGGAGCAGCATCAAGCCCAGGCGAGGATGGACCGGCAGCTCATTGCTCCGTCGTCCCAGCTCGGTGACCAGCCCCTTGGAGTCCAGCAAGCCCAGGGCTTGCAACAGTTCCGCGGCCTGTTTGAGATTGGCCGGCGGCGGCGGATCGGGCCAGCGCAGGGCGGCGGGATCGGTGATTCCCCAACAGGCCAGTTCCAGCAGCAGCGGGCTGAGGTCGGCGCTGAGTATCTCCGGCGGATCGAAGGGGCGCAGGCCGCGATCCTCATGGGCGCTCCAGAGACGCAGACAGTAACCGGGCCCCAGCCGCCCGGCCCGGCCGGCTCGTTGGCTGGCCGAGGCCTGTGAGATCCGCCGGGTGACCAGGCGATCAAGGCCGCTGTTGGGGTCGAAGCGGGGCCGGCGTTGCCAGCCGCTGTCCACCACCGAGTGGACCCCCTCGATGGTGATGCTGGTTTCGGCAATGGAAGTGGCCAGGATAACCCGGCGGCGACCGGCCGGATCGGGCTGCACAGCCGCCGCCTGGGCACTGAGGCTCAAATCGCCGTAGAGGGGATGGATAACCGCCGCGCCGGCGGTCAAGCGTTGGACCAGCAGCCGATGGCAGTGGCGAATCTCCGCTGTTCCGGGCAGAAAAACCAGCACGTCGCCGGGCTGTTCCGCCAGAACCTGGCCCACCGCCGTGGCCGTATGGCCGGAGATATCCCGAGACTGGAAGCCACCCAAGACCGTACCCCCTCCACCGCCCTGGCCGGCTGGCCAGTAATCGACCCGCACCGGATGTTGGAAGCCGGTGGCCCGCACCACCGGGGCTCGGTCCAGCAGGGCGCTGAGAGCCTCCGTGTCCAGGGTGGCCGACATCACCAGGATTTTCAGATCCCTCCGCAACCCGGTCATCACATCCAGACAGAGGGTCAGGCCCAGGTCGGCCTGGAGGCTGCGTTCGTGAAATTCATCGAAAATAACCAACCCCACGCCGCGCAATTCAGGATCATTTTGCAGGCGGCGGGTGAACACTCCTTCGGTTACCACCTCCACTCGGGTGGCCGCCGAAACCCGGCTGTCAAAGCGGACCCGGTAGCCCACGGTCCGGCCCACCTCCTCACCCAGTTGCCGGGCCATGAAGGTTGCCGCCAGACGAGCCGCCAACCGGCGCGGTTGCAGCATCAGAATGGTGTAACCGGCCAGCCAGGGCTCGTTGAGCAGGGCGATGGGGGTTACCGTGGTCTTGCCGGAGCCGGGCGGGGCGGTAAGAATCACCGCGCCGCCGGTGGTAAGGCGGGAGCGCAGCTCGGGGATCACCTGGTGGATGGGCAGTTTTGTGGACACGACTCGATCAGATTTGGTGAAAAAAGGAGCGGCTGCCGCCATCGGGCTAAAGCTGATAGATTTGTCGCAGCAGTTTTTTTTCATCTTCATAGCTGACCCTGGCCAGGGCCTCGACCGGGGTCAGCCAACGCAGGCTTTGAATCTCCGCCGAGGGCTTGAATTCAGCCTCGGCGGAGAAAGCCATCTTCCAGTAAAGCACCACCTTGGGCAAAGAGCCGTGGTAGTAATGCGCCACCCCGGCAAAACCGGTGAAATGAGCCGCCAATCCGGTCTCCTCCCGCACCTCCCGCAGGGCCGTTTCCGCCAAGGTTTCACCGGGATCCTGCTTCCCCTTGGGCAGGCTCCAGTCGTCATACCGGGCCCGATAGACCACGGCAATCCTGGTCTGGTCCCCGCTCCCCTTTTCCACGATGCCCCCGGCAGCCAGGATCAACTTCCCGGCCTCATCATCGGGAATCGGTAATTTATCAGCTTTGCTGACCAGCCACAGCAACTCCTTTCGGGGGCGCACCAGGGCGGCGGGATATTTCGCGGCCCCGGCCCGGGGATCCTCCTTGATCTCTTGGGCGATCCGGGCCTTCTCGCGACCGGCAACCATGATAATCACCGTGGTGGCTCGGTTGATCGCCGGCAGGGTGAGGGTGATTCGGGGCAGGGGCGGGGAGCCCACCGGCTGCTCCTCGGCGGCCACGGTCTGGTCCTCTGCCGCCAGCAGTGGGGATCCGGGAAAAAGGGAAGCGACATGGCCGTCGGTTCCCATCCCCAGCAGAACCAGGTCGAAATCGTGACCAAATGCGGCAATCTCCCGCCGGTACCGCTCAGCGCCCACGGTGGGGGGAAGTTCGCCGGCCATCCGGTGGATATTGGCTGGGGGAATCAGGCCGGAGGCCAGCAAAATCGCGGCGGCTCGGCCGAAATTGCTCTCCGGATCGGTCGGGGGCACGCAACGCTCATCGCCCTGAAAAACATGGGTTTCGGCCCAAGGCATCTTTCGGACCAGGGGGGGGGAAACCAACAGCTCATAGAGAGGCAGGGGGGTGGAGCCCCCGGCCAGCACCAGAGAGAAAAAGCCCTTGGCAGCCACCGCCGCCCGGGCCCGCTCGATGATCAGGCCGGCGGCGGCCTCGGCCATGGCCCGGGGGTGGGGAAATTTTTTAATAATCATGGGTTTTCGCCGTTCACAACAGAAGTTTTTTCAGGATGGAGAAAAGCGGACCCAACGGGAGGCCGCAGGCCACCGCGAAGGCCAGCAGCAGGGGCAGTGCTTGCCCGGCCAGTCGAGCCGAAGCGCGGTGCCTGAGGTAGCCGTAAAGCCCTCCGGCCGTCAGCGACCAGAGAACCAGGGTCAGGATCAGCTTGTATTCCAGGTAAAGATCTTCCGTAAACAGAAAAACCGGTAGCCCCCAGAAGAGCAGGGCCAGGCCGGCGGCCAAAGGCCAGTTCAGGGGGCGGAAGGAGGATTCCCGGTCGGCGGCGGTGTTGATGGCCGCAACCCGCTCCTTCAACCTACGGGACAGCACAAAGTCGGTGTAGGCGATCAGGTAGACCAGCAGCAGCCCGATAAAGGTGCCCAGCAGGAGATTCATCCGCCACCGCCCCCCTTTGCGGGCCGGTTTTTCAACAGCAGCCAGGCCTGAATCGCGGCGCCCCAAAGGCCGCTGTTTTCGTCCAGGATCAATTTAACCGGAACTTTGCTCAGCAATTCTCCCATCGTGGGGGAGGCGCGAAATTCCCGGCTAAACGCGGGATGGGTGAGCAGTTCCGGGGCTTTGGCCGCAACGCCGCCGGCAATGTAGAGACCGCCGGTGGCCAGGGTTTCCAGGACGTAGTTGCGGCAAACCCGGCCGTAAAGGCGGGCGGCCCACTCCAGGGTTTGGGGATGGCGGGCAAAACCGCGGGTTACCTCCGCCGGGGATAGCTCCTCGCCACTCAGAAACTGGTGCAGGGAACTCAGGCCCGAGCCGGAAACCACGCTGTTGCCGCTGATCCTCTCCTCCCGGTTCTTTTTAAGCAAAAAATCAAGATAATCCCGCTCCCGCCCGCCGGCGAAGGGAAAGTCGGCGTGGCCTCCTTCGGAGGGAATTACCAGGGGGGTTCCCCGGCCGTCGATATTCAGCCGCAGCAGGGCTTTGCCCAGGCCGGTGCCGGCCCCGATCACCGCCACGGCGCCGGTGGCCGCCGCCTGTCCCGGGATAATTTCTCGGGCACCAGCTCCGGGAGGCGCCAAAACCGTCAGGGCCTGGGCGGTAAAATCGTTGATCAGGCTGGCCTCGGCAAAGGGAAACTCCCGGCTAATGGCGGCCAGATCCACCTCCCAGCCCACCAAGGGCAATTTGCTGTAGCGCCCTTCGCTTACCGGTCCGGCCACCGCCAGTACCGCCAGATCGGTTTTGGCCGCAGAGAGGGGGAAATCACCCCGGAACAGGGTGCGGAGTTGGCCGGCCAGCGAACCGGCCGGAGCGGTGGCCAGCCACTGGACCGACTTGAGTTCAAGCCCGGCGGGATCCCGGCCAGTCAGGGTAAAATGGGCAAACCGACTGTTGGTCCCGCCAATATCGGCACAGAGAATATTGATCATGGAACTGGGGGCGCCGGGGTAACTTGCAGCAACTTTTCCGCCAGTTCGGCGGTGGTGGCCGCCACCGCCGAACTGGCCTCCACCACCGCCGCCCCACTGCGTTCGGTACGACGAATCGCGCCGGAATCGGGGAAAAAGGCGATCGGCTCCTCCTGGAGGCCCTCTTTGAGAAACTGCCGGTCCTCGCTGTTCTGAACCAGATTGCCCACATAGGATATGTTTTTAATCCGACACTCCTCGGCCAGTTGCCGGATCTTCAGGGCGGTGCGAATTCCGGATTGCGAGGGGATCACCACAATCAACAGCCGATCAACCCCGACGATGGTTCCCCGGCCCAGATGCTCGACCCCGGCCTCCATATCCAGCAGGACCACCTGGGCGGGATCGAGCAACAGCCTGGTCAGCAACCTTTTCAGCACCGTGCTTTCGGCGCAGGCGCAACCACCCCCGGCGCTCTGGATCGCCCCCAGAACCATCAGCTTGATCCCCCCCGGCGCCTCCACGATGAAGCGGGTCGGCAGATCATCCACCTTGGGGTTGATGTTGTAAAAGGGGGAGCCCTCCACCCGGCCGGAGCGCTCCTTGAGCATCTCCTTCATCTCGGAGATGGGGATAATCCTGTCCACCCCCCGCACCCCCAGGCTCTGGGCCATATGGGGGCTGGAGTCGGCATCGATCACCAGCACCTCCCGACCCAGCTCGCTGAAGTGTCGGGCCAGCAGGGCCATGATCGTGGTCTTGCCCACCCCTCCTTTGCCACTGATCGCAATCTTCATGCAGTCACTCTAAAAATCTTTGAAATCGTCATCATCAAATGGAATTACCTCCGCCGGCTTCTGTTTGCTTTTGGCCGGAGAGCTTTTTCCCGGTTTTGCCCTGGCGGTTACCGCCGGAGCGGCCACGGCGGGACGCGGGGGCGCGCTCTCTTTAGCCAGAGCTACCGGGGCCTTTTGCAGAGGCTGCTCGCCGGGACAATGATCGCCGGCCACCAGGGCGGCCAGTTCACGCACGTAACTCTTCATCTGAGCGGCCATGGCGCTCAGCTCTTCGGCCGCCGCCGCCGACTCCTCGGAATTGGCCGCGGTGCGCTGAACCACCGTGTCCATCTCGCCCATGGCGGTGTTGATCTGACTGATCCCATTGGCCTGCTCGCTGGAAGCCACGGCGATTTCGCCCACCAGGCTGCTGGCCTTGCCGGTGCTGGTGGAGACCTCGGCGAAGGCGTCATTGGTTTCGCCTACCAGTTGTGATCCTTCCTGGACCCGTTTCACCGTATCATCAATCATGGTGGCGGTATTTTTGGAGGCCTCCGCCGCCCGCATGGCCAGGTTGCGGACCTCGTCGGCCACCACCGCGAACCCGGCCCCGGCCTCACCGGCCCGGGCCGCTTCCACCGCCGCGTTCAAGGCCAGCAGATTGGTTTGGAAGGCGATCTCGTCGATGGTTTTGACGATCTTGGAGGTCTCCTCGCTGGAGCGGTTGATGGTCTGCATGGCGGATGTGAGCGCGGCCATGGACTCTCCGGCCCGGTTGACGATGGCGCTGACCTCCCGCATCAAGGCATCGGCCTGGCCGGCGTTGTCGGCATTCTGTTTGGTCATGGCGGCAATCTCTTCCAAAGAGGCCGAGGTTTCTTCCAGGGAAGCCGCCTGCTCGGAAGCGCCCTCGGCCAGTTCCTGACCGCTGGAGGCTACCTGATCGGCGGAGGAGGAGATCTGCAAGGACTCGTCGTCCAGCCCCCGGACCAACCGGCTGATATTGCAGACAATGGAGGAGCTGAAATAGTAAAGCAGGCCGCCCAGGGCCGCCAGCAGGGCGCCGCCGCCCAGGGCCAGGCCCCAGCGCAGGGCCTTGATCAAGGCGATTTGATCGTGAACGTCACGGACAAAAACCAGAACCCCCTTCATCTCGTCGGCATAGTCAAACACGGGTTGGGCAATCAGGAGCCGGCCCTCAACCTGGGCGGTGGTCACCCCCTTTTGGGCGGCCTGGATAAACTCGCTGTCGATGAAGGGATCGGTCTCGGCGGCGGCGGTGGTAAAGACCCGGGCCATGTCCCCGGTGAGCGGCGGATTGGCTGCCTTGGCGGCCCGAGCGAGATCAAGGTCCCGGGCCAGTAGATAGATGGCGAGATTGTCGCCGGTCCCGGAGAGGGCGGTGTCCACCATGCTCTGCAGGGAGAATATCCCTTCCACCGTGCCGAGGAACCGGCCATTCTGGTTGACAATGGGAACGATGCCGCGCATGGCGAACCCCTGATCCCCCACCTCCACCCCGGAAACCACGGCCTGATCCCGGGAGGCCTTGAGGATGGTATGGCGAAAAGCGGCCAGATCATCGCCCCCGTCCCGCTCTCCGGCCCGCCGCCAGGTGCGGAGAAAGCTTTTGGCCGGCGGCAGGTGGAAATGGATCTGGGTTTCAAGGGTGCCGCCCAGCAGCCGCTGGGCATCCCTTTGCAGCAGATCGAAGCTCCGGCGCAGCACCATCCGCCCCTGGGCCTCATCCCCGCCATGGGCCAGTTCGTAAGCCTCCTGCACTCCGGGGTAGCCGGCGGCCAGCAGCCCCAGGCTGAGGGCCCTCTTTTCCAGATTTTGAATACTCTTCTCGTTCAGGGCCACCTGGGTCAGGGTCAAGGTTTCGATCTCTTTCTGCCAGAGACCGTTGACCACCCAGAGGGAAACCCCGATCAGCAGGGTGATGGCGGCAACCACCAGGGTCAGGGGAATTATCATGACTTTCATGCGCAGAGAGAGCTTCATGGTATGCTCCTTATAGTGGTTTAACAACAGCGGGGCCTCGCCTTAATCCGAACTTAGCCGTAAAGTTCTAGCTGTTTTCACGTGGCTCGTCAATTGCAAACGTGACCAGCACAATGGTGTTGCTTAATCCGGGGGAGCCGCTTAGAGTGCTAACTCATGAAAGTTCAGAGGGAAAACTATACCCCGCCATCTTCCCCCCCCAACGGGGGTCTGCCCTTCGCCCCCGAAACCTTGCCGGTGGCGCCGATTCAATTGATCGAGGCCAGTGCCGGAACCGGCAAAACCCACTCCATCTCCGCCCTCTATCTGCGTTTTATCCTGGAGCAGGAGCTGTCGGTGGACCAAATTCTGGTCTTGAGCTTCACCGAGGCCGCCACCGCCGAACTGCATGAACGTCTGCGCGCCCGGGTCCAGACCGCCCTGGCCCTCTTTGAGGGGAGGGTCAACTCCCGCGACCATTTTCTTAACCACCTGCTGACCAACAGCCGCGATCGGCAACGAGACCGGCTGCTGCTGCAAAAAGCCCTTACCGAGATCGATCAGGCGGCGGTGACCACCATCCATGGTTTTTGCCACCAAATGCTGCAGCAGGGGGCCTTCGAGAGCGGCATGCCCTTCGAGTTGGAGCTGATCAGCGAGAGCAAGCTGCTGCTGGAGGAGATTGTCCGCGATTATCTGGCCACCGTTTTCCACGGTGATGATCCACGGCTGTTGGCCCTGTTGCCCCTGGGCGAGGGCTTGGGCTCATGGCTGCGGATCGCCGGGGCCGCGGCCCGGCATCGCGATTTTCCGGTACTGGAAGGCCTTCAGCCTCCGGGGGGGGAGGTCGACCTCGCCGCCGGAGAGATGACTGAGCTGATCGCCGCGGCCTTGGCGGCCTTCGGCTTAGCGCGGCAGTGTTGGCGGGAAAATCGGGAAACCATTGTCACGATTCTAAAACAGAGCGACTTCAGGGTGGAGGTCAGCCGCCGCATCGACGCCGGCCTTCTGGAGCAACTGGCCGCCTATCTGGCCGAGCCCCAGCCGGATTCATTTCTGGTTCCCGAGGGCGGTGAGCAGTTAACCCCGGAAAAATTCAGGGATCCCGAGGCCAAGGTTTGCCCCAAAAAGGCGATCGCTAAGGGCAGGGTGCCGGAACACCCCTTTTTCCCGCTCTGGAGTGCTTATCTGGCAGCTTCGACCCGGCTTGCCCATCATTACCGTCTTCACACCATCAAGGGCCTGATCGGGTTTGCCCGCCGGCAATTACCGGCTCGGCTTTACGCGGCCCGGACGCAATCCTTCGACGACCTGCTCTACCGGCTGGCGCAAGCCTTGACGGGAACCGATGGCTACCCCCTGGCTCGATTGATCGCCAACCGCTACCCGGTGGCCCTGATCGATGAATTTCAGGATACCGATCCTGTCCAGTACGCCATCTTCCAGGCCGTCTACGGCCGCCCATCCGACTCGCCGGCACTCTCCCCCTCGCGGCTGATCCTGATCGGCGACCCCAAGCAGGCCATCTACGGTTTCCGTGGGGCCGACATTTTCGCCTACCTGCGAGCCGCCCGGGACAGCGGCGGGCAACGCTACACCATGACCGTCAACTGGCGGGCCGATCGAGGAATGGTGGCGGCGGTCAACGCCCTTTTCGGCGGGGTGACCAACCCTTTCATGGTGCCGGAGATCGACTTTCCCAGGGTCGAACCCAGGCCGGAGGCGGAGGATTGCTGGCAGGGGGGCGATGCCGGCGGCCATCTCCCCCTGCAGTTCCTGACTCTGCCGCCGCAACTGGCTGATCGCGTTGCCGGCGCCGGCGGCAACCGGCCGGTGAAGGGTCGGGTGGAGAAACTGCTCCCGGAGCTGGTGGCGGCGGATATTGCCGGCCTGCTTGCCGGAGGCGCCGGAATCAGCCTTCCTGAAGGTTTTCACCCCTTGCGCCCCCCCGATATCGCCATTCTGGTCCGCAGCAATCGGCAAGCGGAGGCCATGCAGGCCGCTTTGCGGAAGAAAGGGATCAAGGCCGTGGTTTACAGCCCCGATTCAGTGTTTCAGAGTAGCGAGGCCCGGCAGTTGGCCATCCTGCTCCGTGGCCTGCAGGAGGGCGCGGGGGATCCCCGGCGCCGAGCGGCCATGTTCACCGAGTTGCTGGCCGCCACCCCCCGGGAGTTGGCCGCCCTGGCCGACGACGGCAAAAACTGGCAGGTCTGGCTCGATGATTTCAGCCGCTGGCGTTTGCTGTGGCGGGAGCGGGGTTTTATGGCCATGGCCCGGGCAATCGGAGGGGAAAAACGGCTGGCGGCCCGCCTCCTGACAAACCCCGACGGTGAAAGACGGCTTACCAACTACCGCCATCTTTTTGAACTTATGCACCAGCAGGAACGGGAAGGGCATCTGCGACCCGCCGCCCTAAGCAAGTGGCTGGATGCGAGCATTGCCGGGAGCAACCAGGGCGGCGATGCCGATGAGTTGCGGCTGGAAAGCGATGAAGCGGCGGTGCGGGTGTTGACCATCCATCGCAGCAAGGGCCTGGAGTTTCCGGTGGTCTACTGCCCCTACCTCTGGAAGGGCGAGGGGCGGCGGAGCAGGCGGCGAGAAGAGCTGTTCACCTTCCACGACCCGGCGGATCAGCGGCTGGGGAAGATCGTGATCGCGCCCAACGATGACCAACGCCTGCGCCGCCGTGAAGAGGAGTTCGCCGAAGAGCTGCGTTTGCTTTACGTGGCCGTGACCCGGGCCCGGCACTGCTGTCTGGTGGCATGGGAGGCGGCCAGCGACTACGAACATTCCGCCCTGGCTTACCTGTTGCACGGCGGCGACCGGACCGCTTTGGCTACCCTGGAGCGGGAGGAGATCCTGGCCCTGCTGACCCAACGGGTTGAGAAAGAAAAAAGCTGGGAAATTCGCCAGTTCCCCCGGCCGGAAGGATTGGGTTGCTGGCGCAACCCGGAGGATGATATCCCAACCGTCGCCCCCTCCTGCCGGAGTTTGTCCCGGCCGATAGCCCCCGGCTGGCGGGTGGGGAGCTTTTCCCAGCTGGTGGCCGCCAAACACTCCGGCGCATCCGATTTCAGCGCCGGGCGCGATTACGACGACGGTGGCGGCCCCGATCTCACCAGCCCTTCCGCCGGGCCAAAAGGAGCGCCGGCTGCTCCGTCCCCTCTCTTCGCCGCCCGGGTTCCCCTGGCCGATTTTCCGGCCGGCCTGGCCGCTGGCAACCTGATTCACCGCATCTTTGAGCTGATCTCCTTTACCGACACCAGCGGTCACCAGGAGATCATCTCCAGACAAACGGCCGCCTTCGGCCTCGGAGATCGGGGCAACCAGGTCGCGGCCCTGGGGCAGGCGGTGGCCGCGGTGCTGCAAACCCCGCTGACCGGCGAACATCCTTTCTGCCTGGCGGAGATTGGCGACGACCAGCGACTCAACGAACTGCCCTTTATCTTTCCCACCGGCCGGCAAGGCGAAGCCCTGGGACCCGCCCGACTGGCCACGGCCTTTGCCGACCATCACGACCGCTTACCGCCGGGCTATCCCGTTCTGCTGCGAACTCTGCAGTTCGCCGACCTGGCGGGCTTTCTCAAGGGATTTATCGATCTGGTTTTCCAGTGGCGCCAACGCTGGTATATCATCGACTACAAGAGCAACCTGCTGGGATCATCCTACGCCGACTACAACTGCAAGCGGCTGGAAGAGCCCATGGCCCGCCACCACTATATTCTCCAGTACCATATCTATACCGTGGCCCTGCACCGCTACCTGACGGCCCGGCTGCCGGACTACGATTACCGGCGCCATTTCGGGGGGGTCTTCTACCTTTTCCTCAGGGGAATGCACCCGGAGCTGGGGCCGGCCGCCGGAGTTTTTGCCCATCGCCCCCCGGCGGCCCTGATCGAAACGCTGTCACGGGATATCTTCGGGTAAACGGCCAGATTGAGGCAAAGCGGTTGACCTTGATATACCATTGGCGGTAAAACCTGCGGATGATCTCCGGATAGTGGGGCGACAACCATGACAAACAAGACAAGGAGTTTAAAGTAATGAGCGGTTTTGCTGACCTTTTTGAACAAAGCGGCGTGGCTGACCAGAAACTTCAGCCCGGCCAGAAGATCAAGGCCAGGGTGGTGGGAATCGCCCGGGAGTGGATCTTTATCGATCTCGGCGGCAAGAGCGAAGGGTCGGTGGCCAAGGCCGAATTCCTTGATCCCGCCGGCAACTGCACCGTGGCGGTGGGGGATGAGGTGGAGGTCTATTTCCTGGCCGACAATAAACAGGAAAAGCTCTTCACCACCAGGGTGGGCGGCAGTGCGGTGCAGGCCCACCTGGAGGAGGCTTTCCACGGCCGGATCCCGATTGAGGGCACGGTGGAGGCGGAAACCAAGGGCGGCTTCCTGGTAAAGATCGGGGGGGCCTCCGCCCGGGCCTTCTGTCCTTACTCTCAGATGGGGCTGCGCCGGGTGGAAAACCCGGAGAGCCTGTTGGGCCAAAACTTCTCTTTTCTGATCATGGAGTTGCGCGAGGGAGGGAAAAACGTCCTGCTCTCCCGCCGTCAGTTGCTGGAGCAGGAGCGGGCGGCACGCAAGGAGGAATTACGGGCCAAACTTAAGGTCGGGGACCGGGTGACCGGTACCGTCACCTCGGTTCGTGACTTCGGGGCATTTGTCGATATCGGCGGTATCGAGGGGTTGATCCCAGCCTCGGAGATCGGTTGGAGTCGAGTGGAGGATCTGCACAGCCATCTGGAGGTGGAGCGCCAGGTGGAAGTGGTGATCAAAAGCCTGGATTTCGAGGCCGATCGCTACTCCTTCAGCCTCAAGGAGACCCTGCCCGATCCCTGGGAGCAGACCCCGACCCTTTTCCCGGAGGGTTCCACCCACCGGGGACGGGTCGCCCGGCTCACCGATTTCGGAGCCTTTGTCAACCTGGCGCCGGGGATTGACGGCCTGATCCATATCTCCAAACTGGGGGCCGGCCGGCGGATCAACCATCCCCGGGAGGTGGCCCGGGTCGGCGATGAACTGGAGGTTCAGGTCGAGGCCCTGGATCCGGCAAACCACCGGATATCCCTGGCCCTTACCCCTCCCGCCGGCGGCGGGGAAGGGGAGGGGGGAGCGGCAAAAACCGCCGAGCGCATCGAGCGCATCAAGGGTGGCGGCAAAAAACCGATGGCCGACGACGACCACCGGCGGGACTTCCAGAAGTATGCCGGCAAGAAAGGCAGCGGCTCCATGGGGACTCTGGGTGATCTGCTCAAATCCAAACTGGCGGGCAAGTCGTAGAGTGGGGCCAGGCCGGGGCACCACCTTCACCATCTATTTGCCCGCCGCTCTATCCGCCGCCCGATAAACCTGGAGTAACCGTGATGAACAGCGCAATGGACCATCTGCTGAGCTGCTGGGTGCGGGAGGGGATACTGGGGGAGTTTGACCGCCACTGGCTTGAGCTGCTGGCCCGGCTGGACCCCCAGGCTTCCCCGGCGGTATTGCTGGCAGGAGCCCTGGCCCGGGCGGCCATCGACCAGGGGCATCTCTGCCTGGAACTGGAACGGTTGGTCACCCGGGACCTGCCCAAGCCGGAGAAAGCCGACCCCTTCACTTTCCCGGCCGTACAAGAGCTGCGGGCTGAATTGTGCCGTTCACCCCTGGTGGCCTGCCCCGACCAGCGGCAACAAGCGGCTGACTTAAACTCCATTACCCCCCTGGTCCTGGAAGAAAACCGCCTCTATCTGCGGCGCTACCAGCAGTATGAAGCCGGGTTGGCGGCCGCCATCCGCAAACGGGCCGCCACCAAAGGGCTCGAAGTTGAGCCCAAACAACTGGCAACCAGCCTTAATGCTTTGGCCGCCGCCGTCCTCACCCTGGCCCCCGACCAGCAAAGGGCGATCACCGCCGCCCTGGTCCACCGGTTGTCGGTGATCTCCGGCGGCCCGGGCACCGGCAAGACCACGATCATCTTTTTTATCCTGGCCATGGGCAGGCTGCTGGCGGCCGAACAGGGACAGCCACCCCCACGGACCCTGCTGCTGGCCCCCACCGGCAAGGCCGCGGCTCGTCTGGGCGAAGCGGTGGGGGAAAAGATAGCGCGGCTGCAAACCACCATCCCCGCCGATTCACCCTGGGCCCGGATCATAGCCGACCTGCCCCAGGGGGCGATGACCATTCATCGTGCCCTGGGCTACCAGACGGAAACCCCGACCATTTTCCGCCATCGGGCCGACAATCCCCTGGCTGTCGATCTGGTGGTGGTGGATGAGGCCTCCATGGTAGATGTCGCCCTGATGAGTAAACTCTTTGCCGCGGTACCGGCCGGGGCCCGGCTGATCCTGCTGGGCGACAAGGATCAGCTGGCTTCGGTGGAGGCCGGCTCCATCCTGGGAGATATCTGCACCGCCACCGCCGATGGAAAAGGGAACGGGGAGCTGGCTGACTGCGTCATCACCCTTAAGCGGGGTTTCCGTTTCGATTCCCGGCGGGGGATCGGCGCCCTGACCGGGGCGATCAATGCCGGCGACAGCGCCGCGGCCTTGCGGATTTTAGATCATGATCCGGCCGGGGAGGTGGCCAGAGCCGAGCCGGTCAGCCTCGAACAGGATCGGGAGTTTCAGGACCTGCTGGTAACCGGCTTTGGTCCCTGCCTGAGGGCAACCAGCCCCGATGAGGCCCTGGCCCGGCTCAACGATTTTCGTCTGCTTTGCCCCCATCGCCGGGGTGAGGCCGGGGTGGAGGGCCTCAATTTTTTCTGCCGCCGTCTGCTGGCCGCTACCGGTCTCTTGCAACCAACCGGGGAGTGGTATCGGGGCCGGCCGATCATGATCACCGCCAACGACTACGGCCTGAATCTGTTCAACGGCGATTTGGGAGTGATCTGGGAATCCCCCGAAGATGACCACCAATTGCGGGCCTTTTTTGCTCTGGGCGGCACCGTCCGCCGGTTGCTGCCCTCGCGCCTGCCCCGCCATGAAACCGCCTTCGCCATGACCATCCACAAGAGCCAGGGCTCGGAGTTCGAGCAGGTGGCGGTGATCCTGCCCCGAGACTCTTCGCCGATTCTTACCCGGGAGTTGCTTTACACCGCCGTCTCCCGGGCCCGCGGGCGGGTGAAAATCTTCGGCTCGCAAGCCGTAATCACCACGGCCATCAATCGCAAGGTGGAGCGAGCCTCGGGCCTGGGTGCCCGCCTTTAACCCCAGTTGGTAAAAAGAGTTGTTTGGTCCAAATTAACGATTGAGCTGCAGTCTGATAATTTGCTAGAACCTAAAGATGGGCATGACGACAGCTCCCCAGGCAATTAGGAGAAAAATTACAAGATAGCAAGGAGGTTGAATGACCATTGCCGGCGTACCCATTATTTTGCTCCTTGGCATTACCTTGTTTTTACTGCTTATCTTTCAGCTTATGTCTGGTCTGCGGATTATCAAGGCATCCTTTGCCACCCACAAAAAGGTCGGCATGCTGGTGGTTATCCTGGCCATGGTCCATGGTTTGCTGGCTATCACCAGCAACATGTAGCAGCCTTCATCAAGATGCGGGGCCAACAACGACGCTCCGCGCCAAACCAAAAGGAGGAAATCATGAAGTCCCAGGACACCAAGGGTTTTTTGGCCGGCTTGTGCCTGACCGCCTTGCTGGCCGGAGGTACCCTGGCGGCTCCAACCCCGGCGCTGGGTTCCAGCGGTTGCGCTTCCGGCGGCAAGACCACCCAGGGAGAGGGTGGCACCGACGGCGGTGATGCCGGTACCGAGGGCAAGGGAGAAGCCGAGGAGGAGAGCACCGAAGGCAGCGGCAGTTGAGAGGGCACAAGCAGCTGATAAGAGCTGCCCAAGGACGCAGGTTGCGTCCTCAACGTTTTGCTGAAGCCCTGAAGCACACCGGCAGGAGACCCGCCGTGGTCTCCTGCCTCCTTTTTTGAGAGTCGCCATGGCCGCAAAATGCCGATGAACTACCCGGAAGCACCGCTAAAAGAGATCTTTCCCGCCTGTCACCACCTTGTTGGCCCTGAAAAATGGGAGCAACTGGCTGGAGAGTTGACAAGGGCCGGGCAGGGGGCAAACTTACCAGCGATTATCCGGGCCCAAGGCGCAAGCCTGATCCTGCCTCCCTACCTGCCCGAGCTGGCCGAACTGGAGGCGGCCACTTGGGCCTGCCGCGGTGAGCAGGGGAAATTGGCGGACCGGCCCGAAGCAAAAATCCTCAATCCCTCTTTGCGAATCTTAAATTGCAGCTGGCGCAATCTGGCCACCGTTCTTTCCCCCGGGGAGCGACCGGAGTCGGCCCCCACCCCCGGATCGGAAACCCTGCTGGTCTGGCTGGGCCCCCGCAGCGGCCGGGTTCGGGTCCAGCCGGCCACCGATGACGATCTACTGGCCTTGAAAATCACCGCGGAAAAGCTGCCCATCGGCCCCACCGCCCTTAAACATGGAGTGGCGGTGGCCAATCTGCATCGGGTGGTGGAGCAGGCCCGGAACAAGGGGCTGATTCTGGCACCCGAACCCCTGCTGCTCCGGGACCCGGATAATTTTATCCCCCAGGGAAAGGCTTTCGAACGTTTTTTAAAACCCCGGGTCTTTACCCTTCAGTGGCACATCACCCAAGCCTGTGATCTGAACTGTAAACACTGCTACGACCGCAGCTCCCGTCAAACCATGTCCCTGGAGCAGGCCTTTTATGTGCTGGAACAGCTGGAAAGCTTCTGCGCCGCCCGCCGGGTCAGGGGCAAGGTGACTTTCACCGGGGGCAACCCCTTGCTCTATCCCCATTTCAACACCCTTTACCTTGAAGCGGTCAAACGGGGATTTCCGGTGAGTATTCTGGGTAATCCCACCTCCCGGCAACGCCTGGAGGAGCTGGTGGCCATTCAGGCCCCGACCTTCTACCAGGTTAGCCTGGAGGGGCTGCCGGAGCACAACGATTTCGTCCGCCAGGACGGCTATTTTGATCGGGTGCTGGAGTTTTTACCGATCTTGAAGGAGTTGGGGATCTTCTCCCAGGTCATGCTCACCCTGACCCGGGACAATATGGCTCAGGTTCTACCCCTGGGCGAGATCCTGCGCGACCGGGCCGACCTTTTCACCTTCAACCGCTTGTCGGCGGTGGGGGAGGGGGCGAGGCTGCTGATGCCCGATCCCGCCGACTACCAGGCTTTTCTCCGGGAATATATGGCAGAGACGGTTAACAACCCGGTGCTGGGTCTCAAGGACAACCTGATCAATATCATCCGGGACCAGGAGGGGCGCAAGCCCTTTGGTGGCTGCACCGGTTTCGGTTGCGGGGCCGCCTTCAACTTCCTGACCCTGCTCTCCGATGGCGAACTCCATGCCTGTCGCAAGTTCCCCTCCTTTATCGGCAACATCTATCAGGAAGGGCTGAATGACGCTTACGATTCCCCGGCCGGTCGGCGCTACCGAGCCGGCAGCGCCGGTTGCCGCGACTGCAAACTGCTGCCGGCCTGCGGCGGCTGCCAGGCGGTGATTTACAGCTCCGGCCTTGATCCCGCCCGGGACCGGGATCCCTACTGCTTTTACGCCCAGGCCCCGGGTTTGCCGGGGTAAGCGAGATAAAACTCAAGAGGTGATTATCATGCAGCTCAAACGTCGCGAATTTATCAAAATCATGGCCGCGGGAGCAGTGGCCGCCGTGGCTCACCCCCCCACCCTGGCCCTGGCCAACAAATCGTCGGTAACCATCACGGCCCCGGCGGTAGTGGCCAAAAACGCGCAGGCGACCATCCGCCTGCAGGTAACCCACCGGGGCAACAACTTTATCCACTACACCAACTGGGTCACCCTGCACAACGAGGAGCGGGAGATTGCCCGCTGGGATTTTTCCGCCTTCAATCGCCCGGAAAACAACGAGTTCAGCCGTGAGATCACCATCCCCATCGAGCAGACCACCCACCTGGTCGCCCAAGCCAATTGCAACATCCATGGCGGCGAGGAGGAGGCGAGGCACACGATTGCGGTACAAGAGATATAGGGAGGAACGCTGCTGCAAAATTTACCCCGCCCGACAGATCGAGGTTCAGCGGCATCGAGGCGGGGCCGGTCCGCCTCAACGCCGCCGGCAGTTAACGCTTCTCCATGATCTTGAAAAGCTTGAGATCCTCGGCGGTCAACTCCGCTTGCCGCTTCAATGTCCAGTGGCCCACCCAGCGCTTGAAAAGATCCAGGTTCTTGGCCCGCTCATCCGCGCTGCCCCCCAGGTAGATATTCATATTGCCGGGGTCCCCGGTGGGGGTGTTTTTGCCGTCATCCAGGCGGCGCATAATCGCCCCTGCATCATCCCCCTTGACGAAGGAGACCAACTCCTGATAGCTGGTCATTCGCGGCCCCACCATCATGGAGGTATACTTTTTCTGGTCGGCATCAAACTCTTCAATGCTGGGGGAGCGTTCGCCGTGGCAGGCGAAGCATTTTTGCTCCATCAGCGGCCTGATGTGGTCGTTGTAGGTTGCCTGACCGTGGGAGCCGGCCCAGGCCGACCCTCCGCCCAGCGCGGCCAGGGCAATGACTGCCAGTGACATTTTTTTCATGGCTTATCTCCTCAAAGTGAATCTGAATCGGTTAACTTTCCGGCGCTTTCAACTCAAAACTCGCTGATCCCGGTTGACCAGGGACAGGTGTACTCTTGGTATGCTAGGGAAATCGGCCCGGGGAGTCAAGATCATTGATGTTAAAACTTGCCTCGCCCCTCACTCTCCCGGCCCGCTATCCGGGGCATCCCCTTGGGGGGGCAGCGCCTGGAACGGCAGAAAAATCCCGACATAGGTTTGGAAGTTGTAGATCTTTTCGCTGCGGACGAACTGTTTTGTCAGGGCGTAACGGGATCTGGGGGGAGGCGTTTCCCCCGCCCCCCAGATAATGGCCAGGGCATCGGGCCTGAAGTCGTCCGGGGGGGCATAGTAGGCGGGATTAGTGTAACTCCAGGTAAAACGAAGGGAAAGCCGGGCGAGCTCCTCGGCGGAGGGCTGCCCCAGGGCAAGGTAATCGTAGCGGACACTCTTGCCGGTGTAAAGGTCGAGCAGGGGCACGGTCACGGCCGGGTTGACCACGGATGTGGGCCGGGTGGTCTCCACCAGGAAGGTTTGGGCGGCCAGGGAATCCATGTAGCGACCGGCGTCCTTAAGGTTGGCCAGACTGTGACTCTTAAGAAAGGGCAGATAGACGGCCAGAGCAAGGACCAGGGAACTGCCAACGGCGCAGTAAGCTGTAAAGCGACGGAGCCGGACCGGTTCAATGACACTGAAGCCGTAGGCGGCCATGATCGCCAGCAGGGGGAAGAGCGGTACCAGGTAGCGGATGCGGCAAACCTGCAGCCCGGGAATAAAGAGCAGGAGGAGCCAGGCCGCCACCAGATAACGGGGATCACGCCGCGACAGGGCCAGGGCCACCGAGCCGACGGCCCCCACGGTGACGAAGGGGTGGGTATGAAAGAAAAAAGTTGCAACGAAGCTCTCCCCCCAGGCCCGGAGGCCGGGCTGCTGAAACTCCCGCAAAATGACCAGCTGAGCCCCGATGACCTCGGCGTGGTGGAAGAGAACAGGGGCAAGCAAAAGCCCGGTCAACCCCAAGACCAGCCCCCCCGCCGCAGGGCGATCAAAAAGAGGTAGGCCGCCAGGAGCAGAAAGGCCATGGCGCCGACGTCCACCAGCAGCAGCGGGGTCTGGGTGAAGAGGTAGGGAACGGCCAGGAGCAGGACCCCGGCCAGGTTCCCGATCTCCCGATCCCAGAGTTCGGCGGCCAACAGGGCGGTGGTGGTCACGGTCAAGGCAAAAAGCAGAGAGTTGAGAATCTGGGCATAGAGCCGGACTTCTCCGGCGTATTTGAAGATAAGCCCGTAAAGGAGGGGCAGCAGCGGCAAGTCGGTCCAAGCGTCGATTTCCCCGCCCCATTCCCGGAGAAAAAATCCGGGGCCGTAAACGGCCAGATGTTTGGCCTGGGTGAAATAGCGGGCCGCATCGACAATGGTCTCGGGCATCCCCCAAAAAAGGGCGAAGGCCAGAAAAGCCAGGGGAAAAAGGAGCGGCGGGCCGGGCAGGGGGAACCTGGCCAATCCGTAGGCGATCGGCAACATGAGCAGCAGCCCGGCCAGGGGCAGGGAGGGAGAGACCAGATTGGCCATTTGGGCCCAACTAACCAGCCGATTGTCATCCAGGGAGCGCAGAGCGTAGAGCAGCAGCGGCAGGCCCACCGTCAGCAGGGTGATGGCGAGGGTTAAAGAACCGCTCCCTGCGGCTGGAGTTGGGGGAAATGGCCATTTGGCGGGATCTGGTGGCGAAAAAATTAAAGTTTCCTAATCCGGGGCCCATTATCGGGGCAACCCCCGGTTTTGTCAAGGCATAGCACGCGACATAGTACGCGACAATTTTCCCCTTGACATCCTGCTCGGCAAATACCACAACGTAGTGTAATATTTTTACGGAGACCAACCGTCGCAAATCTCGCCAGAGTTGTCCAGCTTTAACCTGAAGAGCAAAAAATGATGGCCAAACACCCAGCCTTCCCCCGTGGAATCATTTTACTTTCTCTGCTTGCTCTCTCCCTGCTTTACCGGCCTGGGTTGTCCCTTGGCGAAACCGCCCCCCCTGACCATCACTCGGGTTATAGTCAAATCTGGTGTATGGAATAATTGAGCAAAATGGCGTATCATCCGGTTGATTGATCACC
>OMKS01000308.1_pt1 | contig 45620 bp, 39 predicted proteins | sample 1674721 | NCBI WGS metagenome assembly OMKS01 (sample SAMN06264996, study PRJEB25208) | sediment metagenome | isolation source: hot spring sediment | place: USA: California | collected 2014-09-02 | reverse complement strand
TCCCTTTGCTTCGTTTCGCTACGCTCCACTTCGCTAAGAGAGAGAGGGTTTCATTAACAACGTGGTGAAACTTTACAGATAGTAAACATCGGCTATTTGCTTTAAAACTTCGGACTCAACAGTTATTTTGCCCTTGGCCGTTAAGGCTAGCTGAATCATGGCCTTAGCCGCATCGTTTGCATCAATTCCACGGTATCGACGTAAAGGACCTACAAATATAAACCTAAATGTTCTAAAGAACCAAATGCCAACACTCTCTCCAAACCTAAATTCATTTCGCTTGCCTAGAAGGATAGAAGGGCGAACAATTGCTAACAATTCAAAATCGAACTTTCTGAGTTCCTCTTCCATTTCTCCCCTCGTACGCAGGTAAAAGTTACTTGACCTGGCATCTGCACCAATTGACGAAACAACAATGATCCGTTTAACACCGGCTTGGTTTGCATTGCGGGCAACTTCAACCACTAAATCGAAATCAACCGCCTTAAATGCATTTTTGCTACCAGCCTTTTTCATTGTTATTCCCAAACTAATGAAAACATCATCAACACTGGAGGCAATTGAGAAATCGTTATTGAAATCAACAAGTTTAACCTTATTGAAAGCGTTTTCTTCAAATGCTTTTCGCCTATAGGCCAAAATTTCACTGTAATTCATGTTTTCCTCGAGCAAACTGAGAAGATTTGACCCCACTAGGCCTGAGCTACCAAATACTGCTGCTTTGCGATTCATCGTGATAATTTTTTAAATATTAACAACTTGGCTGCTAAAAAGTTACTCGGTGCTGGGGTATAACCATCAATCCAATTTGGTAAACGTACCCTGCTTCACCGGTTTTGGTATTAAATTTATCACCATAAATGTTCTTATTGTTAAATAGGTTGGTAATCTCAATTACAAATTACTGAGTAAATCTGGACTTGTTTAGCCTATAACATGCAGTTAAATCGGTCTTAAAATAATCGCGAAGTTGAAGTTCATAAGCCCTGCTTTTATCCCATTCGCGGTAGTACTTGTTCTCCACAGGATCAAAAATAGCAGTCCAAGGCGTTGCTCGCTTACCACTCCTGTATGCTACCTTGACATCAAAACTTAATGTTTTTTGCGACTTAGCAGCATTTGACAAGTTGAACTCCTTTCCGAACAGGGCATTTGTAACGTAACGATGATTAAAAGCGGTGCTATGAATAATTCCATCGCTTCCCTGATATTCTGATTGAAAGAGAGATGCCGTGAGCAAGTAATAGTACCCTTGATTTAAGAAGTGTTCCAGGGTTAACTCAATACCGTAGTTAGCACCATTACCGCTACCCTTAACGTAATCGGGCAATTCCAAAACCAAACTGGCACCTTGATTTAGAAGAGAGTATGAATTTAATCGACTGCTGCATGGAAGACATACTGGTAATACACCTCTGTCTTCAGGCGGGTGTGGGGGGCAAAAAGCCAATCGTATTCAACCACAAAGTGATGACTTCGAACAAAACCTAAGTCTTTGTTGGGTTGAATGTATGTACCGTTGCTCAACCTAACCCGACCCAAAACTATTGGGAGCAATACCACCTGGCTATGAAGTCCGTAACCAAAATTCACCGAACTAGCTGAAGAAAATGCCCACCTTAAAGCAACCCTTGGTTCAACCGACCAGTCGTTGTTCAGAAAAAAATACATGGCGTGAAACCCGCGTTAATGGTTAGCGAGTTGTTTGGTCGATATTGCCAATTAAAGTATGGTTGGGTTAACCAAGCTTTACCATCATCGCTTCTAAGGATTTGAAATAGGTCTTCGTTTTTTTTGTAAACACTATCGGTGTAGCTGTATGCAAGCAACTTTGCTATTGCCCCAAATTTGATAAAGTTTTTAGATGATATTTTTTTACTGATAGAAAAGTTAGCATAAAAAGTATTCTCAATAAAATTATTACGGTAGTAAGAATATTTTTGGGTTAAGTCGTTTGAAAGCGAATCCATGTCAGTTTTAAACTGATGTGCGCTTGCTGCAACTGATAGCTTTGTGAATGTAGATTGATTTACAGAATATTTATGATTTAAACCAACCACGCCCATGTTTGAATCGTTACTAAGGCCAAATCCCTCACCACCATAAAAATCAATTTTATCCTTTAGGGTATCCCCACGGCTATCCCATATTTCAATATCGCTTTTACCGCCTAATCCAAATATTGAGAAACTTCCAATTGATGTGCGAGGGAAATTAACCTTAAACGAAAGATCCTGGTAGTATGGAACGCCTACAGTACCCAAGTCCATTCCCAATTTGTCGAACACCCCAAGAGTTGAATACCTATAATTTACCAGAAACGAAGAACCATTTCGTTTGGCAATTGAACCTTCAGCGCCAAACTCAAATCCATTAAATCCTATCTGACCCAAAAACTCAAACTTTTCGTTATTGCCACTGCGCATCCTAAGGTCAAATGCCCCTGAAATGTCATTTCCGTACTCAGCAGAAAATGCACCGGTAATAAAATCTGAATTTTCGAGTAGGTTATAATCAAGCATGCAAACTGGTCCGCCGGTGGTGCCTGCAGCACCCCAGTGATTGGGGTTTGGTATGTCTACCCCCTCGAGCCGCCATAGTAAGCCCATAGGGCTGTTCCCCCTGATAATGATATCGTTCCGTGAATCGTCAACCCCTAAAACACCCGCATAGTTTGCTGCCATACGGTCAACATCGGCACGACTACCAGCATAACGCTCAGTCTCCTCAACTGTAAAACTCCTTGCGCTCACAAGCGTAAGCCTGTTCGCAGGTCTTTCTTTTTGTGCATCGGCCTTAACCACCACCTCGGCCAACGGAATGGCCAGCTCTTCGAGCAGTACATTTACCACAAGTTCCCTCCCCGTGGTTAAATTCAGGTTTGATATAACTGCGTCGGCATATCCAACAAACGATACCTTTAGGCTAACCCTTGCGATAGAAATATCGGAAAACCTATATTTACCAGATTCATCGGTTGTAGTACCAACTATAGGATTGGTATTAAGTATAACCACTGTTGCCACTGGCAATGTTATGCCCGTGTTTTTATCGGTTACCTCACCACGAATAGTTTGGGTTAACTTTTGAGCTCTTAGCGAACCTGCTAGGGTTACCAGACACAATAGAAGTAAAAGTTTTATCCTCATGAGATTGCAAATGATTTTTATACAATTTTTTCAAATACTATAAAAAAAAGTGGATAAATTGGGAAAAGACAATGAAAGAGCTTTGGTAATAAAAAAGTTATTAACAATTTAAAAAAAAATTTATTAAAATATTGACAATAATTTTAAATGCCCATAACTTGCTACAGATAACCTAAACCCCTAAAATTATGAGAAAAATTTTAGTTTTCGCATTAACACTGTTAGTTGTTGGAGTTATTTCCTGCCAAAAGGAAGAGATGGTTCCTAATGTTAGCGAAGTTCAAGATGAAGTAATTGTTAAGAATGGCGACATTATTCCAGGTAAGTTCATTGTAGTGTTCAAATCAGAAGCATATAAGGCTACAATAAGCTTACCCTTTGAAGAAAGCCAACTAAAGGCTCAGCAGTATGCTACTACATTCTTGAAAGATTATGGGATACCTGCAAAGCAGATTGACCAGGTTTATGGCGCTGCCATTTCGGGATTTTCAGCTGAATTAACTGAGCTACAAGTTAATGCCCTATTAAAGGATAAAAGGGTTGCCTACGTTGAGCCTGACAGGTGGATTGTTCTTGACTATAAGGTTGAACAAACCAGCGATGCCGCTAAAGGCCAAACTATACCATGGGGTATTACACGTATAGGTGGTGCTGTTAATTACACCGGAACAAACGTTGCTTGGATTATTGATACCGGTATTGACCTCGACCATCCCGACCTTAACGTAAATGTCACCAAAAGTAAAAACTTTGTTTCAACCGCTAAGTCGCCTGACGATGATAACGGGCATGGTTCACACGTAGCAGGTACGGTTGCTGCTAAGAATAACGATATTGGTGTAATAGGAGTTGCAGCTGGAGCACCTGTTGTTGCCGTTAAGGTACTTAACAGGAGAGGGAGTGGAGCCTATTCAACCATAATTTCTGGCGTTAACTATGTTGCCAGCGCAGGTGTAGCAGGCGATGTTGCAAATATGAGTTTAGGAGGTCCTACATACCAAGCCCTTGATGATGCTGTTCTTGCTGCTTCAAATAAAGGCATTAAGTTTTGCTTGGCTGCAGGAAACGAAAGTACTGATGCTAATAATAGCTCTCCCGCTAGAGTAAATGGAACAAATATTTATACCATCTCAGCAATGGACAATGCCGATAAGTTTGCATCGTTCTCAAATTATGGCAATCCTCCCATTGATTACTGCGCTCCAGGTGTAAGCATTTACTCAACCTATAAGAATGGCAAGTATGCTACACTAAGCGGTACATCAATGGCTTCACCACATGCATGCGGGGTTGTTTTACTTGGAGCACCAAAAACGGATGGATATGTTCTAAACGATCCTGATGGTAAACCCGACCCAATTATTCATAGGTAAACTAAACGCTTAACAAAAAGAAAGGGGCGCATGAGCGCCCTTTTCTTTAATACCCTGCAGCCTGTCCATCTTTTCGCGATTCCGAAGCTCCAATATAAACCCCATTTTTTTCATCGAACATAATTGCCTGGTATCCCCCGTAACCATCCAAGTTAAACCCAACTCTGTGTCCCTTGGCCAAAAGTTTTCTTACCTGCTGGTAATCGAACCCCGATTCCAGGTAAACCATGCCACCATCGGTCATACGCTCACCCGTTGGCTCGGAACTCCCTTCGTGCTGAATGCGCGGAGCATCGCCAGCCTCCTGCAAATTCATGCCAAAATCAATAAGGTTTACAATAATCTGTACATGCCCCTGGGGCTGCATACCTCCTCCCATTACACCAAAACTAATCCAGGGCTTTCCATTCTTTGTGATAAAGCCAGGAATTATGGTATGGAATGGCCTTTTACCCGGTGCGTAAACATTGGGATGCCCCTCTTCAAGGCTAAACAGTTCTCCCCTGTCCTGAAGCACAAACCCCAAACCGGTTGGTGTCATTCCAGAGCCCATGCCACGGTAGTTGCTTTGTATAAGTGAAACCATGTTCCCATCTTTATCGGCAACAGTTAAGTAAACCGTGTTTCCGGTTTGAAGTTCTCCCGCATCGTATCGTCTTGCTGCACGGTTTAAATCGATTAACAAGGCTCGTTTTTTTGCATAATCCTTTGAAATAAGTTGTTCATACGGTACATCTGAAAAATGGGGGTCGGCATAATAACGCGCCCTATCCTCAAAGGCAAGTTTTTTAGCCTCAATGAACAAATGCATGTATTCTGCACTGCCAAAACCCATCGATTTTATATCGAACTGTTCCAGTATGTTTAGTATCTGCAAAGTAGCAATACCTTGGCCATTTGGGGGTAATTCCCATATGTCGAAACCCCTATACGACGATGATACCGGCTCAATCCACTCCGACTTATGCGAAGCTAAATCGTTATAGGTTAGAAAGCCGCCGTTGCGCTTCATATAATCGTCAATAGTTTTAGCGATGGAGCCCTTGTAAAACTCATCACGGCCTTTTTGAGCAATAAGTTCATAGGTATTGGCTAAGTAAGGATTTCGAAATATCTCACCTTTGGAAGGGGCTTTCCCGTTGGACATGAACACTTCGGCAAAACCCTCGTACTGCATTAAGCGCTGTGCATTGCGCTGCCAGTAATACGCTATAAGTTCGGAAACCGGAAAGCCCTCGCGGGCATAGGAAATGGCAGGTGATAAAATTTTTTGGATGGGCAACCTGCCAAACTTTTTGTGCAGCTCAAACCAACCATCCACACAACCAGGAACGGAAACGGGAAGAGGGCCAAATGCAGGGATACGGGTTATCCCCTTCTGCTTAAAGTAATCTAATGTTAGTGTCTTTGGTGATCTGCCACTTGCATTTAGCCCATATAGTTTTTGGGTTTTAGCATCCCAAACAATGGCAAATAAATCGCCACCAATACCACTTCCGGTAGGCTCCACTAAACCCAACATGGCATTTGCAGCAATGGCTGCATCAACAGCGGTTCCACCTTGCTTTAGTATGTCAATGGCAACCTGTGTAGCCAAAGGTTGACTTGTACACGCCATTCCATTGCGGGCAATCACCTCGGAACGGGTTGCAAAGTTTAACCCAATCATCCTATCCTGAGAAAAAAGGAAAAGGGGCAAACCCACCAGAAAAATAATTGAGCTAAAAGTTTTATTACCCATATCATAAAGATTTAAAAGACCAATCGCTTACACGATTGGCCTTAGCATATTAGTAACCAAAAATTTGTTCCAAAGTTAGCTTGGTAACAGGCCCATACAAACGCTTCAATTCATGGAAGTTCATGTCGGCCTCTTTGCCTAAGATTATATAGGTTTTAGGCTTGGCCTTAATGTACTGCTCCTGAAACTTTTTAACATCGCTTAGCGTGTAGGTTGGAATTTGGGTGTAAAGTTTTTTACGGATATCGTCGGTCCACCCCATTCGCTTGGCATTCAGGTAACTGTAAAGCACTCGCATGTTCCTTATCCGGTTGTTTTGGATATCGGAAATCAAAGCCTCCTTGGAAAGATTGAAGCCAATGGGATTTTCAGGCATGGCATTGAACAGCTCGTTAAAGGCATTAAAGGCATCTATCACCTTATCGTTTTGAGTTGCAATGAAACTCATGTTAATACGGTAACCGTCTGGTTTTGAGGGAATGGTGTACCTTGAACGGGCCGTATAGGCAAGGCCTCGTTTCTCGCGCATTTCCTGAAAAACAATGGCATTCATGCCTCCACCAAAATACTCGTTGTAAAGGGTAATGATTGAATATAGGTTATCGTCGTACTTTTGGCCTCTGCTTAATGTTTGTAGGTACGACTGTTTGGCATCGTAATGGGCAAAAAGAACCTTATCGGTAGAAGTTTCAAGGGGTTCAAACTTTTTATTTACCGGTGTTGGGTTGAACTTTTTGGGTAAGCGGTGCTCCTTGGCAAGTAAATGTTTAACCTCGTTCGATGATAACGGGCCATAGTAAAGTACAGTATGAGGGTACGAACCTAAACGCTTGATTAAGCCAATTAAATCTTCAGGTTTCAAATCATTAAGTTCTTTCTCGCTCAATATATAATTTTGAGGATTATTTTGTCCGTAAGTAGCGTAACTAACCAGTGCTCTAAATACTGCTGATTGGCTTCGTTTAGCATCGTTACGGGCTTTTAGCTGGTTGGCTATATATGCCTTTAGAGCAGACTCGTCGGGTTGACAATCGTTAAGAAGCGACTCCATTAGGTTTAAGGCTTTAGCGGCATTCTCGCTTAACCCCGAGAGAGTAATGTATGTATGTTCATCGCTAACATTAATGTTGAAGGTGCAAGCCAATCTATAAAACTCCTGGCTAACCTCCTCCGCACTTAACTTTGAGGTTCCCAGTAGCTGTATGTAATCAGCTGCATGGGTCAATGCCGGGTTACTTAATCTACCAAACGGATAGTAGTAAACCAGGTTAAAAGTTCCATTCTCGGTGTTCTGCTTGTAAAGAACTTCAATCTCCTCATGGAGCTTTATTTTGGTAATATCCTTATTATAGTCGATAAACACAGGTTCAACTGGGGTTACCTTGGCTGCCTTAACTCTCTTTAGAAAATCGGACTCAACATCACGGTTAATATGGATTGGGGTAATTGGCGGCTTGGCAACCTTTGCCACATCCTGAGGTTTACCCTGCCGTTTATACACCACAACATAGTTATCGCCTAAGTAATCGTTGGCAAATTCAACAATTTGCTCCTTGCTAATTTTTTGTAACCTTTCAACGCTAAAAACCACATTTTCCCATTCAATACCATTAAGAAACGCATTCAACATCATGCGAGCCCGGCTTGAAGCTGATTCCAATGCATTCATTCTTTTCAACTTATAGTTATTGATTGCTGCCTCGAGCATCCAATCGGGAAATTCGCCCTTTTTCAGTAGCTCAACTTGCTTTAACAGCAAATCCTTAACCTCCTCCAACGATTGCCCTTTCTTATTTCGTCCACTAAACTGTAGAATGGAGTAATCGGTCATTATGCGAGCCGAGACGTACGCCCTTTGTGCAAACTGCTTCTTATTGATATTAAGGTCAATTAAGCCCGCTTTGTTGTTGTAAAGAATTGAACTGATGAGCGTAAGCATATCGGCATCGGCCGAGATAGCGCCTGCAAATCGGAATCCAATGGTAACATTTTCGGCTTCTAAGCCAACAACCTCATACTCCTTAGGTTGGCTAATTGGCTCCTCGGGAACAATATTAAAGTCAGGTAAGGGCTTTGCTTTAAGGGTCCCAAAATACTGATCAATTACTTTTATTGCCTCATCGGGGTTAAAATCGCCGGCAAGGATAACTGCCATGTTATTGGGAACGTAATACTTATCAAAGAACTCACGTATATTTTTCATTGAGGGGTTCTTAAGGTGTTCAGCCTCGCCGAGGGTGGTTTGCTGCCCATAAGGGTGATTGGGGAAAAGACCCCGCAACAGTGCCTCATTAGCTTTACGGCCATCATTGGTTAACGACATGTTTTTTTCCTCGTACACAGTTTCCAGTTCAGTGTGGAAAAGCCTTAAAACGGGATGACTAAAGCGGTTAGCCTGAATCATTGCCCAGTTCTCAAGCTGATTGCTTGGAATATTCTCAATGTATATTGTATAGTCATTAGAAGTTGCCGCATTAGTTCCGGTTGAACCAATGGCAGTCATCAGCTTGTCGTACTCATTAGGAATGGCAAGTTTGGAGGCCTCAAATGAAATGCTGTCAATTTGGTGGTAAATTGCGGCACGCTTTAGCGAATCGGTCTCGTTACGGTAAACCTCGAATAATTGCTCAATGGTGTCAATCAATTCTTTTTCCTTTTCCCAATTGAGTGTACCAAAATCGGGCGTACCCTTAAACATCATATGCTCAAAGTAATGGGCTAAACCAGTGGTCTCCTTGGGATCGTTCTTACTCCCTACCCTAACGGCTACAAATGTTTGGATACGGGGCTCATCCTTAATAACCGACATGTAAACCTTAAGGTCGTTATCCAGGGTGTAAATTCTAACGCCCATGGGGTCGTTAGGAACAATTTCGTAATTATACTGCTGCGCAATAGCATGAGCAGTAAAAATCGCAGCTGCAAAGAGCAGTAACTGAATTTTTTTCAGTAATTGTTTCATAGTTTTTGTTGATTTAAGATTTTGTTTTTGACTAAAATAAAAAATCAAAGTTTAACGCCCCTGTTTTTAAACTTATAAATTGTATTTTTATCAAAAAAGATATATGTTTATCGAAAAAATTTAAATCCCATGAAACGTAAGTTAAAGATAAGGCAGAAAATTCTACTCTACATCCTAACGGTAACAGCAGTTCTTTATGTTGCCTCCATGGGTTACATCCTTTGGCAGTCGAGGATGAATATTTATAACGATGCCATTGAAAAAACTCAGCTAGCCGCAAAGGTATCGGCAAAAGAGGTAGGAGCAATATTTGAAAAGGAATTATCGCTTGTCCGAACTCTTTCTCAGGCTTTTACAGTGTATAAAAATATGCCCCACGAACAGTGGAAAAAACTTTTTCTTGACATGTACATCCCTGTTTTAAGGGAAAACCCTGAAATTTACTCAATATGGGATAGCTGGGAATACAAGACATTTATTCCCGATTACGACAAGGATTACGGGAGATTTATAATAACTACCTGGCGCGAAGGGAATGAAATAAAATGGTTGTATGATGAGCGTAGTATGAATGGCGATCCTCCTATTTATGCTAAATACAAAAAGTTGGGGAGGGAATCAATTTGGGAACCCTACGTTGACCAGGTTACTACCGGAAAAGCGGATATTAAACTAATGATTACCTACTGCTCTCCCATTTACATCAACAACGCTTTCAGCGGGATAGTTGCCAGTGATGTTAGCCTGGAAAGTCTCCAGGAGATGGTATCGAAAATTAAACCTGTAAAGGGAAGCTTTGCATACCTAATTTCACACGAAGGTATCATTGCCGCCCATCCAAGTAAAGATTTTATCAATAAAAAGGTTGAAGAGGTTCTTAAAGATGATAACATAAAAGAAAGGATTACCCAAAGAATATCAAAGGGCGAAGAGTTTTACTACACCACTACCGATGAAACAGGAAGGCAACTTCTTATTTGCCATTCCCCTATTATTGCAGGTAAAACCACTACTCCTTGGTCGTTAGCCCTTTCGGTACCAGTTGATGTAATAATGGCGAATGTCAAGAAAACTTTTTATGTTTCGCTATTTGTTAGCATTACTGGGTTACTTGCAATGGTGCTGGTATTGCTTTTTGTGTCCGACAACCTAACTAAACCCATAAAGCGAATTACCGATATACTTAAACGCATGGCTAAGGGTGAAGTATCGGAAGAACTTAAGGTTGAACTGAATACGGGCGATGAAATTGAGGAGATGGCATTAGCGCTTAACACTACAATTGATGGTATTGGTCATAAAACAACATTTGCCAACGAAATTGGCAAAGGAAACTATGAAACCAACCCTGAACTGCTTAGCAATAAGGACGTGCTTGGAAAGTCGCTAATACACATGCGCGATAGCCTTAAAAAGGCAGCCGAAGAGGAAGAAAAGCGTAAAGTAGAAGATCAAAAACGCTCTTGGGCAAACGAAGGGTTTGCCAAATTTGGTGAAATACTTCGCCAAAACAACAACGACCTTCAAAAACTTTGCGATAGCGTAATTGCAGCATTGGTAAAGTATGTAGGAGCTAACCAAGGGGGGATTTTCCTTTGGAACGATGAGGATAAAACCAACCAATTCTTTGAATTGATTTCAGCTTTTGCCTGGGATAGAAAAAAATATCTAACCAAGCAGATTGAAAAAGGCGAAGGCCTTGTTGGCGCATGCGCCATGGAGAAGGAAACCATCTTCTTAACCGATGTGCCTGACGATTACGTAAACATCACCTCGGGTTTGGGCGACGCAAATCCCCGATGCGTGATTCTTGTACCCCTTAAACATGAAGATGAAGTTCTGGGCGTGATTGAAATGGCCTCGTTCAAGGTGCTAGAAAAGCACGAAATTGAATTTATTGAAAAGATTGCTGAAAGCATTGCAGCTACCATTCTCTCAGTAAAGATAAATGCTCGCACAAAGATGCTTTTGGAGCAATCACAAATGCAAGCTGAGGAGATGAAAGCCCAAGAGGAGGAGATGCGTCAGAATATGGAAGAGCTGCAAGCTACCCAAGAGGAGGTTGAGCGAAAATCGGCTGAAATTGAGGAATTTATCAAATCAATTCAAAGTTCTGCATACGTTATTGAGTACGACCTAAACGGCAACATTCTCAATGTAAACGACTCCTTTGTTCAGTTTATTGGTATTCCACGTGAGCAAATAGTTGGCAGCCACCACAGCGACAACCTTGAACTTTTTGAAGTTCAAAAGAAAGAGTATGGCACATTCTGGGATAACCTTAAAGCGGGTATAAGCAAAAAGGTTAAATCAACAATTACCTGGAAAGGTAAAACATACCACTTACTTGAAACCTACATCCCCGTAAAGGATAGTGAGGGAAGGGTTTACAAGATAATGAAGCTTGCCTTTGAGGATGGTGAGTTCAAGTAGAAAAAAAGCGGCCTTAAAGGCCGCTTTTTTTATAAGCCTATTAACTTCTTAATAGGATCGTCGCCCCCAAACAAAAGCTTTTCAGGGTTCTCAATCATTTGCTTGATATCCATTAGGAACGCTGCAGAATCCTTGCCATCAATAATTCGATGATCGTATGATAGGGCAACGTACATAATAGGCCTAACTTCCACTTTGCCATGAACGGCTACCGGCCTGTCGATAATATTATGCATACCCAGTATTGCGGATTGTGGGTAATTCAGAATAGGAGTAGAAAGCATCGACCCAAAAATTCCTCCATTAGTTATAGTAAAGGTACCACCATTTAGTTCGTCGAGGGTTATTTTACCCTCCCTGGCCTTGGTGGCCAAACGCAAAACCTCCTTTTCAATATCGGCAAAACCAAGGGTATGGGCATTACGAATTACAGGGACCATCAAACCCTTTGGGGTTTGAACGGCAATCCCCATGTCAATGTAACTTGGGGTTACTATATCTTCGCCATCAATCATGGAATTAGTCATGGGGTGAAGTTTTAAGGCCTCAACGGCAGCCCGCACAAAGAACGACATCAACCCTAATTTAACACCATACTTTTGCTGAAAATCGGCTTGGAATTTGGATCTAATCTCCTGAACACGGCTCATATCAACCTCGTTAAAGGTTGTAAGCATTGCCGTTGTATTTTTAGCAGTAACCAAGCGCTCGCTTACCTTTTTCCTAAGCTGCGACATACGGTTGCGCTTCTCGGAACGTTCGCCAGCCAATGTGGGGTTCGTAGGGTTAGCAATGGAATCGGTTTTGCTCAAAGCCTCCCTAACCATTTTCACATCGCTCGCTGAAATCCTCCTCAATCCATCAATAACATCATCGATGCTGAGGTTGTACTCCTGCATAAGTTCACGGGCGAGCGGGGTAACCTTTACATTTTGATTGGTAACCTCATTGGTTTGTTCCATAATTTTTAATTCCTCTGTTTTGGGGTCTAAGCCTTTAGTAGTTCCCTTTTCAACAACGTCTTCTTTTCTATCAGCATTAATAGTTTTCAATGATTTTCCGGCAAAATATGTATCAATTCTACAGCAAACCTCATTGACCTTTACCATACCCTGTTCAACTACAATGGCAATTTTCCCTGATTCAGGAGCAATAATAGGTAGAGTTGCCTTTTCCGATTCAACCTCGGCAATCTCCTGATCTTTTTCTACAATATCGCCATCGGAGACAAGCCAACGGGTAAGTTCAACCTCCGAAATCGACTCGCCGGGCGAGGGAATTTTTACATCTATCAGCATAATTGGAATATTATTTTACAGTTTTACTACTTGCGTTCAAAATACTCGTACTGGTTAAGCCTATCGAACCGTTTTGAACCTTCCTCGCATTGCAATCCGCAATACTTATTTTTAAGCTCGCAGGTGCAAGGCCTAAAAACCTTAGTTACTATTTCCATTTGTTCCAGGCTATGAATTTTACTTAAACCAACAGCAGGACTACCACTTGGCGAACGCGAAATAACCTCAAGAGGAACACTATTTATCCTATCCTTTACAAAGTGCCATGCGCCCATATTTTGGGGCTCTTCCTGAACCCAAAGCCATTTCTTAGCATTGGGATATCTTTCAATAATCTTTGCAATTTGATTGGATGGGAAAGGATATAGCTGCTCAATACGAACTAAGGCAATATCTGCAACATCAAGTTCATCCTTACGCTGCAGTAGATCGTAGTAAATCTTTCCGCTGCAGAACACAACTCGCGATACTGCTTTCTCATCAACATTACTGTCGTCAATCACTTCGAGGAAACTGCCCCACTCCAAATCCTGAAGGGTTGAAATATTTTTAGGGTGTCGAAGTATACTTTTAGGCGTGAATACCACCAGTGGAGTTCTGAATTCGCGCTTTAACTGCCTGCGCAGGGCATGGAAGAAATTTGCAGGTGTTGTAGCATTTACAATTTGCATGTTGTTACGAGCAGCAAGGATAAGAAAGCGTTCTATTCGGGCACTTGAATGCTCGGGGCCTTGGCCTTCGAAACCGTGGGGCAAAAGCAATACAAGACCCGATTGTAGTCCCCACTTATCCTCGGCCGAACTTAAATACTGATCAATAATAACCTGGGCTACGTTGTGAAAATCGCCGAACTGAGCCTCCCAGATAGTTAGGCCATTGGGTAAAGCTACTGAATAGCCATACTCAAAACCTAAAACCCCATACTCCGAGAGAAGACTATTGTAAACCGAAAAGGTAGCATTTGCTCCAGGGATGTGTTGTAGTGGATAGTATTTTTCCTCACTTCCTTGAATTGAATATGCTGAATGGCGATGCGAGAATGTCCCCCTTTCGGAATCCTGTCCACTTAAACGTACGGGATGCCCTTCGGCAATGAGAGTACCGTAAGCCAAAAGTTCGGCCATGGCCCAATCAACTTTTTGTTGATTGTAATTCACGCGTCGCTCATCAATAATTTTTACTAACTTTTTGAAAAGATCCACCCCGCTGGGCAGCTCAATCAATGCTTTCGATACCCTGTCGAGTTCATTTCGGCTTACACCGGTTTCAGGCGATTTCTCAAAATCGTGATTGGTTGAATACCTGTAGCCAGTTGACTTCTCGGGAATGAACCGGCCTATTCTGATTTTAGGGTTTGCCTGGGCAAACACAAAACGCTCCTCGAGCATGGTATCGTAATCCTTTCGAATAGCGGTGGCATCGTCAATGGAAATCACCTTAGCATCAACCAATTTGAATGAATATATATCACTTACATTGGGATGCTTAGCAATTAAATCGTAAAGCAGGGGCTGGGTAAAGCGAGGCTCATCGCCCTCATTATGGCCATACTTACGATATCCAAGTAAATCGATAAACACATCGCGGTGAAAGGTTTGACGGAACTCAACCGCTATACGAACAACATGCAGTAATGCTTCGGGATCATCGGCATTAACATGGAAAACGGGCGACAGGGTTACCTTTGCCACGTCGGTTGAGTAGGTACTGCTACGGGCATCGGTGTAGTTTGTGGTAAAACCAACCTGATTATTTAGCACTATATGTATAGTGCCACCTGTAGAGTAACCACTTAACCGCGACATTTGAATGGTTTCATAAACCACTCCTTGTGCAGCAACAGCCGCATCGCCATGGATAATAACAGGTATCAAACTATTAACATCGCCACGATATGCATCGTCAATTCGGGCGCGGGCAATACCCTCGGCAACCGGGCCAACGGTTTCAAGGTGCGAAGGGTTTGGCACAAGGTGCAGCCTCACCGATTTATTTTTATCGGTTTCAATGGTATTGCTATACCCTAAGTGATACTTCACATCGCCAAGGGTTGATTTATCGTCGTAAGCCTCACCAAAAAACTCGGCAAAAATCTCCTCGTAGGGCTTACGCATGATATTGGTTATCACGTTTAGCCTTCCCCTATGGGCCATGCCAATTACAAACTCCTTAACTCCATGTTCAGCGCCATGCTCAATGGTGGCATCCAGAGCCGGAATTAGGGCCTCGAGCCCCTCAAGGGAAAAACGTTTTTGCCCCACAAATTTTCTATGAATAAATTGCTCAAACCCAACTGCTGCTGTTAAATGGTAAAGTATATGTTTTTTTTGATCTTTAGTAAACTCGGTGTGATTCAACGTAGATTCTACTTTGCCTTGAATCCATCCAACAAGTTCTGGTTCTCGCAAGTACATGTACTCCACACCGATGCTACTGCAGTATATCCTATTAAGCCTATCAATTATGTCGGCTAGTGTACCATTAGGCAAATCAATAATTTCGCCAGCTTTAAACTTATTGCTTAAATCATCTTGTGTTAGTCCAAAGTTTTCGATATCGAGAGTTGGTTTGTAGCTTCGACGGACTCGGACCGGGTTGGTTTTTGTAAACAAGTGCCCCCGCATTCGGTATGCTTCAATTAGCTTAATCACCTTAAATTCTGAGTCAGCAATACAATCCGGAGAACCGTAAGAACCAGAAATGGCTAAGTCAAATCCCAAAAAGAACTTTTGCCATCCCTCATCAACCGAATGAGGGTTGTTTTTCCACATCCGGTAAAGCTCCTCAATTGCCTTTGGTTCGATATTTCCTAATATGTTTTCCATACACTCTACTTTTCACTAACCAACACACGAACTATCTTTAAAGTTCAATGCCCCCTTGAATTTTCTAAAACTATGTTTCAACCAGGGTATCCAAAGAGTTTTTCTTGCTTAATGGTTTTTACCACATACTTTGGAACCATTTTCTCCCAACGATTATCGTTATGTTGCAGCAGATTCAAAACCTCGTCCGAATTAATTTTAAGCCACTCCTCGTTAACGCCCGATAGGCTAACAATTAAATCGTTCTGTTTCAGGTAATGGTAGATGTACATCACATCATCGGGTAATTGAAGATCGTTGATGTTCATGATTCTACCTGTTTTTCGATCCAATGCCGGGTAGATGTAGAACTTTGTACGAGCTGGGAACATTTTCCCCACCGCTTCGAGCAGGCCTCCGGGTAAGTTTGCATAGTACGACTTATCGAGCACCTTCACAAAAGTGGGAATACCCATTACAATTCTTAGATTTTTATGCTTAAACCTTCCAAAATAGTCAACCAGCTTGTAAAACTCCTTAAAGTTTGAAATTAAAACATTTTGCCCCATTCCATTTAGCAAATCAACGCGATCCAGAAAATCGCGCTCCTTAAGTTCTCCCTCCTCAAGTAGATTATTTAGAGTGATTTCGCAAATCTGAAGGGTATTATCGGGCTTAAACAGGGCATTTTTCTTAAAATGGGCATAGGATGTTTTAAGAATATCGAATCCCACGTATGTAATTGGCCGGAAACGTCCCCTTAGCACGAGTGCATTTTTCTTATAAAGCATGTCGTCGGGTTCCTGGATATTGCCGTAACGGTCGAAAAATATGGCTGCAGTCATACCATTTTTAACGAGTTGCACCCCCAGTAGCCTATTATCAACATAAGCCAAATCGGGACCACACATCCGAACCATGGTAATCTCAACCCTATCGGATGTAAGGTTATCCATTAACGATTGTATAAATTGTGTGGGGTAGTTGTAGTAGTAAAAACAGGCATATATCAAGTTTACTCCAAGAACACCAAGAGTATATTGCTGTAAAAGACCATCATTCTCATTAAGCCGAACGTGAACTACCACTTCGTTGGGTTCGCGTTGCTTTGTAAGTTCAAAGCGCACTCCCAACCAACCATGCCCTTGATTATTCCTTCGAAAGTTGAGCGTTTCAACGGTATTAGCAAAAACAAAGTAGCGTTTTTCGGGTGAACGTTCGGATTCCAATACCTCTATAAGCTGATTGTATTCAGCAGCCAGCATTTGCTGTAAACGCTTTAGGCATACATAGCGACCGCTATCGCCTTCACTGTAAAGGTAATCGCTAAAAACTTTATCGTAAGCCGATATGGTTTTGGCAATGGTACCCGATGCACCACCAGCCTGAAAGAAAGCTCGTGCAACCTCTTGCCCTCCACCAATTTCGGCAATGGTGCCGTAAATTTTAGGGTCCAGGTTAACTGCCAAAGCCTTTCGCTTTGTGGTTAAAATTTCACGAACCATGAACTCGTTTTGTATAAAATTACAAAAAAATGCGAAGTTTGTTCAAACATTTAAATGTAAATATCAGTGCCACAATAAAAAAGCCCTGCTGTTTGCAGGGCTTATGAACTATAACTAATTTAAGCATTACTCCGCCTTAATTAGCTCAAGGCTACGCTTAACAAATCGGCTTAAATCCTCACCCTTTAGCATGTTGTTTGCCAACAAGGCTAAATCGATAAGCTGCTTTACCAGCTTGTAATTTTTACCAAAGTCTTTTAGAATCGCGCTACGTTCGTCCTCCAACTTATCGAGCTGTTTTTTGGCATCGGCAAGGACATCCTTGTCGGCCTGGGGTATCTCCTCGTCCTTTTTATCCTTCTGAGTTTTTTCCAGCTCTTCAACCTTAACCTTTACCGGTTTTATTTTCTCGTTAACCTCGTTAAGCCTTTCGCTAAGCTGCTTGCTTTTAGCTTCAATAATTGATTTAACCAAGGGGTGCGATACGTTAACCACAAGGTTACGGCTATCGGGCATGCTACCATAAAAACTGGAAGTGGGGCTCATGGCAGCCATGTCCTTCATTCGGCGCATAGACTCCGATTGGGTAATTATTACAGGGTTGGCGCTTTCGCCAAGTTCCTCAAACAATACCCAGTAGTGGTCTTCCGAAGGAAGTGCACCCTCAAAAACAGCTCTCAAATCGGATTGCTCCTCAGCCGATAGGCTAACTTCTTTCCGATCCTCCTTCACAATCAGCTTGTCGATCACATCAGAATCGACACGGGCAAAACGGGTATCCTTCAGCTTGGTCTCCAGAGTATTAATGAAATGTGGATCAAGTTGGCCATCCATCATGAGAACATCGTAACCACGGGCTTTTGCCTCCTCAATGTAGCCATGCTGCGCCTCCTTATCGGTTGCATATAGGTAAACAAGTGATTTGGTCTTATCGGTCTGGTTATCTTTAACCAGCTTTTCATACTCCTCAAAGGTGAAATACTTACTATCAACATTCTTGAATAAAGCAAACTTCTCAGCACGCTCGTAGAATTTTTCGTCGGTAATCATACCAAAAGTGATGAACAACTTAAGGTCATCCCATTTCTTTTCGAATTGCTTGCGATCGTTCTTGAATATTTCCTGAAGCCTATCGGCTACCTTTTTGGTAATATGCGATGATATTTTCTTTACATTGGAATCGCTCTGAAGATAGCTGCGCGAAACGTTCAATGGAATATCGGGCGAATCAATAACGCCATGAAGCAATGTCAAAAATTCAGGCACAATACCTTCAACCGAATCGGTAACATAAACCTGGTTGCAGTATAGCTGAATTTTATTCTTTTGTATGTCGAAGTTAGTCTTTATTCTTGGGAAGTAAAGGACTCCTGTTAGGTTGAAGGGGTAATCCACATTCAGGTGAATGTAGAAAAGGGGTTCTTCCTGAGCAGGGTAAAGATCGCGGTAAAACTTTTGGTAATCCTCATCCTTAAGCTCGGCGGGTTTGCGGGTCCAGAGCGGATTGGTCTCGTTAATTATTCTGTCTTTCCCAGTATCAACCTCCTTGCCATCCTTCCATTCCTTTTCGGTTCCAAAGGCTATGGGAATTGGCAAGAACCGACAATACTTGCGAAGCAACTCCTCAATCCTATGCTCCTCAAGGAACTCCTTTGAATCGTTGCTGATGTGTAAAACGATATCGGTTCCGCGAGCCTCACGGTCGGCATCCTCAATCTTATACTCAGGTGTTCCGTCGCAACTCCAGCGAACTGGTTTGGCGCCATCCTGCCATGAACGGGTAATAATCTCCACCTTATCGCTAACCATGAACGATGAGTAGAAACCTAGCCCGAAGTGGCCTATAATACCGTTAGCCTGAACTTTATACTTTTCCAAAAACTCCTCAGCCCCGGAAAAAGCAATTTGATTGATATAGCGGTCAATTTCATCGGCGGTCATGCCCACACCGCTATCGCTGATTGTGAGTGTTCCCTTTTTCTTATCAATCTTCACCCTGATGGACAGGTCGCCAAGCTCTCCTTTAAAATCGCCAACCGATGCTAAAGTTTTTAACTTTTGAGTGGCATCAACGGCGTTGGAGATTAACTCCCTTAAAAATATCTCATGGTCGGAATACAGGAACTTCTTTATAATAGGGAAAATGTTCTCAGTGGTTACGCCAATTTTTCCTGTTTGCATTGCACATCAATATTTTAGGTTAAACATAATCGATACATACACTACCCATGCTTTCAATTCCAATGCCAACAAAAGCTTTGTTAAGGATATCAAAACATATTTTGTATATCAACCTGATATTCAGCACAATGTAAAAGCAAAAAAAGTTGACAAGTAAATGTCAATTAGGCAAGCGGATGCAATTTTGTCAGATTAAATAGTAACCAATAAGTAGATATGACGCAATAATAATGACTGTCCCAATCCAGACATACAAGGCTATTTTAAAATCTTTCTTTTGTTGTGCCAGGGCTTGCTTGCTGAATAGCAATGCGATATGGTTGTTTATACGGAGTAGTGCGCAATCGTCCTTATTGATAACAGCCACAGCACCAAGTTTTTTTACGTAACCACCATACTCCTGTTCATCCTCATTGGCAAGCATGATGGCATATATAAAGGGTTTAATCTTTTTGAGCGATTCAAGAATCTCAATACCATTCATAAGGGTTTGATTCTTTTCATCGTAAAATGTAAAGCCAATAAGGGCAACATGGGTTATGCGCTTGCTTAGCTTTTTGGTTCTTAAAAAATTTATAAACTCATCACCATTAGCGAATTTTTTAATATGAAAAGGTTCTAAGCATTCAATGCCATTAAAAAGAATGTCGGACCACTCAATGCTGTAGTCAACAATGTAAATTGCTATTTTTCTTCTTATCTTATTAAGTGATTCCAAGCCTGCCATGTGCTGACCACGTTTTTCCAGGTTAAACATACCACATGAAAATTCGTGCGGTAAATGGATAATTTAATTCAATATCAGTAATGACTAAACTACATTGTAATACAAATGTATAAAATTTTAAACCAAAGTGCCATGAATTAACAAATTCAACCGGGCTAATAAAAATGTGGATACAGAAACAATTTTGAGAAACTTAGTCAATAGAAACATCCTAAAAAAATAACTTGTTCCTATTGACTTATCGAGGGTAAACCCGATAAAAACCTATATTTGATAAAAAAAGCCGGGAACACCCGGCTTAAAAAGTAAAGGTTAATTATACAAAGGTAGATATGAGTAGTTCTTGGAATATTCAAGCATCTGCTCAACATAGCTATCGGGGTACTCCACAGTAGCGTCAACCACGCTATCGCCCTGAGAAACCGGGATAATTCGTGGATTGATAAAACCACCATAAGGGGCAATGTTAAGTTTAGCAAACCTATCGAGAACCTGCTTATGCAAATCGTAATCAACCTTAACTGCGTAGTTTTCAACCAAAGCTTTACCGGCCTCAAAATCGCCAGTTGATTTAATTCGCTGGATTTCATTAAGAAGCTGTCCAAAAAGTTGACGGAGCTTTTGGTAATCGTTTACCACAAAGTAAACCTTACCATCGCGCTCTTTGCGCTCAATCAAATTATCGACCTTACCCTGCTCATAGCACCACTTTGAAATTAACTGACGATTGCGCATATGAGCCTGTTCAATGTTCTTACCCAGCTCAACACGGGTAAGCTGAGTCATAAGCCCATTACGGATGTAGTTAGAATACTGAACCTTAGCCACATCCAAATTGGGGATCAATCCAAGTTCTACCATTTTAGGATCCATAATGTAGTAAAGAGCAAACAAATCGGCACGGGCCTCTTCCAGCGGCGAACCATAATTTTTAAGTTCATCGCCCTTTACGCCATCAGCTAGCTGGCCTGAGCCATGTCCAAGGCACTCATGCAAATCAGTATGTAGGCTGCTGGCCAGGTATCCATACTTTTTGTTCAGTTCAATTTCCTCGTTAGACCAAGCAAACTCCTCAAGAAATCCATTTCCCATTGCTGCCTGGTCATAGGCATAGGTGATATTATCCATGGTAACCGATTTTGAGCCATGAACCTTACGGATCCAATCGGCATTAGGCAGGTTAATACCAATTGGTGTGGAGGGATAGCAATCGCCACCAAGCTGGGCAACAGTAATAACCTTTGCGGTAACGCCTTTAACTTCCTTCTTCTTGAACCTATCATCAATTGGGGAATGATCCTCAAACCACTGGGCATTCTCGCTAATGGTTTGGGTGCGACGGGTTGCCTCCTCGTTACGGAAGTTAACCACAGCCTCCCAGCTGGCCTTGTAACCCAGGGGATCGCCGTAGGTTTCAATGAAGCCGTTTACAAAATCAACCCTCGATTGTAAATCGTTTACCCATAATATGTTATACTCATCAAACTTTTTCAGGTCTCCGGTTTTGTAGTATTCAATCAATTTCTCAATCACCTGGCGTTGATGGTCACTCTCAGCAACGGTTGCTGCTTTTTTAAGCCAGTAAACAATGCGTTCAATGGCTTTACCATACATGCCATCGACATACCAAACCTTTTCAACAATCTTTCCGTTTTCCTTTACCAACTTTGAATTTAGCCCGTAAGACATCGGGGTTGAATCGGAAGGGTTTGCCATATTGGCATAGAATTTTTCGGCTTCAGTTTGGGTTACCCCCTCGTAGTAGTTGCATGCCGACTGGACAACCATATCGACACCAGCCTCCTGGTTTACCCTTTTAGGGGCAATATTCGGATCAAAAATGATTGGTAAATACATTTCGATAATTTGAATCTTTCCGCCTAACTCCATTGGGAAAAGGGAATCGGGTGTTTGGTTGATGAGTTGGGTAAAGTACTCAGCGCTAAAACCGGGCATAATTTTATCGTTTGAGTAGTGGTGATGGATTCCGTTTGAGAACCAAACGCGTTTCAAATAGACCATGAACTGGTCCCACTGCTCGCCCGAACGCTTACCAGGATAACCACTATATATAGTTTCCAGAATACTTCTCACTGCCAAGTTGTGCTTGTAATTTTGATCCCAAATAATATCACGCCCACTTTTTGCAGCCTCACTCAGGTAGTAAACCAGCACACGCTGCTGGGAGGTCAGTTTTTCAAACTCAGGAATTTGGTATCGCATAATACGGATGTCGGCAAACTGATCGATTTGCCACTTAAATTCATCCTTCTGTTTCCCAGAATCGCAACTGTTTATAGCAAAACCAGCAGTTGTACAGCAAATTAAAATCATCAGTTTTTTCATTTATTTAACGTTTAGTTTGATTTGACAATATTATGACTAACTAATTATTCTTGAATTAGTGAGAAAAAAACAATACTCACTTTTTGGTTGAATATTTATTAGGCTGATAAAGGAAACCCGGCTCTTTAATATCAACCGGAGCATTAACCGGCTTAGGTTTTGATCGACGTGGATTTCGTAAATCCAAATCTCTTACATATACCCATTCAGTACCCTCAAGCTTAAAACCATCGAATGAGCCATCGGGGCCATAATACTGAAAATCGCCGGCAAACTCAGGGCTTGAAGGAGATAGATGATCGAAAACAATGGTTTTTCTATCCTCATTATACCTAAGCACCATGCTTACTCGGGCATTAAACTCAAATAGAATCCGCGACAGCCTGTACTTTCCATCAACATTAAAAACAGGGTAACCAAAAGTTGGGTTTCCTTGGCTATCGAAAGTTAGTACATCAATAATCTTTTTTGATGTAAATAGATTATTGAAATCGTATCCTAACAGGATATAGGCATTTCCGTTAGCAGTTGGGAACTGAACCAATTGATAGTAAAGCGCAGCCATCCAGCGATTGGCAGTTAACTTTTCATTTTTAGCATCGGTAATGCGTTTTCGTGAGTCGATCAGCTCAATCAGCCTAATTGTGCCATCGGGGTTTTTAACCTGCATCAACCCAAAATATTTTTGGTAACCTCCGGGTTGCGGGATATTCCAGGTAAAAACACGAAACTTGCCATCGGGCGATTTTAGCTTCCCAATTCGAATTGAATCAAAGGGATGGGTAAACGAGGTTTGAGACTCTAAGGTACCCCTAAGCATACTGTAAAAAATAGAATTCAACGAATCACGGCGGGGATAGGATGTTTCACAAGACATACTGTTAAATACCGCTTTTAAGCTATCCTCTACTTTGATTAAATCCCATGAATCCTGTCCAAAAACCGAAGTAGATAAAAAAAACAAACCAAGAATTAAGCTCACACTACCCATGGCTTTAATTTTTATTGAATTGCATTTAAACCTTCAACAATGAGTTTTGCAACAGTTCGGCATTCATCGTCAGTAATAGTAAGCGGTGGTGCAATACGAACCGCTGTGTTGCAAAACAAAAACCAGTCCAAAATGAAACCATGGTCGAGGCCATACCTAATCAGCACCTGAACCCTGTCAAACGTTCCCAGCTCAACAGCCATCATTAAACCGGCTCGGCGCACCTCCTTAACCTTTGGATGCTTAGCCAAGGCCTCAGCTATAATAGAGCCTTTATGTTCAACCTGATCAATAACTTTTTCTTGAGTTAAAAATCGTAGCGATGCAATGGCAGCAGCGCACGAAACCGGATGCCCTCCAAAAGTAGTTATATGTCCAAGTATTGGGTTGTGGGTTAACACCCTCATAATTTCTTGTGATGAAATGAATGCTCCCAGGGGCATTCCACCGCCAAAGGCTTTAGCCAGTAACAGTATGTCGGGGATAACCCCAACCCTCTGGAATGCAAACATGCTACCTGTGCGTCCCATGCCAGTCTGTATCTCATCAAATATAAGCAATGCACCTGTGTCATTGCAGCGTTGTTTTAACTTGCGAAGGTAATCAACGTCGGGCAATCGTATACCTCCTTCGCCCTGTACGGGCTCAATAATCACGCAGGCAGTTCGGGTTGTAATAAGATCTACATCGGTTATGCTATTAAAGTGTAGTAAGCGCACATCAGGCAGTAAGGGACGGTAGTTTCGCTTCTGCTCCTCGCAGCCCATTACGCTCAAAGCGCCATGAGTACTTCCATGGTAAGCATTTTTGAAAGCAACAATCTCGCTCCTGCCGGTAAATCGTTTGGCCAATTTAAGCGCACCCTCAACAGCCTCGCTACCTGAATTAACAAGGTAAACCGAATTTAAATTCTCAGGCAGCAGCCTGGTAAGTTGAGCTGCAAGCTCAATCTGGGGCTTTTGGATGTACTCCCCGTAAACCATAAGATGCATGAAATCGGCCGCTTGATTCTGAACAGCCTCAACCACCATGGGGTTTCCATGACCAAGGTTGCTTACTGATATTCCGGAGATTAAATCGAAATACTTTTTACCATCAGGCCCAAATAGAAAAACCCCTTCCGCTTTAGCTATCTCAAGCATAAGGGGCGATTCCGATGTTTGGGCTAAATGCTCCAGAAAGAGCTGCCTCAACACATTCATTTTGTCCTACTTATTTGCAATTAGTTTTAACTCGTTAATCAATGACTCACGATACGATTTACCAATGGGAATGGCTTTACGCACCTCGTTGCTCCGTATGGAAATCACGTTATCCTCAATGGTTTCAATTTTACCAACATTAACTATAAAGGAGCGATGAACCCGTTTGAATCTCACGCTGGGCAACTGATTTTCAATTGATTTCATGGTTAAATGAATAGTAAACCGCTCGTGGCTGGTCACAATAATCACGTAGTTCTCCATTGCCTCAATCCAGAGGATATCGCCATACCTAATCCGAACCAGTGTATTATTTTTTTTGATGAAAATTTCCCTATCATCGTCGAATGGTGATCGTAACTGGTTGTAACGTTCATAAGCTCTGGACACAGCTTTAAAAAAGCGAGGGAATGTGATGGGTTTTAAGAGGTAATCGGTTACACTGTAATCGAATGCCTTTAGGGCATACTTTTCCTTTGACGATATAATAACAACTTGGGGTTTAGAGGAACTGGTTTCAAGAAAATCGATTCCTGACATTTCGGGCATTTCGATATCAAGGAATACTAAATGAACATCGTCGTTTTGGTTTTGAAGAAAGCTAAGTGCATCAATAGGGTTGGAAAAAGTGCGAACCAAATTGATAAAGTCAACCCTTGAGGCATAATCCTCAATTAACCTTCTCGACATTTCATCGTCATCAACAAGCATACAATTCATAACCAATTATTTTGGTGTGATTTTTTTACGAATTTACAAAAAATTGATAGAAAAATTCAGTCTAAAGCATATTTAGCTCATTAAAAAAACGGTTTTCAATCAGGCTAGAGTTACGAATTGAGGCTCTTAACCAAGAGAGCAAAATTTCCTCCTGTTCATCGGAGGTTAACAAGAAATCGACTTCGGAATCCCTCAACCGCCCTGTTAATTCATATAATGTAATAGCAACCGATACGGAAATATTGTAGCTCTCAGTGAACCCAAACATGGGGATTCTGACGTACTCATCGGCATTTTTTAGCGCTAGTTCCGATAAACCAGTAAGCTCAGTACCAAAAAGCAAAGCAACCTTACCCTTTGATAAATCAAGTTCTCTAATGGTACAATCACTATCGTGCGGAGTGGTAGCAACAATCCGATATCCCTTTTCTCTTAGATAGCCAATTGCCTCAAGAGTGTTATTCTGAAACTGGTTATACCGGTGTATGGTAAGCCATTTGGAGGCCCCCATATCAACCTCGCTATCAACTGTAAATTTGTTGGCATTTTCAATAATATGTATATCCTGAACGCCTAAACAATCGCAAGTTCTAAGGGTAGCGCTTGCATTTTGAGCCTGGTAGATATCTTCAAGAACAAGTGTAATGTAGCGGGTTCTGTTTCTGACGATGCTGCAGAAAAGCTGATAGCGTCTATCGTAAATAAATTGCGATAGGTAATGAATCAGCCTTTTTCTAAGTTCTTTTTCGTTGGCGTCAATATTCAACTTCATGGAACAAAAATAAAAAAGGAGAACCACAGCAGGCTCTCCTTTCTGAAAAAAACAAATGATTAGTTAACTTTTCCACTAAGTTCGCTACCAGCCTTGAACTTAACAACCTTTTTAGCTTTAATGTTGATAGGCTTTCCGGTTTGTGGGTTACGGCCAGTTCTAGCATTTCTCTTAGAAACTGAAAAAGAACCAAAACCAACTAGAGCAACACGATCGCCTTTCTTAAGAGCGTTACCGGTAGTCTTGATGAAAGCGTCAAGAGCTTTCTTAGCATCAGCCTTGGTGATCTTGGCTTCAGCAGCAATTGCATCGATTAATTGTGCTTTGTTCATAACAAATAGAATTTAGGGTTAATAATAGTTAGTTGACTATCAAAGACAAAATTATTACATTTATTAATAAATGCAAGTTTTTTGAAATTTTTTTTGTCCTGATAGCCATTTTTGTTGATTTTAAAAAAACACACTCTTTACATGATGCTAATTTATGGAGTTATTTTGAAACAGCGCAAGTAAAAGTGTACTTTTTTCAACATTTTTCAACAAGCTATTTGTCAAAAAGGAAAAAGCAACTATTTTTGCAGCGGAGAAATGGCAGAGTGGTCGAATGCGGCGGTCTTGAAAACCGTTGTCCGTTTACGCGGACCGGGGGTTCGAATCCCTCTTTCTCCGCCAAACAAAAAAAAACGAAGGGTGATACCCTTCGTTTTTTATTTTGATACCAGCAACCACCCCATAAGTCCTCCAATACCCATACTACTCCACGGCGATGAAGTAATTGGGCAAGTACCACTGTTACACCCCATATAATAATAGTATAGGTAACCCACTACTATACCTATAAAAACGCCGAGAACAGGATAGATAATCCTTTTCCTCGCTTTTAACCATTGGGAAAAGGGTTCCATTTGGCTCTTTAAAATCATATTCATTAATTTATATCTTTATATTTTTACAAAAGTAACAACATTTGCAAAAACTTGTTCTATATACTTGCATATAGATATAAAGTAATTATTTTTGCAAGCCCAAAAGGTTACTGGAGAGATGCCGGAGTGGTCGAACGGGGCGGTCTCGAAAACCGTTGACCCGGGTAACCGGGTCCGAGGGTTCGAATCCCTCTCTCTCCGCCATATAGTAGGAAGCTTGTATTCCTACTTTTTTCATTCATACCGGGCCAAAGGGTTCGAACCGAGAACGGCTTTGCCGTTCGAGTCAATTAGGCCAATCAAACAATAATGAAAACGAATAAAAAAGGCCGCTTCATGTTGAAGTGGCTTTAATTCTGCTTTTTATCAGAACAGTTACAATAACTGCATGCTATGTAGCCGCGCATAGTAACCGTTCAAACCAATCAGTTCGTTGTGTTTTCCACGCTCAACAATTTCGCCTTCGTGAAGAACACAAATTAGGTCGGCCTTGCGGATAGTGGATAGCCTGTGAGCTATAACCAGGGATGTACGGTGCTTCATTAGGTTGTCAATTGCATCCTGAACTAACCGTTCCGACTCGGTATCAAGAGCGCTGGTTGCTTCATCGAGTATCATGATTGGCGGGTTTTTAAGGATAGCCCTTGCTATGCTAACCCGCTGTCGCTGCCCCCCTGAGAGTTTACTCCCCCTATCGCCTACGTTGGTATGGTATCCATTGGGTGTGGCTAAAATGAAATCGTGGGCGTTTGCAATTTTAGCCGCATTTACCACATCTTCCATATTGGCTCCATCCACTCCAAACGCTATATTATTGTAAAAGGTATCGTTGAACAAAATTGGGTCCTGGTTAACATTACCCATCAGGTTCCTCAAACTGGTTATATCGTAATCCTTGATATTTATACCATCTATAAGAATTTCACCCTCAGCAACATCCCAGAAACGGGGCAAAAGGTCAACCATGGTACTTTTACCCGACCCCGATTGCCCCACAAGGGCAACGGTCATGCCTTTCTTGATGGTAAGGTTAATGTTTTTAAAAACCCAATCATTCTGGTACTTAAAACTAACATTGCGGTATTCAATTTCATGGTTGAACGATTCAATGATTTTAGCGCCAGCGCTAACCTTGATTGGATTTTCGGCATTAAGTATGGTATCGACCCTATCCGCTGAAGCGAGTCCCTTAAGTACGTTGTAGTATGCATTTGAGAACGACTTGGCAGGGTTAATAATCATGTAAAATATTCCAATGTAAGCAATTAATGCCTCGGGGCCCAAACTGCCCTTGCCTGCAAAAATAAGATTGCCACCATACCACAGGACAAGAATAACCACAATGGTGCCTAGGAGTTCGCTAAGGGGAGAAGCTAAATCGCGCCTACGCCACATCTTTTTCATCAGCAAGGAGTAAAAGCTATTCATGCTTTCAAAGCGCAATATCACCTTTTTTTCGGCATTAAAAGCCTTTATTACTCTTAACCCACCTATGGTTTCCTCAATCATGGTAAGAATAACCCCCATCTTGGTTTGCCCCTTGAATGACGTTTTACGAAGGTTCTTCCCTACCCTCCCAATTACACCACCAGTAAGGGGTAATATGAGAAAAACAAAAAGGGTAAGCTGTGGGCTGATGTATATAAGACCAACCAGATGGATGATTATTATGATTGGATCGCGGAAGAACATTTCCAGTGAACGGATGATGGAAATCTCAATCTCGTTTACGTCGTTTGTCATTTTGCTGATAATGTCGCCCTTTTTTTCCTCGGTAAAGTATCCTAGGGGCAAATCAACAACCTTGCGGTATAGCAGGTTACGCATATTTTGTAACACACCGGTTCTGATGGGAGCTAAATAGTATAACGAAAGATACGTGAATAGGTTCTTGAGGAATGAAGCCACCAAAACCAGAACTATAACAAATAGTAACGCCGATGCTCTATCGTGGGTTTTTATTATCTCACTTAAATGGTAGTTAAGGTATTGAGCAAGGCCCTTTGCTGAAATTACAAACTCAGGCTTTACCTCAACAAGAGGAACAGTACCAAATAAAAGCTGTAAAAAGGGTATCAGCATTGCCAAGGAGAACAGCGAAAAAACTGCTGCTAACACATTGGAAAAAACATTTATAACAACATACCATTTGAATGGAAAAAGGTATTTTAGTATTCGGACGAATTTCTTCATAGTATGTATTAATAAATCATTGCAAAAATAACCTAATTATTTAATGAAATAAAGTTAAATGGCCTTTAGTGCTGATAATTAAAACTATTTAATGCCAAGATACGTGAAAGGGGTTAACTCTAAAAGTTCCCTTTTAACTGAATTGCTTACATTCAGGCTGTTAATAAAACTTGTAAAGGTTTCAGATGTAACCTGCTGATTTGTTCGGGTAAGCAGCTTTAATGCATCGTATGGGTTTGGGTAGCCCTCGCGGCGAAGAATGGTTTGAATGCCCTCGGCAATTACCATCCAATTATTGTGCAAGTCAGCATTAATAGCATCAATATTGGCAATTAGCTTGTCAAGCCCATTAAGTATCGATTTGATTGCAATAAAGGAATGAGCAATGGGAACCCCAATGTTTCTGATAACGGTTGAATCGGTTAAATCGCGCTGAAGGCGTGAAATGGGAAGTTTGCCAGCCATGTGGTCAAATAGCGCGTTGGCTATTCCTAAATTGCCTTCGGCGTTCTCAAAGTCTATAGGATTAACCTTATGGGGCATAGCCGAAGAGCCCACCTCGCCTTCCTTAATTTTTTGCTTGAAGTATTCCATGGATATATACATCCAAACATCGCGGCAAAGGTCAATTAAAATGCTATTGATACGTCGCAAGCAATCGAACATAGCGGCAAGGTTATCGTAATGTTCTATTTGGGTTGTAGTTTGGCTCCGGTGCAATCCCAACTTGTGGTTCACAAATTGATTTGCAAATCCTACCCAGTCAATACTTGGGTAGGCTGCAATGTGCGCGTTAAAATTCCCGGTTGCCCCACCAAACTTTGCCGAGTATGGTATTTGCTTAAACTGCTCTAGCTGAACCTCGATGCGTTCCACAAAAACCCGAAACTCTTTGCCCAATCGGGTTGGCGATGCGGGTTGACCATGTGTATGAGCTAGCATGGGAATGTCGGCCCACTGAACACTCAGCTCTTTAAGTTTTGACACTAAGTTTTCAAGCAAAGGGAGATATTCAGCCCTAAGGGAATCGCGAAGCATTGCAGGAAATGCAGTGTTGTTAACATCCTGCGATGTTAAACCAAAGTGTATAAATTCCTTATACGATTCTAAACCATAGGCATCAAATTTCTCTCGCAAAAAGTATTCAACTGCCTTTACATCGTGGTTGGTAACCTTTTCTATTTCCTTAACCCTTAGCGCATCGGATTCACCAAAACCTTTGTAGATTTCGCGTAGTATGGTAAATTTTGATTTATCAAAACCCTGAAGTTGTGGTAATGGAATTTCACAAAGGGCAATAAAATACTCAAGTTCAACCCATACCCTATACTTAATTAGGGCAAGCTCGGAAAAGTAACCCGAGAGCGACTCTGTTTTATTGGCGTAACGGCCATCGATTGGGGAAATGGAGTGCAAGCTTTGGTTCAACATGTTTTTCAAAATTTGCCCAAATTTACTAAACATAACTTAATGATAAAGGTTTATGTAAGCAGGTTTTTTGGCAATGCACAATAACTTTTCAAAATTGCTACCTTAGCAAACTATTTTAAATCATGAAAAAAATTAAAGTATCGGCCATATCGTACTTAAATACAGCACCCTTTGCTTACGGGTTAAGGCACTCATCGGTATTCAAAAGCATTGAACTATTATATGACTATCCGGCCGAATGCGCCCGAAAACTCGCTAATGGTCAGGTTGATTTAAGCTTACTCCCCGTAGGGGCACTAATCGATTTGCCATCATATAGCATAGTCAGCAATTACTGTATAGGTTCAGTTGGGCCAGTGCGTTCAGTAGCCCTAATGAGTAATAACCATTTAAGCGACATCAAAACCATTTACCTCGATTACCAATCGCGCACTTCGGTAATACTGGTTAAAATTCTATGCCAGAATTTGTGGAATATTACACCTGACTTCATTCCCTTAAAGCCTTCAGATAATTACAAGTTACTTACAGAAAACGAGGCTATCGTTTTAATTGGGGATAGAGTGTTTGATGCCGAAAATTACTTTTCTAATGTTATCGATTTATCGAATGAGTGGTACAATGCATATGGTTTGCCCTTTGTTTTTGCTGTATGGGCAACCACAAAACAGCTACCCATGGAGTTTATTAAAGAACTTAACAGTGGGCTCGAACTTGGGGTTAACTCAATTGAAAAAGCGGTCGACGAATTTAGTCCCCTCTCAATAAGTAGCGAAGATGCCATATGTTATTTGAAACAAAACATATCCTATACCCTTGATGAGGAGAAATTTAAGGCTATAAAACTTTTTCAAACCCTATCGGCCAGACTGAACTAACTTCAATTTTTTATATTTTTACCGATATAAAACCATACCATGAGAACCTTAAGAATCCTAAGACCTATTGTATTGTTGCTTTTGGCTGGTATACATCCACTAGCCCAAGCACAGGATAGCCTGCCTGCAAGCAAGCTGATTTACAAGATAAATATCAAAGAGAATATTATGCCTGCGGCATGGAGGTCGGTGAAGATTGGCTTTGAGGAAGCCCAAAACCTTAAGGCTGATATCATTCTCATACATATGAACACCTATGGCGGAATGGTTGATGTAGCCGATTCAATTAGAACTAAAATACTGAACAGCAAAATTCCGGTTTGGGTTTTTATTGATAACCAGGCAGCATCGGCTGGCGCTTTGATTTCAATTGCTTGCGATAGTATTTACATGCGAAAAGGCGGAAGCATTGGTGCGGCTACTGTAGTGGACCAATCGGGCAACGTTGTGCCCGACAAATTCCAATCGTTCATGCGTAGCACCATGCGCGCAACAGCCGAAGCCAAAGGTTACGATACGCTTATTTCCGGGAACGATACCATACTAAAATGGCGACGCGATCCGAGAATAGCTGAGGCCATGGTTGATCCCTCAGTATACATTGAAGGAATTATCGATTCCGGAAAAGTTCTTACGTTCACAGCCGAGGAGGCAATAAGGCATGGCTACTGCGAAGGTAAAGCCGAAAATGTAAACGAGATCATGAAGCAAGCAGGTATCAAATCGTATACTATTGCCGAATTTCGTCCATCTCTACTTGACAGAATTATAGGTTTTCTTATCAATCCATTTGTATCGGGCATACTCATAATGGTTATCGTTGGCGGTATCTACTTTGAACTTCAAACACCAGGGGTTGGGTTTCCACTTGCTGCCGCAGCAATTGCAGCCATCCTTTACTTTGCGCCGCTTTACCTCGAAGGTTTAGTTGAGCACTGGGAGATTATTCTTTTTGTTGTTGGGGTTATTCTGTTAATGGTTGAGATTTTTGCCATACCCGGATTTGGCTTTGCCGGTATTTCCGGAATAGTGCTTATGGTTACAGGTTTAACCTTAGCCATGATAGATAATGAGATTTTCCGCGATCCGGTGAATTTTAACCTGATGGCCATTCTCAAACCTTTTGGAATCGTTGTGTTAGCTGTTTTTGCTGGATTGATTGGAGGTATAGCGCTTAGCCGGAAACTACTAACATCACCCCTATTCCCAAATCTGGCCTTACAAAGTAATTTGAACAAAGAAGAAGGGTACGTTGGCATTGATACAAAAATTAAGAACATGGTTGGTGCCGAGGGTATAGCCATTACTACCCTCCGCCCATCGGGCAAAATTCAAATAGGAAGTAATTGGTTTGATGCCGTTGCCGAATTTGGCTACATCGAAAAGGGAAGCAAGGTTATGGTTTCCAAGGACGAGTCGGGACAACTTTACGTTGTTAAAGCATAGAATTATGGAAAGTATTACCATCCGAGACTTTCAGCCTAGCGATTATGAAGGATTAAGTGAGCTTTGGCGGCTCACCAACCTTGGTAACCCTGCCCGCGGCGACAACCTGGAAATAAATCAGCAAAGCATTGACCTAGGAGGTAAGTTGCTTGTGGCTGTAAATTCTGATGGAATGGTAATTGACACAAGCCGGATGACCTTTGATGGCCGTAGAATCCACTTACACCATTTTGGCGTCCATCCTAACTACCAAAGGCAGGGGATGGGAAAAAGGCTTACCCGCGAATCGCTTAGGTTTGTCAAAGCCAAAGGATATCAGGTAAAACTCGAGGTGCATCGCAATAATATTCCTGCCATCAACCTATACAAACAGTTCGGCTTTCAATACCTTGACGATTACAATGTGTACATTATTAGGGATTTGAATAGCGTAAGCATTTAAATCCAAAAACATTCCTATGAAGGGATAAAAAATGCACCGAAAAAAATTCGTTGCATTTTTGTCTTAAAGACTATATCAGAAAACACCTTTGCCCTTTAGCGACTTACTGGATTGTTCATCAATGGCCGTTGAGTCTCCTTCAGCTTAAGTATCTCCTTAAGTTTTTCGGTATCCATCCAAACCCTTGGGCGAGTTTTTAGCCCAAAACCGGCACAAAATAGGTTAATATTCTGAGATACGATAGCGGCATCCATGGCAGCCCAAGTTGTTTTTTGGTTCTCATCACCTCGCTGAAAGCGGGCGATATCGGAGACAATTAAAATAAAAACAGGAACTTTGGCAAAATGCTGCTGCGATCCTGCAACTATTGAACGAAAATCGCCCTGACTGACAAGAACAAGCGCATGAGCCTTTGCATCGTAAAGATATGCCCCCTTGCTGTTAACCAGGTAAACATCAATATCCTGGGAGTTCATTGCGGTAGGAGCGGTTCGTTTGCCTTCGGCAGGCCGATTCATCCCATTTGCCGCTCAAAGTAAATCGGCAACATCCTGAATTTCTATATCCTGAGTATCAAACTCCCTAACCGAAGCCCGATTGGCAAATGCTTCCATGATATTTTTGCCTTTCACCTTACTTGGTTCTGGCAATTTGGTAATGCTATCGGTTTGACCGATTGAGTTAAGTCCCAATACCATTACTGCTGAAAATAGTAGCGCTCTCATATCGTTTGTTTTAGCGGTAAATTTTTTCTCTGTTAAGCGCCTTTCGATACTCTGCTGCATTTCGGTTATGCTCAACCAATGTTTTGGCAAAAAGATGTCGGCCAGAGAAATCGGGTGAAGCACAGAAGTAAAGGTAACTATGCTTTTGCGCATTAAGCACAGCATCTATAACAAATGCCGATGGTATGCGTATTGGCCCTGGCGGCAAACCTCTATATTTATATGTATTGTATGGCGAATCAACAGCTAAATGGCGAGTCAACACTCGACGAATGGAAAAATTGCCAACGGCAAATTTAATCGTGGGATCGGCCTGCAGTGGAATTCCCTTATGCAGTCGGTTTATGTAAACCCCTGCAATTATGGGCATTTCCGATTTAATATTGGTTTCTTCCTCAACTATTGAGGCTAAAGTTGATACCTCAACCGGCGATAATCCAATTGCAGTGGCTTGCTGCATCCGATAGTCGCTCCAAAAACGATTATATTCCTTTTGCATTCTGTTAATAAAACCCAAGGCAGGGGTATTCCAGTAAAACTCGTATGTGTTCGGAATGAACATTGCCATAAAGGCAGCAGGGGTGAACCCCCGATTAAAAGCTACTGTATCGGAAGTAAACAGATTTATAAGCGTAGCGGAATCGGCTTCAATCTGGGAAGCAATGCGCCGGGCAAACTGTTGCCAAGTTCGCATGCTTGTAAATGTTACCCTTACTGGTTTTTGATGTCCGTACTTAAGCATTTTAACCATGGCGGAGTTACTCATTCCTGGCTTAAATGCATAGCATCCAGGTTTAACAGAATTATCGTAATCGAAGTATCGTGCCACCCTCTCAAACCTGTCGAGGCTTTTTAACACCCTATTCTTTTCAAGAATATTTAGAACATCGTTATAGCTTGAACCTGTAGGAATAAATATTAATACCTCCTTTGAAACAACTACATTGGTAGCACGAAATGTAAAATAGGCCCTTAAAAGGAGCAAAACCCCAATCAATAATCCGACCAAGGCGATAGCCAACCCAAACTTTACAAATTTCTTCATCTCCAAAAAAAATAATTCTAAACTAAGATAAAAAAAACATCGAAATATCCATGTAGTTCAATGATAAGTAATGTTAAAAGGGAATGGTTTTACTTGAGTAAAGCAACTGCATTCCTAATACGCTCAATGGATTCCTTAAGTTTATCGTCGGAGGTAGCGTACGAAAGCCTTATGCATTTGGGTGAACCAAAAGCCGACCCCGGAACAACGGCAACATGGGCATGGTTCAGAAGGAACATGGCAAAGTCATCGGAAGTATTGATGGTTTCACTGTTATACTGCTTGCCAAGCAGCTCCGATATTTCAGGAAAAATGTAGAAAGCGCCCTGTGGCTTATTCAGCATAAAGCCAGGGATTGAGGAGAACCCTTCATACATCAAATCGCGACGGCGGCGGAAGGTTTCGCGCATTTGGCGGATGTATTCGCCATCGGAGTTAAACGCAGCAATAGCTGCACGTTGGGCAATACTACAAACACCGGAAGTTTGCTGGCCTTGGAGTTTCTCACATGCTTTGGCAATCCATTTGGCCGATGCCGAAAAACCTATGCGCCAACCGGTCATGGCATACCCTTTTGAAACCCCGTTGATGATTACAACTCTATTCCGAATAGAATCAAACTGGGCAATACTCTCATGTTTGCCAATAAAATTGATATGCTCATAAATCTCATCGGAAATTACTATGATATTTGGGTGTTTCTCAATAATTTGAGCAATTGCCTTTAGCTCATCGTATGAATATACGCTACCCGTTGGATTAGATGGGGAACACAATAGTAAGGCTCTGGTTTTAGGTGTAATAGCAGCCTCAAGCTGTTTTGGTGTAACTTTAAAATCGCTCTCAAGGGAGGTTTCAATCACCACGCTTTTCCCCTCAGCAAGTTTAACCAGCTCAACATAGCTAACCCAGTATGGGGCGGGAACAATAACCTCATCATCCTTATCTACAACACACATCAACACGTTTGAAAGGCTATGCTTAGCGCCACCTGAAACCACAATCTGATCGGGCTGATACTCGAGGTTGTTTTCGCGCTTAAGCTTACCGCAAATAGCTTCGAGTAAATCCTTGTAACCCGCAACTGGCGTATAAAATGAAAAGTTTTGGTCAATGGCTTTCTTGGCAGCATCCTTTACAAAATCGGGGGTGAAGAAATCGGGTTCGCCTACGCTAAGGTTAATTATATCGATACCCTGTGCAGCAAGTTCACGCGACTTTTTCGACATAGCAATGGTTTGCGACTCCTCAAGAGCTGCTATTCTGGTTGATACCTTTTCCATGGTTTAACGTTTTAGGAAATTCCAAATTGTTTTACTAATTTTAGAGTTTCAAAAATAAAGTAATTTGTAATTCATATACACCTAAACTGTCCAAAAACATTAAAATATGTTTGCCGAAATACTGAAAATCACAATACCCGCACTCATGGTATTCCTGGCAGGATACCTTGCCTTACGAACCCTTATCAAGAATGAAACCCGAAGGCAAAAAGCCGAATTAATGTTCAATACCATTAAGGTTTCACTACCGCTCCGGCTTCAGGCTTACGAACGCCTGATACTCTTAATGGAGCGGATTTCGCCTGAATCGGTTATAATAAGAGTTAATAAAAAAGGGATGCTTGCTAGTGACCTGCAAAGTGCATTACTAGGGGACATTAGGGCTGAATGGGAACATAATCTCTCCCAGCAACTTTATGTAAGCAATGAGGCATGGGAAATGGTTAAAAACGCGAAGGAAAACATTGTTAAACTTATAAATATTTGCAGCGAGAAAGTTGCTCCAAACGATAGCAGCTTCGATTTGAGCAAAAAAATTCTTGAAACTTACGCTGAACAAGAAATAAACCCCACCTCACTCGCCATTGAGTTTTTAAAGAAAGAGGTTAAGGAGATACTTTAAAAACCCTATTCAACCAATTTTAGAACCCTTTTTACTGCATGTGAAAAACCGGCCTCATCGTTTACCGGCACAACCTGAAATTTGTTTTTTAGCTCACTGGGTGCGTTTGACACCACAAATGCCTCACCGGCAAGGGTAAGCATATCGATATCATTGTAATCGTTGCCTAAGGCCAACAAATTATCGGGACAAAGTCCGCCAATAAAACTACACAACCATTGAATACCCCCGGATTTTGAAACCCCTTCGGGAAAAATTTCAAGCCAAATTGACTTGCCATCAAGCGGCGAAGTTGCTCGAATAACCTGAACCCCTTTTAGTTTTTCGGAAATGGCATTGAACCTTTCAATGTCATCGGGTAAAACTGTCAACACCTGCGAAGCAGGTCCTGGAAATGGTACACCAGTAATTAAGGGTTGTGAGTAATCCTTATACAGGTTGATACGTCGTTCAAAATCAGAGTTTAATTTACCAGAACTGTGGTAGTGAAAACAGTGGTTTAGCGGAATAGGCTCATGAACCATAAAATCGGCATGCATTTCCACAAGTAGGGCAATTACATACTGAACAACTTCCAGTGAAAGCTGGTTGGCTTGGATAATGGACTTATCGGACCAGCGCATAATTCCTGCTCCAGAAGAAAACAAAAGGTAATCGATGGGGAAATCGGCGGGCAAAACAGTTGATGCTGAAAATGGTGAACGACCAGTAGCTATAGCACGAATGATCCCCATTTCACCTAATCGGTATAGGGAAACCATATCTTCGTCGTTAAACTTATGGTCAGAACGCAGGAGTGTGCCATCCAAATCGGTTACTACCAGTCTAATCATGAAAAGCCTATGTTTTACGCAAAGATATTAAGGTTACAGAAAAGTTTAGAGCCGTAATTGGCATATGTGGCTTAAAATTAATCTAGAGTTTAACAATTTACTTGTAAAACAATAATTGTCTTTGTGTTAACCTCGTATCGTTTACAAGAATAGTAATATTTTCCACTACTTCAATATTAGAGCATCTAAAGGGAAATTTAGTATAAAAAACTAGAAAATAATGTGTTTTTTTAACGTTAAAATTTGGTTAAATCATTTTATACTTCGAACAAAATTTTTTATATTTAAGGTGTAAAAATCATTATAAAACCCTGTAATTATGACTAAAATAATCACATTTAATGAGCTCAGGAGGGTTAAGGATAGCCTTCCTGATGGTAGCATGCAGGTAATTGCGGACAGGTTGAACATCAATGTTGAAACTGTCCGCAATTATTTTGGTGGAACCAACTACAAGGATGGAGGCGCTGTGGGATTCCACCTTGAACCGGGGCCTGATGGCGGAATAGTAACCCTCGACGATACCACAATTCTCGATATCGCCTATGAAATTATTGCCAAATCAAAGGAGATGGCTTAAAACAATTCTACCGAAATCACGTAAAAGCAGGAAAATTTCTCCTGCTTTTTTATTTACTTTGCATAAACTATATACAAACCATGGAAGAGTTACTCTCTAAAATTCATAGGATTGAGACAAAACACTTGTCGAACCTTTTCCGCCACCTTGAGAGTATATTCACAAATGTGTCGTTACCTTCGCACGACCTGCAACACCATATTAGGGTATGGTTACATTGCCGGGGTTTACTGATTGAGCTGCATAAGGCTGGACTAACAATCACTGAACAACTAATTGAAAATGCATTAATTGCCTGTTTCTTTCACGATGCTGGCCTAACCAAAACCCTCGATGAGCAGCACGGCGCAGAGGGCGCAGCACTCTGTAAGCAATATATCAGCCCAATAGCTGATTTGAGCGACACTCAAAAAACATCGATTGTTAAGGCAGTAGAGTTACACGACGACAAATCGGTAAAGCAGCGTCCGGTTACTAAACCCGACGACATGCTCAACTTGGGTTTACTTGTATCCACCGCCGATGATCTTGATGCCCTTGGGCATATTGGTGTTTCTCGTTATACTGAAATTTACCTTAAACGAGGTATTGGTATCGACCAACTTCCACGCAAGGTTCTGGCAAACCTACGTAATAGGTTTACAAGCTTTACAAATGCATACTCCTCGCTACACCGTTATTCCAACAAACAAAAACAACACTACCGGGAAACCATGGACTTTTTCACCAAGCTCGAGGGGGAAATCTCGCAGGGTGTTTCAACTCACGATAGTGCTTACGCTGTGGTTAACCTATTAGATGAAAAACTTGTAAAGCAATCGACCAGCATAGAGCAAACCATCGAGTACGCATTAAATACGCTAACTGCAAGTTACCCACTAACCTTTTTCAAGCGGTTACAATCGGAACTTGAGGTAACATCAGCCATTCCTTTTTAAAAGTAGGGAAATCTGGGCACCACTTAATTCTACTTAATAAAGAAATCGAGCATTAACCTATCGTTCAAATAGGCCTGCAACCTATCGCCAACCCTAACGGGGCCTACCCCGCTTGGGGTTCCAGTAAATAGAAGGTCGCCGGTTCTAAAGGTTATGAAACGCGACACATGCGAAATAAGCTCATCGTAGCTAAAAACCATATTGGCGGTGTTGCCTTGCTGAACAACCTTGCCGTTAATCTCAAGCCTAAAATTTAAGCCGTTCAAATCGCTTAACTCCTCCTTTGGAATGAAAGACCCAATTGGGGCAGAGTAATCAAAAGCCTTGGCAATTTCCCAGGGCAATCCCTTAGCCTTACACTCGCGCTGAAGATCACGAGCGGTTAAATCGATACCAAGTGTTATGGCATCGTAGTAGCGATGGGCAAAGTTTTGCTTAATGCTCCTGCCCAACCTGCTAATTCGTAATACTACCTCTATTTCGTATTGTAAATCGTTGGTGAAATCGGGATAAAAAAAGGGTTGATTATTGCGAAGCAAACAGTTATCGGGTTTAATGAAGAACACCGGCACTTTGGGCACCTCGGCATTCATCTCCATAGCATGCTCCTTGTAGTTTCGGCCTATACAAACGATTTTCATTATCTGGGATAATTTTATTCCCAAAAATAAACAATGCCTATCAAATGTGGACAATGAATGCTATGAAAAAAAACTATTTTTGCGAGTTAAAAGTTAGTTCCATGGCCGATTACACTTCAAAATCAACCCGAAAGAAAATTCTTTTTATTGTAAATCCCATTTCAGGAACTCGCGGGAAGGAAAGCATTCTGCACACTATTAACAAAACCATTGATAATGAAACACTTGATCCCGAGATACTTTTTACTCGTAAAAAGGGCGATGCCCGGCAAATTATTACCGAAAAGATAGCTGAAGGCTATAAATATTTTGTTGCCGTTGGTGGCGATGGAACTGTTAACGAGGTTGGCAGTGCAATTGTTAACACCGAATGTGCAATGGGCATAATTCCCTTTGGATCGGGCAATGGACTTGCCAGGCATCTTAAAATCCCCCTCGATGCAGCCAAAGCCATTCAGGTTATTAACAAACTAAAAATTGAGGCCATTGACTATGGAATTGTTAATGGGCTTCCTTTCTTTTGCACCTGCGGCGTAGGTTTTGATGCTCATATAGGCTACCGATTCGCCAAGGAAAAAGGACGTGGATTTTTCAACTATGTCAAGGTAGCCTTAATGGATTTCTTTAGGTATAAACCCAAAAAGTACAAGGTTAAAATTGACGATACTCAAAAGATGAAAGTTAGAGCATTTCTGATAACTTGTGCCAATGCCTCGCAGTACGGGAATAATGCCTACATAGCCCCTAATGCCGATATACAGGATGGGTTACTGGACATTGCCATTATGTCGCCCATTAACCTGCTTCAGGCTCCGGCCATTGGTGCAATGCTATTCACCCGAACTATTGACAAAAGCACAGTTCTCCAAACCGGGAAAGCCCATAAGGTTGTGATAAAACGTAAACGCGAAGATGTGGTTCACTTTGACGGTGAGCCAATTATAATGGATCGTAAAATTAAAATAAGCGTGATAAATAAGGGCTTAAAGGTTATTGTGCCTTAACGACCATCAACTTCGAGCAAACGGGTTTTCTTACGAATGGTTCTTAAAACCAAGTAAATAACGCCAATGGCAACAAAGGCAATGAACCAACCTTTGCCCCACGGGCTTAGCTCATACAACTTGCCTTTGCTTGCAATAACCTCGTGTATATACTGGAATACAAAAAACATAAGCACCAACTTGAAAAGTCCTATACTCTCGCGCTTTACCACATTACGTATGGAAAAATGCAGGTTGGGCGAATGCCATCTAAACCTATGGGGTATAAAGGCAGGAACGCTATCGGCCCAACTCAGGTATTCCGAGCCAAATTTATTGCGTAAAAAACACTCCTCGGCATACATAATACGCTCGTAGTATAGCCAGTAAATCAGCACAAAAAAAACCACGAACCAAATACTTTGGGTAAGGAGGACCAAGCCAAACCACATAAAAAAGTTACCTAGGTAAAGCGGATGTCTTACAAGCGAGTACATGCCCGAAGTGTTAACAGTGTCGGCTACCTGCTCCTTGGTATTACGGCCTGATGTGTTTTTAGGAGTATAGCCAATGGTAACAACTCGAATTGCTAAACCAATGAAGCTAACTAGAAAGCAGCTAATAAAGTAATTTGCATTGTAGGAATACTGGTCGGTTAAGTGCAAGTAAACATAGTAGCCAATTCCTGCAAAAATCAGAACAACAGGTAGGTAACTACGATTTCTAAAAAGGAAGTCGCCTTGACGACGGAATGTTTCAATAAGTGCCATAATTATATCCATTAATCTGGACGTAAATATAGCATTTGTTAATAATAGTTAATACTGAGATGAAATTATTTTTGCTTCATCTTTAGATAAATGGCAGTAAGCACCTTTTTAGTATATAAAGGAAAATCGCCATTCATCATCCAGGAGTAGTAACTCGGTTCCGACTTTAACACGTCAACTACAGGTTTACCCTTATGCTTCCCAAAATTAAATATTTCCACCCCGTTGTCGTTGAGTATGATTCGACCAGCAAAATCAACATTACGGTTAAATGAGCTGAACTCCGATAGGAAATCGATGTCGTTTTTTAGTTCAGGATACCGTTCAACCTGAGCGCAAAGGATTTCGAAGGTAGCAAGCGTATCGGCTTCGGCGCTGTGAGCATTTTTCAAATCCTTATCGAGGTAGAACTTATAAGCAGCAGCCAATGTTCTTTTTTCCATTTTATGGAAAATGGTTTGAACATCAATAAACTTGCGTTTTTTCAGATCAATATCAACACCGGCGCGGAAGAACTCTTCGGCCAATAGTGGTAAATCGAACTTGTTGGAGTTGAAACCGGCAAAATCGCACCCTGCAATATAGCTTGCCAATGATTTTGCTATCTCCCGAAAGGTTGGCGCATCCTTAACATCGTCGTCGGTAATTCCATGAACAGCGGTTGCCTCAGGTGGTATAGGCATTTCAGGGTTTATGCGCCTAACCTTGGATTCACGGTTTCCATTGGGGAACACCTTTAACACGGCTATTTCAACTATTCTATCCTTAGCCACATCAATTCCTGTGGTCTCCAGGTCGAATACCACCAAAGGGTTTTTAATATGTAATCCCATTTACAAAACCTTTCATTAATAAAAAAACTTCCCCAAGCCAAGGCTGGGGAAGTTGGATAAGAATTCCTATGCACCAACCATCATTGGCATTAGAAGCATCAATACGTCCTCGTCGGGGTTTTCGTTCTGGTGGGGGAATATAAGTCCTGCACGCGAGGGGTCAGACATGGAAAGAACCACCTCGGTTGAGGAAAGGTTTGCCAAAATCTCTACCAGAAAAGCTGATTTAAAGCCTATCTCCATTTCATCGCCTTGGTAGTCGCAGTTTAAGCGTTCGTAAGCTGAAACCGAGAAATCGAGGTCTTGAGCTGAAACCTCGCACTGGTTAGAGGTTAAGCCTAACTTAACAAGATTGCTTGCAGCGTTTGAATAGATTGAAACGCGACGAACCGAGTTATAAAAATCAACCCTATCAATAATCATACGGTTTGGATTATCAACAGGAATTACAGCGCTATAGTTGGGGTATTCCCCTTCAACCAAACGGCAAACCAAGGTATAACCACTCATGGTAAAGCGGGCATTCTTACTATCGAACTCAACATTTACTAAGCCGGTTTCCTTTACAAGAATTGACTTAAGCAGGTTGGCAGGTTTTTTAGGGATTATGAACGACGAAAACTCTTCAACCTGAACATCCTTGCGACGGTAGCGAACCAGCTTGTGTGAGTCGGAAGCAACAAAGGTCATCCCTTCGGCGGTTAGCTCAACAAATACCCCATTCATCACTGGGCGCATTTCGTCGTCGGCGGTAGCAAAAATGGTTTTGGTAATGCCGTTAAGCATTATATCGGCTGCCACCTTAGCACTAACCTTGCTCTCGGGGCTTAGCTCAGCGAGTTTTGGAAAATCATCGGCGGGTTGACCTACAATGTTGAACTGGCCATTCTCCGAGTGAATAACAACTGCAAGGGTACCCGTGTCGATTTCGAATGTGAGGGGTTGCTCCGAGAACTCCTTAAGGGTATCAATAAGAATTTTGAACGGAATTGCAATTGAACCATCACCCATAACATTATCGAGGGTAATTTTTGTTGTAAGAGTCGATTCAAGGTCAGATGCTGTAATTTCCAGCTCATTACCTTCCAACTTGAATAAGAAGTTGTCGAGAATTGGTAGGGTGTTCTTGCTGCTGATTACCTTGCTCACCACTGTTAAGTGGCTCAATAGCATGGTGCTTGATACAACAAATTTCATATCTCTGTAATTTAGTTAGTTCCTTGTACTTAAATCGATATCCTTTAGCTGCCAAATAGTTAATTAGAAATTTTGGTTTAGAAACTGAAAATCAATGCAATTCAAAACTCAAAAGGATTTCAATAATACAAAATTTTACTCTAATATCAAACACCATTTTTTATTGTAAAACATTTTTATGGCCGCCGCCTTTTTCTTAGCCTTGTTGGTAACGGTTGAGTTTAAAAACGTTGGGGCTTACGAGCTTCGGTCCTATCCGCAAACACAAAAACTGATGCGGGGCAGAACACTTGACTTAACCACATAAACCCCAACGTATTATACACTATGTAGAAGCAGTTTTTAATGTTTCTTTAGGTTTTCTTTCAGTATTGTAGCAAGTGACTTTGGGTTTTTAGCCAATTTTAAAGCTTGGCTTGCTGAACTTTTGTGATATGTTAAATCATCGTAACTTGAAAAATACCAAGCATAATTTACATCAGATGGCTTTTTGCTTGATATAGTAGCTGTATACACATGTCTATCAGGACTTTCCATCTCACTAGCATACACGACGTTCCAACCTTTTTTTAGTGTTAAATCATATATTTCTATGTATTCTTCGTTATCCTCCTCGTCAATCTCACTGTATTCCCCATTTATGGTTACATCCCTATCAACATATAGCCAAAAAGTGAAATACACGCCATCTTCTTTTACTCCAACTAAATAAAATTCGCCAATTTTTTCATCTTCGCTGTTGTAACCATTAAGGTCGTCAAGAGTACAAAACTTGAAATTGTTATCGCTTACGAAAATTTCTTCCAAATCTTCCGCATCAAGCGTTTCCAAGTATTTAGCATCTAGTATTTCAGGAAGTTCCAATGTAAAACCATTGTTTTGATAGGGTGCTTGTGCAATTGCATCGCTACCGTAATCATAATCGCCACTTTCCCAATAAACAATTGCTTTTACAGTTTTGATTTCAGCAGAGTCATTGATCACATTTGTTGCTGTAATCTTAAAAACTTGACCATCATTAGTACCTCCGTCAGTGTCATCATCCTTGTCGCAAGAATTAAACACTACACCTGTCAGTCCCAAGGCTAAAAATAGCCCGAAGTAAAAAATAGTCTTTTTCATTTTACTATAAATTTAAATTTTGCCTCCACTTTCGGCTATCGGCTTCTCCGTTTTTCACTGCGCTGTGCGCTATAATTGCCTACAACGGCTGGACGTGTGTGGAGTACGGGAGAGCATGTTACGTTTGAAAATGCCCGAACGGGCGAAACCGTTCCGAAACTCAAATGACTACCCGCATTGGCTACACCCCGTGTTGCAGCAAGGGCTTTTTAGTCGTCGAAAAGATTTATTATTTCTTGTCTTAATTTTTTTAAGTCGTTAGATACTATCGCCATTGTTTTCAAAAACTGCGCCATAACCGTGAATTATTCTATTCCGTGTGTCAACAATTTTTCTTGCGTTAGTAATCATTATTTCGGGGTTTACATTTAGGATTCAATTAACCGCTTCACCAATTATTTCAACGTTCCTCTCTATTGCTTTCTTGTTTTTAAGTCCTTTTTAAATTCCCTAAATTCAACCAATAAATGCAACTTTCGGTGAGGATGACATCAATATTTTTTCAGCAAAGAGAGGGGAAAAAATC
>OMKS01000306.1_pt1 | contig 45743 bp, 35 predicted proteins | sample 1674721 | NCBI WGS metagenome assembly OMKS01 (sample SAMN06264996, study PRJEB25208) | sediment metagenome | isolation source: hot spring sediment | place: USA: California | collected 2014-09-02 | reverse complement strand
AATTTTAAATCACTGAGTAGCTGTTGACGCTCCTCTTCACTGAGTTTTTCAATAGCCTGTTTAATTTCTGACAATTCTATAACAGCATTTTTTTCAAATATACAAATAATTGCTGATTATATCATAACAAAGCCAGTTGTCTACGTAGTTACTTATTTATAATCATAAGTTTCCGGGAATTTTTCGAAAATAATCAATACAAAATTTTACCGGGAATCATCTCAGCACGATCTCCTCGATCAGATCCTCCCCTGCCTTTTTATTCAGCGCCCCCACCAGGGAAGAACGGATCATCATCAGTTCGTTCCTCACCACCGATGAGGTAAGTTCCACATACAGTTTTCTGTTTCTGATATAGAGGTTTTTTGTGCGTTTGGCCACGGTTTTTCCCACCACCTCTTCCCAGGCGCCGATCAGCTGCACTTCCCTAAGCTTCCGGCCGGTTACGCTGTCTTTTAGTATCTCACGGATAATTTCTCCGAGCGATTGTGTATGGGAACGTCTCATTTACTGTGATATCAGCCGTATCGTATCGTTGATGGTAAATATCCGGTAATCGGCCGGGATCTCTTTCAGGATGCCCTCCAGGTGTTCGAGGTTGGTATCGGTTATAAAGATCTGTCCGAATTCCTTTTCCGACACCAGGCGGATGATCTGTTTCACCCGGTTTTTATCGAATTTATCGAATATATCATCCAGGAGGAGGATGGGCAGGTTCCCGCTCACCTGGTATATGAAACCAAACTTGGCCAGCTTCAGGGCCACCAGGAAGGTTTTCTGCTGCCCCTGCGAACCGGTCCTTTTCATGGGATGTTCACCCAGCCCCAGCCACAGGTCGTCCTTATGAACCCCTCCGGTGGTGTACTGCACCGCCAGGTCCTTCTCACGCCTTTCCCTGAGGAGTTCATCCATTCCCTCTTCATGCAGTTGCGATTCATACCTCAGTTCCACCTCCTCCTCGTTTCCCGAGATCATGGCATAATATTCCCTGAACAGGGGCATCAGGTCTCTGATAAATTTTACACGGGTCTGGTAAATGAATGCGGCCAGGGGTATCATCTGCTTATCCCACAGATCGATGGCAGCATGGTCGGTTTGCCGTTGAACGGACATCTGTTTCAAAAGGATATTCCGCTGGGTAAGGGCCCGGTTGTAACGCATCAGATTGTCAAGGTACACCCTGTCGTACTGGCTGATCACACTGTCCATGAACTTGCGCCGCTGGTCGCTTCCCTCGGTGATCAGAGCGCTGTCGGCCGGGGAGATCATCACCACCGGCATATACCCGATATGGTCGGCCAGCCTTTCATACTCCTTGCGGTTCTTCTTGAACTGCTTTTTCCGGCCTTTGCGGCAGGCACAGTAGAGGTTTTCCGTTTCCCCGTCTTTTTCCACATCGCCCTGGATTACGAAAAATTCTTCCCCGTGCCGGATATTCTGGCTGTCGATGGGGTTGAAAAAACTTTTTGTGAGCGACAGGTAATGAATGGCATCGAGGAGGTTGGTCTTGCCTACCCCGTTATCACCCACAAAGCAGTTGATGCGAGGTGAAAATTCCAGTTCAGCCTGTTCATAATTTTTAAAATGGACCAGGGCCAGATTCTTCAGATACATACCGTCATCTCTTTCCCTGTAAAAGTAAGAAGAAAAATGATTCCCTGAAAAGCAAATTGGCCGTACAGCGATTTTCAGCCAATTATTTCAATAAAATGGCAGAAAGCATTACATTTGCCAAAATTTTCATTCAGGAAAAGTATCCATGGCAAAGAAAAAGAAAGAACCTGCACGCGACGGACTGCACGACATTGAAAATGCGTTGACCCGGACAGAGCAGTTCATTGAAGACAACCAGAAGATCATTACCACCGTGGTGGCCGTAATTGTGCTGATGGTTTCGGCATATCTGGGATACAGGCGTTTTATCCATACTCCCCGCAACCAGGAAGCCATGGCACAGATGTTCATGGCCGAAAGGTATTTCGAAGCCGATTCGTTCAACCTGGCCCTGTACGGTGACGGTAATTATCTGGGATTTCTGGATATTATTGACGATTACGGAATGACCCGCGCCGCCAATCTGGCCAGCTATTATTCAGGCATTTCATACCTGCATTTGGGGCAGTACGAAGATGCCCTGGAGCACCTGAAAAAATTCAAATCGAAAGATGAAATGCTGGGACCGATCTCACAGGGAGCTATCGGAGATGCTTACGTGGAACTGGGAGAAACCCGCGAAGCCATTGATCAGTATCTGAAAGCAGCCCACATAAAGGATAACCCCTTTCTCAGTCCCATTTACCTGATGAAAGCCGGTCAGCTGCTGGAAGAAGAAGGCGATTATGAAATGGCCCTGAAACTATACCGGGAAATCGAAACCAAATACCCTGAATCGACGGAAGCCAGGGATATTGAAAAATTCATTACCCGGGCCACTCTCCATCTGGAGGAGTAAACCATCCGTCATAAAATTTAACAAATCCTGCTCACATGGTAACCAGGAAAAAGAACCTTCCCGATCCCGATGCTTCCACCCTGGCCATGGCAGGCGATTTTTCCTTCGGCATTGTTGTGGCCGAATGGAACCGTGACATCACCGCTTCCCTGCTTGAGGGAGCCCGAAACGCCCTGATCAGAGCCGGGGTAAAGCCCGGACAGATCATCGTGAAATGGGTGCCCGGTAGTTTCGAACTGACCGCCGGCGCCCGTTATTTAGCGGAATATACGGGAGTGGATGCCGTGATATGCCTGGGATGTGTGATCCAGGGAGAAACCCCTCACTTTACTTACATTTGTCAGGGAATTACATACGGCATTACGGAACTGAACCTGCTGTTCGATCTTCCTTTCATATTCGGCGTTCTGACCACCCTGAATACGGAACAGGCCCGGGAACGGGCCGGTGGAAAGCTGGGCAACAAAGGTGAGGAAGCCGCCATTACGGCCCTGCGGATGGCGCAGCTCCACCGGGAATTGGAAGAACAACTACCGGATACGGAAGAACCTAACGAAGAAGAACTGCTCTGACTGAACCGGCCGTACTTGCCGGTAAGGCTGTTTTTCGTAATTTTCGGCAACCATGTTCCGCACCTACCTGAAAATAGCCTTACGAAACCTTTATAGATACAAAGGGTTCACGCTGATCAACATTTCCGGCCTGGCCATTGGTTTGGCCGGCTTTATCCTGATCACCCTGTATGTGGTTCACGAACTGAGCTACGACAAATTCCACCGGCATGCGGAACAACTCTATCGCATTGGTCTGGATGCCAGGCTGGGCAGCGAAGAATATGTCGGTTCCAGCACACCCGGGCCTCTGGTCCCTGCCCTGGTGGAAACCTATCCGGAATTCATAGCAGGGACCCGGTATGAAACCGACGGGGAAAAGCTGGTGACCGTTCTGCCCCCAGGGGAAAATGCAAGGCCTCTGCAGTTTATCGAGGAAAATTTCTATTACGCCGATTCCGGGTTTTTCAACATATTTTCCCTGCCTCTTCTGCAGGGAAATCCCACCTCCGTATTGTCTGCTCCCCGATCGGTGGTACTTACCGAATCGATGGCCAGAAAATATTTTGGCGACAGGGATCCCGTGGGTCAGACCCTCCGGATCAATAATCAGGATGAGTACACGGTTACCGGAATATGCACCGATATCCCCACCCATTCACACATGGACTTCGACCTGCTGGCCTCTTACTCGACCATTGACAGCGGACCACGCCGGAACTGGGGCAGCAACATGCTCGATTCATATGTGCTTTTGCAGGAAGGTGTCCACCCCGATTCGGCCGTATTGAAAATGAATGAACTGGTATCCAGGCACTTCGGACCCATTGTGCGGGAGGTCATGGGCATCAGCCTGGATGAATTCCATGCATCGGGCAACCGGTACCTTTTTTTCCTGGAAAACATACGCGACCTGCACCTGCGCTCGGAAGCAGAATCAGAATCCTCCCACAAAATGAGCGAGGTATCTGTGTATATCCACTCGCTGATTGCCCTGCTCATTCTGCTGATCGCCTGTATCAATTTCATGAACCTGACCACCGCCCGCTCGCTTACCAGGTCACTGGAAGTGGGCATGCGCAAGGTGCTGGGCTCTCAGCGAAGCCAGCTGATCCTGCAATTCCTCACCGAATCGGTACTGATGAGTATGCTGGCGCTGTTACTGGCCGGACTGCTGGTGGAACTGACCATCCCTGAATTCAATAACCTGACGGGTAAGGATCTTTCCCTTTCCATCGCACAACACTGGAGGAATCTCCCCCTGCTGTTATTACTGGGCCTCATGGCCGGGCTGGTTTCGGGCATTTATTCCGCCCTGTTCCTGTCTTCTTTCAAAATCATGAATGTATTGAAAGGCAAGCCCCGTTCAGGCCGGGGGAGCCTTCGGTTCAGAAGCGGACTGGTCATTTTCCAGTTCAGCATCTCCGTATTTCTGATCATAGCTACCCTCACCATACACAGCCAGATCCGGTTTATTCGTGAGAAGGACCTGGGATACAACCGGGATCACATGGTGGTGGTGGAACGGGTGCATGAAATGGGCGATCAGTACCACAGCTTTTTGGATGAAATCCATAAGATTGCGGGGGTGGCGGGAGCCACGGCTTCGACCACGATTCCCGGAAAAGAAATGGACGGGAACGGGATCATGGTGGAAGGCGCCCAGGTAAGTACGATCCATATTCTGTCACGTCTTCCTGCCGACGAAAATTTCCTTTCCACATACCAGATCAGCCTGGAAGAGGGGCGTTACTTCAATCCTCAGCTGGCAGGTGATTCCATGGCCATGGTCATTAACCGGAACACCATCCGGTCGTTTGACATACCGGAACCGGTGATCGGCAGGAACCTGGTAGAGCCTACCGGGCAGGATGCCGAACCCGTTCTCAGGCCGGTCATCGGCATCATAGAAAACATCCATTTCCAGTCGATCCACAGCCGCATCAGGCCCATGGGGATCGAATTCCTGGGTAACAGGCTGCCGTCATATATTTCCATCCGCATCCGGCCGGAGGACAGGATCAGCACCCTGAAACAGATCGAGGATGCCTGGGCCCGCCTGATGCCCAACCAGCCGTTAAAGTACAGCTTCCTGGACGAGAACCTGGACAGTATGTACCGTACGGAGAAGAAAATGGGAACGGTCTTCCTGATCTTTTCCCTCCTGGCCATTTTTATTGCCTGTATCGGATTGCTGGGGCTGGCTTCCTTTTCGGCAGAAAGGAGAACCAAGGAAATCGGAGTGCGAAAAGTGATGGGAGCAAAAGGAATGCAGATCGTCCTGCTGCTCACGAAAGATTTTTCCCGCTGGGTGATTTATGCAAATTTTCTCGCGTGGCCATTTGCATACCTGTTTGCCAATCAGTGGCTGCAAAATTTTGCCTACCGCGTACCGGTACAACCAATGCACTTCGTGCTGGCAGCTCTGTTGTCGGTTCTGATTGCCCTGGGAACCATATGGTTCCGCGCTCTCCGCTCGGCGGTGCAGAACCCGGTAGATTCGCTGAGGTATGAATAAACCACCTGAATGCAACAGCATGAGTGCAGCTCTGCGGTGTAACCGCATCCGGTGGTTCGATGAGAATGCTCAGTGGTAAGTAAGGAATGTGACAGGCAGGGCCTACTCGTCGTCTTCGTCGTCAATCTTCACATGACCCCAGTTTTCCCCGCGGCGGATCCTGTTCAGTTGTGTATGGGTAATGCCGAACTCCCGGGCAATTTTATAAAGGGGATTTTTACCTCGTTTGATCTTTTTCTTCAAACGGATCACCTGGCTTTCGGTAAGCTTGGCATTGGTAATTTTCCCTTTTCGTTTGGTAATCCAGTTCGGATTGATCCGCATATGCGCCACCATCGTTTCCCGGGTAACCCACTTCAGGTTGTCAATGCGGTTGTTGTCCTTCCGGAAATCAAGATGGATGACATATTTCTGAAGGGCATGCTCCTTTTTCAGGAACATTTTGGCCACCAGCCGGTGGATCAGAATGGTTTTCCGGTTATTCTTTCCCCAGAAAGTATACACCGGGTAACCTTTTACCTGCGGTGGGTTGATCATTTTCCACTCGCCTTTTTTGGGATCCCAGCGCCGGATCCTTCCGTAACTGGACAATTCGTACTTTTTCTCCCCAAAATCGACATCTTCAAATACCACAGGTTTCCATATTTCTTCCGAGTATTCCATACCTCAAAGAAGTTTTAGCAGCTTAATAATTTCGTTTTATTAACAAATATACGTAATAAATAAAGCAAGTTGTACTTATAATCATTCTAAATAACAGGCTTTTTTTGCAATTTTTTTTAAATAAAAGAATAATTCAGGGAATTTACTGCATACGATTGCATGAAAGTATGAAAATATACAAAATTTTTATGATTTACACTTGATTGAAGTTGATATCTTTTCCCCCCTTCACATTATAAGGAACCTTCAAAAGCCGCTGTCTTGACTTCAGGAATTATCTGTTCGTGCAGCAACCAAAGGCCGGATTGTCTTCCGCACCGGTTACTCATGAACCGAGGCATTCACGCATCATCCGCATTTTCACATGGTTCTTGTCGCCGATCATCTCATAAAACTCTTCCAGGTATCCGGCAACATCCTCCCGTTCCCTTTCTTCCAGCAGTTCGAAAGAAGAGATCATCTGCATAAAAACCGGTTTTTTTTCAAGAAATAAATCAAAAAAGCGAAGAAACTCCTGTTCCTGCAAACATACTCCCATATATTTTCTCTCCCTCACCGTTGCAATGCCCACGTCCTTATGCGGAACGGCATAGTGTGCATTCACCAGACCGCAATAATCAAAATCATAGGGTATGGGTAGGGGTCGGCTAATTTGCTCATCCTCAGGACCAAGGATTTCCACATTGTGCTGTTTAATGATACTCCAGTCGGTATTGCCAATCATATACTGGAACAGGGCAAGGATCTGGCAATTTTCATAATCGGTCTTCACCATGGATATTTCCTTCTTTTCCAGAAAACGTCCATGCAGCCTTTTCTCAATCTGTTTCTCCGATTCGATCAGAAAGGCATACCGGATGACTGGCTTCATCCTTCCCCGGCTGTCGGCATATTCCACCTGCAGCAGGCGGGTTCTGAAGCTGTTATCGGTCAGCAGGTTGTACAGGCGGTAGGCCAGGTATTCTTTCAAAAGATATTGTTCGAAGTTACCGGCTGCCCGGCAGTGCGTGACCATTTTCATGGCAGGTACCGGCGGGGATAAGGTATCATTCTTTCCTGAAAAGCTGATACGGACAGGCGGGAAATCGCAATAGCTTTTTCTGAAATTGCCACGGGTACGGATCCTGACCTCCTTTTTCACCGTTTCCCCGTTTGTTCCCGTAAAGGAAAGAACAGCAGGCTGGTATTTTTCCCGCGAGCGGGTGCGCAAAAACCGATGCCGGTCGAATTCCAGCCTGATCCGGAATACTTCATTCAGGTTCCCCGGATCATAATCACGAAAGCTGAAATAGTCGGTGAGTTCAGTTAAGGGTTCGGCACAAAGGGTACAGGGTAGTATCTCTCCACGGGTAACAGGGAATATCGTTCCCAGCAGTACTACAATCAGGCAGCCTTTCAGATGGAGCATATTCACGTGGCAATTTCTCCCACACCCTGCAACACAAATTTGGGTTTATAAGGAAAATCATCGATCATTTTCCGGTTGGTAATGCCGCTGAGAACAAGAGCCGTATCAATCTCCGATTCGATCCCCGCCACAATGTCCGTATCCATACGGTCGCCGATGATCAATGCATCCTCCCTGCGTACTCCGAGTTTCTTCAGGGCGCTCCGCATCATCAGCGGGTTGGGTTTCCCCACGTAGTAGGCTTTTTTTTCGGTAGCTACCTCAATGGGAGCGATCAGCGCTTTGGTTGCCGGAACAATACCGCTCTCACTGGGACCGGTGGTATCGGGATTGGTCCCGATCAGCCGGGCGCCGTTCAGCACCAGGTTAACGGCTTTTTCGATCTTTTCGTAGCTGTAGGTCCGGGTTTCTCCCACCACCACATAGTCAGGGTCCACGCTATTGATGGTATAACCCACGTTATACAGGGCATTGATCAGTCCGGCTTCTCCAATAATGTAAGCGCTGCCGCGGGGGCGCTGGGAGGCCAGGAACATGGCGGTAGCCAGGGCGGAAGTATAAAACACCGAACGGTCCACTTCAATGCCCATGCGGGCCATTTTTTCCTGGAGTTCGCGGGGAGTGCGTTCGCTGGAATTGGTGAGAAAAAGAAAGGATTTCTTTTCCTTTTTCAGCCAGTGAACAAATTCCTTTACTCCGGGCAGCAGGATATCTCCGTGATACAGCACCCCGTCCATATCGGAAATGTATCCCTTCTTTGATTGCAGATACGGTAAATGTTCTTTTCTCATAGGTGAAATTATTGAGACAAAAATATAAATTAATCCATAGAATCCCTGTTCTCCTGTTACTTAATCCGGTTATTTTAACAAAATCCGTTGCACAGAATCCGTTCCCCTTGAATCATCACTCCGGGATCATCCCCGGGTTCTTCATGATGCTCTTGCCCTGCAAGCATCCCCCTTTGGATTTTTGTCAAAAAGAATTAGATTTAAGGCCGGCATACAAGGTCTGTGACAGAAAATACCAGATATTACAAAAATCATGACCATGGAGCATACCCCGATCAACCGCCGCCGTTTTGTACGATACTCGGTTGCCGGAGGGGCCGGATTTCTCCTGGCTCCCTACCTCTCATTTGCCGGCCATCCGCCCGATAAAAAGGTCAACCTGGGACTGATCGGCGTGGGCCTGCGCGGCAGGAACCACCTGAACAACCTGCTGAACCGGGAGGATGTCGTTATCCCCGCTATTTGCGATATCGACTCTGTGGCTCTGGCCAGGTCACAGGAAATGATCCGGGCTGCCGGCAGGGAAAAAGCCGCAGAATACACCGGAAGCGAATTTGCTTTTGAAAAAATGCTGGAAAGGGATGATCTGGAAGGTGTGATCATCTCCACTCCCTGGCTGTGGCACACCCGGATGGCCGTTGCCGCCATGAAAGCAGGCAAGTATGCAGGGGTAGAGGTATCGGCAGCCAATACCCTGGAAGAATGCTGGGACCTGGTGAATACCTGGGAAGAAACGGAAATCCCCGTCATGATACTGGAAAATGTATGTTACCGGCGCGATGTGATGGCCGTACTCAATATGGTTCGGCAGGATGTCTTCGGAGAGATTGTCCACTGCCGATGCGGTTACCGGCACGACCTGCGGGAAGTGAAATTCAACCCCGGGGTGGAATTCGGCGAAAGGGGAATAGCCGAGGCCCGGTGGCGTACACGGCATTCCATTTTCCGGAACGGCGATCTCTACCCCACTCACGGGGTGGGTCCCATAGCTACTATGCTCAACATCAACAGAGGAAACCGTTTTGTTTCGCTGGTTTCAACTGCCTCCAAGGCCAGGGGGCTGCATAATTATATTGTGAATCACCCCGAAGGCGGTCAGGATCACCCGAATGCCTCGATACGATGGAAACTGGGGGATGTGGTCACCAGCCTCATCACCACCGCTATGGGGGAAACCATTCTGGTAACCCACGATACCAATCTCCCCCGTCCCTACTCGCTGAATTTCAGCATACAGGGAACCACAGGGGTAGCAGATTTCGATTACCATACCCGCAGAATATACATTGAAGGGGCCAGCCAACCGCATGCCTGGGATGATATGAACCCCGAATGGCTGGAAAAATACGATCATCCCCTGTGGAAAAAATACGGGGAATACGCTTCCGGAAGCGGCCACGGGGGCATGGATTTCTTTGTTGATCATGCTTTCGTTGAATCGGTAAAAAGAAAGGTGAATCCACCGCTGGATGCTTACGATTGCGCCGCCTGGAGCGCCATCACACCCCTGTCGGAGGTCAGCATTGCCAATAACGGAGAGCCTCAGGATTTTCCCGATTTTACCAGAGGGAACTGGATCAGAAGAAAACCTGTTTTTGCCCTCGGCGATGAGTTTTAAATCCCGTAACCCACGTCTGTACCACCGGAAAATTTGTTAACACTTACACAACCCGACATGCAACTAAACACACTCGACTGGACCATTGTTGGCATATTTTTCCTCATTGTGCTGAGTATCGGCTGGATTGCCTCGCGTACCGCCGGGAAAGACACCACCCAGTTTTTCCTCGGCGGAAGGGGAATGCCCTGGTGGCTGCTGGGGATATCCATGGTAGCCTGCACCTTCTCGGCCGACACCCCCAACCTGGTCACGGGCATGGTGCGTGAAAATGGGGTGGCCAAGAACTGGGCCTGGTGGGCCTTTCTGATCACCGGCATGGTTACCGTGTTTATTTATGCCAAGCTGTGGCGCAGGTCGAATGTCATGACCGACCTGGAATACTATGAAAAACGTTACAGCGGGAAGGCCGCTGCTTTTCTGCGCGGTTTCAGGGCGGTGTATCTGGGGGTTTTCTTCAATTCACTGATCATGGCAACCGTCACCCTGGCTGCCATTAAGATAGGAGCGGTAATGCTGGGGCTGAAGCCCTGGATCACTGTGGCGGGCGCTTCCACCATCGTGGTGCTCTATGCAGCCCTGGGCGGACTGAAAGGGGTGATCTGGGCCGATTTCTTCCAATACAGCATAGCCATGTTCGGGGCTGTTCTGGCCGCGGTGGTGGCCGTGAAACAGCCAGAAGTGGGAGGTTTGTCTGAGTTGCTCCAACACCCGTCCCTCAGCGGAAAAATGTCCTTTCTGCCCGATTTTTCCGAACCGGCCGTTCTGATCCCCCTGCTGATCATTCCCATTGCAGTCCAGTGGTGGGCCGTGTGGTATCCCGGCGCCGAGCCGGGCGGTGGCGGATACATCGCCCAGCGCATGCTGGCTGCAAAAAATGAAAAAAACGCCATCGGGGCCACCCTGCTGTTTAACTTTGCCCACTATGCCCTGCGGCCCTGGCCCTGGATCGTCGTAGCGCTGGCTTCAGTGATCATCTACCCCGACCTGGCTTCCATCAAAGCCGATTTCCCGGCCATTACCGATAATTTTCTGAAAGACGACGTGGCATACCCCGTAATGCTCTCCCGGCTCGGGCCCGGATGGCTGGGACTGGTTGTGGCCTCGCTCATAGCCGCCTACATGTCCACCATCGGCACTCACCTCAACTGGGGCTCGTCCTATGTGGTCAACGATTTTTACCGCCGTTTTGTGCGGCCCATGGCTACCGAAAAAGAACTGGTACTGATAGGACGCATATCCACCTTATCCCTGATGCTGATTGCCGGTATCATCGCACTGTTCTTCCTGCAGGATGCCACGCAGGCATTCAACGTGCTGTTGCTGACCGGCGCAGGGTCGGGACTGATCTACCTGCTCAGGTGGTTCTGGTGGAGGATCAATGCCTGGACAGAGATTGCCGCCATGTTCTTCGCCACAACAGCCGCCATCGTACTGATCTTTTTTGTGGATAACCTCTGGCTGGCCGATACCTTCAGCGGGATCTACCCCCTGCCCGAAAATTACGCCGGAATGGGAGAAAAAGCCCTTTCCGGAACGGTTTTTCCCATCAAGCTTGTTCTGGCAGTCGTATGGACAACCATCGGATGGGTGATAACCATGTACCTTACCCGTCCCGAAACCACCGATACACTGAGGCAGTTCTATCTGCTTACACGCCCGGGGGGGCCGGGATGGAAAAAAATGGTGGAACAGGCCAGAAAAGACGGATTTCCCGTTGATGAGACCGACCGGGGGAAACCCTGGGAAATGCCTATTCAGATCCTGTGCGTATTCATCGGGTGCGTGGTGATCTATTCCAGTCTTTTCTCCATTGGAAGTTTTGTATATCTGAAACCCCTGCAGGGCATCCTGCTTGCCATGGTTTCCGCGGCAGGCACGGTGTTTCTGTTCAAATCGTTCTCCAAACTGCGGGCCACCTGAACCTGACACGAATCACCAGATATGGAAAAACAGGAGTTCCCACATGACATACTCAAAAAATTCAGGCTTCCCGGACCGGCCACCCTGCCAACTCCTTACGGAAGCGGGCTGGTAAACCGCAGCTATGTTTTTTCCTGCCACACCTCCGGCCGCGACGAACGTTTTCTCCTTCAGGAAATCAATACCCATGTTTTCAGGGAACCCGAAAAGGTTATGGAAAATATCCTGACGATCTCCCGGCATATCAGGAACCGGCATAACCGGAAGGATTCCGGAGAGATTAACGGGCATCTGATACCGGAACTCATACAGGCAACCGACAAAAATTATTACATCCGGGATAATAATAACCGCTACTGGAGAATCTACCGGTTCGTTGAAAACAGCCTGGTGCTGAATGAGATAACCCATCCCGGCCAGGCATACGAGGCAGCCCGGATGTTTGGAAAATTCTTCAGAGAACTGGCCGACCTCAATCCCCGATCCATGCACCTGACTATCCCCGGCTTTCACGACCTTTCTTTGCGTTTCGCCCGGCTGGAGGAGGCTTTGAAACGGGATCCTTCCGGAAGAAAAACAACTTGCGGGGAAGAAACGGAAAAAGCCATGGCTTGCCGGCACCTGGAAAAAGAGTCGTTCACGCTGGTTCATGAAAAAAAGCTTCCCATCCGCATCACCCATAACGATACGAAAATTAACAATGTGCTGCTGGATGAACATACCGGCAGAGGACTGTGTGTCATTGACCTGGATACCGTCATGCCCTCCTCCGTGCTTTCTGATTTCGGAGATATGATGCGCACCTTCGTTCCTTCCGCCGGTGAAGAGGAAACCGATACGGGAAAAATCATGTTCCGTTTGCCGGTATTTGAATCCATGGCCGGTGGCTTTCTTTCGGAATGCGGAAAATTGTTAACTTCAGCCGAGAAAGAATACCTGGTTTTCGGAGGGAAAATGATGACCCTGATGCAGGCCGTCCGTTTCCTTACCGATTACCTGAACGGCGACATATACTACGCTACGGAAAGGCCCGGACACAACCTGCAAAGGGCCCGGAACCAGCTGAGGGTGCTGGAGCTTTTCACGGAAAATGAACAGGTTATGCAACAACTAACCGCGTCTATGCTATAAAAAGAATCTCTAAACCGATACATGATGAAAACCAGCTTAATTTCTTTATTTCTCGCAATCCTGCTCACCGGTTTATCAGGACAGGAAGTCCCCCATTGGAAAAATCCCGCGGTTGTTGCCATTAACAAGGAAGCCCCGCGGGCCACAGCCATACCGTTTGCCGATATGAGCTCGGCTCTTGAACAGGCTCCTGAAGATTCACCATACTATCTTTCGCTGAACGGGAACTGGAAATTCAAATGGGTGGAAAAACCGGCCGACCGCCCGGAAGGGTTTTACCAGCCCGGATACGATGTAAGCCAGTGGGACGAAATACCGGTCCCGTCAAACTGGGAACTCCAGGGATACGGCATCCCCATTTATGTCAACAGCGCCTATGAGTTCAGCCGCCACCCCGAACCACCCGCCATTCCCCATGATTACAATCCCGTTGGTTCATACCGTACCACCTTTACCCTGCCCGACACGTGGGACGGAAGGCAGGTTTACATACACTTCGGAGCAGTAAAATCGGCCATGTATTTATGGATCAACGGGCAAAAAGTAGGATACAGCCAGGGAAGCAAGCTGCCGGCTGAATTCAATATCACCCCTTATCTGAAAGAAGGAGAAAACATCCTTGCCATGGAAGTGTACCGCTGGTCGGACGGATCCTACCTCGAATGCCAGGATTTCTGGAGAATCAGCGGTATTGAACGGGATGTTTTTTTGTTCTCCACTCCCGAATACCATATTCGTGATTTCTTCGCCAACGGAGATCTGGATGCTCAATACCGCAACGGTATGCTGAAACTGGATGTGGAACTGGTGAACCATCATCCCAGATTAAGGGCAAGAAACCTTCAGGTGCAATATGTGCTGCTTGACGACAACCTGAATATTGTGGCAAAAGAAACCTTACCTGCCGGCCTGCATGGAAAGGAAACCAACCTGTTGCAGGCGGAAACGCATATAGAAAACATCAGGGCCTGGACGGCCGAAACACCCCATCTGTACACCCTAGTGATCAACCTGCTCGACAGGAAAGACCGCCCGGTGGAATCGGTAACCTGTAAAACCGGATTCAGGAAGGTGGAGATCCGGAACGGGCAGTTGCTGGTAAACGGAAAAGCTATCCTGATCAAGGGAGTAAACCGGCATGAGCACGATGAATTTACCGCCCATGTTGTCTCCCGGGAAATGATGCTGAAAGACATTCTGCTGTTCAAGCAAAACAACATCAATACGGTACGCACCAGCCACTATCCCAACGATCCAACCTGGTACAGGCTGTGCGACGAGTATGGCATCTACGTGATTGACGAAGCCAATATCGAATCGCACGGAATAGGATACCGGCCTGACCGGACCCTGGCCAACAAACCCGAATGGGAACTGTCGCATATGGAAAGGATCCAACGCATGGTGGAACGCGACAAGAACCATCCTTCGGTCATCATCTGGAGCATGGGCAATGAAGCCGGCAACGGCGTGAATTTCCAGGCCGGATATAACTGGATCAAAGAACGCGACCCCTCCCGCCCCATCCATTATGAAAGGGCCGGCATGGAATGGAATACGGATATTTACTGCCCCATGTACCCGCCCATTGAACGTATAGAACAATACGCACAGGAACATTCCGACCGCCCCCTGATCATGTGTGAATATGCGCATGCCATGGGGAACAGTACGGGAAATTTCCAGGAATACTGGGATGTGATTGAGAAATATCCCGTTTTGCAGGGAGGGTCCATCTGGGACTGGGTAGACCAGGGCCTGGCAAAGTATACCGACGATGGAAGAAAGTACTGGGCCTACGGGGGCGACTGGGGGCCGGAAGACGTGCCCAGCGACAACAATTTCTGTATCAACGGACTGGTATCACCCGACCGGAGTATTCATCCGGGATTGATCGAAGTAAAGAAAGTATACCAGTATATCGGATTCGGACCGTTCAATGAAGAAACAAACACCCTTCGGATCAAGAACAAATACGATTTCATTGACCTGAAAAATTTCAATATCCGGTACGAACTCACAGAAAACGGAATCGTGCTGGCTGGCGGCACAATCAGGGCACCGGAACTTAAACCGGGTGAATCGGCTGTAGTAACCCTCGACCTTCCCGAACCCACCATTCGTCCGGGAGCTGAGTATTTCCTGAACCTGTATGCGCTTACCCGAGATTCCATACCTCTGGTACCGGCCGGCTACGAACTGGCGCGGGAACAGATTGCCCTGGACCGGTATGCTGAGCCTGTGGCTGCAAAGAAGGGCACCTATCCCCCGCTTCGCGCCGGTGGCAATGAACAGGTACTGCTGATCAGCGGCGAACGTTTTGCCGTGGGGTTCGACCGCATCAGCGGGAAAATGGCTGGATATACCTACCGGGGAAACATCCTTTTCAGGAAAGGGCCCGAACCCAACTTCTGGCGTCCGCCCACCGACAATGATTTCGGAAACAACATGCCCCGGGAAATGGGCATCTGGAAAGAAGCCGGAAAGAAGGCACGTCTGGAAAATTTCGAATATACCGAACTCGACGAAGGACACAGCAGGGTGGATGTATTGTATGCCCTTGACGAAGTGGGATCGGTATGGAAAACCCGTTATGATGTATATTCATCGGGTGAAATTGCCGTAACCAGCCATTTCCTGCCGGGACGCGACGATCTGCCCGAATTGCCCAGGCTGGGAATGATCATGGAACTGCCGGAAGGATTCGAAAATTTGGAATATTTCGGACGGGGACCCCATGAAAATTACTGGGACCGGAAGACCAGCGCTTTTGTGGGAAGATACCGCAGCACGGTATCCGACCAGTATTTTCCCTACATCAGCCCCCAGGAGAACGGAAACCGGACCGATGTACGATGGATTGCCCTTTTCCGTGAAAGCGGCGACGGAGTGATGTTCATAGGGGAACCGGTGATGAGCCTGTCGGCTTTGCATTACACTATTGAGGATCTGACGCAGGAAAGACGGGGCAGCATGCATACCGTTGACCTAGAGGAGAAACCCTTCACCACCCTAAACATTGACCTGCAGCAGCGGGGTGTGGGCGGGAACAACTCGTGGGGGGCCAGACCCCTGGATAAATACCGACTGATGCCGGAGGAATATTCCTTCAGCTTCCGTATCCGGCCGTTTACAAAGGAAGAAGGTGGGTTTAAAACACCTGGTAATAAAGAAGATGAATAAACCGGCTAACAGAAATTATTGCTGCCTTCTGCTTATAATCCATCTTCTGAAAAACGGATCATCCATTTGATAGGAGGCATTTTCCTTGATGAGGATGCCCCTGCTGGTCAGACGTTGTAAACTGCTGAACACAGTACTGGGTGCCCCTGCTCCGAATTGTCCCCTGAATTCTTCAGATAAAGGGGAAAGGGTACTGAGTGCCATTCCTGTGAGCACAAGCCTATCTGTACGATTGAAGGTATGCCACAACCGTTCATAATCGTTGTCATGGTTCCGGATGATCCCATCGGCAGCCGTTTCAACCATACCGGATTGAAAACCTGTCGTCTTAAGCAGCTCCCACACATTGAATGCAAGTTGCTGTGTATAATACGGATGGGAACCGGTTATTTTCAGTACATCTCTGGAAAGTTTTTCAGCTTTATCGGTCATGGGTCCGAACCGCTCCAACAAAAAATCCCTGAATTTTACCTCCGGAATTTTGCCAAGCAGGTATAATGACCCAAAACGGTAAAAGGCAGAATTTTTCTTTTCAAATATCTCTCTCAGCATCGATTCACTGCTTCCCATAAAAATATAATTGATATTCTTATGGTTCTGCATAATGGAACGCAGTATCCTGTCGAGCCCGGGATTGATCCGGAATATCTCCTGGAATTCATCCAGCACGACTTTTATCCGGTCTTTTTCGGTCCCCAGTTTCTCGATAAGTTGCAATACATCTTCCAGCGGAGTCAGGTCTTTTGATCCCGGTTTGAATGATATCTCGGTTTCACCGGTCACCGGATGGATCATAACGGAAGGAATGATCCTGAATGACCTGATCTTTCCTCTTAATTTCTGGAAAGGGAAAATCCGGTATATCCTTTTCAGAAGCTGGGAAGCAAAATCTTCTTCCGATACCACCAGCTGGAGATCCAGGTAAATATACCGGGAACCAGTCTCACCAAGGATTTTTTTGATCAGGCTTGTTTTTCCAAATCTTCGCGGACTAATAATGATCAGATGGTTCGCCCCCCTGAGATATGAGCCAATCTGCTTTATTTCTTTTTCCCGGTCGGTAAAGTAAATACCGTCAACCACCGTTCCAAACCGGAATGGATTTGCCAGGGCATTCATACGATTCTTTTCGTTTCGAATATTTTCGCATACAAATATACCATAAAATAAGGAAAAGAAAAAACACCATTGTAATAGGGTCATGTTCTATTCGAACCATGCTCTCCCCTGCATAATTCAGTTTTTTTCACGACCTTTGCGGAACATTTCCGCCGGCAGATTGTTGGAGAAAAAAAGTACAGGAGAAAGGAGGAATGAATTCACTTCATAATACACTTGTCAGCAGAATACAGGCAAAGGTAATCGGGGTTACCCACCTGACACAGAATGCCTTTATTCTGCGCATGGAAAGAAACGGAATGGAATTCCGGGCCGGCCAGTATGTCACTATCGGTTTTCCCGGGCAGGTCACACGCCGGGAGTATTCCATCTACAGCGGTGAACAGGATGATTTTCTTGAAATACTGGCCCTGGGGGTTCCGGAAGGTTCGTTCAGCCGGCAGTTGCAGCAGATAAAACCCGGAGCTTCTCTGATGGTGGAAGGACCTTTCGGTTATTTCACTTTGTCAGAAAATGACCCCGCAAAAGAAACATTCGTGTTCATTGCTACGGGCACGGGAATTTCTCCTTTCCACAGTTTTGTCCGCACCTGCCCCGGGCTGGATTACCGGCTGCTGCATGGAATTCCCACCATAAACGATGCTTACATGGCTCAAGATTATGATGCGGAAAGGTACACCGCATGCACCTCACGCGACCGCAGCGGAAAATTTTACGGCCGGGTAACAGATTATCTCAAGCAACACGACCCGGTACCGCAGGCAGGTTATTATTTTTGCGGAAACAGCCGGATGATCCATGACGCCATGGATATACTGACTGAAAAGGGGATAGACCCTGCACAATTTCAAGCCGAGGTATATTATTAAATATGTCTGTGAAATACCATATCATCACCCTGGGTTGTCAGATGAACCTGTCTGATACCGAACGGGTACGTTCTGTGCTCGACCACATGGGATATGTATGGACCGAAAGGGAAGAAGAAGCCGGGTTGCTGGGTATTCTGGCCTGCTCGGTGCGGCAGAAAGCCATTGACAAGGTGTATACCCGAATACATAAATGGAACAAATGGAAAAACAGGAAAAACCTTCTGACCTTTGTTTCGGGATGTATGTTACCGGCCGACAAGGAAAAATTCCTGAAGCTGTTCGACCTGGTATTTACCATGAACGAACTGCCGGAGCTGCCCGGCATGATCAAACAATACGGTATAGTCACCCCGGCCGGACTCCAAAGATCGGCTGCTGCCATTCAGGGTAAAACGGAGCCTGGTCAGGTACCAACCCTGGTCGATCTGCTGAAACACGATCCCCCCACCGAGGAAGAGATCAACGCCATTCAACAGGAAAGGGGAGTGATGGACCGTTTCTGGGACATTGCCCCGAGCTATACTTCTTCCATAGAAGCATTTGTCCCCATTCAGAACGGATGTGACAAATTCTGTACTTTCTGTGCCGTACCATACACCCGGGGCAGGGAAGTATCCCGTCCATCAGGGAAAATACTGGCTGAGGTTAAATATTTGATTGATCACGGGTATCGCAGCATTACCCTGCTGGGGCAAAACGTCAATTCTTACGGTCTGGACCGGAAAGGGAAAGAAATGGATTTTGCCCGTCTCCTGGAAGCCATCGGAAATATGGGAAAGGAATCGGGCCGGGAGTTCTGGGTATATTTCACTTCACCTCATCCGCGCGACATGGGAGAAGAGGTAATCCGCACCATCGCCGCTTACCCTCACCTGGCCAATCAGATACACCTTCCCCTGCAATCGGGCAGCGACCAGGTGCTGGTCAGGATGAACAGGAAACATACGGTGCAACGGTACCGGCACATTGTGGAACAGGTAAGAAAGCATCTTCCGGTAGCCACCCTGTTTACCGATATCATTGTGGGATTCACGGGCGAAACACGCGAACAGTTCGAAGAAACACGAAAAGCCTGTGCGGAGTTCAAATACAACATGGCCTATATTGCCATGTACAGCCCCCGTCCCGGCGCGGTTAGTTCGCGCTGGGATGACGATATCCCCGCAGAAGAAAAAAAAGAGCGCCTGCACATTCTGAATGAAGACGTAGCCCGGACCGCCCTGGAATGGAACAGGAACAACCTGGAGGGACAGCCGGTGAAAGTGCTGGTAGCAGGACGCGACCGGAAGGGGTTCCTCTCAGGATACACAGAGGGAAAGATCGTGGTGAGGTTGCTCGGGGGAAAAGAAAGCTGGATTGGCCGCTTTATGGATGTTGAGATCACATCGGTCACGCCATTTTCGGTGGCAGGTAAAGCGGTAAATGTCAGGCAAAGGGTCCCGTCATGAACCGGAAAATTGCATTCAAAACCCTGGGCTGCAGGCTGAACAAGTATGAAACCGAAGCCCTTGCCTCGGAATTCATCCGGAAAGGTTATGAACTTGTTCCTTTCCATCAAAAAGCCGATGCTTATGTGATCAATACCTGCACGGTGACCAACCAGAGCGACCGCAAATCGAGGTATGAGATCAGCCGGGCAGCGCGCAGGAATCCATCCTCGGCGGTGATCGTCACCGGATGCATGGCCAACAGTGCAAAGGAACAGCTGGAAAAGCAGGGGAATATTACCTACGTAGTGGATAATGAACACAAACATGCGGTATTTTCCCTTCTTGAAGCACACTTCCGTGGGGAAACGGCCCGTCCTGACACATTCGAAAAAGACATTTTCGGGTTCGGAGTGGCCGGACAAACGTTCCATACCCGCAGCTTCGTCAAAATACAGGACGGCTGCGACAATTTCTGCACGTTCTGCATCATTCCCTTCGTTCGCGGCAGGGCGGCAAGCCGTCCCGCACAGGAAATCCTTCATAATGTACAACAGGTTGTTGGCCTTGGCTTTCGCGAAGTGGTTCTCACCGGCGTGAATATCGGCAGGTACCATTTCGAAGGCGTCCGGTTCGAACAACTCATTGAAAAAATCCTGGAACTTCCGGGAGATTTCCGCCTGCGGATATCCTCCATGGAACCCGAAGGATTCACCGACCACTTCTTCGGACTATTCTCCCATCCGAAACTTACCCCCCACCTGCATCTGTGCCTGCAATCGGGGTCGGACCCCGTATTGCTGCGCATGCGCAGAATGTACACCGTTGCGCAGTTTATGGAAATCATACATAAGATCCGCCGGCTTCATCCCGGCTTCAATTTCACCACCGATATCATGGTAGGCTTTCCCGGGGAAACCGACAAAGATTTTGAACAAACCTGCCGGGTAGTCAGAGAAGCAGGATTCAGTCATGTTCATACATTTAAATATTCTGTGAGAGAAGGCACCCGGGCAGCAAGGATGGAAGATCAGATCCCTGAAAAGGTCAAAACGGCCAGAAGCGAAATCATCCGCGCCATTTCGCGGGAAAACCGGCTTGCATACCTCCGTTCCTGGATCGGGAAGGAACAAACGGTACTGACCGAAAAAATACGCAGCAAAACCGGGAGCGGATACGGTGAACACTACATACCGGTTGAAATTGATCTTCCCGGGATAAAGCAGAACGAATTCTACCGGGTTGTGCTTACGGAACTGCAGCAAAGAAAGGTACCCGTTCTTACGGGAAAATCCGTCTGAAGAAACATGGAGAAAGAATCCCGACTGATCCGCACCGCCTTCCTGCTCAGCCTGTTTACTATCTGTTACAACCTGGCTGAAGGAATGGTTTCGGTTTTTTTCGGATTGGAAGACGAAACCCTGGCCCTGTTGGGATTTGGTATCGACAGCTTCGTGGAAGTGATTTCCGGACTGGGCATCGCCCACCTGGTATGGAGAATGAAATACAGAGAGGTTGAGCAGCGCGACCGTTTTGAGCATACCGCCCTGCGCATTACCGGCTTCAGTTTCTACCTGCTGGCCGGCGGGCTTCTGGCTGGTTCCGGAATAAATCTTTATACCGGCGCAGTACCCCAAACCACCCTGCCCGGGATAATCGTTGCCTCCGTATCCATTCTTACCATGTGGTTTCTGATGACCGCCAAACTGAAAGTGGGACTGAAACTGCGATCGGATGCCATTGTGGCCGACGCCGGATGTACCCGCACCTGTTTTTATCTTTCGCTTATTCTACTTGTTTCCAGCCTGCTGTATGAAATCCTGCATATCGGTTACTTCGACATTCTCGGATCCCTCGGCATTGCCTGGTTTGCCTGGCGGGAAGGCAGAGAATCTTTCGAGAAAGCCCGCAGCAAAACCCTCTCCTGTAATTGAAACGGGGGTAAAACCTGTTAAAAAACATTTTTGCAACATTTTTCAGGAACAATCGTCTTCTCTCAAAACCAACTTAACCACTATTAAAAATATGTTAAGGAATTACTTCATTACAGCCTTTCGCCACCTGATCAGACAAAAAGGATTCACTTTGATCAATGTTACAGGACTGGCACTGGGACTTGCATGCTCCCTCATGATTCTACTCTGGGTACAGGATGAAACCGGATTCGACCGGTTCCATGAACATCTTGATCAGATCTACCGGGTAGAAGAAGATCAGAACTACAACGGGAATATTTACCATGTCACCGTCACTCCCTATCCTTCAGGACCGGTATGGCGCGATCATGTACCCGAAATACAGGAAGCCGTCAGACTGGCCCGGATGAATGGAATGCTTTTTCAATACGGTGAAAAGGTATTCTTTGAAAACCGCATCCAGGCAGCTGATTCCACCCTTTTCCGTGTATTCACCTTCCCCCTGGAGGCCGGCAATCCCACCAGGGCCCTCACCGATCCTCATTCTCTGGTTTTGAGTAAAAAAACTGCAGAAAAATATTTCGGTGAAGAAAATCCCCTGCAAAAAGTTATTCAGGTGAACGGAACACCCTTTACGGTTACCGGTGTATTAAAAGACTGGCCAAAAAACTCATCCATCGATTTCGACATACTGGTACCGTTCGATATGACAAAGGAAACCGGATCCTACTCGGAGAGCTGGGGCAACAATTCCATATCAACCTTCGTCATGCTTGAAAAACATGCCGATATCAAGGCGGTAAATGAAAAGCTGACTGAGGTATACAAAAAACACTTTCCCGAAGGGACCACCCAGTTCATGGTTGCACCCATGAAAAAAATGCATTTGTACAGTTACTTCGGTTTTGATCACCGGCCAACCGGAATACAATATGTCTATATTTTTTCGCTTATTGCAGCCTTTGTCCTGGTCATCGCCTGTATCAACTTCATGAATCTTTCAACAGCGCGGGCTACCATCCGGTCAAGGGAAGTAGGAATACGCAAGGTGCTTGGAGGAAGAAAAATAAACCTGATGGCGCAATTCTTCGGAGAAGCCCTTATCATGGCCCTTATCTCATTGATTCTTGCCTGGATCATTATGGCTTCCCTGCTCGATGTATTCAATCAGCTGGCGGGTAAGGAAATTCAACTGAAAGTGCTGTACCAGCCTGATTTTCTGTTGGGGATGCTGGCCATTACACTCATTGCCGGTATTCTGGCAGGCACGTATCCTGCCCTCATGATGTCGTCGTTTAAACCGGTACAGGTCCTTAAAGGAGAGAGTTTCGGCGGAATGAAACGCGGCACCCTGAGGAAGATACTGGTGGTGGTTCAGTTCGCCCTTTCCGCCATTCTGATTGTTGGCACCATGGTGGTATACCACCAGTTGAACTATATGAAAAGTAAGGATCTGGGATACAATCAGGAAAATCTTTTCTACCTGGGTTTAAGGGGAGACATTAAACCCGCTTATGAAAGGATCAAGGAAAATTTTCTAAGGAGCCCGGATGTGATGGGAGTTTCCGCCTCGTGGCACCCGCCCTACCGGATCGGAAGCAATTCCAGCGGGGCAAGCTGGCCGGGAAAACCGGAAGATTTTCATCCCCTGATCAGTATGAACGTGGTGGATTATGACTTTATCGAAACCATGCAGATAGAAGTATTGGAAGGAAGAAGTTTTTCGAGGGAATATCCTTCCGATTATATGAACGACTCGCTGCATACCGGTAATTTCATGATCAATGAAGAATTGCTGAAAATTATGGACCTGAAGGAACCGGTGATCGGTCATCCCTTTCATTTCATGGGCGTTGAAGGGACCATCATCGGGTTAATGAAGGATTTCCATTACCAGCCGGTAAATTCGGCCATCGAACCTCTTGCTCTGGGACTGGGAGCCAGCCGGTTTCACCGGTATATGATAGTCAGGGTCCGGCCGGGGAATCTGGAGAACACCATGAAAGAACTGGAGGAATTATGGGAAGAGAGCATTCCGGGGTATCCTTTCGAATACCACTTCGTGGATCAGGATCTGGAAGCACAATACCGCAGCCAGTTACGAATGGGACAGTTACTGAAAAATTTCTCGGTGATAGCCATTCTGGTGGCTTCCATGGGGATTTTCGGTTTGTCGTTTTTTATGGCAGAAAGAAGAACGCGGGAATTCGGCATCAGGAAAGCCATGGGCGCCGCCCCGCGCAATATTGCCATCCTTCTCTCCCGCGATTTTACTATCGTGGTGGGTATCGCCCTGATCATCGGACTTCCGGTATCATGGTTCCTGATGGACAAATGGCTCCGCAACTTTGCCTATCGCATTGAACTGGGATGGTGGATCATGGCTTTTGCCGCCCTGATCTGCTTTTCAGTGGCCTGGCTCACGGTCAGCTACCATGCCTACCGGGCCAGCCGTACAAATCCGGCCGATGCATTAAGGTATGAATGAAAAAGCATCGGGCCGGGCAAAAGGCAGGGACGGTGGGTCGTTCCAAAGGTCAGCCTGCCACCAGACATAAAATCAGATATCCGGCGGGCTAACTCCCCAGGGTGGCCACCATCACAGCCTTGATGGTGTGCACCCTGTTTTCGGCCTGATCGAATACAACAGAAGCTTCCGATTCAAACACATCTTCTGTCACTTCCATGGATTCCAGGCCAAACTTTTGATAAATCTCCTCACCTACTTTCGTTTCGCGGTTATGAAAAGCAGGCAGGCAATGCAGAAACTTTACCTGAGGATTGCCCGTCAGTTCCAGGGTTTTTCTGTTCACCTGGTAGGGACGTAACAGTTTGATCCTTTCTTCCCATACCGATTCGGGTTCACCCATGGAAACCCACACGTCGGTATACAGAAAATCACAATCTTTCACGGCCCCGGCCACATTGTCGGTAACAGTAACCCGGGCGCCGGTTTCTTCTGCAATGGCCCGGCATTGTTTTATCAGTTCAGGGGCCGGCTGTACTCCGGCGGGAGCTGCCGCCCTGAAGTCCATTCCCATTTTGGCTGCTCCAACCATCAGTGAATTGCCCATATTATTCCTGGCATCACCCAGGTAACAGAATTTGATCCTGTTCAGCGGTTTATCGGAAAACTCCAGCATGGTCATAAAATCAGCCAGCACCTGGGTTGGATGGAATTCATTGGTCAGTCCGTTCCAAACCGGTACGCCCGCATACCGGGCCAGTTCTTCCACTATGTCCTGTCCGAAACCCCGGTATTCAATCCCGTCGTACATACGCCCCAGCACCCTGGCGGTATCTTTCATCGACTCTTTATGTCCGATCTGCGTCCCCGAAGGACCCAGATAGGTCACATGAGCCCCCTGGTCAAATGCAGCCACTTCGAAAGCACACCGGGTACGGGTAGAGGTCTTCTCAAAAATCAGGGCAATGTTTTTCCCTTTCAGGCGGGGTTGTTCGGTCCCGGAATATTTGGCCTTTTTCAGGTCGGCAGCCAGATCAAGCAGAAAGCGGATCTCGGCAGGAGTATAATCGAGTAATTTCAGAAAATGTCGGTTTTTCAGATTAAAAGGCATAACCATTCATTTTTATGGGTTCATTCAGGAAGGCAAAAATAATGTAATTCCAGTAAATGCATTTTATTCTTAAAGGAAAATCCGTTCTGGCCATGATTCATCAATCCTCGTACTCCATAGTGATCTTGGTCCCGTATTTTTTGTCTTCCAGTTTGAAAGCCTCGGTGATCACGCTTTTTTTTCCGCCTTTTTCCAGAAACTGAAGGCATGCATGGATTTTGGGGGCCATACTTCCCTCGCCGAACTGTCCTTCCTCCAGGTACTTCAATGTATCGGCATAATTCAGGAATTCTTTCACTTCCTGGTTGGGCTTTTTATAATGAATGTATACGTAGGGAACATCGGTCAGTATGTAGAATTCATCAGCCCCGATATGAGCAGCCATCAGCGAAGAAGCCAGGTCTTTGTCGATCACCACCTCCGCCGGCCGTACATTTTTTTCCTCATCATAGTATACGGGCACTCCACCTCCTCCTGCCGCGATGACGATGTTACCCCGCAGGGCAAGCTCTCGAATGATATCCACGTTCATGATCTCGATAGGCCTTGGGGAAGGCACAACCCTGCGCCACCCGGTGGTGCCTTTTTTTTCTTCCTTAAATATCCAACCCTTCCGGGCGTGCAGGTCATCGGCCTCCTCCCTGGTGTATATCTTTCCAATCCTTTTGGTGGGATTCTCAAAGGCCGGGTCATTTTTGTCAACCACCACCTGGGTTACCAGGGTGATGATATTCTTTTTGATACCATGGTTTTTCAGCACATTCCGGAACATTCTTTCGATCATGTAGCCAATTCCCCCCTGAGAATCGGCCACACAGATATCTACAGGCATCTGGGCAATGCCATACAATTGTTCACCGGCATCGTTCCGCATCAGGATATTCCCCACCTGTGGACCGTTGCCGTGAGATAGCACCAGATTATATCCTTCACGCAATAAAAACACCAGGTTTTCAAGGGTGTCGGTAGTATTCTGTTCCTGCTCCTCAATGGTCCCCGCCTGATTATCCCGCAACAGCGCATTTCCCCCGAGAGCAATAACCGCTAATTTACTCATAAACAAAACGTTATTTATAAGGAATTACAAATCTACAACATTTTTCCCTTAACCCCGGTACAGGAAATATATGTTAAAGAATACATTACTGTCTTTGCCAGCCTGTTATTCAAATTCTTCCATTGATTTTTCTGCTGAAACTCCCGGTAAATTAAATTATTTCCTATTTTTATCATCGATACCAAAAGAAGGACTTGTTACCCGGTTTATGCTCAGAACCAGCCAGATCATTCTGACAGTGTTTTTTTTCCCGTTTCTGCTGGAATCGTGCGGACGTCTTCTGCCGGGAGACAAAATCCGCGAAGGCATAGTGGAATATGAGATTGCCTATCTTGAGAATATGACAGACAATATTCTTACCGACCACATGCCCAGCAAGATGACAATGAAATTCCGGAAGCATGTTTCCAGGAACGAAATACAGGGATTTTTCGGTTTTTTTGAGCTTATCAATATTTCCGACCTGCAAAAGGCATCCAATACCACCATGCTGAAAGTGCTCGACAAAAAATACTACTACATGGGAACCCCCCATGAACAGCCATGTTGTTTCGACACCATGGAAGGTATGGTTGTGGAATTCACGGAAGAAACCAAAGATATCTGCGGATTAACATGCAAAAAGGCCAATATTCGCTTCCCTGAAAAGAACGCTCCCCCTTTTGTGGTTTACTACACGGATGAGATTCAGGTTCATCAACCCAATATCACCAATCCTTTCCATGAAATTGATGGAGTACTGATGGAGTTTGAAATATGGCTGCACAACCTGCGTATGCGCATGTCGGCATACAACGTGGTGGAAAAGAAAATATCCGAAAAAGAATTCAGCATTCCTGCGGAATACCAGAGAATAAGTAAAAACGATATGGAACAGATCGTACAGAATTTGTTGAACTGAATTTCCCGCATATTCGCATTTTACCACCTCCCGAACCTTTTTCAAATTCCTGTCATTGGGTCAAACTTTTATTAACTTTGCACGGAACCGATCCAGAGATCACTCAATAATTCAATATTATCCATGACCCGGAAAAGCGGGAACAGTAAAAAGAAAGAAAAACAGGGGGAAAGAAAATCCTTCCTGAAAGATGAGCGCTTCAAGCTCGTGTGCGGTACTTTTCTGGTACTCCTTTCTCTGTACCTTTTTCTGGCCATGATATCCTACCTGTTCACCTGGAAAGCCGACCAAAGTTTCCAGTGGCTGGATATATTCTCAGGAGCGGAAGTCACGGTAGAAAACTGGTCGGGTAAGGCAGGGGCTTTTCTGTCAAATAAATTCATCCATCACTGGTTCGGGCTGGCATCCTTCACTTTTCCTCTGATGCTGCTGATCCTGGGTATGCGTTTCATGAACCTGAAACTGGCTCCTCTGGGGAAATCATTCAGGGTTTTGCTGGTTTCCACCATTTTGTTTTCCCTGTTGCTCGGCTACCTGTTCGGAACGGGATCAGGATGGCTGGGCGGCGGACCCGGAGGAAATCACGGATATTTTGTTTCCGAATGGCTGAATGCATTTATCGGGAAAGCCGGTACGGCCTTCTTGCTGTTCGTGGCATTTCTTGCCTTTATACTCTTTTCTGTTCCGGGTTCGGCACGAAAAATAACCACCTGGTTCCACAAAAAGCCGGCTGAAGCGGAAAAAGGACCTGATGAAGAAAAACCGGGTGAACCGGCCGGTTCCTTCGAAATACATTCGAAAACCGGCAATGAAGACGAAGATAGCGAAACAGGAGATGCTTTTCGCGAAAGCGACCCCGATATCCTGACCCGGGAAAAGGAAGAGCTGCAGGAAGAACCGGAAGTGGAAATGACCATTGAGAAAGCTGCTGCGGACAGTGACAATAACGGGGAATACAATGCCCGCCTTCAGGATACATTCGACCCTACCCTGGACCTTTCCAGATACCAGGTGCCCCCGCTCAGCCTGCTTGACGATCACCGCTCGGGCAATTCCGAGGTGACCGAGGAGGAGCTGATCCACAACAAGAATAAAATTGTGGAAACCCTGGCCAATTATAAGATCCAGATTGACAAGATCAAGGCCACCATCGGCCCCACGGTTACCCTGTACGAAATTGTACCGGCTCCCGGTGTCAGGATATCGCGGATCAAGAACCTGGAAGACGATATCGCCCTGAACCTGGCAGCCCTGGGGATCAGGATCATTGCTCCCATCCCGGGAAGAGGAACCATTGGAATTGAAGTGCCCAATCAGAAACCCGAACTCGTTTCGATGAAATCCATGATCCTTTCACGGAAATTCCAGGAATCAGGATATGATCTGCCCGTTGCTCTGGGAAAAACCATTTCGAACGAGACATTTGTCATTGACCTGACCCGCATGCCGCATATTCTGGTGGCAGGAGCCACCGGCCAGGGAAAATCAGTGGGACTCAATGTGATCATTACCAGCCTTCTGTACAAAATGCACCCCAGTCAGCTCAAGTTTGTCTTCATCGACCCGAAAAAAGTGGAGTTGACCCTTTATTCCCGTCTTGAAAAACATTTCATAGCCCAACTACCTGAATCGGAAGAACCCATCATTACCGATACCCAGTCGGTTATCCATACCCTGAATTCCCTGTGCGCGGAAATGGATCAGCGCTACTCCCTGCTGAAAAAGGCACAGGTAAGGAATATCAAGGAATACAACAAGAAATTTACTGACAGAAAACTGAACCCGGAAAAAGGCCACCGCTTCCTGCCCTACCTGGTGCTGGTGATCGACGAGTTTGCCGACCTGATCATGACCGCCGGCAGGGAGGTGGAAACTCCCCTTACCCGGCTGGCCCAGCTGGCACGGGCCATTGGAATTCACCTGATTATTGCCACCCAGCGTCCCACCACCAACATCATCACCGGAGTGATCAAGGCCAACTTCCCCGCCCGGATCGCCTTCCGGGTAATGTCCATGATCGATTCCCGGACCATTCTCGATAGTCCGGGAGCCAACCAGCTGGTGGGAAGGGGTGATATGCTGCTCTCGTTCGGCAGCGATCTTATCAGGCTGCAGTGTGCCTACATTGATACCCCGGAAATCGACCGCATCACCGACTTTATCGGCTCACAGCAGGGATATCCATCGGCCTTTCTGCTTCCTGAATATGAAGATGCTTCAACAGGTGAAAACGATTATGATGCAGGCGACCCGGAAAAACGTGATCCGTTGTTCGAAGAGGCTGCCCGCATGGTGGTGATTCACCAGCAGGGATCCACTTCTCTAATCCAACGCAAACTGTCCATCGGCTATAACCGGGCAGGAAGGATCATAGATCAACTGGAATCGGCCGGAGTGGTGGGTCCATTTGAAGGGTCCAAAGCCCGGAGGGTTCTGATACCCGACGAGTTCAGTCTGGAACAGTTTTTGAAAAATAATCTTCAGTCATAAAATATTAACGATGCTGAAATCGATCCTTATCACTGCAGGAACGGTACTGTTCCTCCTTCCTGTGGCTGTGACTGCCCAGCAGGACCCGCAGGCCAAAGCAATCCTCGACCGGATGGGTGAAAAAATGGAACAGTACGGGACCATACACGTCCGTTTTTCCGTCACCACTACCGACAGGCAAAGCGGAACAGAAGAAACCCGTGAAGGAGAATTAACAGTAAAAAAGGAAAAATACCTCCTGAATTTTCTCGATACCGAATCGTATTTCGACGGGAAAACCCTGTGGAGTTACCTGCCCGATGTAAAGGAAGTATCCGTTACCGAACCCGATCCGGACGAAAGCTTTTTCTTCAGCAACCCGGCCCGGTTGTTTTCAGGATATGACGAAGAATACAAATACCTCTACCTGGGAACGGATCCGGAAACCGGCCATGAGATCATCGACCTGGTTCCCATGGAGCTGAACAGGGAATATTCAAGGATCCGCATCACGGTCGATCCTTCTTCCTGCCATATCTCCACCGCCTATTACTACGGCAAGGACGGAATCCATCACCTTCTCAGGATTAAATCACTGGAAGGGGCAGATGTCCCCGATTCCTTTTTTATTTTCGATCCGTCCAAACACCCGGATGTGGAAGTGATCGATATGAGATTCTGATCAGCAAACAGACCAACACCATGCAATTATCATCGGCTGATCCACCAGGATGAAAAGAGGGGTGCCGGTACACGGGATTCATTGCCATTGCATGGCACATTCGGCATCAATCGTTGGGATATTGGATCCGGGCGTGATAAATATTGGCCAGCCTTTCCTTGAGTATTTCCCTGATAATCCGAATATCCCGGAAAGTAATGTCTGCATTGTCAAACTGCCCTTCATTGATCTGGTAATCCAGAATCTGGTCCACCAGTTGATGAAGACTTTCCCTGGTTACATCTTTCATACTGCGTGAGGCTGCTTCCACCGAATCGGCCATCATGAGGATGGCCATCTCGCGTGAAAAGGGTTTGGGTCCGGGATAGGAAAACTTGTTGGTTTCCACCATGTTTTCAGGATACTTCTTGATATAAGAACGGTAGAAATATTGAACCTTGGTGGTTCCGTGATGTGTCCGGATAAAATCGATCAGCTGGACGGGAAGATTATTTTTCCGGGCAATTTCCACGCCTTTTTGTACATGCCCTATGATCACCCGGGCACTTTCTTCAAATTCCATATTATCATGAGGATTTGCCCCGTTATTCTGGTTTTCGATAAAATAAATGGGCGACTCCATTTTCCCGATATCATGATACAGAGCGCCGGCACGTACCAGAAGGGTATTGGCTCCTATTTTGGTAGCAGCCGCCTCGGCCAGGTTGGCTACCTGCAGCGAATGCTGGAAGGATCCGGGAGCTTTCTCGGCCAGTTTGCGCAACAGGGGCTGGTTTGTATCCGACAGTTCTATCAGGGTGGCATCGGAAAGAAATCCAAACACTTTCTCGAACAGATAGATCAGAGGGTAGGTCAGCAGGATCAATCCGCCGTTCCCTGCAAACCACAGATAATTGATCCCTTCAATCTGACGGATATCTCCCTCCTGAATAATCCCGATACCCGAGTAAACCAGTATATAGGCAAGGGTAATCAGCAGGGCTGAAAGAAACAGCTTCCCTCTCCGGTAGGTATTTGTAAGGGAAAAGATGGCGGCAATCCCCGCCATGATACTGAGAAATACAAATTCAAAAGCATTGGGGGCCAGAAATCCGATAACAAGTGTGGTAACCAGGTGTATGAAAAGCGCCAGCCGCGCATCGTAGAAAGTACGTATCATAATGGGCAGGATCGTCAGCGGAATAATATAAATGCTTATCCGGCTGTATCTGATGCTCAGGGCGCTGATCACAACAAAAAACACCACCAGGAAAAGGATAAAGGATAGCTTGAGATAATTCTGCAGAATTTCTTTCCTGAAATTCAGTAAAAAAAGAAATATTACAGCAAAGGCAACAAAGACAAGCAGAAACTGCCCGGCCAGGATCATAAACCGGTTGGCCATTGCTCCAATTCTCTTTTCGTACTCCTTTCTGAGAGACTCCAGTACCCTGTATTCGTAATCCCCCACCAGCTCTCCCCGGGAAATGATGCGCACACCCTGCTGAACCATGCCCTCAGTCAGGGAAATATCTTCAATCATGCTTTGCATTACCCGGTTGGTGGTAACATCGTCATACGACAGGTTCGGTTCAATGAACTGGTCAAGGTCCAGGTCCAGAAAAAACCTGAAGGCTTCTTCCTGTTCCCCTTCTTCCCCGTATAATTCCCTTACCCGATCAATAATGTGTTCATATGCCTCTTTCTGTGTAAATACCTGCTTGTAATCCACATTCTCCGCCACCTTCCCTTTCATCACCACAATCATGTTGTCGGGATTGTTTACCCGGCTGAATACTTCCGGAACACTGACAATGCCTTTTGAATAAACGTATTCAAGCCAAAACTTCCCCTTTTCACGGTATTCTGCCCGTAACCTGTTTATTTCCCTGAGCAGGGAAGAGTATGCAGGCAGTGACGAGGTATCTTCCACCCCGAATGTTTCAGCCACAAACTGTCCCCATACCTCGTCGAAATGATCATCAAAGCGGGAAAGCTGAGCCGACATAATGGTGCTGTCGAATACAAAATAAGGTTTAAAGTCCTTCAGAATACTGTCTTTTTCTGCTGCCAGTCTGGCTTCCGATTTGTATATGGGAAAGTCGTAAGGAGCAATCAGCACATCATGCATCCATGGTTTCCCTTTCTGGAATTCATATCTGAATTTGCCTTCCCTCGGAAAAAAATACACCACAATCACCACGCTGACCAGAAACATAAAACCTTTCAGGATCAACGGTGAATGACTTAGCAGAAATCGATAAAGTCTTTTCATGGGGACCGTTTGGTTTCGAAACCCTGCAAAGTTAGTGATTTTATCCTTCACCTCTCTTTTATCTTCATGAAATACAAAACGGTACCGGAAGATTTTCCCCGCAAACATTCCGGCATCCGGATTTTTCCGGATTTTCGCTATCTTTACGGAAAGAGAACAAGAAGCCGGTTACGCATGACTGAAGGACTACCCGTCACCCCTCTGGTGCCTGTCAGAAAAATGCCGTCTGACAAAAGCGAGATGGTTACCCAGGTGCTTTTCGGACAGAAGATTTTCATCCTTGAGAACCTGAACAGCTGGGCCAGGATACATATAGCCGATGACGGGCAGGAAGGGTGGGCCGACAGAAAAATGATCCGGTCTTTTGACATGGCACCTGATCTGACTTATCCATATATACTTCCATGGTTTCTGCCCGTAAAACAACACAGCGGTGCAACCGAATACCGCCTGCCTCCGGGCAGCATCATCTACCGGCCCAACCGGGAAAACCGTTCTTTTCAGTGCGGGGATAGGCTGTACCACTGGGAAGGCAATTTGCCCGGCAGTGAAGAAAAAAACAGGGCTATCTCAGTATGTTCCGTTGCCCGCAGGCTTACCGGAAGTCCTTATCTTTGGGGAGGAAAATCCCCCTACGGAATAGACTGTTCAGGACTGGTTCAGCTCATCTTTTCCATCCATGGGGTTTTTCTGCCCAGGGATGCAAAAGACCAGGCCGAAACAGGCAGCACTGTCTCTTTTATACAGGAAGCCTGTGCCGGTGATCTGGCTTTCCTGGGTCCTCCGGAAGGGCAGATAACCCATGTGGGGATCATCACCGGAAAAGGAACCATCATTCATGCATCGGGAATGGTACGGGAAGATAAACTCGACCAGGAAGGAATCTACGATGCCGAAAACAGGAAATATTCCCATTTTCTCAGGCTGATCAAAAGAATCCTGTAGAAAAACTCATGTTATGTATGAATACAGCCGTTTTCTGAAAGTACTTCTGCTGATCATCATCCTGGGCGTTGTTTTCATTCTGTTACGCCGTTCGGCAGAACGTAAAAAGAAAAAAAGAAAAAAGAACAGGTTGTTCCGCTGATCATGGCATATACTTACCCCTATCCCAGGCCGTCTGTTACAGCCGATTGTGTGGTATTCCGCCGCTCACCTGAGAACACGGAAGTGCTTCTTATCAGGCGGGGAAAGCCACCTTTCCATGGTATGTGGGCTCTTCCCGGCGGATTTATGGAAATGAACGAAACCCTGGAAACCACAGCCCGAAGGGAACTGGCAGAAGAAACCGGCATCCGGGCAGACCGGCTGCAACTGATCGGAGTGTATGATCAACCCGACCGTGATCCCAGGGGAAGAACCATTTCTGCGGCATTTCTTACTGAGAGCGGACCCGGACCGGCGCAGGAATCTGCAGGCTCGGATGCAGAAGCAGCCCGTTGGTTCAATATACAAAACCTTCCCGAACTTGCTTTTGATCACCGGCTGATCATAGAAGACGCCCTGAAAATGCTGGGAACTTATCCAGCCGGGGCCGGAAGGGGATCATGAAACCTGGCACTGCATCATCAAACGATCATTCCGGCACATACGGTAACAAAGGTTCCTTCGTCGATCAGGATCACACTGCCGGTAATGCGGTTGGTACGGTATGAATCGTAGAAAAGGGGCTGCGTGGTCCGTATCCTGATCCGGCCAATATCGTTCAACCCGATACGTTTGTCCTCAATATCTTTCTCCAGGGTATTGATATTCACCTTAAACTGCACCTCCTTTATCACACACCTTGCCTCTTTTGTGGTATGTCTCAGGATATATTTCCCGTTCAGCGCCATGGGTTTTTCATTCAGCCAGCAAATCATCATGTCAATGTCCTGACCTACCCTGGGGGGATTGTTCTCTCCCACAATCATATCGCCCCGGCTGATGTCAATTTCGTCCTTCAGCCGGAGGGCCACCGACTGGGGAGCATAGGCCGCCTCAAGGCTTTTCCCCATGGTATCGATCGATTCAATAACTGTAGGTATGTTCGACGGCAGCACCCTCACCCTCTCTCCCGGTTTAAGCACCCCGGCTGCAATGCGTCCCGCATAACTACGGTAATCCGGAAAATCGTTGCTTTGAGGCCTGATCACATACTGTACAGGGAACCGGATATCGTGGTGATTGTAATCATTTGCAATATATACGTTTTCAAGAAGATGCATCAGTGTGGGACCGGAATACCAGGGGGTATTCTCCGACCTTTCCACTACATTATCCCCCAGCTTGGCCGATATGGGAACAAACCGCACATCGTGAATATCGAGCCGCGAAGACATGGCTGTGAAATCCTTGCATATGGTCCGGAACACTTCCTCGCTGAAATCCACCAGGTCCATTTTGTTAACACAGATTACCACGTGGGGTATCTGCAACAAAGAAGCGATATAGGCATGCCGGATGGTTTGCTCGAGAATTCCGTTGCGTGCATCGACCAGGATGATTGCCAGATTGGCTGTGGAAGCCCCGGTCACCATGTTACGGGTATACTGAACATGTCCGGGTGTATCGGCAATAATGAATTTACGCTTCGGTGTGGCGAAATACCGGTATGCCACATCAATGGTGATGCCCTGCTCCCGTTCGGCCCGCAAGCCATCAGTCAGGAGGGCCAGGTTCACTTCCTCGGCTCCTGTCCCGAAACTGGCTCTTTCAATAGCTTCCAGCTGATCTTCAAAAATGGCCTTGCTGTCAAACAGCAGTCTGCCGATCAGGGTGCTTTTTCCGTCGTCAACACTCCCCGCTGTGGTGAAGCGGAGAAGTTCCATATTGAGGTAGCCGTTGGTGTCTGTGTTCATATTTTGTAAATGCAATTAGTGTTGATGGGTCTGTCTGGATAAGATAAGGTCATACAATGGTCATACGATGGTTATTCGATGGATTATTAAATAATTTCCACATCCGGATCGGGTTCATGCAGATAACCACCGGTATGGCTACCAACAGAATAAATATAGTTGTTCAGTTTCACACTCAGGTTTTTGATATCCATTGAATACTTATCAAAATCTTTCTGGTCAATAAGTGATCTATTAAAAGCTTTCTGAATCCATGTTTGTGTTTCAAACAACGAACCTCTTGAATAATAAAGAAAGAGCTTGTTTTCCTTGTAATAGTACCTGCCAAATCCTTCACTGATATTGGCCGCCACTGAATCTGCTGACCTGACGAGTTGCTTTCCGACCGTATCTCTTTCAAAATTCTCCATTCTTTTAGCTACAGCCCAGATATCCTCACCCATCGTCATGGCCAACTTGTATACTTCCATATCCTCAAGACCAAGTTTTTTCTTCATAATCAACAATTTAACAAATCACCTATAATTATCTGACCACTACATAACAACCGTATGACAACCGTTTTCCCCTAAAAATACCCCTCCTTCTTCCTGTCCTCCATGGCTGCTTCCGAGCGTTTGTCATCATACCGCCCTCCGCGTTCCGTTGTGCGGGTGGCAGCCACTTCCAGGATAATATCTTTCACACTGTTGGCCCTGGAAAGGGTAAGTCCCGTACAGGTAATATCGCCGATGGTCCGGCAGCGTACATCACAAACTTCGGCTTTCTCACCGGGTTTCATTTTCATAAAAGGGGCAACGGCCAGCCACACTCCATCTCTGTTGAATACTTCCCTTTTATGGGTAAAATAGAGGCTGGGTATTTCAATGTTTTCCATCAGGATATATTGCCACACATCCATCTCTGTCCAGTTACTCAGGGGGAATACCCGGAAATGTTCGCCCATACGCTTCTTTCCGTTAAAAACATTCCATAGTTCGGGACGCTGGTTTTTGGGATCCCACTGTCCGAATTCATCCCGGTGAGAAAAGAACCGTTCTTTGGCCCGGGCTTTTTCCTCGTCCCGGCGTCCGCCACCCATGGCCGCATCGAATTTGAATTCTTCGATAGCATCCAGCAGGGTTACCGTTTGCAATACGTTCCGGCTGGCATTGTACCCGGTTTCCTCTACCACCTTTCCGGCATCGATGGTATCCTGTACGTAACGCACAATGCATTTCCCTCCCGTTTTTTCCATCAGTTCATCCCTGAACTGCAGGGTTTCTGGAAAATTATGACCGGTATCGATGTGCAACAGCGGAAAAGGCACCAGGGCGGGCCAGAAAGCTTTCCGGGCCAGGTGATACATCACGATCGAATCCTTCCCTCCGGAAAAAAGCAGGACAGGCCTCTCAAACTGTGCCGCCACCTCGCGAATCACATAAATCGACTCAGCTTCCAGCTCAAGCAGGTGGGTCAGGCGATATGTTTCCATCATACAATTTGTTTTGGAGAAAGCACGGAAATAATGTGTTCAGGGCATTCCGTAAAAAAACGCTGCAATTTACTCATGAAATGTTTTATAACCAATTCTGATCTGAAAAATATGCCCGGTTGCACCATGAGCCTGTGAAAGGAAAATATTGAACAGGCACTCCATTCCAGAGGCAGGTTTGTAACCATGTACCTGTTGTTTGATTAGTGAAAAGAAGTTAATTTTAAAGAAACTGTTACAAGATGAGCTTTTACAATCAGGATGCTATCAAGGAGATTCCACCCGCACAAACGGTACAGAAGTGCACGGAAATATTCCGCAGGTTACATTTTGAACATTTCACAACATTCCTGGAAATACGGGAAGACAGAAAAGAAAAGATGGGAGGTTATTCGGGAAACTTCCAGATCAATCCCCAGGGCCTGGCCGAATGGTTTCCTGAAAAATTTGGCATACTGGAAAAATTCCCGTCATACCGGATGCAATCTTCCAACGGGAAAGGCCTGAGCATGGAACAATGCCAGGCAAGCCTGTATATGGAAATGTTCGAACGCCTGTCAATAAAACTCAAAGAATTCGAATTAAGGGATTCGGGAATCTCTGACGGCAGGCTAAAATCCATGATGTTTGAAGATTATATGGATTATATCCGGAACGAATCACCCGGAATTTTCCGGCATTTTGAAAATGAGAAGTTCAATTTTCATCTGCCCGGCGAAAATATTGACCTGCTCGAAGTAACCGACCTGACAGGCGGCAACACTCTGTGGTTCCCGATGGAAATACTTTTTGACAAATTGGGCACAAACGGTTTTACCGCCGGGAATACCGAAGAGGAATCCATTCTGGGAGGTCTGTTCGAATGCGTGGAAAGGTATACCCAGACCGCGTATTTCCTGGACGAACTGGAAGGATATGCGCTTGATCCGGAAAGCATAGTTCAGGCCTATCCCATGCTGAAGGATATTGTCCACAAACTGAACAGGGTATTCGATGATTTCAGGGTGATGGATATCAGCATTGACTGGAATGGCATCAGGTTCTTTAGTTATCTGGTAAAAACCGAATACCATCCAACCCGGAACATTATATTCTCTTCCGGAGGAACCCATCTGGATCAGAGGATAGCCCTGGTCAGGGCCCTCACGGAAAGCATCCAGGGCTTTAATGAAGCCTTTTCTACCACACGGCATCAGACCTGGGGCGAAAACCGCCTGTTTGGAGAGTATTTCATCGAAAGAGTCCGGGATAAGATCAACCGGGCAGAACAAAAAAAACTGGTCCAAAAAACCAGGGAATATGATCATATCAGAGATATCTGGCAAACCGCTGCACGGGCATTCAAACAGGTTCTGGTTCTCAACTGTACTCATCAGGGCCTGGGGATACCGGCCCATATTGTATATATTCCCGATATCTTCAGTAAAACGTATTCATGGCCATTGAATTTCCATATTGGCACACCCCCCGTTGAGGGCAAGATCATTCCCCGGAACCTGGAAGGCCTGGAATCGCTTTTTTTTATGACCCCGGAAAATGAAGAAGTGCCGAGATCCGCGTTCAGGAAAACCTATTTTGAACTGCTGGCCGGAACAGGTGACCAGGCTTTGCTGGATTTTGTAATCCGGTTTTACGCGGGCAGGGAGGAACAAAATATATTATCTGACATGACGGGATCAGCCTGGAAGCCTTTACCCATTACTCGATGGGATAACGAAGACCCTGAGTCATTTGTCTATTTTCACCGGGTAATGAATGAAAAAAAAGGAAATCAGGAGCGGATCACGTATCTGATAAATGCCTATCAACGAATGGGCTGGATCAATTATATCCCTGAATTTCTGAAAAAAGAAGGACTCGAAATTTCATGGGAAAATGATATAGATAAATACCTTGATTTGGCAGGTGAACTGGAGGAAGAAGGCCTGTACCGGGAAAGTGCGGATATGTTAAAAAAAGTGCAGGCCATCGAACCGGATGAGCGAAGAGAACACAGAATTGTTGAACTGGATGAATTGTCTGACCGGCTGGAAGAAACTATCCAAAAAATATCAAACGGTCAGAACAGGCTGTTCGGACTGGAACCCGGGAAGGAATTTGAAGGTTTTCTGCTGAAGAATACCAGGCAGCTTTCCGATTCCGGCTTTGAATTATTGTTTTCTCCGGCCGATGAGGAAGAAGATGATATTGATTTACTGATATATCTGGAGCCCAAAAAGGAACATACCATTCGTACATCAAACGGATACTCAATAGATGTCATCAAGGCATACCTCTCACCGGAGGAAAAGAACCTGCTGAAATCACTGCAAAAGAAACTGGAAGAATATCCGGAAAATCTGAGACGGGATGAAATATCTTCCGGAAAATCTTTTGTAAGCAGGCTTTTCGGAAAAAAATGAGATGACTATCATCCACCTGACGGGGACATGAGCCATGTTTCAGAAACAATGCCTGTACACCGAATCCATGGCTTCCGTTTCATTATATCCGATGGCTATTTTCCAGTCTTCGCAGGCTCCTGAAGTATCTTTCATCATGAACTTCACATTCCCTCGTTTTGTGTAAGCCCATCCATAAAATGGATTCAGATGGAGGGATTTATTGAGATCATCCATTGCTTCCGCCAAGTTCCCCCTCAACATCTCCACATATGCCCGGTTTCCATACCAGTCGGCATTGGTTGAATCCAGTTCAATGGCACTGGATGCATCCTGATAAGCCCCTTCCAGGTCGTTAAGCCCCAGCTTAACCATCCCACGCCCGCCGTATGCTGTGGGGTTCCAGGGATTGACACGGATAGCCTCGCTGTAGGCATCCAGCGACTCTTCCAGTTTCCCGTTCAGAGCAAATCCCAATCCTTTCATACATAAATCAACAGACAATATACTATCCTGCCTGCTTACACTTTCCCGATTTCTTCCGGAATAAACACAGGCATTCCACACAAGGGAGCACATGATTATTCCGGCCAGAATAAAGGTAAAGAATTGTGCTTGCTTCATACCGTTATAAAAATACAAAAAGAAAGAGGCGGAAACATGGATTCCGCCTCTTTTCTTTCATCGTTGCATAAAATAACTGCTTACTGCTTGGTATACTCGAACGGATAGGCGCCGAACGATCCGGCGGCCACTGTCACTTTCCCTGTATAACCGAATGAATAATCCTCCGGATCGATCCATCCCTTCACACCACCGTCCAGTTCCATAGAAACCATACCGTACGTAGGATCAACAATACCGGTTGCCTGCTTATCAAAAAACAAGGTATTGTTGCATCCTTCGATTTTGATAACCAGATGACCACCCGGAGGTCCCCACCAGTAGTTCTGCCCCAGAATGCCGTCAAGCACCAGTCCGAACAGATCATCAGCGGGATCTCTGGTCACCGTCACATCACAGAACTGGCCGTCGCCGTCTCCCTCCAGATATAGGCCGGTAAAGTTATCCATCTCCAGCGGACAGAACCTGAGGAGAGAAACAGTTTTTGTAAAAGGATCGGATTTGGCCCCGAAATGATTTGTTTCCACAACGGTCACAATGGCTACGGAATCCTCATCCAGTTGCTCGAATTTGATATCAGCAATATAGGTTTTCCCATCATCATCAGGATCGACCACGATATCGGCAGAAACCTTGCTGACACTCCATTCAAAAGTTGAGCCTCCGCGGGTAGACGCAGTGTATCTGGCATATTGCTGCCCGGAAGCAATAAACTCGGCAGGCCCGTCGATCGCCATCACCCTGGGGATCATTTTGCTGTAATCATATTCTTCATTGGCCTGTTCGATGGGATTCTTTTCACAGGAAACAACCATCAGTAACAGGACAACAACTGATATCAATTTGAAAATTACCCTTTTCATAATTCCATACTTTAGTTTTTTTTCTGTTCTGGTATCATTACCCTTTATTCAAAGGCAGGTTTCGGCCCGGGAGCCGGTTTGTCGGGATATCCCGGCCAGCCTCCCACAGGAACCACCTGGCCGTCAAGACCTACCCATCCGTACAGGGCGCGGTCCCAGCCATCCGGTTCCTGTGTGCCAATGGTATATACGGGCACTCCAACCAGTTCCAGTTCCGTTCTCGGAACAGGGAAATGATTGAGGGTTCCGTATTGGAGCATATCCAGCCTTCTCATATCGAAAAAGCTGATGCCCATAATGGCATCGTAGCACTCAATTTCTTTTTCGTAGATAATGGCTGCCAGCACTTCCTCGTCGGTTGCATCCGAAGCAACATCTCCCAGGCCACCCCGCACTTTTCTGGGCCCGGTAGCATCATTCAGTATGGCTATGGCACCATCCTTGTCTGCCGTTCTCAGGCGAGCTTCGGCTTCAATAAGTTTGGCTTCCCACGCCAGGAGGAAGGGCGACTGGCCTGTCCATGTTACTCCCCAGTCGTCAAAACGGCTGAAACGGTAATGCGAGAAATGGTAGTGCCCTCGGTCAGGCCGAAAGTTATTGTCGGGCAGGTACTGGAAATCCGTTTCCAGCCTGGCATCGTCCGATTCGGCTTCTCCGGGATCATCACTCAGGCCGATACTCCCCCAGTCGCTACCATTGGGCCAGCGGGAAAAATAATCCGGGTCCATCTTGTTAATGATCCTGTGATCCACTCTTCCCCAACCCGATAATCTCTGGTATCCCAGGTAATTATTGATCCAGGTTACGTCATCATTGTCAGGATTGAAATCCGTTTCAAGCCCGCCTGCCCCGCTGGTCAGTACGGTCAGCACCTCGTTCCAGTCGATCTGCTGGGCTTCCGTCCCGTTACGCGGCCAGGAGATCAGCAATTTGGCCAGGAAAGTGCGGACTATCTGTTCGAAGAAATCCTGATCCATATCTTCACCATAACCACGCACGAAGGTTTCAGGCAATACGAAGGTGCCGGCTGCATCGATCAGGTCAAGGGTTTCATACAGGTATTCAATACCGGCCAAACTTACATCTTCATAAGGATAAAACTCAAGCGCCGTAAGATCGGTCGTTTCATCGATAATGTTCCCCCGGTCGAAACTCAGGCCGATGTACCCATGTGCCACCCCCTGAATAAAAGTGCACCAGGCACGGACTGGAGCGGTAAGTACTCCGTTGTCACCTAACTCCAGTCCATCTACTTCAATGGCATTGATAATATCATTGGCCGCAGAGATTGCCTTGTACATCTCCGTCCAGTGATCTTCAATGATAGGAAAATACGCATAGGTAAGGTCGTTCTGGAAAGCAATGTTACGCGGTTCATGCGACAGGTCGTTCATGCCGGCATTCCCCCACGAACAGGAATTCCAGTCGGCCATCACCCCCATACCCAGAGCCAGACCGTTATATTCCATGAGCTGGTTATAGACCGTACGAAAAGTTCCGCTGGCCAGGCCCACCAGGTCGTCCGGCGTGCCAATGGCCCTGTCCTTGTCAGGCTCGTTCAGGTTTTCCACGTCCAGATCGGCGCAACTGGTTGCAGCGATCAGCCCGACAAGCAAGATATATTTTATCCATTTTTTCATGTTTGCTGTTTTTTGAGGTTAAAACTTGAATTCAAGTGTCCCGGTAAGGGTCCGGTAGTTAGGATAACTGAAGTCGTCCCATCCCTGAACTGTGGGGTCCACTCCCCCTTCCCATGTGCTCACCTCGGGGTCGAAGCCGGTGTAATTGGTCCAGGTGATCAGGTTCCTGCCAACCACCCCAACACGAAGACTCTTGAAGAAACCACCCAGGAAATTGGTCGTGAGACTCTTCGGGAGGTTATAGTAAAGGGAAACCTCACGCAGCTTCACATAGGTTGCATCCTGCACAAAGTGATTGTTCTGGGCGTTCACGTTATACAGGCTAATGTAGTAGTCATAAGCCTTCTTGGCGTATTCCGGTTTCCCGTACTGGTCCATTTCAGCCGCCCGGTTATCCCTCATCATCCATTGGATGGTCTGGCTATAAACGTCACCACCCTGCTTCCAGTCAAAAAGGGTATACAGTGTAAATCCCTTGAAGCTGAACGTATTGGAAATACCCATATTGAAATCGGGATTGGCATCGCCGATGGATACGATTTTGGGAGAACCGTCTTCTCCCCTGTAAAGAATGGGTTTTTCATAAACAGTTCCTTCGGTTCCCGCTTCGATCACATAGCCGTCGGAGTTGATGGTGAAATCGTCAATGGTCATGTCGGCATACATTTCACCGGGATCGCTGAGATATCCAAGCATTTCCTCCATCAGGTCCATATCGCGGATGAACATCTGTCCCCAGAGTTCTCCGAAATAGGTTCCTTCCTGGATAAACAATACACCCGGATCACCGGGATTCCCTCGTCCGCCCATGGTGAACGGAGGCACATTCAGCTCGGTGATCTTGGTCCGTATCCGGTCGAAGTTGATATGACTGGTCCAGAGGAAATTCTGGTTTTCAATCCATCGAATACCCAGGGTAGCTTCCAGCGCTTTGGAACTCAGGGTTCCCATATTCTGCCACTGGGATGTATATCCTGCAGAAGCAGGCAAGGGTACCGGGTAGAACTGGTCTTCGGCATCAGTAAACGAATAAGCCACCTCCAGGTCGAATTTCCTAAGGAATTCCATATTCAGGGCCACTTCCGTTTCGGTAATGGTACTGGGCTTCAGTTCCGAGTTACCCAGCTGGTTCTTCACGGGAGCCCCACCCACAATGTTCCAGGTTTCGTACTGTGCATACCAGGGAGGCCGGTTACCGCTGGTACCGTAAGCTGCCCTGATCTTCAGTTCCTGAATACCGGGAATGGTCACATCCTCGGTGATACGGTATGCCCCCGATACCCTGAAATAGGGATTCCAGCGCACATCGGCACCGAACTGGGATGCCCCGTCGTACCGGTAAAGGAAGGAAGCAATGTACTTGGCCTTGTAGTCCACATCCAGAATGGCAAAGATATTCTCTGCCACTATTTCGCCTGTGTTGGAATTGGTAAACACCTTTTCCTGGTCGAGCACGCTCATATCAGGAACACCCCTCACAGAAAAATCTCTTCCATATGAATTGAATCCTTCCCACTTGTCATTTTCCATCAGGTAACTCAGTTTCCCTTTGGCGGTAAAGTCGCCGAAGGTTTCCTGCAGATTGACGGTGAATTGCAGGGTCTGGGCCAGTTCCTTGTCGAACCATTTTTGCATGTACCCTTTTGATTCATAAGGCCACGACGAAAGGGTGTACGTGCCGTACCGCCGGTAGTACTGACGGTCATTCATTTGCTGTTCAAAGGAATACTGTGCATCCAGGATCAACCAGTGGAAAGGCTGGTAGTTCAGCTTGAAACTGGAAAGGATCCTCCTTCTTTCGGATATATCATCAATGTTCACCGCCTGGTAAATGGGGTTATAGGTGGTACCGAACTGGTCAACCTTGAAGAAATAGGGATCGCCATTGGGGTTCACGCGGTGGAGGTCATAATCGGGCTGCAACTGAAGCAGTTCGAAAAAGCTCAGCACTCCGTTATCATCTTTACTTTTGACGATCAGGTTGCTGGTGGAAAAGGTAAACTTTTCACCAATCCGGTGATCGATGTTAAAACGGAAATTCTGCCGGCTGTATCCATCCACTCCTACAATGATTCCCTGTTGCTTGGCATTCTCGAAAGAAGCCATGAAGTTGGTCTTTTCCCCGTTGTTGGCAATGGAAATATAATTGGTGTAGAAATCACCCGGAGTATAGTATTCATCCAGATGATCATGCACCACACCGAAAGGATTGTCCATATAATGGTCGTCATCCTCGATCCGGGCTCCCGATAACAATATACCGATACTGTCGGGATTGGTGTGTGAAGGCAGGTCGCCGTACATGGTGGTACCGGCATACTTGGTATACCTGTTTTCCGATGCCCAGTCGTCTTTCAGCTTGTAAACGTGGTGTGTAGCCACCGGCATTTTGTTTGCCAGCTCCTGTACACCGTACTCATTCCGGATGGTCACTTCGGTTTCACCGGCAGCCAGACCGCGGCCTCTTTTGGTGGTGATCACGATCACCCCGTTACCGGCGCGAGACCCGTAAAGAGCGCTGGCGGCAGCTCCTTTCACCACCTCCATAGATTCGATATCATCAATGTTGATATCGGCCAGGGTTCCTTCCATCTGCACCCCATCAAGGATGATCAGTGGCGCCTGGCTTCCGTAAAGAACGGTGGCGCCACGCAGACGGATGGCGGCGGCTTCACCGGGATTTCCCGTGGACTGTACCACGCGCACCCCGGCAATTTTCCCCTGCAGTGCGCTGGCGGCCGATGTGGCCGGCACTTCCTTCAGGGATTCCTCACTGACCGAAGCAACGGTCACGGAAAGCTTTTTCCGTGGAGTTCCCGATGCCACACCGGAAACCACCACTTCATCGAGGCCGAAAACGTCGGGCTCCATGACCACGTCAATCACATTCCTTCCGTCGATGCTGATCTCCTGTGTTTTCATACCCACAAAAGAAAAAACCAGCACCTGGGTACCTGCCGGAACCGTCAGGGAATAATTCCCTTCAAAATCCGTAATGGTACCAAATGTGGTTCCCTTCACAACGACAGAAGCCCCCAGTACGGGCAGTCCGTCTTCCGAACTGGTCACCGTTCCGGTAATACGCGTACCCTGCGCATACAGAAGCTGGCATTAATACTCCCCAAAATTAGGACCACTGGTTAAGTTGAAATTTAAGCACTAATTTTAACCAGTGAATCATGAAACAGAAAAGAAGAAAATTTTCATCGGCTTTTAAAGCCAAGGTTGCAATTGAAGCGCTCAAGGAGCGGGAGACACTTGCAGAATTATCGAAGCGATTTGAAGTGCATCCCAACATGATCAGCAAGTGGAAGCAGGAGTTTTTAGAGAAGTCTGCCGAGATTTTTGACAAGAAATCAGATTCCGAAACGGAAGTTGATGCCGATAAGCTGTACTCCAAGATCGGGA
>OMKS01000303.1_pt1 | contig 45923 bp, 35 predicted proteins | sample 1674721 | NCBI WGS metagenome assembly OMKS01 (sample SAMN06264996, study PRJEB25208) | sediment metagenome | isolation source: hot spring sediment | place: USA: California | collected 2014-09-02 | reverse complement strand
GCATAATCATAACCAGTTATCAAGAAAAATCAAATCTATCATGAGTTGCAAACCTTATTTCCCCTTTTTCCCTGTCAGCAACCGTTGCAGCTCAACACCGAGACTGCCCAGTCCCGAACCTTCGGTTTTTTTGCTCTTTTCATCCTCATAAACGACTCGATGGTGCCTGTCTTCGTCTGCTCCATCAAGATAATCACCGAGGAGCTCCCTGCTGTGGATGTTATCGTGACAATAAACACAGAGATTCTCCCAGTTGCTTCCGTCCGGCGGATTATAATGATGGTTGCCGTCTCGATGGTGAACCGTCAGGAGATGACGATTCGTATGATCAAATTCTCTGCCGCACCGGGCACACACGAGCCCATGAATGGCAAGTGATCGTTCACGGTAATCTTCTCCGGGAGGTTTTTTCATCCCCTCCTTTAATTCCCGGACCACCTCTTCCGCAGATCGGGACTCCTTATCGGTCTTGCCCGCAAGCCGGGTCCCGATGCGTTTCCCACGACGGCTGAACGTCATTCTGGCCAAAATAAAAAACTCCTTGAGATGAAGTAACCGGAAAGTTGACTCCGGAATAGCAGGATATGTTCAAACAAGCCACACTTGTACAATACTGTTTTTTTAATGCATCTATAAAACATTGTAAATATATTTTTAAACCAATCAGACCTATAACTAACAAAAAAGGGCGGGCATGGCACCGGTTGCACCATTCCGCCCTCGTTTCAATCCGAATTACTTCTGTGACTGATGACATCTATTCCTTACACTGGAAATCTCGTCATACGACACCCTGAGCCTTCATGGCTTCTGCAACTTTGGTGAAACCGGCAATATTGGCTCCCATAACATAATTTCCGGGTTGTCCGTATTCATTTGCAGCAGCGACACAGGCACCATGAATGCTCTTCATGATTCGAAGCAGATATGCATCCACTTCTTCCCGTGTCCAGCTCAAACGCATGCTGTTCTGTGTCATTTCAAGACCCGATACGGAGACTCCACCGGCATTTGCCGCCTTGCCGGGACCATATAAAATGCCGGCATCGGCAAACACATCAACACCTTCTGGAGTGGTCGGCATATTTGCACCTTCCGCTACCACGTCAATACCGTTCCCCACAAGATTCTCCGCATCTTTCCCGTTGATCTCGTTCTGGGTTGCCGACGGGAATGCACAGTCGGCCTTATGGCTCCACAGCGGATTATAGTCCAGAGACGGATCGACCGGTGTATAAACAACGCCCTGATATTTGTCTGCATATTCTTTTATCCGGCCACGCTCGACATTCTTGAGATATTTGATAAAATCAAGCTTTTCGCGGGTAATGCCGCTCTCGTCATAAATATAGCCGGAAGAATCGGAAAGGGTTACAACCTTGCCGCCCATCTGTATTATCTTTTCCACCGTGTACTGAGCCACATTGCCTGAGCCCGACACGAGACAGGTTTTGTCTTCAATGGAGTCGCCCTTCATTGCCAGCATTTCCGATGCAAAATAGACACAGCCGTATCCTGTCGCTTCGGGTCGTATCAAGCTTCCGCCCCAGGTAAGACCTTTTCCTGTTAAAACGCCTACAAATTCATTACGGAGTTTCTTATACATACCGAACATGAACCCGATCTCGCGCGCGCCCACACCGATATCACCGGCAGGGACATCCGTGTCGGCACCGATATGCCTGAACATCTCAGTCATGAAGCTGTGGCAGAAGCGCATCACTTCGTTGTCTGACTTTCCCTTGGGATCGAAGTTTGATCCGCCTTTTGCACCACCCATGGGCAGTGTTGTCAGCGCATTTTTGAAAACCTGCTCGAAGCCGAGAAACTTGAGAATACTCAGATTGACCGACGGGTGAAAACGAAAACCGCCCTTGTAGGGCCCGATGGCGCTGTTCATCTGAATCCGGTAACCACGATTCACATGGACCTCGCCCTTGTCATCGACCCAGGGAACACGAAAAATAACCAACCGCTCCGGTTCCACCATACGTTCGAGGATTTTTGCTTTGCGATACTCGGGGTGTTTCTCCAGAACAGGCCGTACCGATTCGGCAACCTCTCCAACTGCCTGCAGGAACTCAACCTCACCGGGGTTACAGGATTCGCACATGTTCATGAACTCTTTCATACGTTAACTCCTTTTTTTTAATTTATGTTTTAATTTCCAGGCCTCACTGCAGCGCCATTATCCTTCGAGAATTTCTTCATACCGAACGAGTTCGCCATATTCCATCATGGTTGACATAGCATGATTTTCAGCATCGTACCCTGCCTCTTCCGCACATGCCACGGGGTTCATTCCACCCATGAGGATTATGCCGACCTTGCTAACATCGACGGTAACCTGGCCGATCGGTTCACTCACCTCGCCAATCGACAGAACACCGCCAATGTTGACTTCCCTCAATTTTCCTACGAGTCGAGCAACAAGGCCTCGACTCGCAGCTGGGATATCTCTGAAATTCGCCAGAATCTTACCCTCACCATGCTCACTGGCCAGTTTCACCGAGGTCATCTTCGCTCTGATGAACGCCTCTGAAGGATCGAGTGATGATCCGGAATAATAAATAAGTTCCACGAAGCGCAGGGGTTGCTTGTCTCTAACTTGCAGGATGCCTCCAAATTTGGAATCCATGGGGACTCCATGTTTCAAAAGAACACCATTGACGGCAATGCTGCATATGGTGGCAAAACCGACCTTCCCTTTCGGAACCGTCACATCACCAAGTTTTTCCCCTTCCTGGGCGACTCCTACCAGTTGACTGACCGATATGCCCGCGTGAAACGCGACTTCCATTACCTTGAGCGCTTTTTTAAAGCGTCTTTGGGGGAAAAAAGAAATGCTTACGGGAACCAGTCCCTGCTTCGTTTCCGGATTGAATGTGGTTCTGAAGGCAAGACTTTCAATGCGTGATATGGTCAGTCCGACCTTATCGTGAACCCGTGCGCTTTCGATTTCCTCGGTCCCCATATCAGTGATGATCCGCCCGTCCTGTCTGCCGACAAGCTTTGTCATCCCCCGTTCGTCCATCAATTTAAGATGATATCGAACGGTTCGTTCACTGAGAATAATGCCGTAGTCATGCAGTTGGCGAGCAATCAGACGGGACCCCATCGGTCCCTGGGCTGAACCGAGGATCTTTAAAATAAAAATGATCTTCTTTTCCGTGTCGTCAGGATAAAATACGTTTTTCATCGTCACGTTTCGCTTAGTATGGCAATCGGCAACCACTTGCCGATGCACCTATCACCATAATTACCGCTTGTCAAACGTAAAATCACGGCAGAAAAATAACCCGTACTCAGTCAATGCGGCTTCATTCAATTGATACAATAATCGGATCTTGAACTACTCTTTTCCGCAACATAAACAGCTTTATGACATCACGACTGACCATAAAAATAATTATCAATATTATCTGATAAATATGCCGTTAAGTCTGATTGATGAGAAATAAAGCTCTCACACCGAAAGCGAGTTTCAGGCACATGAATCGCTTACCATAAGCACTACCCTCCCTGGGCCTGCAGGCTCTGACAGATCCGACATTGACCCTACGTTCTACAAATTGTCCGGCCATGACAATCGAACGGTATATCGGCAATATTGCCGATATACCGTCATCATTGCAAAGTTCATATTTTTTTGGTAGAGATCAATTCATACGGTCACGCTTATAAGCAGTGATTTCTATTTGATCACTGCATTCTACAATATGAACAGAAGCAATGGCAGACAAACAACATCGGCAAAATTGCCGATTGTGTTTCTGAGCCCCGGAAAACAGAACGATGGCCATGAATGAAAAATCAGAAAAAAAGAAGCTGTCTATCTTAAGAATCCTTCGAGAGCCAGAGCAGCCTTTGAGTGGTTCCGCAATCAACGCACAGCTCCATGAACGGGGGCATGATATGAGCGAACGGACCGTCAGGTTTTATCTCCTTGCAATGGACAAGGACGGCTTGACGGAGAACTGCGGCAAGCGGGGGAGGAAGATTACGGAGCTCGGGCTTAAAGAATTGTCGGAGGCTCCCGTATTCGACAAGCTTGGTCTCATAGCAGCCAAGATTGATCAAAAAACCTATGATATGAATTTCGACCTCGATACGAAAAGCGGAACAGTCATCATAAATATAAGTCTAATTGACAGAGATGACATCGCACGAGCCATTCCGTTGATGCAGCGGGTCTTTGCGGCAGGGTATGCCATGGGGACGCTCATGAATGTTTATCTCCCGGGACAGAGAATCGGCAACGTAAATATTCCATCGCATTTCATCGGCATTGGAACGGTCTGCTCCGTCACGTTGAACGGGATTCTTCTCTCTCACGGCATACCGACTGTCTCGAGATTCGGCGGCCTCCTCGAGATACAAGGCGGAATGCCTGCTCGATTTACGGAACTCATCCATTACGAGGGAACAACCTTGGATCCCCTCGAGATCTTCATAAAAAGCGGCATGACCGACTACACCGGGGCAACTGAAACCGGCAACGGATTGATCGGAGCCGGATTTCGGGAAATCCCCGCGGGAAGCCGAAACCATGTGATCGAACTTGCTAAGCGGCTTGAAAATGTCGGCCTCGGCGGATTCCTGGCCGTCGGATGGCCCGGCCAGCCACTGTTTGACATCCCCGTCAGTGAAGGTCGCCTCGGCGCCGTAGTCATCGGCGGATTGAACCCCGTGGCAATTCTCGAGGAACAGGGCATCAAAACACGATCAAAAGCCCTTGCGGCTATGGCCGATTATGATTCCCTGTTTATCTATGATGAGCTTGAATCACGGGTCAGCGGCCTGATACTCTGAGCCGTAAGCAGTCCCCGGCAGACCAGCCGATTCAATGCACACCCTTCTCTTCCTGCTCCGGTGATCACCGTGGAGAGACTTCAGTGTAAAACATTTTTGCCTGCGTATTGATATTAATTACAGTCCCGCGAATCGATTCTCCACTCCCTTCCAGTTGACGATATTCCAGAAGGCATCGATAAAGTCGGCCCGAAGATTCTTGTAATCCAGATAATATGCATGCTCCCATACATCGACGACCATCAGTATGGCGAACATGGGATAAACGTTCACGTTGTGTTTTTCGATCTGCATGATCAGAGGCCTGTTGGTCAGCCTGCAGTATGTCAGTGCAGCCCATCCTGACCCCTCCACTGATGCAGCTGCCTGGGTGAATTCCTTTTTAAATCGTTCAAAGCTCCCGAATTCTCCATCAATGGCGGCAGCGAGTTTTCCTCCCGGTTTATCACCTCCGGCACCCGCCGGAATGAGATTTCCCCAGAACATTGTATGGAGTACATGACCACCGATATTGAATGAGAGCTCTTTCAGAAGAGCCTTCATGTCACTGTCGCCGCCTTCCGCACGGGCTTTTTCAAGCCTTTCAAAGATGGCATTCGCACCGTTGACATAGGCCTGGTGGTGTTTCTGGTGATGAAGCGTTAATTGTTCTTCTGAAATAAACGGTTCCAGGTCTTTGTATCCATAGGGCAACCCGGGCAATTGATATCCTTTTTTCTTTTCCATGGTATCCTCCTTTTTCGGATGTTGTCTCATTATGTATGTTACACGATTAACGGTTTTCCCTTATTTTTTCATCGGCTAATTTATTATGGTCTGTGGTTTCAAGGATGACGGCCTCTGATAGTGTATTGAATTCCGGATTGACTTTTGTGACAACTTCATGGAATTTGTCTTCGATCATTCATCGCTCTATATCCCGGGCTATGAACAGCATGTGTTTATTCGACACGTTTCCTCTGCATGATTTACATCCGGTGCATCAGATCTTCAGTATGTCCACGTTCTCCGCCACCAGGTTTTCCAGCATATGAATTTTCCCCGTTTCGTTCTTCGCCACAACGATATCCATCGAATCGATCTGGCGCGCTACCTGATAGGTATCGTCAGATACGAGCAGCAACGGAACATTCAATTCAGACGCCCTTGAGATGATGGCAGGCGAGGGAACAATATTATTTGTCAGGATAACGCATGCAGTATCACTCTCCAGTGCCGTCAGAATCATGTCGCTCCTGTCGCCGCTTGTAATAATAAGTTTATTCCCGCGTTTGAAAAGAGGGTCCATTTGGGCGGTGGTTCCGCTCATGGCTCCAATGAAGATATTGTGAATCACGTTGTCCATGCCTCCCTCGCCGGCGATTACCTTGACAAATATGCGCTCCACAAGGGTGCCGACCGACATATGGATGAGTTCACGCGTATACGGTATTATTCCGATTACATCAATCCCCATTCGTTCAATGCCGTCAAGATACGTGTTTTTGAAATCATCTGGATCTTTCACCTTGTTTAATATAACGCCCCTCAAGTCTACCGATGAAAGATCGACGTATCGCCTGATGAAGGAGAGATCATCCATGATCATTTCATCATCCCCGCTTACAACAATGACTAATTTCCCATTTGTGTGACGGGCTACCGATACAGCATCGAGGTTGACCGACGCCCCATACGTCAGATCCCGACCACCTTCAATAAAGACGATATTTTCGTCACCGCCGGACTGCACCACGAGGTCCGACAATCGTTCCCGAATCGTGTTCTCATCGTACATATATTTGATTTTCGCATGGTCAAATCCGATACTCAGATCTTCCGGGTCTCTTTCGAGATTGAATATATTTATGATGAGAGCTGAGTCATGATCCCATAATCGCTTCTTTCGATAGAAAAGCCTGTCTCCGAATGGCTTGACATATCCAAATTTCCCCTGCATCGCCCTGGCCATTCCGATTATCACGCCCGTTTTGCCGGCGTTTTTTCGTGTTGATGCAATAATTATCTTATTCATGAGTACCACCTCTCTCGTCTTTTGAAAGCAATATCCTCACATCCACCGCTTTTGCTCCCGCACCCTGTTCATATACCATGACGGGATTAATCTCGATATCAGTAATCCCTCTGCATTTCTGAACGATAGATCCGAGCGTAAGGATGATATCAACCAGACTTCCGATATCTTTCGTTTTCTCCCCCCGAACACCGATCAACAGGGGATATGATCTGATTTGTTCTATCATGGAAAGCACTTCTCCCCTGTTCAGGGGATGGGCCCGGAAGGCCACATCTTTCATAACTTCCACGTAGATCCCACCCAATCCGACCATGACAATCGGACCGAATGACGGATCGATTTTTGCGCCGGCAATAATTTCCGTTCCCGCCGATACCATCTCTGTTACTTCCACTCCCTCAATCTGAGCTTCCGGAACTTTTGCCTTGCAGTTTCGCATAATGGCCTCATATGCGTCGATGACCTCCTTCTCATTTACAAGATCAAGAGCCACGCCACCGGCATCACTCTTATGGATGATATCCTTTGAAACAACTTTCATGACGACAGGATATCCTATTTCCCGGGAGACGTTCACTGCCTGAACGAGAGAACGGACGATCACTGTCTTCGGGATCGGAACACGGGCGATCTTCATAATCTCCTGAGCTTCGTCAGTCAGCAGAAAATATCGCTTCTCGCTCCGTGCCCTGTCGATGATGAGATTGACGGCATCCACGTCAAAATCAACCGTATCGACGGCTTCGACATAATTCGCAAGATACCGGCGGTATGAATACATGGCGCCGAGGGGGGATACCGCTTCGTAAACATCACTGTAAACCGGCATCTGTTCTTTGCTCAGTTCAGTAATGCATCGCTCCGTATTCTCTCCGCCGAAGAGGGAAAAGAGAATCGGTTTTTTGCTCTTTCTGAACTTCTCATAATTATTCTTTACCATCACCGGCAATTTTTCCGCATCGAATACCGCGGTCTCACAATAAAGGGCAACGGCTGAATGGATATCATCACAGTACAGAGCCGCATCAAGCGCAGTGTCATAATGAATCGACTGTGCCTGCCCGGTAATATCGATGGGATTCTTCAAAGAACCGAATTCGGGTGTCGCCGGCGAAAATATTTTCTTTAACATCCCTGGATCGTCATACAAAGAAACACCATACTTTTCCGAAGCATCCGTTGCCATGACACCGATCCCGCCGCCATTAGTAATAATAACCGTTTCCTGCCCGTCCGGAAGAGAATTGTTAGACATAAAACTGCACCAGTCGAATGCCTCTTTGATTGTTTCCGCCCTCAGCACCCCGCATTGCATCATGATTGCATCGAATACGTTGTCGGCACCTGCGAGTGATCCCGTATGCGATGCCGCTGCGGCGGCGCCCCGCTTTGACCTTCCCGACTTGACAACCACGACAGGCTTGACCTGTGTCGCCCGTTTGAGCGCCCGGATAAATTTCTCTCCCTGCTTGATTCCTTCGATATACATGAGAATTACCTTCGTATCCTCGTGGGGTACAAGATATTCCAGGAGATCCGCTTCGTCAAGGTCGCTTTTGTTTCCAACGGAACAGATTGTCGACAGACCGACATTATCAACGGATGTTTTTCCGATCATAGCCAGCCCAAGCGCACCGCTTTGTGTTATAATGGCAACCCCGCCGGCTCTGATTTCTTTTGGCCCGAATGTGGCGTTTAACGAGGACGATGCAGAATACAGGCCGAACATGTTCGGCCCCATGATCCGCATTCCCTGTTCTCGGGCAAATAAGGCAATCTTCTTCTCTTCCACCATATTGCCCACCTCGGAAAACCCCGACGAAACGACCATGAGAAATTTCACTTTTTTTCGGGCACAGCTTTCGACTGCTGAGAGCACCCGGTGAGCAGGGACAACGATACTCACGACATCCACATCACCTTCCACAGCTTCGACCGAGTCATAAGCCTGCAGTCCCATCAACTCCCCACCCGTGGAATTAACGGGATAGATGCGGCCTTCATATCCTCCCGCCATGATGTTTTCCAGCACTTTGGAGCCTATTTTCCCCGAATCCCGTGATGCGCCGATTACGGCAATCGATCTCGGTTCGAAAAGATACCGGATATCCGGATAGTTATTTTTCGACATACTGCACACCTCTTCACGGCCACCTTCACGTCTGTAAATTTCTCATATCGGAACTCCGGGTCCTTCACGTCATCCGAATGAAAGTAACAGACAGCGCCGTCCATATTCACACCACTTGTCTTATAACTAAAGCATCATTTTCTTGAGTACTATAAGGTAATGCCTGAAATCGACGGTTGAAATACCTGATGGAGCTATCAGCAAAAGTCAGAGATCCTGCATGGAGTGATAATCAACAGTAAATTGTCATCCGAATCGAATAGTTACCAAAACAGTCCCGTGGTCATCTTATTCCTTAAAAGCCATTCTCAGCTCATAAACTCCTGACTCGACCCGACGCTGCAAATCGAATCCCATTTTCTCGAAAACCCGGAGCATCGGTTTGTTTTCCACGAATACTTCAGCGGTGAAGCCGAGCAATCCCTGACGTTTTGCCAGAAAAGTAAGATAAACGATCAACTCCGTTGAAATGCCCATATTCTGGTAATCATCCCTTACGGCAAATGCCGCTTCCGCCGAATGTTTTGTCTCATCGATACCGTACTGACCGATACCGACGATCTTTTCTTTGTGCTTTCTGTCTACGACGGCCAGTATGATCATTTCCTTCGTATAATCAATGACCGCAAAATCCTGCAGTCGCTCGTGAGGCATATCTTTGCGCTGTGACATGAATCGTCGATACATGCTCTTATCGGAAAGTGAATAGAAGAAATCCTTTAAAAGCGGCTCATCGCTGATCTTAACCGGTCGTAAGTAGATATCCAATCCCGTTTTCGTCGTCCTGTATCCCTCAAGACTTTCAGGGTATTCACCGCGTTTCCCTGGTATATACGACTGATCTTTATAGATGAGCCCATTTTTCTTCGCCTCTTCAATCAGCCAAGGCCTGAATTTCGGATGGGCAATGGAAATGAGTTCCATCGCCCGCTCACGTATGTTCTTACCATGCAGGTAGACGATGCCGTACTCCGTTATGACATAATGGATGTCCCCCCGGTTGAGCGTCACACCGGCACCTTCCTTCAGAAACGGGACAATACGTGAAACGGTATCATCAGATGCGGTCGACTGCAGCGCCAGGATCGTCTTGCCGTTTCGAGACAGGACGGCGCCCCGCATGAAGTCGGCCTGGCCGCCGATACCGCTGTAAAAGATCTTTCCGATCGACTCGGCGCTTGCCTGTCCCGTCAGATCTATCTCGAGTGCGGAATTGATGGCGGTCATGTTTTCATGCTGCGCAATAATCAGCGGATTATTCGTATAATCGATGGTTCTGAATTCGACCATGGGATTGTCATGCAGATATTCGTATGTTTCCCTCTTTCCCATACAGAAGGCAGCCACAGATCTGCCGGGATTGACCGTTTTTCTTGAATTATCGATAATCCCCTTGCGCATTAACTCGACGATGCCGTCTCCTATCAATTCCGTATGCACTCCTAGATTCCGTTTGTCATTCAGATTCGATAAAATCGCATCGGGAATGCTGCCGTAGCCGACCTGAATCGTGTCACCATCCTGAATCAGCCGGGCCACATAGGAACCGATTCGCTGAATGATTTCTGAATCGACCCCCGCATTGAACTCAAGAAGCGGTTCATCGAAGGGAACGATGAAATCGACATCTTTAATATGTATGAATCCGTCGCCGTGGGTGCGGGGCATCTGCGGGTTGATCTGTACGATCACCGTCGTCGCCTTTTCGATTGCAGCCATATCGATATCGACGCTTACGCCGAGACTCATATAGCCGTGCTTATCGGGGAGAGACGCCTGTACCAGTGCGACATCGATGGGCACAATACCCCGGCGAATGAGACCGGGCACTTCAGACAGAAAAATGGGCGTATAGTCCGCTATTCCTTCATTGACGGCATTACGCGTATTATCGCCGATAAAAAAGGAATTATGACGGAAATTGTACTTGAATTTCTGATCGGTATAAGGAGCAACACCGAGTGTCCATACGTGAAACACTTCGGCATCAAAGAAAGCCTTGGGATGAGAATTGACGTACTCAACAAGGGCGTTCACCAGATACTGGGGCTCACCGCAGCCGGTGCTGATAAAGATTTTATCACCCCGATTGATGCGGCTGAAAATATCATTTTCCGGCGCAAACTTATCGGGATATCGTAGTTTCAGTTCTTCTATTTTCTTTGCATTGATCTGTGACTGAAGATCATGCCAATAAGAGGTGGAGATTGCTTCCTTGCTGTTCTCATCCATTCAGGCACTCTCCTTTCCTCACGTCTACAATCGTTCAGTGACACAGTCAGTTAAATAATTATAACGATACTCACAGTTAATACTACAGAGCTGAAAAAAACCGGTCAAGCCCTATTTTAAACAAAGAGACGGTTTATCCCCTGATGCAGGATAACCATCGCCCCGCACCCTTGTTCAAGTGAATCAAAACATGTGATCGGAAGCCGTTAATGAAAAGAGGGTTTGTCCACACGATCGGACAAACCCTCTCTAAAACAAGTAGTTACAGCTTTATGCCGGCAAGAAGAGTAGACCGAGAATGAAAACGATTGCACTGACCACAAGAACAACCATGGTGTAGCCGACTATCTCCCTGGCCTTCAGACGGGTGATTCCCAGCAACGCCAGCGCCCAGAAGGGCTGGAGCATGTTGGTCCATTCATCTCCGTAGGCAATCGCCATAAGGGTCTTGTTGATTGAGAAGTCCAGCGCCTGCGCCGCCTCAACCATAATGGGCCCCTGGACAGCAACCTGACCGCCTCCGGACGGCACGAAGAGATTGACCAGACCGGCACTGAGGAACGCGAAAATCGGATAGGTTGTGGCGGTGGAGACCGCTACGAACCAGCCGGCAACGATACCGACAAGACCGGAATACTTCATCATCCCCATGATGCCCGCATAGAAAGGGAACTGAACGATGATTCCCGCACACGCTCTGGCCCCTTCGCCAACGGCACGGATATAGTTGATCGGCGTGCCCTGCAGAATGATACCGACCATGAGGAAAATAAAGTTGACGATATTCAGGTTGAGTGCGAATCCCTGCGTTGCGAAATACCAGACGATGTAAATCAGACCGGCCACACCGATAATGAGTGAGATGGCCCGGCTGTTTTCTATCATGTCGGCGGGTACCATTTCGCTCTTCGGTATCTCTTTGACTTTCTCTTTTTCCACCAATGCAGGATCGACATCGACAATGGTTTCTATTTCCTTTTCATTCTTCGGCGCCATCAACATACAGGTCAGTGGAATAACCGCCAGGAGCACCAGTGTAACCACGATGTTCATGGGACTGAAAAGAGTCTCGCCTGTCGGTATAAGACCGATCTGTTTTTCCAGAAAGTGACCCTTGGTGGCAACGAGCAAGGGAGCCGACGCGGAGAGCCCGCCGTGCCACGTAAGAAACCCTGCATATCCTGCCGCACCCAGCAGTGGATAATGCATCTTGATGTTGCGTAGATGACCGCTTCTACCGACCTCACGGGCCATCAAAGCACCGACGATGATACCGAGTCCCCAGTTGATCCATGAAGCAATCGCCGCCGTCAGACCGACGAGAAAGATTGCGCCCCCCTGATGCTTGGGAATTTCGGCAAGTTTTTCGATGCCTCTTCGCACAATCGGCGATGTCGCCAGTGCGTGACCGGTCACGAGAATCAAGCACATCTGCATTGCAAAGGTCAGTAACTCCCAGAACCCTTTATACCAATCCTGTATCAACATAAAAGGACCGTGTTTCGTAAAGATAAGACCCATAACAAAGGTTATGAAGGTCAGCAGGATAGCAAACAACATGGGATCGGGCATCCATCTTCGTGCCCATCGATCAAAGACACCACCTAATGTTCTAATCATAATCTTCCACCTCCTCGTTCTCATACGAACTAGCAATGATATAGCATGTTGATAATAATCAAAAATCAGCCGAAAAGGTATTATGTGTCACCTTGTTACGCAAACCGTTCGGCATGCCCGGACAAGACCCCGACCCACCACGTCAATGATGAAACAGATTATTTCTAAGTCAGAAAATAGATGAGCTGAAGATAACATATGATATGACCTTTTCTCGTCGGTAAAACTCATATCACGAAGAACAGAATTACATTAGATTCACTCGAACACATTATTCAGATGAACAACAGCAACAAAGCCCGCAGACATTTTCCTATCGGGTTATCGCAATGTGTTGCCACCTATTGCCGTAAGGCTTCATTTGAACAGCAACTTCATCAGGTCGATTCTTACCCTGTAATTAAGGTAACCATTCAGATAACGCGAAATCAAGGATGTGATATTTTTGTAAAATCCCCCCTTTCTCTATTAATTTATACCACTCTTACAAACAATCCATTGAAATTGCTTTTTTAATATAAAGAAAAATTGTCTGCTGTCAACCAATTTATATGTGATCGTACATAAAATATCGATAATCGGAAATTCATACAGAGAGATAAACGAAGGCAATCCTTTGCAGGTTATCTCGAATATTATGGTTATAGAAAAATGATAGTTCTCTATTCCCGCAGACCTGTGCAAGTCATCACTGACGTATTATCGGATTTCTATAACGTGGGTTGATGGAAAACGGCTCAAACTATCTATTCAATGTAGAAAGGACCCCCGAGAGCGGAATTACAAAGAAGGGGCAGCTCTCGGAGGCTTGTATGGGCGTCAGCAATTCTCGCCCCTATAGTAAAAATCACGGGACGCGTCAAGTTGTATTCTGTTGGTGTTCACATATTGTTATTTTTTCGTTTCCACTCACATCGGGGCGTGAGTTTGTTGATGGAAAATAAAGGGGGAAACGGTGTTCCGGTCACAACGGTAAGGATAACACCCTATCAAGAGGCCCTTGGGGAAACACCCGTCTGCGGCGTTACCATCAATCTTCGTCACTGCGACAAACCCGTACGTACGACTCCTTCCTCAGGGCTGGGAGTACAGACAAGGACTGCCGATAGGCAGGCGTTGCGGCACTATAGTAATAAATGGGTCCTTGCCGGTGCGCGCCGCAAGACAAGCAAATTTCGGGTGCCTTAAATCCGAACATTTTTGAACGGTCTCATCCTGGGAATTTGTCAACGGCCTGTTGAGATCAGCCTGCCGTTTTTAAACCATGCCTCAGATGTCAACACCAAGAAAAAATCGTAACATCAATCCTATCAAGAAACTGACGGCCGCAACGCCGAGACTCAGTCCCGTCATCTCTAGAAATCGTTTTTGAAACGGGTCGCCTTTCGCAACGGAGATGTAGTAGTTGAAAACGGCGATTATTGAAACAGCCCCAACCAGGGTACACCCTAAACACACATAGTAATTATTTAGAACCAAGTAAGGCATAACAAGAAGCAGTACGGTAATCAAATATGTCCCCCCTGTGTAAACGGATGCTTTCACAGGATTCTTGACCGATCCCTCCTCCTTCGTCGAGAGGTACTCAGAAGCCCCCATGGACAAGGCGGCGGCAATTCCGGTAATCGATCCTGTCAGAGCGATCAGTTTCGTGTTCTGCAATGCCAGGGTTAATCCGGCAAGTGCGCCGGTCAACTCCACCAGGGCATCACTCAGTCCCAACACGACCGATCCCGTATAGCGAAGCCTTTCTTCGTCAAGCATTCCAAGCAAAGCAGCCTCATGATGGTTCTCCTCACGCATGATGACCTCCGTTTCGGGGATCGTTTCCCGCAATTGTGCATAATTCTCCTGTGCACCTCCCTCCCCTCGTTCCATCAACTTGAGACCAAAGGTCAAACCGAAAATCCGACTTATCCAGCAGTATTTCCAGATTGTCCATTGGTCAGGCGCCACATCCTGCCGGGTGTAGGTTCGCCACACGCCGTAATGCCGGAGTTCATCACGGGCAATATCCTCAAGTATACGCCCGTTCTCAGAATGTTTGACCTTTTCGGCCAACCTTCTGTAAATATGATGTTCGGTGATTTCATTCTTCTGATAATCCAGCAACACCTTTCGCAGATCTTCACTGATATCCATTCTTCAACTCCTCTTGTAAGGGCTTCCAAGTGTGCAAATCTAAAAGGCAACGAAACCTCCCTCAAATACGGATCCCTCAATACTGCCATACGCTGTCCGGAGCGACTCAGCGTCGACAAACTGCTTTCATGCATCGGTTGAACACTTGTCGACATTTCTTAAAGTTCAATATGATAATACCTAAATCCACGCTTAAGCGGAGTGTTTTATGGGGAGTTATGCACACGCATGTCTGCCGGTTGAACTCATGCCGGGGTTTAGGAGAACGCATCCCGCACAAACTCAAGATTAAAGCGCACTGCTTCACATGTCAATCCTTCACATAAATGTGGAGGATTGTCGTTATGAAACCCTTCAGGACGAAGCACTCTGCAAGTCAAACTTGAAAAACGCCGTTCAAAGCGTTGTGCATAACGGTGGCAGGTTTCGACAATCGCGGCATCCTGAATCTTTTGAATCCGACCCCAAATGCCGATAAACAACAACGTTCCCTCGACTAACCCGCATTGGGCGCCATATTCGCCGGCGCCATGCATTCCAAGGGCCGAATCGAGGACCTGCTCCGACAGATTCACGCCAAAGTGCTCCGATAAAATCTTGAGTGTCGTGATCGCACAGTTCAAATCATCATCCCAGTAATACTTTTTGACGCGGTCATTAATAAACTTTTGCATTTCCATGGTGTCACGGCCTTCTATGGTCGATGCCACAGTCTCTTTTAATGTCATCAAAGTCGTTCTATTGTAAAAGTATCAGAAGATCACCAACAGAGAATGAAAACATATGATCCACTGAGCTGCAATGCGTTGAATACTTCACGAAATGGAGATCCCGCCTGATCATTTATAAAGTGAATTATCATGTAGTAAGCCACGAAACCGGCTATTGAATCGTCTTCAAACTCGAGTCTCAGGATGTTACCCTTTTGAAAGTGTAGTTCCGGGTGAATTGTTCGTGCCTGTTCCAGTGATTTTTCGATAGATCAAGTCCGGAAACTTCAGTTCCGTATCTTTCAGGTATTGCGCAGTCCGGCCGGCGCCGCAGCCGAAATTCCAGATCGGTCATATGGTTCCGATTTCTTACGAGAACCCGTAAAGCATCTTCTGATAATTTGGTTTTTTTCGTTTTCTCCAAAGAATGCGTTCGCATATACTCCGGTCAAGGAATTGTACATTTTATCTATTGTATTTGGATCCCGCCCCATAATCCGGAGACACGGCGCCTTCCACATCAGGATAAGAAAGATACGAAATTCATGACAACAGCCCGTTAATACACCACATTTCGGTGTGGTCAAACAGTTGAAATAAAAGGGGTCACGATTCCTCGTAACCCCTTGATTCTTATGGTGGGCCGCCGGAGACTCGAACTCCGGACCAATTGATTAAGAGTCAACTGCTCTACCAACTGAGCTAGCGGCCCGTTATGTCATCGCATGTCGCTCATTGTCTGGCGCGCCCGGTAGGATTCGAACCTACGACCAACAGATTCGAAGTCTGCCACTCTATCCAGCTGAGCTACGGGCGCTTTTTCTTATCTTAACAACTGCAGATCTTAGTATTGTCATATCATTCGAAGAAAGAACAAAACCGTCGAAGAGGTGCTATTTAATTATTTTCTAACCGTTCGTCAAGTAATTTTTTTTATTTCAGACAATCCCTTGTTTATAAAAGTCATCTATCTCTCCGGAGGCATAGCCCATCTTGCTGAGGATTTCCCGGGTGTGTTCTCCCAGTCCCGGCGAGGGGCATCGTACCCGGGGCTGATCCCCGGAATATATAACGGGAAATCGCTGCTGAGGAATCATACCATCCGTGGGATGTTCCGATGAAAACCAGAGACCCCGATGCCGTATCTGGGGATCACGAACAGCTTCCTCAAGGGAATTGACGGGTGAATAACAGATCGTATACTTTTCGAAGAGATTGATCCATTCATCCCGGGTTTTTTGCAGAAAGATGGATCTTGTTTCATCGATCAATTCCTCCCGCCGCGGGCTTTGCGCATATTGATCTTCAATGAGATCTTCCCGTTTCACGGCCCTGCAGAATTCTTTCCAGAATTTCTCTTCCAGGCAACCGAGCGAAAGATATTTTCCATCGGCCGTCTCGTATATATTGTAAAATGCGAACCCTCCTCCAACGAGACTTTCGCCGCGTCTGGGCATGATGCCGTCGGCCATATACTGAGACATGACAAGGCTCAAAAAGGGGGTCAGGCTGTCGAGAATCGCCACATCGACATATTGTCCTTCACCGGTCCGCTCCCGCCTGAGCAGAGCCGAGATAATTCCCAGTGCAGCGCTCAGGCCGCCACCCGCGCCGGCAAACTGAACGGCGGGAACAATCGGCGGGCCTCCTCGCTCGCCCAGGAGATCAACGATACCGGAAATGCTCAAGAAATCAATATCGTGAGCCGGTCGATGTTTATACGGCCCGTCCTGCCCGAATCCTGTTAAAGAACAACAGATAATGCCTGGATTAACTTTTTTAAGGTCATCATAACACAACCCCAGTTCTCCCATCGTGCCGGGAATGCAGCTGTCGAGAACGACATCGGCGGCGGGAATCATTTTCATTAAGATTTCAAGGCCTTTCTCATGCTTGAGATTCAGTGTCATGCCTTTTTTATTTCTATTGATAATGTGAAAATAACTTCCCATTGTCTTCACAATCGGCGGCGTCCATCTGAAATTATCTCCGCTGTTTGGATTTTCGATCTTGAGAACTTCAGCGCCGAGATCCGCCAGGATTTGGCTGCAGAGCGAACCGGGCAACAGTGATGACAGATCAATGACATACATTCCGTCAAGGGGTAACGACACGATAATTCACCTCTGTTAGAATTTCGACTGATATGATCGGCCGTTCATATTTGGTGATATATTTCCCATCGATCAACACTTATTTCCCGATCTGGCCGCCGAGCCACCTGAGATACTCGACACTGCCTGCCACGATGGGAAGGGCTATAATTTCCGGTACATCATAAGGATGGAGTTTCTTGATTGACGTTTCGACAGCCGAATAGAGTTTATGTGACGTCTTGATCGAGCAGAGCCATTCTTCTCCATGCTCCACAGAACCTTCCCAACGATAGATACTCGCCAGGGGACCGATGATCTGAACACACCCGGCCAGTTTTTCTTCTACCAGGGTCCGTGCAATCTTTTCGGCATCTTCTTTTCTCTCAGTGGTGGTCACTACCTGAATGAATTTTTCCACGATTCATTCCTCCTTCATGAATCATCCCTGTTCGAAAACCGACGGCTGCCCAAACCGCGCCGTCGATCTGATTTTCCAGGTTTCCAACTCATGATTGCCGCCTCAGATGGCATGCCGCTGCGCGACCGGTTCCCGTGTGGAGCAACGCAGGCTCGACAGTATCGCACACGTCCATCCGGTAAGGACACCGGGGATGAAAGGAACAGCCGGACGGTGGATTGAGGGCGCTCGGCATATCTCCCTTCGGAAACACTCGTTTCATCTTTTTTGACGGGTCGGGAACAGGTACGGCCGATAAAAGGGCTTCCGTATAGGGATGCAACGGGTTACGAAACAGTTCGTCCCGGCCCGCCAGCTCAACGATCTTTCCAAGATACATGACGGCAATGCGGTCGCTCATATGGCCGATGACGCTCAGATCGTGGCTGATGAACAGATACGTCAGGTCAAAATCGCGTTGCAGATCTTTTAACAGGTTGAGTATCTGGGCCTGAATGGAAACATCAAGTGCCGATACGGGCTCATCGGCAACGATGAGATCAGGATTGAGGGCGAGCGCCCGCGCCACACCGATTCGCTGCCGCTGGCCCCCACTGAATTCATGGGGGTATCGTCCCATGTGCTCCTCCGTCAATCCGACAATCTCCATCAGCCCTGCTGTCGCGGTCCGTCGTTCCTTCCCGTTTCTAATCCCGTGAATGAAAAGGGGCTCCCCTACGATGAAACCGGCGCTTTTTCTCGGATTCAATGACAGATAGGGGTCCTGAAAGATGAGTTGGACCTTTCTCCTGAATTCTTTTAATTCTTCTCTCTTGAGCGTCAGGACATCCTTACCCTGGAATAAAATGCTCCCTCCGGTAGGCTCTTCCAGTCTCATAATGAGCCTGCCGATGGTCGTCTTTCCACACCCCGACTCACCGACAAGCCCCAGAGTCTCACCTTTATGGATTGTCAGTGATACACCATCAACGGCCTTCACCAGGCCCCGCCTTCCGGAAAGGAAACGCCCGCCTGTAGTGAAGTACTTTGTAAGATTTCTTAAATCGAGCAAGACCGACTTCATCACTGTGGTTTCTCATTCTCACCAATCTAATAACGAGTAATACCGTGCCGACGGTACCTGCCGGACAGACACACCGGACCATACTCTAAAACGTAAAACCTTAAACTCTAAACGTGAAACCTGTAACGTCTTCATTGATATCTCCAGCATCGTACCAGATGAGCTCCCTTATACTTATCGAGAGGTGGTTCCCTTTCTCCACATATGTCCATCCTGTAACGACACCTCTCTTGGAAGCTGCATCCCCGGGGCAGATTATAGAGGTTCGGCACAACGCCGGAAATCACTTTCAGACGCGTTTGTTCCTGGGAGGCGGCATCGAGTTTGGGAATGGATTCCATCAGCCCCACCGTATAGGGGTGCAGCGGTTTTGAGAAAAGCTCTGCTACGGGGGAATGCTCAACGATCTTACCCGCATACATGATTGCGGCATACTGGCAGGCCTCGGCAACAACACCGAGATCGTGGGTAATTAAAATGACTGATGTTCCGACCTTTTCTTTCAATTGGTTGATCAGCTCCAGTATCTGCGCCTGAATCGTCACATCGAGGGCCGTCGTCGGCTCATCCGCCAGCATTAGCGAGGGGTTGCAGGCAAGGGCCATGGCAATCATCACCCGCTGGCGCATTCCGCCACTCATCTGGTGGGGGTAATCTCGTATCCGCTCCTGCGGTGACGGCATCCCGACAAGGCGAAGCATTTCCACAGCACGCTCCAGCGCGTCGTGTTTCGATATGTCCCTGTGGAGCTGAATGACTTCAGCAACCTGATCTCCGATTTTCAGAACCGGATTGAGAGAGGTCATGGGTTCCTGGAATATCATGGAAATGTCATTACCCCGCATACCGCGCATTTCATCTTCAGGGAGCTGAAGGAGATCGACATTATTGAAGATGATGTTCCCCGAAACTATTTTTCCCGGAGGTATGGGTATAAGTCGTATGATCGTAAGAGCGAGAACGGTCTTTCCACATCCCGATTCGCCGACAACACCCAACGTATCGCCCCGGTTGACTGATAGATCGACGCCGTCAACGGCTTTCACCGTGCCGTTTCGCGTTTCAAAATATGTTTTCAAATCTCTTATCGTCAGGAGAGGAATCATTACTTTCGCTTCACCCAGTTTTCCAATAATTCGACGATGAGCCGGACACCGATGCCGGTGGCCCCTTTCGGTATGTACGGTCCGCTCTTTGACAACAGCGCGGGGCCGGCGATATCCAGATGCACCCATGGATAATCTCCTATGAACTTCGAAAGGAAAATGCCTGCGGTGATAGCACCGGCGGATCGGCCGCCGACGTTCTTGTAATCAGCCACATCGCTCTTTATCAGTTCCTCATACTCTTCGGGAAGCGGCAACTCCCACACTCTTTCCCCCGTTGCCTCCGAGGCCTCACGAATCCTGTTTTTCAGTTCGTTATCATTCCCCATCATGCCGACAATCAGATCGCCCAGGGCGATTACGCAGGCGCCGGTCAGCGTAGCCAGATCGATCAGGGCGGCCGGATTGTATCGCCCGGCATAGGTAAACGCATCGATAAGAATCAATCGACCTTCCGCATCAGTGCTGATCACTTCGACAGTCTTTCCCGACATCGATTTCAGAACATCCCCCGGCTTATAGGCGCTGCCGCCGGGCAGATTCTCAGTCGCGGGAATGACACCGATGACGTTTACCGGAAGCCCCAGATCAGCGGCTGAGGCGAGGATCCCGATAACGGCGGCTCCTCCCGCCATATCGTCCTTCATGTCCTCCATGCCTGCGGACGGTTTAATTGAAATTCCTCCACTGTCAAAAGTTATTCCCTTTCCTACAAGAACTATGGGACTTTCAGTCGTGTCCGCACCGCGATATTCCATGACGATCATTTTCGGCGCCTCGCTGCTTCCCCGGGATACTCCGAGAAGGGCATTCATTCCCAGCTTTTTCATAGCCGCATCATTGAGTATGTCAACCTTTATATTTCTCTTGCTGGCGACATCCTCTGCCCGTTGCGCCAGAATCGTGGGCGTCATCTCATTGGAAGGTGTGGCAACGAGATCTCGTGTGTAATACACGGCTCGGGAAATTTTCTCTCCTTTATCCGCCATCGTCCGAATTTTCTTCACCGTGGGCAGTTTTGTCCCCATAATAACGAATTCATTCACGGTTTTCATCTCAACACGATCAACTGTCTTAAACGGTGTGAACTCATAAAGGCCGAGCATAACACCTTCTACAACCGTCCGGACGGTCACTTCAAGGGAAAGACCGGCATGTCCGTCATTGATTGATGTTGCAAACGTTTTCAGATTCAACTCTCTCACTTTTTGAGCGGCCTTTGAAAATCCTCCCCGCAGTTTATCTCTGCTGAAATCGCCCTTTTTCCCGAGCCCAAGAACGATGACGACACTCGGCCCAATCACCCCTCCCGTCGTAACCACTGACGTTTCGTAAAGCTTCCCTCTTATAATGCCATTCGTTATCAGGGAACTGATCTGACCATCACAAGCGGCGTCGACATCTCGTATAGTTCCCTCCGGTTTTGGTTCGTCTTCAAAAGAGACAACAACGATCGCATCGGTTGTGCTGTCCCGCAGTGCACCCTTTTTTACGGTAATCTTCATGCTTCCTCCGTTTGCTTATAAAGGCCCGTTACACCATTCGCTGTACGGGCAGAATTAATTTCACTGACACGGACCGTAACCATAATTGCATGAAAGCTGAAAGTCAATAAATTCTCCGCCCTATCTCTTCGTATTTAAGTAGTCCGGAAGTAATGACGATGTCGGCCTTTTTTACAAGCCGTTGAGAAAGTTCCGGCACGAGGCTGTTCACCAATGCCTGGAAGGAAGGCCCCCATAATCCCGGTGCGTACATTGCACCCATAAAAAGCCATAGTTACGAAACACAGGGGAATCCCGACAGGTTGGAGCAGATGGACGCTTTTCAACAGTCTCTTTACAATCAACCGGTTTTGCAGTATGAAAGAGGCAAACAATTACCATGTATACGGAGAATCCCTATGCCGGCCCTAACACTGAAGGAGTGCCCCAAGGCGTACATCCGCGAGACTCACCGATCCCGTACACCCGACGACACGCTCAGATTTATAGAAACAATGAAAGAAACGATCGGCATGAAAGACGTCGGCGATGTGACGGATCTCGACAGGCTCGGCATCCCCGTGTTCACCTGCCACAGAATACGTCCCGACGATTCACGAACGGATCACACCGGAAAGGGCCTCTCGAAGATACAGGCTCAGGTTTCTTTATCCATGGAGTCGGCGGAACGATTTTCATCCGAGTTCAGGCCTGAATATGCAGGAAGCCTCGTGCTCGGCAGTTACAGCTCTCTGTCCGCACGATACTCCGTGCTCAACCCTGAGGAGCTCATTCTTCCTCAATTCAGTCGTTACGATCACGACCGGAAACTTTACTGGACGTGGGGATTCGATCTTGCGAATGATGTTGAAATTCTCGTACCTGCATGTACCGTTTTTCATCCTTTTTATCTGGACGATACGCCATTGATCAATACCCATACCAATGGCATCGCCGCGGGTAATACGATTGAGGAAGCGGTATCACATGCCTTGGCGGAGGTAATTGAACGGGATGCCTGGAGTATCGCCAAGTTCACCGAAGCGGCAAGCGACGCCCTGGGTATCAACGACCACCCGGATAACCGATTCATAATCGATATTATTGAAAGATTCAATCATGCGGAGATTGAAGTCGTAGCCAAAGATATTACCACCGACATCGGCGTACCCGTTATTGCAGCTTTTTCAAATGACCTGGTTTACAGGAAACTCATGCCGATTGACGGTTTTGGAGCCCATCTCGATCCGAAAGTCGCCCTTGTCAGGGCATTGCTGGAAATCGCAACGACCCGCGGACTCTTTATTCAGAAATTCGGGATTGACGACTGGAAACTTTCGTATCTGGATAATACTGACGGAATGAACAGCGAGGAAGACTATCGTTTCTGTGCCTACGGACAAAAAAATCTTCATGATCTGAATGCAGACTTCAGTGACGACATATTCCGCGATATTACAACAATGATGGGCAAATTGAATGACCGAGGATTCCGCAAGGTGATCGCCGTGGATCTCACGAGAAAGAAAATCGGCATACCCACGGCAAGAATGATTGTTCCCGGAATGGAAGTATACTGTTTTGATAGCTCCCGGCGGGGTGACAGACTCTACGATGCCTTGGGCAAAGGAGGCTGAACCGTGCTTTCAGAAGAAGAAACACGACAACGGGCAGCCTTTTACTATTGTGCGGGATTCCAGCTCAAAATGCTTATGAGAAACGATTTTCTGCGTCCCGAAGAGTACCTTACGATCCTGGAACGGTCATCTCTCAAGCTCGCCGAAGATGAAATTATCAGAACAACTATCGAGGAGGGTGTTCTGTCTGGCAGCGAAGACGGTGGGGTCTACGCCCTCATAACACTGTTTGAAGGGTTTCTCTACGCTCTGTGCGAAGTCCTCGAAATCGACGCCGATTCCATAGCAGCAATAATTCCTGCAGAATTCCTTGCGACACTTTCCGATGAAATGAACGCCGGCCGGTCATCAGATTAACCCGTTTGATCAGTGTGACGCATCAGATTAAAGAGTGCATTTCATGTCATGCCGCCTTTGTAAATGATGTTGTCCGGTCTAAAATTCATCTGAGCTTTAACTGCAGGGCTTGTGAGAAATAAACCTCTATCCGCAAACAAACCGAATCAAGCAGGCAAACGAAAGCCGTGGGCGCCATTACCACCCGCGGCTCTCACATTACAGGGGTAACAAATTTTCAACCGGAACTTTTCCGGTAGATCTGTCACTTAACCTTCCGGGCAAGAAAATATCCGTCTGGATCACATTCTGTTCTGAGAAGCCTCAAGTCCTCATCTGTCGGCTCCGCCATTTCTTTCAGTCCCGGAGAAATGATCAACTCAAAACTGACTTTTTCCTGAATTTGTTCCGCCGTTCTTCCCGGTGCTACCTCAAGAAGCACCATACGCTTCGAATCTTCATCAAATCCAAAGAGGGCTTCGTTCGTAATAACACGGTACGGCCCGGACCCCATGACACCTGCCTTCTCGCGGTAATCGGGTGACCCGTCACCAAACCCGATGCTGGTCAGGAATTCCAGTTTATTTACGAATCGTCTCTTTTCAAGGGCCATGATGATAATGGATTTCTCACAGTTAGCCGCCATTGCACCGGCGCCTCCGCTTCCCGGAAACCGTGTCAGAGCCTCGGTATAGGTTCCGCCTTCGAACGTGGAATTCACATTCCCGTACATATCGATCTGCGCGCCGCCGATAAAGGCGTAATCGGCGTGACCCCGCTGTGTCAGCTCGAACACGGCACAGAGACCCTTAAGATAACATGCCTTGCGGCAAGCTCTTGTATCTCCAACCGACAGGGGCATGCCCATTTCCAGGACCGGTGTCAGGGGACCTGCCTCGAAAATAATCCCGAGACCCGGGGCATGGGTCAGCTGGGCGTGCATTGATGCAATGATCGGTAATCCTGTTCCGACAAATACTATTTTATTATCTTCCAATACTCGTGATCCGGTGTATGCAATCATTTCAAAGGGTGTACAATCAGCCATTATAATAACCTCCTCACTTAACAGCCATGACGGAACGCTTATGACAATATGATCGGTTGTCCGCCGTCCATCTCTCTGATTTTTTTCAATGTCGTATAGGGCAGTTTGCTCAGGAAATCGTCGTATGTTTCACATCCGAAGATATATTCTTCGTAATATTTTTTCAGTTTATCCGCATTTCCCGTTTTCCTGAATTCATCCGACGCACTTCTGAACATAAGGATATGTTCCATATCAAACCAGTAATTCCCGTAACATGCTCCAGGATATCCGCCGAAACGCTGCTCTACAACGGCATCAACTGCCGTATAGGGTATTTCCGTCAGATTCGGATAGGTTCTGATGTTTTCGTTGGGTATGATCTGCTCTGTTGTTACGATGGTATGTCCCGCAGCTATTGAGATCTCAGGACATGTACACAGAGCCCCGAAGATCCGGCAGTTACCGTACATATCCGCCGCCGTTGCATGAATCAGCCCCACGTCGGGATAACACGCCGGCACAAGATAGGTATTCTTGCCGGTGAAGGGGCTCTCAACCATGGTACCCCTGTTGACGAGTTCCATATCCGATCCACCGTGGTCTCTGACCGGAAGAAATTCGAGCCCCATTGACGCCGCCTTGAACCGGGCGGACATGCCATAGTTGGTATAGTCGTCCAACTTTATCATGCCGTTGGAGATCAGGTGTCTCAACAAAGGGGCGATACCGATGACTTCGTATCCCCACCATGCCAATTCTACCCGCTTGATCGATACCTGCTGTGGATAGAGGAGCATTGCCCCGGCCAACAATTCGGGACATATGGAACTTGACTGGAACGACAATGTCAGGTCCTTAGCTCCCTGGCGAATTATCTCATGTATGAGAGCCACCGGAGGACGTGTGTTGACAAAACCTCCAATGGCTATATTCAGCCCTTCTTTGCCATGAATATACTTGGCAACCGATTCTTTCAGTGTCATCCTCTTATCTCGAAGATCCTTTGGTTTGTTAACCATGATCTTACGGGCATCTTCAGGTGACAGCCCCCACCATTGGAAGGGGTCTTCTGCGATTTTACTGAGTTCGCTTTGTTGCAAACTCGACACATTTTCAATCAACGAACCTGTCTTCTTTTTAATCATACTCATACCTCCCAACTTCTTCTCCTCGTGTCATGCGAGTCCCTTCAGCAATTCCGCTTCACTTCAGGATACGTCGCGCGGCAAGGCTTCCCTTACCGTGGTGCGCTCTATACTAAAAGGGCCCTCAGGGTCAAGTCAAAAGTAACCTGTTGTGAATGGTACGCCATGTCACGGTGTATCCAGGACGGGTCACTGAAAAAGTCCGACTACGAGACCCTTCAATAATGTCCGGTTTTAAGCCACACGAAATCCCGAGGAGGGAGTCATACTTACAGGTACGTCGCAGCGACAAATGATGGGGGCGAAGCCGCAGGTGGGCGTTTTTCAACCGCCTCTGAAGATATGAAAAGGAGGGTATTGAAGAACCCGAGTCATGCCTGAGAATGGGAGGTGCCAGGTCGTGATAAGACACGACGAGTGGGATCGAACAGATAATGATCTTTTCATGCTATTTAACCAGACTGTATGCAAACTTTTTAAAAATATCCTTATCAAATTTCCCCTTGTTCACATCATCCTTCAATAAATTCAACGTATCAATGGGAATCATGGCGCATCGATAGGGCCGGTCATTATTCGTGAGCGCTTCATAACAATCGATGACTGCGATTATTTTTGCAATTTCTGAAACGTTTTTCTTGTTGTTCGGATAACCTGTTCCGTCCAGCTTTTCATGGTGTTCCAGCGCGGCCAGACAGATGCCCTTGTCGCTGAATCTGCACTCCCGCAAAATCTGATAGCCGATCAGGGTGTGACTTTTCATTTCCTCAAATTCCTCGTTGTTCAATATTCGCGGCGCCGTTAGGATTTCAGGAGTGATTTTTACCTTGCCGACATCGTGAAGCAGCGCGCTGATTCCAAGAACTTTTGTCTGCGCCGTCGATAAATGGGCGTGTGAAGCGAAGGCAAGGGCAAAGGCCATTACATTGATCGAATGGATAACAGTACTGTAATCCGTGGACGATACAAACAATAACTGCTTGATGACGTCGCTCTCATCGGCGTAATCACTGATCAGGATGTCCATTGTTTCCGAAACACCCTCGAGACTGCCGCTTCTCGGTTCCATTAATGTTTCTTCCACGATGGAAATAAGCGTGCTTTTGACCTGAGCGGGGTCCCCTGATTTCACATTGTTCTGCAACTGTCTGTTAAATCCCCGCTGCGCTTCCTGAAGACCTTTTAACTTATCCTCGTGCTTCATGTACAATTCAACGGGCAATCGCTCTTCGCTGATGCGCATATCGCTCAGCGTCTTCCCTCCCGGCTTATACATGACATATCTCCCATCATCTGACTTTACATACAGCGGAACATCAACATAGTAATGCAACTGTGATTTCCGCGCCAAAATCATACCGCATCCCACCAAAAAACACATTTTTCATTGGAACCGTTCTGTCAGTTACAATCGGGCTTGCGCCATTATAACTTTAATATCACGTAGTAATTATTCAAAGATCCGGGCGGATCGGTTGTGCACTTCACGAAATGACCATGCCGTCGGAACGGAATTTCACCTCTCCGTTCTCAATCAACAGGCGATCGACATCATTGACGGCGGAACTGCGGTCTCATGCAATTCTTTCGTTTTTTTATTTGATTTCTCGATGGTTCATGTCTACCGTAGTTGATACATCACTATTAATCAAGATGTGATAATGAAGCGTTCTTCCATATCAAAAAAAGATATCATACAAATACTGGAAGAAATCGGAACAATTCTGGAATTGAAAGGCGATAATCCATTCAAATCAAGAGCATACTATACCGCTGCCCGGAGCCTTGAATCTTTCACCGGCGATCTTCATCAAGCAGTTACCGAAGGGACACTCTCCCGGATCAAAGGAATCGGGAAAGCGCTGAACCAGAAAATTACCGAACTCGTCACAACGGGAAAGCTCGGTTATTATGAACAGCTCAGGAAATCGATGCCGGCCGGCTTCAAAGATATGCTCCGCATCCCGGGACTCGGCGCTAAGAAGATTCACATCATTTACGATAAACTGGGAATTGAGACGGTGGGAGAGCTCGAATATGCCTGTCTCGAAAACAGACTTGTCGAATTGCCCGGATTCGGGGAAAAAACCCAGGACGGTATTCTTCTGGGAATACAACGTCTCAAAAAATACAGCGAACGGCACCTCTACGGATCGATTATCGACACTGCCGAACAACTTCTCGCTCTTCTCGGGAAATGCCCTTTTCTAAAAACATCCAGCCTTGCAGGGTCACTCAGACGATGCAATGAGACTGTCAAGGATATCGATATTCTGACGGCAACGAATCATCCCGACCTACTTGCCGATTATTTCGTCTCACTGCCTGATGTTGCTACGATTATCGAGCGAGGAGAAACAAAGATCAGAGTCAAACTTGCATCGGGACTTCCGGTAGAGCTTCGAATTGTTTCGGAAAAGGAATTCCCCTTTGCACTCCATTACTTAACGGGGAGCAAGGAACACAACATGGCTATGCGGTCCCGGGCAAGGAGCCGCGGACTTAAACTGAATGAATACGGACTTTTCAGTGCTTCAGGAACCATTGCCTGCCGCAGTGAACACGATCTGTTTCATGCACTCGATCTCTCATATATACCGCCGGAGCTGCGGGAAAATATGGGTGAAATGGAAGCGGCCGAAAAAGGAGAAATCCCGAGGTTAATCCGGCATAGTGATCTGCGAGGTCTTTTTCATGTTCATACGAATCAAAGCGATGGCATGGACGCCATCGAATCGCTCGTCGCCGCCACAAAGGAAATGGGAATGGAGTACCTGGGAATAGCAGATCACAGCAAGTCCGCCTTCTATGCCGGAGGCCTCGATGTGGCTGCAATAAAAGCTCAACACGACATGATTGACAGGATCAATTCGCTGGAGAAGCATTTCACCGTTTTCAAGGGAATTGAGGCGGAAATCCTCCCCGACGGAAGTATTGACTATGATGATCAGACACTGGAACTTTTTGATTTTGTCATCGCCGCTGTCCATTCCCAGTTTAAAATGTCGGAAGAAGACATGACGGCGAGAATTCTGAAGGCCCTTGACAATCCCTATGTCACGATGCTTGCCCATCCGACGGGGCGATTGCTGCTGGCCCGTGAACCGTATCCTGTCGACCTTGTGAAAATCATTGATCATGCCGCCGCCCGCGGCACAATCATCGAAGTAAACGCAAATCCCCATCGACTTGATCTCGACTGGAGATTCTGCAAGTATGCCGTGCAACAGGGCGTCAAGCTTGCCGTCAACCCTGATGCTCATGGCATTCAGGGACTGCACGATATCCGGTTTGGCATCAACACGGCACGGAAAGGATGGGTGTCGCCGGCTGACTGCATTAACTGTCTCGGCCGTGAAAGTATACAAATCTCATATATGAATCAGTAGAAATCCACTTTTTCCCTTGACACATTGTGGCATATTAACTATACGTACGTATATTACCAGGGGGGATAGGCAAAGAGGTATTGCAGAAAGAATCAACGACGCGAAGTCGTCATTGCGTGAAGTCTGTGATCATTTCCAACCGGAGTAGTACCACCCAGAGCCGTCGGAATTAAATCGTTTGGTTCTTTCCATTACCTTCCCCACGTTTACCGTTTATCTCGATTGAATTCATATAAATAAATTCTGATACGCCGTATACTGTGCCGATCAGGATGATAAAGGAAACATTCCGTTTGGGCGAGAAGACAATAGAAAAATCGAGATGGAATGCTGAGCAGCCTCCAGCGGCGACTATATGGCGCTTCTTAAGTTATCAGGCACTGCATGCGTCAAGATATCACAATGCCGGACAAATGGTAGATGGCTATGCATACCATGAAAATTCGCAATGAAAGGAGGTGACACACTTCATTATTTTCTGCATTATTTAGAATCACATTTGGGCAAGCGAGTGGCAATTTACATTAACATCTTGAAAGGAGGGAATTATGCCCAGACTTCGTGAAAAAACGAAAAAAGCGGAAATCTTATCGCTTGAGGAAGCGGTAAAAAGATACGTGAAAGACGGTCAGGTCATCGCCTTCAGCGGCTTTACCGGCTTCAACAGAAACCCGGTGGCTCTGACATGGGAAGCGATCAGGCAGGGCAGAAAAGACTTTCATGTTCTGGACAGGCATGGAAGCTGCAGCTCATGGCTGTTGAATGCCGTCGGCGCCATGAAGATTTATGAAACCGACTGGATGGGCTGGGGGGAAATGGCAGGCAAGCTCGACATCAACTTGAACAAACGATATCAGAGGGGTGAAGTTATTCTGGAAGACTATTCCCACGGAGCTATCGCCATGAGATTCCTTGCCGGCGCAATCGGTGCTCCCTTTATCCCCTATTATGCGCCATTGGGATCGGACCTTTATGACGACAAATATGACGCACTCGGCAAGGCTGGGTTGAGGGACGGCAAGCACCCGAAAATATCGAAGAAAAAATATATACAGATGGATGAGCCATTCTGGGGTGACGGGCAGGTCATGCTGTTACCGGCTGCACGGCCGGATATCGCCCTTATCCATGTGGCACAGTGCGGGGAAAAGGGAACGGCTCGGTGGCGAGGGATCGGAACGATCGACAAGGAACTGGTCTTCGCCTGCGACAAGGTCATCATAACCTGCGAAGAGATCGTTCCCGAATCGGAACTGAGGAAGGAACCGAATCTCAACCAGATCCCCTATTTCACCGTCGATGCCATCGTGGAGTGTCCCTATGGTGGTTATCCAAGCGCGGTACCATTCTACTACGACTATGATGCTCCCTTCATGAGGGGAATGGACGCAGCTTCGAGAAACGAAGACGATATGAAGAAGTGGGTCGATGAGTGGATATACGGTCCGGCAACCTGGAACGATCTTATTGTCAAGGTTGGTGCCAAGAGATTGCTGGAGCTCAAGGCAGACAGCACGACCGGCTACAGCACACGGATATTGAGGGGAAAGAAACCTGCACCAAGGGTAACGATGCCATTGTCCGTCGCACGAAGCGGTTATTAAGAGAAAGGGGGAACTGATAATGAAAAAATCGATAGAAGAACTGATGGCGTTGATCGACCTTATCCCTGATGAGCCGGCAAAAGTTGGAGAGTTTATCCTCCCTGAGCTGATGGCGATCGCCATTGCCCACCAGGTCCGAAACGACGATATCGTCTTCGCGGGAACGGGGCTTCCCATGGTCGGAATCATGACGGCAAATCTGACAGTCGCTCCTAACGCCCTGCTCATCTACGAAGCGGGCATCTGTGATGGGAAGACCATGCATGTTCCCATGTCGGTGTGTGACCAGAGGGCAGCCAACATGAGTTCAACACTGGGTGGACTGGTTGACACCTTCGGTTATTACCTGCAGCAGCACTTTGTCACACTTGGCTTCCTCGGCGGTGCGGCTATCGATAAGTACGGCGGCGTCAATGTCACCTCCATCGGAGATTACTATTCCCCGCAGAACCGGTTCACGGGAAGCGGCGGCAATTCCGACATCGGCACCATGTCCCACCGGGTAGCGTACATCATCCTCCAGGAAAAGAGACGGTTCCTTGAGAAAAATGATTATACCACAACACCCGGCTGGTACTGCACCGACTGGAAAGACGGTAAGTGGAAACCGAAAAAAGAGGTCTGGGCAGGCACCCCGTTTGCCGAATCCGGCCCCTGTGCGGTTGTTTCCAACTTTGCCACCTACGGGTTTGATGATGAAGGCATGATGTATCTGGATACGACACATCCCGGCGTCAGCGTAGATCAGGTGAAGGATAATTGCGGTTTTGACTTGAACGTGTCGAGACTGAAGGGCGAGACCGCTCATCCGACATATCGAGAGCTGTTCGTTCTGAGAGAGTTCGTCGATGCGGAACTCATCTTCCTGCCGCAGAAGGTAGAGTATCCGCCCGAAATCCAGAAGATCATTGACGGCTAGGAAGGCATGCCGCAAAAAGAGGGGGATTTATCCCCCTCTTTTTTTTGCATTATTCCGGCGAATAGCTATGGATAAATAAAGACTTGACTTTCATATGTTTTTTTGATCAATAGTCGGTAACTTATCAAAGTTAAGGAGAGGGGACATGAATTTAGAACTGAATGAAATCCAAAGAATGATACAGGACACGGCAAGAAACTTTGCCCAGAACGAACTTGAGCCGGTTGCGGCGCAGCTTGACGAAAATCCTTACAGTGAAGAAAATAAGAAGATATTTCTTGGCAATCTAAAAAAGCTTGCCGAGCTTGGTCTCATGGGCATCAATGTGAGTGCCGAATATGGTGGTTCCGAGGCAGGAGTCATTGCATTCAGCGTGGCCATGACGGAAATAGGCAGAGCCTGCGCTTCCACGGCAGTTACCATGTCGGTGAACAATATGGTCGCCGAAGTAATCCAGGCCATTGGTAATGAAGAGCAGAAGCAAAAATATTGCTCTAAGATTTGCTCAGGCGAGTACTCTGCGGGCGGCTTTGCCCTGACGGAGACCTCAGCCGGTTCGGACCCGTCCGATATGCGCACTCAAGCGGTGCTTGACGGAAATGAATGGGTCGTCAATGGCGGCAAAATCTTCATCACGAGCGCTGAATATGCCGGCTGTTACGTGCTCTGGGCGGTAACCGACAAGGATGCAAAAAAAGGTAGAGGCATCAGCACCTTTGTTTTAGAACAGAATGACCCGGGCTTCACCGTAGGAAGGGCCGAACACAAAATGGGCCAAAAGGCCTCAGCAACGAACGAGCTGATATTTGACAACTGCCGTTTCCCCAAAGACCGCCTTATGGGAAAACTCAACGACGGATTCAGGGCGGCTGTGGCGGAACTGACCGGTGGCCGCATCGGTATCGGCTCCATGGCTCTTGGAATCGGACTTGCTGCAATGGACTATGCAACGAAATACGCAAAGGACAGGATCCAGTTCGGCCAGCCTATCGTTAACTTTCAGGCTATCCAGTGGATGATTGCAGAACGTTACACAGAACTCGAAGCAGCACGGCTCCTTCTCATGAATGCTGCCTATCAGAAGGAAAATACCGATTTCTTTGCCAGGGAATCATCCATGGCAAAATATTTCGCAACGGAAGCCGCCGAGAGGGCATGCCGCAGCGCTGTCCAGATGCTGGGAGGATACGGGTATACCGCTGAATATCCGGTAGAACGTTTTACGAGAGACACCCGCATAGCATCCATCTATGAAGGGACCAACGAGATACAGAGAGTGATCATTGCGAGAGATATCCTGCGAAGCCTAGGATAATATTATGTCCGTCAATTGGTGAAAAAATATTTTTTTAAAAGGGCGCCAATTACTCTCATTTTATTTTTAATGAGTGGATGGCGCCTTTTTTATCTCCCTGTCCCTTTCTTCTATTCTTAATGTGGAGTATCGGGGATAGGGTCAGCAAAAAAATCACAATCCCTTTTCAAGAACAAATTTCGGCATTAACGTCCTGTAAAATTCCACGGCCGTCGGTGCAATATCCAAACACTGATAAGACTTTGAATCGTGGTGTCATCGGTCTTTCAAATCATCTGGCCGATTTTCTGCTTCCATTATTTTTCAAGAGCCGAATTTGAGATACTGCGATATCTGGCTTGAAACCTCTTTCGTAACTATTTGTCATTAAGTTTCAACATAACATTGTCGAACATATCGAAATGTGGTACAAGATAAAGCATCGCATTCAAATTCACTCTCCCCCTCTCATTCTTTTTGTGTCTTTATTTCAGACTCATGTCAGACGCCATCACGCTCCAGTCCTGTGTTTTATGCCTGGTTCTTCATTTCCCTACAGATAGGAGGTGATAGACGCAGAGGACTACTGTCGTTTAATCCCCGGCCACTATTCGAAAAACCACAAATGAACTACCCCGGCAGCAAGCTACGGGTATCATACTATGTTATTGTCCGGCTTGACCGGACAATCCATAAATTCCCGCTTACGCGGGAATGACTCGAAGCAAGTTTCGGGGAATTAACCCACATAGCGATTAAAGGAGGGACAACATATGACCGCTGTTTTTAAAGACTACGTCAAAAACAAGTTCAGTAAACCGGGGCCTCTCAAGGGATTGAGGGTTATCGAGTTGGTCACGCTCCTATTCGGGCCATCCGGCCCCTCTTTCCTTGCCGAGATGGGTGCGGAAGTTATCAAGATAGAACTACCTCCTCTCGGAGATGTCACCCGATCACTTAAACCATTCGACTGGTTTTACAAGGAGCAGGGTCCCATGTTCATGCACATCAATCCGAATAAGTATTACATGGCACTCGATCTCCACATCGACATGGGTCAGGACATCTTCAAGGAACTGATTGCCAAAGCCGACATCGTCGAATTTAATCTCAGGCCGGCGGTAACAAACCGGTGGAACATCGGATACGAAGATCTTAAGAAAGTCAATCCCGGCATCATCTATATTGAAAAGAACGGTTTCGGCCAATGGGGGCAGTATGCCGAGGAAGACCGTCCTTCAAATGACGGGGCCGCCCAGGCCCTGTCGGGCTATGCATGGATATCAAGTTTCCCCGGTCAACCGCCCCTCAAACAGGGGATATGGATCTGTGATTACTTCGGCGGTCTCATGGGAGAAACGGCAGTTCTTGCCGCACTTCACCACAGAAGGAAAACAGGAAAAGGCCAGTACATCGAAATGTCCCAGAGCGAAAACATCATGCGGGCCATGCAATGGGTCTGGCCGTATCAACAGATGAAAGGAAAGAGCGTCGAGCCGGCAGGAAACAGAGACCAGTGTATCTGTCCCGCCGACACTTTCCTGTGCGCTGATAATCAATTTGCTGCCATCGCGGCGCCCGCTCCCGATGAATTCAAGGGACTGTGTGAAGCCATGGGAAAATCTGAATTGGCGGATGATCCAAGATTCAAAGACCATACGACACGACTCAAGGAAGAAAATGCCCTGGCAATTCTTAAAATCATCGCCGAATGGGCCAGGACAAAAGGAGCCGACGATATTGAGAATCTCGGAATACGGCACGGCTTCGCCGCCAGTCGGGTCCACTCCGGAAAAGACATGTTTGAGAATAAGCATCGTCGTGAACGGGATTTTGTGAAAGAGATCGATGACCCCCTCTACGGCAAGTATGTTGAACATTGCTTCCCCGTAATGATGTCCAAGACACCGCCGAAGATCAAATGGACGGTCAGACCCGTGGGTTTCGACAATGAATATATCTTGACGAAGGTTCTGGGAAGAAACCAGAGACAAATCGATGAACTTTACACGCACGGGGTAATCGGAAAATGGAAAGATATGCAGGGTCGTCGTCCCCCATCTGATTGGGACGGAAAATACGGCGCCATATTAAGGAGGTGATACGTTATGGCAGACTACAAGAGAGCAAAATGGGCGGAATGGGCGGATCATATTAAATCCCTGGATGATCCCGCAACAAACTTTGAAAAACCTGAAGCACTCGATGACCTGATAGTCATTGATGTAAGTTCACGAAGTATGGCAGGCTGCTATTGTTCCTCACTTCTGGCGGAATTGGGTGCCGAAACCATCCGAATCGAACCTCCCGGAGGCGATCTTGTCAGAACATACTCGCCTGATGGTATTATGAACAAGGATACGGGACTTGCTTACCTGCAGGAGGGTAGAAACAAGTTTCATATTACCCTGGATCTGGAAACAGAAAAGGGGCGGGAAATGTTCAAGTCTCTGGCGGGACAGGCGGATGTGGTGATTGAAACATATCCAGCCGGTCGGATGGATGAGTGGGGCATCGGCTATGAGGAACTCAGCAAACTTAACCCAAGACTTATTTTCGCATCGATCTCTCCATTCGGACAGTTCGGCCCGGAGAGCAACAGAAAACAATTTGATTACGACAACGTGGCACAGGCCCGGTCAAGCATTCAATATCAGACCGGTGAGTTCTTAACTGACGGAAAGACGTATGATGACATGCCATGGGCGGTTCCCACAAAAGCAGGTCCCTGGATTGCGTGGTGTGTCGGCGGGGCCTTTGCCGCCGCGGGAATTCTGGCGGCATTGCATTACAGAGAGGTAACCGGTGATGGACAGGCTATTGATGTGTCGTCAGCAGAGGCTTACGAACGGCTCAATGATTATGCTCTCCACTGGTATGGCGATCAGGGCCATATCACGGAGCGTTTCGGCAGTCTCGACACTGCTCTCTGGCTGTACGGGTTCTTTCCCACCAGCGATGGTGGCGTTTTCCTCGGTGGACTGAGATTGGAAATGTGGAAGGCCTTTGTCGACATACTTGGAAAATGGGATGAATGGGGTGCGGACGAATGGACCACTCTGGCCCCATTTATGAAAGAAGACTGGCAGTTTAAATATCAGGCCATGATCAATCCTGAAACGTCCAAATACACGAGTCATGAACTGACGCAAAAGTCTATTGAATACGCGAAAACCGGCCGTCTTGCCCCGATCACGCCAGTTGTGGCGGAAATTGTATCTCCGTGGCAGACGATGCATGATAACAACTGGATCGAACGGGGCATGTTCACCCCTGTGCAGGACCCTGAATACGGCTCCGTTGTATGCGCCCAGGCACAGTGGAAGGCAACGGGAACACCACCCCGCACCAAGTGGGTCTGTCGGCCCGTCGGCGCCGATAATGGATATATCTACCTCAAATATCTCGGATACGGTCCTGTCATGCTGGAAGAACTGAAAGGCAGCGGTGTTGTCTAACCTCCATTCGGGATCACATCAATCCAAGGGCCATTCATCGCTTCCGCGAACGCGATCGATGAATGGCCCTCCTTTTCCTTCCTCCCGCTCATACGAGCAATGACACAGTCAGCCTGCTTCTCCTCCGCCGTCCTGCCATTCAATTCAAGCTTTCGGATAGTCTAAATGTTAACCAATGTCCAAATAGTGACTGATCATTGTTGCCGGTTAGCGCCCCACCCTTTTGTATTTCCCAGTATTCATTGCCGAATACGAACTATTCTTTGATGGCACACATTATGCTAACTCACCGCATAGTGACAACCTTCATGTCTGCTTCTTACATGAGAGATGGATAGAGTGTGATAGAAACGTATGCCGATTAACAAGTTTTCCGATCGAACATTAAGTATCGTCAGGGCGGTGATTGAACCTGTTCTCGATGGAGTATACATCACGGATAAGGTCGGCAATTTCATCATGGCCAACGAGGCGTTCGAACGAATTACCGGCATCAACAGACAGGAGTTAGAGGGGAAACATACGACCTATTTGCTGGAAAACAACTGGGTCACTTCAGCGGTCAACCTGGAAGTCATTAAGGATTATCGAAGTCGAAGCAGGATTGTCCGATATCCGAGCGGAAAGCTGATTCTTGTCTCCGCAGGAATGATATTCCGGGACAACGGACAGCCCTCAGGCTGTATCAGCATTCTCAGAGATCTGACTGAGCTGAATGACCTGAAGGAAGAACTGACCCGATCACAGGTCAAGATAGCCGAATTCCGGGATAAATTAGAATATTTTGAAGGTCGACTCGACAATAACAGGCATCATCTCGTCGCCCAGAGCACCGACTACCGTAAGGTTCTGTCGCTCGCCAAACGGGTTGCCCGTTCAGAAGCTACCGTGTTGATTTCCGGAGAATCCGGCGTTGGAAAAGATCTGGTGGCCCATTATATTCACTTTCACAGCAAACGAAAGCAAACCGGTTCTTTCATCAAGGTGGATTGCGCATCGCTGCCGGCAACGCTTCTTGAATCGGAACTCTTCGGATACGAAAAAGGCGCCTTTACGGACGCACGCGTTCAGGGGAAGCGGGGTCTTTTCGAAATTGCCGACGGGGGAACGATCTTCCTCGACGAAATCGGCGAATTGCCCTTGGAATTACAGGCAAAACTGCTCAATGTCCTGCAGGACCGGGAAATCAAGAGAGTCGGCGGCACGAAATCTCTTCCCATTGACGTACGGATTATATCGGCAACAAATCTGGACCTACAAAGCAGAGTCAAGGATCGCATGTTTCGTGAAGACCTTTATTATCGATTGAATGTCATACCCATTCACATCAACCCCCTGAGGCAGAGAGCGCAGGATATCCTTCCTCTCATCAAATATTTTCTTCATGTATTCAATGAGAGATACAACACCACAAAATGCCTTTCCTCAGGAGTTTTAAGCTGCCTGTTACATTATGACTGGCCGGGAAATGCCCGTGAATTGAGAAATACCATCGAACGACTGGTCGTGACGAGTACTGAAGATATTATTATCCTCCAGGATCTCCCGGAGAGCATTAGCAAAAAGCAACCCTACAGACCGGCTTTTTCCTCGGATCAGTCATCCACTCCTCTTCCTCTCGGCCCATTGCGAAAAATGGTCGATGAGTTTGAAAAAGAAATCATCATGAACACATTGAAAAATCATGGAAACCTGGTGGACACGGCTCAGGAACTGCAGATTGATATATCGACACTCACCAGAAAAAACAAAAAATACGGATTAACAGGCTACGTAAGGACAAACGGGAAAATCGACAGCACATGACCGTTGCTGTCGTGAGAAACCGATAGTGCATTCAAAGGGGACATTGTTCCACGAGCATAAAACGAAAAAAATAAAAGGAGGTACTTTATGTCTAAGTATGGCGGCAAGTCAGCCACCCCGGAACAGATCGCGGCAATGGTTAAGGATGGCATGTGGCTCGATTATGGCACGGTTCAGGCACCTCGCGGATTTGACAGGGCTCTTGCGGAGCGGGTGGGCCAGGTTAAAAACGTCAAGGTGAGAATGCTGGGGCATCTCACACCCCTGGAAATCCAGGAGAAAGATCCGGACGCACGGAGCTTCTGGACCGGCAATTTCCATATTCTCGGATTTACAAGAAAGTACATCGCACAAAATAAGGGGTCGCATGTCCCTTATAACTTCGGTGAAGCGGCTCGGTACTATCGGGAAGATCTTCCGTGCATCGATATGTGCGTTCAGACCGTCACGCCCATGAACAAACACGGATACTTCAATTTCGGTCCGTTGAATAACTATAAAAAGGCAGTTTTTGACAAGTCAAGAATCAAGGTCGTGGAAACCGTCGAAGACATGCCCTGGTGCTACGGCGGGTATGACGACTGCATTCACATATCCGAAATCGATTATGTAATCGAAAATAAAACGGACAAGATCATAACTATTCCAACGCTGACGGCGGATGAAACAGACAGAAAGATCGCAGGCTACATTGCCGATATGATTCCCAAGGATGGTCCCACCATTCAGGTCGGAATCGGCGGTCTCCCCGACACGGTCTTGCGCCTGCTTGCCGACAGCGGTGCAAAGGACATCGGCATCCACACCGAAATGGTAACCGAGGCAATGCTTGAGCTTCATGAAGCGGGCTTGATCACCGGCAAGAAGAAAACATTTCTTCCGGAAAAGATTGTATGGGCCTTTGCCATTGGAAGCAGAAGGCTGTATGACTGGATTGACCACAACCCGGCCCTGGCGATGTACCCGACCGATTTCACGAATGATCCCAATATAATCGCCATGAACAGAAATCTTATATCTATCAATGCCTGTCTTGGCTGTGATCTTCAGGGACAGGTAAGTTCCGAATCAATAGGTGTCTCACAGTTTTCTGGAACCGGCGGCCAGCTGGCATTTGTCAGAGGTGCGTACTATCGTTCAAACAAGGGCATGTCGTCATATGGATATCCCGAAAACAAGTCCATTCTCGCCACGCATGCTACATACACGGACAAACAAGGCAATCTCAAATCCAAAATTACGCCGACCCTTCCTCCCGGTGAGATCATCACCGTTCCCAGAGTTGATGTGTCATATCTCGTGACGGAATTCGGAGTTGCATATCTCAAAGGACTTTCCATCCCCGAGCGAGTACTGGCGATCACCAATATAGCCCATCCCGACTTCAGGGATGAACTGCTTGAAGAGGCCCGGAAAATGCACTGGCTTAACAAACAGTGGGCACTGGGAGCAATCTGAAACAGCACGTTACGGATGTGATCTCCCGATGTTTGAACAGTCATGTGATATACTGAAACTCTTGGGTACCGTTTGAAGGAACTTCTTCAGTAACTGGCTGTTTTGTTGTTACATTTACATAACCGGCTCTAAGGAAATCGACAGTGGGTGGTTATACTATCTCCCCTCCTTTCCACCCACTTGTCCTCCTTACACTGCAAACAAGCATAAAGAGGGGGGATGATTTTCATCATGTCGAGGTGCAGCCTTCGTTAACGGCATGACAGCCTGCGCTATATGAGCATGCGCGGGCGATCACCTTGTAACGGACATTATGCGATATCAATAGGACCGTGGAGTTTTATTGTCATTGAAGCGATCAGGCTGTGTGTTCCACGTGGTAATGAAGAATCAAATATAACGGAAGGAGTTGTCGTATGGAGTATAAGAATCTGCTGTTTGATGTTGATGATGGTGTCGCTACTATTACCTTCAACAGACCGAAAGCTTTGAATGCAATGAACTCGGAAACGATGGGGGAACTTTCAGACGCCATCGCACGATGCAGTGATGACGATGCCATCAAGGCGGTCATTCTGACAGGCGCCGGCAAGGCGTTTGTTGCCGGCGCCGATATTGTTGAAATGCAGGACAAAGAACCTGTTGACGCGCTCAAAGTTATGGAGAGAGGACATGACACCTATCGGGCGATTGAAATCCTCCCGAAACCGGTGATCGCTGCTGTAAACGGTTTCGCCCTCGGCGGGGGCACGGAAATAACGCTTGCATGTGATATACGTTTTGCATCAGAAAAGGCTCTGTTCGGCACCCCTGAAATCGGCCTGGGCATTATTCCGGGGTGGGGCGGCACTCAGAGACTGACGCGGCTCGTGGGCATGGGTCGAGCAAAAGAGATCGTTTTGAGTGGCGAAACGATTGACCCGCAACGGGCCTATGAAATCGGCCTTGTAAACAGGGTATTCCCCGCAGAAACACTTATGGAAGAAACAAATAAATTTGCAATAAAGCTGTCACGAATGCCCGCTTTTGCAGTAAAAATGGCAAAGCATGCAATAAACTTCGGCGCTGAACTGGTCCTCGATCATGCGAATCGACTTGAGATGGAGTGCTGTGCCCAGTGCTTCAGTACGAAAGATCAGAAAGAAGGCATGAAGGCATTCGTCGAAAAAAGAAAACCTAATTACATCGGCCGATAAACCTGCTGCGTGATTGCGGCGTTGTACAACGCCGCAATCATCCCTGTTGAGAATCATCCGGCACTATGCACTGTTTCTTCACATAGTTCCGTCAACGGACTCCACACAATCACACGTCCTCTCAAATATTTTAACATGCATTTATACCACAGTGGCATGGCTTCTTATTATGCATAACTGCATCTATGGGCACATCTACACAGGGCATGGCCGCACAGCATCTCCTTTACGGACAGTAACTGCCTATTATTATAGATTATATAACCAAGATAATCCTGGCATCATTATTGCTCTATTCTATGTAAGCAAATCAAGGAATGTGTCGACATGTTGACGGAAGAACATCATAATATGCATTTACATTATCAGCGGGTCTTCACCGGAAGACTCTTGATTGTCGGAGGAGTTCCGGTCTGTCCGGAACTGTTTAATAATTGCGGTGTGCAGAATTCAAAGAACAACAACAAACAATGCGAAGGGAGATGCAATCATGAGACCTGAAGAAATAGACGAATTTGAAAAAAATGTTGAAAAAGCAAAGATGGAACTCGAAGAATATGCAATTCAGGGTTTGCTCAAAAATCAGGTTCCGTAATCTCAACAGTTCCAGTGACTGAGATCGTAGGGCCGGCACCCCCGACTGACGTAACGTTGGGGCGCCGGCTTCCGGAACGTTGGTTTTGGCGTCACATGTATTTACTTTTGACCGGCTGAGATTCAACGAACGATGCACTGAGTCCAGTGTGCATCCTCGCACATCTGTCAGTACAAGGGTGTCATTTGCCGCGAGGCTGTTGAAAAACGACCATACGTCCGACATGGCGGGATTGCCCGTTTCATTCAAGATGGCAGCATGGTATTACATCTTCCTCAAAGTCTCGGGAGAATTATAACAGGCTTTTTTGAACAGCCCCGTACCTGCCTTTGGTGATGGGATCTTATTGACGGATGTGTATGGCACGTTCATTGCGAATCTATAGGCCATAAAAGCAAGTTACGTGCTCAGAGAAGATATGACACTATTACCTCCCTCGGACGCCCTCAACGGCCGCAAAGTCGTTGCAGGCGTCCCTTCTCCATCCGGATAGAATGCACCGTCGTATCATCAGGTGTCGTTAACAAGGGGAATCTTGGAAAAGCACGCAGATAATCCAGACCCCATATTAGAAGATCGGTGGGTGGTTTTTATACTCCCTCCTTTCCGCCCACCATCTTCTAAATAGTATGAAGCAACGGGATATCGAATGCTTCGCTGTTTCGACACTCCACGTACGTCACAACGAATTGAGTTGCAAAAAAGATTAAACTGGCTTACTATGCAAATCGATAGACCGTCGGTGACATCTGGAAAAACAAACAACATATCATCAGAATCATCTCAAATTCGTCATCAGCCTCCAAACGCCTGTCACGCAGTTTTCTCGTCCATGTTTTCATTAAAAAGGGATGAGTGCAGGTATGTATCGGAAATTGGTCTCGGACGCCATCGAAAACGTCCACATGATAACGGATGCCCATATAATGACTTACAATGTACCGTAATTTACCGGTTAATCCTGCTAACCTATAACAACTATTAGTTTAATTTCATCATTCATTCATGGCATAATTTATGCTTTTAATCAGGAACTAATAGAAGCGAGAATGCCTGATTTTTCTCGCACAGAAAATCCTGCCGGATCCGTCGGGGGTGCAGTTCATACCATGGGGAAGGATAAGCAATAAAGTCTTCCACGTGTTTCGATAACTCTGAATTGCTCTTGACCTGCTTTTTTACATTATTCATGACGGAATGATTGCAATTGTTACTGGAGTTATTGGCCATTGAATCAAAATGTTATTGATGATGCTATAAAAATCTATAGATTAGGAGGGATATTATGGTTGGCATTACATCGTATGGTGCGTACATTCCTTGGTATCGCATGAACCGCAAGCTGATTTTTGAACAACTCGGCTGGTTCAACCCCGCAAATGCCGCTCATGCCCGCGGTGAGAAGGCAGTGGCGAATTACGACGAGGACGCAATTACCATGGCGGTTGCAGCAGCGCTTGACTGCCTGCAACAGAGAGACAGAAACTGTATCGACGGCCTTTTCTTCGCCTCAACATCAATGCCGTTTGCAGAACGTCAAAATGCCGTCATCGCTTCGGACGGGCTTGACTGCAAGGCGGGAGTAAGAACTGCCGATTTCAGCGGCTCAACGAGGGCAGGGACAACGGCTCTCCTTGCCGCACTTGATTCTGCAAATGACGAAACGTCGATCATGATCTGTGCCGGCGAAAACAGACAGGCAAAACCGGGGAGCGCCCAAGAACACACATATGGCGACGGAGCAGCGGCTTTCCTGGTCGGCAGTGCGGATATTATAGCAGAGTTCAAGGGATCATATTCAGTTTCCCACGATTTTATCGATTATCGGCGTACATCAACTGAACGATTCCTGCACACCTGGGAAGAAAGATGGATTCGTGAAGAAGGATACTCAAAAATTATACCGGAAGCAGTAAACGGACTGGCCAAGAAATATAATATGAACGTTGCCGAATTCTCAAAAATCATAATTGCCTGTCCCGTAACGGGCGCTCTTAATGGAATCGCCAAGAGAATCGGAGCAACGCCTGAACAATTGCAAGACACGATGATCGCCAGTGTCGGCGATACCGGCTCGGCAATGCCTCTGATGCTGTTTGTTGCGGCGCTTGAAGAAGCAAAGCCGGGAGACAAGATTATGGTCGTCAGCTATGGAAGCGGAAGCGATGCCCTGTATTTTGAAATAACCGATAAAATCAAAACGGCCGGAAAAGGCAAAAAGGGAATCACCGGTCATCTGGCCGACAGAAACGATATTAATGTTTACGGCAAATATCTCGTTTACCGAAATCTTTTACCTCTTGAAATCGGAATTCGAGGAGAAGAAATAGCGCCGACGGCGATGAGCACCCTTGGCAGAGACGGGAAAGGCATTACAGCATTAATCGGATCACGATGTAAAGCCTGCGGAACACCTCAATACCCGAAACAAAGAGTGTGCGTAAATCCCGATTGCGGCGCGATCGATGAAATGGATGATTATCGATTCTCCGACAAGATAGGAACCCTTACCGCGTTTACGGGAGATCATCTCGCTTTCAGTTGGGATCCTCCTCAGATTTACGGCCTTGTCGATTTTGAGGAAGGAGGTAGAATTTTACTCGATCTGACGGATTGTTCACTTGAGTCGGTCTCGGTGGGAATGCCGGTAAGAATGAGTTTTCGGAGAAAGTATGCGGATCCCGACAGGGGTTACTACGGTTACTTCTGGAAAGCCGTTCCAGCAAAATCATAATGCGGCACAAAGAACAGCGTCGGAAAATCCGTTTTCTATCGTAAATAACCATTTTAAAAATTTTCTCTTTTCACTCTGAACATAGAATCAGGAGGGAATATACAATGGCTAAAGGTATAAAAAATGAAGTTGCTATAATAGGTATGGGGTGTACCCGCTTCGGCGAGTTGTGGGATAAGAGCGCCTCAGATTTGATCATCGAGGCATTTCAAGAGGCCGTAGCGGATGCGGGCATCGAGAAAAAAGACATCGATGCGGCCTGGTTTGCCACCTGCTTTGATGAAGTAAACGTCGGGAAAAGCGCCTTGGCTCTCCCGAAAACATTAAAACTTCCTTTCCTCCCGGTCACACGGGTTGAAAACTTCTGTGCAAGCGGAACGGAATCATTCCGTGGCGCCTGTTACGCCGTCGCATCCGGAGCCTGTGACATTGCGCTTGCTTTCGGCGCTGAGAAGTTGAAAGATACGGGATACGGCGGCCTTCCGGATTTCGGCAACCTGCTCGGATCACAAAACAGAGCAATCTTTGCCAATATCACGGCTCCCGGCGGGTTCGCCATGATGGCCACCGCTTATTTTAACAAGTACGGGCTTTCCGCCGAGGAAGGTAAGCGAGCACTCGCTCATATATCATCAAAAAGCCATCATAACGGCACGCTCAGCCCAAAAGCCCACCTGAGAGTTGAAGTTCCCATAGAAAGAATCATGAAGGCTCCCATCATCGCATGGCCTCTTGGATTGTTTGACTGTTGCGGTGTCAGTGACGGCGCTGCCTGCGCCATCGTGTGTCGAGCCTCGGAAGCAAAAAAATACCGGAAAGACCCCATCTACGTAAAGGCGCTTCAAATCGCCGCCACATCCGGAGAAGAAATGGCTCACCAGAAATGGGACGGAACCTGGGTGATGCCGACCTATGAAGCCGGCCGCCGGTCATACGAAGAGGCAGGAGTTTCCAATCCACGGGAAGAGATCAGCATGATGGAAGTACACGACTGCTTCTCCATCACCGAACTTGCGGTATATGAAGACCTCCAGATATCACCCCGGGGCAAGGCGGTGGAAGATATTGAAGCGGGATTTTTTGACTTGGATGGAACTATCCCTTGTCAAACCGACGGGGGTCTGAAATGCTTCGGCCACCCCATCGGCGCATCGGGACTCAGAATGATCTATGAAGTATATAAACAGCTTCAGGGAAAAGCTGACAAACGCCAGATAAAGAATCCGAAGCTGGGGTTGACACACAACCTCGGAGGATTCCCCTGCATGAGCGTCGTCAGTGTGGGAATTTTCGGAAATGAATTATAACAAATAAAAACAGCTATCATGTTTCAGCGATAACCTATCAGCTTGAGACGGGAATCGTGCTGACTGCTGAAAGCTGAAAACGGAAAGCTGACTGCTTATAATAATGAAAGGAGACTGTCATGGAGATTAAAAAGATTTGCGTACTGGGAGCGGGCCTGATGGGAAACGGGATTGCCCAGGTATG
>OMKS01000302.1_pt1 | contig 45971 bp, 34 predicted proteins | sample 1674721 | NCBI WGS metagenome assembly OMKS01 (sample SAMN06264996, study PRJEB25208) | sediment metagenome | isolation source: hot spring sediment | place: USA: California | collected 2014-09-02 | reverse complement strand
CCTGGGGCCAATTTAAAAATATTCTGACCTCATTTGCACTTGGCTCTCAGTTTGATCTTAAAACAGCTGCATGACTTTTTACGAGGTCATCAAAGTTGAGAGATTATTTTTTTAAACAGAAACATAATCATATCCCTTTGATGGTAATAGTACTGTCAAAAGATTAACCACAGAGCACACCGAGAAGAGACGGTTTCAACCGTTTGAGCGGTTTAAGCTGCTTGAACTGTTATTAGCGGTTTAACAAATGGTAGCGGCCATGCAAATTCAAAACAGCATGGCGGCCTACTGTAAAATTCCGACCTGCGGTGGGCACGCCTCATCGTGCCCCCTCTCTCTAATCGCACATTTTTTTTCAAAGCCGGCGTATAGAGATTTCATACGGGCTTTCTGCTGCTCCACGACCGACGGGATGGATGCCAGGTTTTCTCCCGGATAGGGCTGCCTTCGCCCAATATCAAGGCAAAAATCCATACTTTTTTCGAGATTGTCCTTAAATTCCCGCAGGTTTTTGATTTCCTTGGGCGTGTGTTGACTGCGAGCCACCTGTTTTTCGAAGTAATCCACGTACAGCACGATTTCGTTGGCGAACATATGCGGCCGCTGGGATGAAACCAGGGACGGGCCCCTCCCGTAGATATGATCCACCATCTCTTGCAAGGTGTAAATTTTGTTAAACCAGGCAAGGTTAGGGCCGGGGCATATACACTGGGGCGCATCTTTGGCCTCGGCGATTCCCAGGGCGATAAGGGCTCCATTTCCCAGATGATCGCAGATACAGGCCTTTTCCATGATCTCCTCACGCAGCCTCTTTTTCTCGACTTCCGGAAGCCTCATCTGATTTATCTCTTCCAGCTTATTTTTCTGGAATTGTCTGGAGGCAAGACATATAGGCCTTTTAGTAAATTCGGTGTTGGATATCAAGTAACCCTTGGCGCAGGGAGAGCCCGGCCTGCCCCCTGCCGCCATCTTGCGCAGCCACAGTTCTGACCCGGTGTTGCGCACATTGTTGAAAGGAATTCCGAGAGGGGAGGCGCCGCTAATGTAGAGATCACTTTCCCCGGCCTGCCTTAATAACTCACGGGTAGGGGCATCCACGCAGGTGGCTTCAGGGACCAGGAGAAACGGGGTACCCCATCCGGTCAGGTCCATACCGAAGTCTTCCTGCAGCCTGCGCACCTCTCCGTGGTTGCCGATGCCCCCCTGAACGGTGATGAGGGGGCCGGTTTCCAGGCCCGGTTCCGGATAGGTCCAGCCCATATCCCGGTAGTGCCTGAGTATCAGCGGTTTAAATTCTGCGGCCAGTTGCCCGCGTTTTTCTTTGAATTCCTGGAGAATGCCGGGGAGTAAAATTCCGTTGGTGGGAAAGGCATGCCCTCCGCAATTAAGTCCTGATTCAATGCGGAATTCATGCACCTCCAATCCCTTTTTCGCCAGAAACTTCCCCTGGATGAGTGCGGAGCGGAAGTCGCTCACCTTGAGGATTATTTTCTTTTTGACCTCACCCCGTTCATCCCGGTAAAAATCCCGGAACCGGGTCATGTAGGTGTAAAGGCTCTGGTTAATTCCGGCGGAAAATACGATGCCGGACTTGAGGCTGCTATCGGCATAGCCTTTAAGGGCTGTCTTGGCGTCGCTGAATTCATCATCGCGGGGGTGGCCGTTTCTGTCAAAGGTGTTGTCCAGTTTGACCATAATATTGACGTCGATAGAGCCGGCGCGCATTCTACGGGTCAGATCCCCTTCCAGCGCATCTCTTCCCGGCCCGGCCTGCATATCGAAAAGTCTGCTGTAATCCTTCTTCAGGGGGCTTTCATCCGGTAACAGCTCAAAATACTTCCTCTTGTCGTTGTCTGCGAAGAAGGGTTGTTGCCGGATGTCCTCCATTCTAAGCTGAACGATTTCCCTGACGACTTCGAGGTAAGCAGTGATCCTTTTTGCCCTGCCATTCTCTTCGTGCCTTGGGATTTCGACGTATGGTAAATTGTATTTTTCGCTGTAGTATCTACGGATTTGTTCGAGCAAAATGTCATCTACCAGTGAAATAACGGAAGAGATACCCAGCGGAGCCACACGGATGGGCGTGTCAACAGAGTGCCCGGTACCCATGACCGGGATGTGAAAGGTGTGGTAATAGTCTATCATGTACGCCCCTTTTTGTTCGGTCAAACCGATACAATGCCTTCGAAAAGGCGCAATACGCAATATGTTACAGCAACCTGCGGTAAGATTCCATAAATCTGTTAAAAAGTCAATGAAGTTCAGGAAGATGTCCCGGGCAGGCCTGTGGTAATTTATCTTCTTACCAAGCTGATTATAAAGGTGAGTAAAAAGCAGAGCGATGCCGTGAGGATGATTGAGGCGCCGGTGGCTATATCGGTGTAGAAGGAGATTACCAGCCCGGCGATACCGGATACCCAGGCAAAAACCAGAGAATACCAGAACATCTGGCGGACGTTCCGGCTGACATTTCGGGCGCTGGCCGGGGGGACAATGAGGAGCGCGGTGATAAGCAGCATGCCTATAGTTCTTATCCCCACGGTTACCACCACGGCCAGGATTATGGCAAAAATGTAGTTATAGATCTTGACCGGGATGTCTTGTGAGCGCGCCAATGGTTCGTTGATCCCGGTGAGTAGGAGGCGGTTATAGCTAAGGGCTATGAAGATAAGAACGACCGCGAACAGGGCGAAAGTGATGGCTATCTCCATTTCTGCTATGGTGAGGACGTCACCAAAGAGGAAAGGGGAAAGAGTCTGGGAAAGACCTTTGCGGGCGCTGATTATGGCGATACCCAGGGCGATGGTGGCGGCAAAAAAGACGCCGATTATGGTGTCCATAGGGAGATCGGACCGGGTTTTAAACTTGGCGATGCCCAGGGCTACCAGGACCCCGAATACGACCATGGTCAGGAGCGGATTTATGTTTAAAAGCAGGCCGAGGGCGATACCGGCAAAGGCCGAATGAGAGATGGCATCACTGAAAAAGGCCATGCGGTAATTCACCACCTGTATGCCGACGATGGCGCAGAGCGGGGTTATGAGCATGATTTCCAGAAAGGCCCTTTTCATAAAGAGGGAAGCGGCCCAGGCGAAGGGGAGGGCGGTGTCCATAAGGCTGTAGATTGTGGCGAAGAGAGATTCCATAGTCATAGGTTATTTATGGTGCAAGGGATGGATACAGGTCGCAGATGCGCCGGGGCGTGTATCTTTGCCGTGCCGGTACAGGCCGGCGTGGGGGCCATAGACGGCCATGATATTTTCCGGTGTCAAAACTTCCGGCGCTCCACCCTGGCACTGGACGGTTCGGTTAAGACAGATGACGTGTTCGGCATGGCCGGTCACTATGGAGAGATCATGAGAGACAATCATCATGGTTAAGTGGCCTTCTCTCTGCACCCGGGTCATAAATTCACAGAACAGGACTTCTCCGGATACATCGACCCCCGCGGCCGGTTCGTCCAGAAGCAGGATTTCCGGATCCCGCGAGATAGCCATGGCCAGCATAACCCGCTGCAGTTCTCCGCCGGATAGCCGTCCGATCTGACGCTCGCGCAAGTGTTCCACACCGATCTCCCGGAGGGCTTCCAGGGCCTTGTCTCTTTTGGCCTGCTGGTAGCCCAGCCAGAGGGGGCGGCGCTGGGAAGAAAGGGTGAGAAAATCTAGGACGGTGAGCGGCAGCCCACGATCAAAATCCAGGCGCTGCGGGACGTACCCGATGCGGGGCCTGGTTGTTTCCCGTCGCCCTTTGCGTATAAAAAATATTTCACCTTCATATGGGATGACACCAAGGATGGCCAAAACCAAAGTTGTTTTTCCCGCACCATTGGGGCCGATCAGGGCCGTAATTTTGCCCTTAGGGATGCCGGCGCTGACATTCTTCAGAAGAGATACACGATTTACAGTTACGCTTACATTTGCAAGTTCAATAGCTGTTTCGGCCATCAGTTAATTCTCCTGCCAGGGCCTTTTGTATGATAGCAAGGTTTGCATGCATGACCTTTTCATAGTAGTCAAGCCCGACGCTCCCCCGGGCAGCGTTTACCGGGTCTAAGACATAAAATGGGACCCCGGTTTCACGGCTCAAGACCTGGGCCAGGCGGGGCGGATACTGCGGTTCGGCAAAAATAGCGGCGACCTTCTCTTTTTGTATGGTCTGGACCAATTTGTTCAATTTCCCGGCGGATGGCGGCTGGCCGGGATCTTCTTCGATATAAGCGACTACCGTAAGGCCAAGGTCGCGGGCCAGGTAATCAAAAATGTTATGGAAGGCAACGACCTTTCGTTTTTTAAGTTTGCCGGCGGTGTCTTTGACCCCGGAGATGAGTTTTTCCAGGCGCGCCGTAAATTTTGCGGCGTTTTTGCGGTAGAGTACAGAATGTTTCGGGTCTATGGCGGAAAGAGACGCGGCAATATTTCTAACCTGAACCGCGGCCAGGGCCGGGCTGGTCCATACGTGGGCATTGATCCGGCCGGGATGATGTTCATGGCCATGGTGACTGTGGCCTTCTTTCGCTTCCAGAGGTGTAATCCCTCTTGAAGCATCTATGATTTTAATATCAGGGTTTGCTGCCTGAACAGGGCGGCCGGCAAATTCTTCTATACCGAGACCGTTGATGACCAGAACGGAGGAGGCAGCGATCTTTTTCAAGTCGCCTGGTGTCAAGGTATAGTCATGCGGACAACCCGTACCCGGAGGGAGCATGAGTTCGACAGATACTCCCGGAACTCCTTGGATTACATTACTTGTAAAGACATAGATGGGCAGGAAAGATGCGAGGATGTGGAGGTCATTTTTCGCTTGCGATGAGCTGGCATGGGCAGGCATCGGACATATAAACAGGACTAACGAGATAATGAAGCAAACAGCGAGCGAAATTAGTTTACGCATAAACTAAGTCCCCTGTGCTTTAGTTTTGTGAGGTTGACAGCTTGGACAAATACCAAAACATTCCAGGGAGTGGTCTTTTAAGGTGAAACCTGATTCTTTTTGAATAGCATTAGCCATATTCTGCACCACACAATGGCGCACTTTTTCTATCCGGCCGCAGACCTGGCACATGATATGGTGCACATGCTGGCCGGGTAATATAGCTTCGTAGCGTTTGAAAGCCTCTCTTAAATCGATTTCCCTCACCAGGCCAATGTCCTTCAAGGCGCGCAGGTTGCGATAGACAGTGGCCAGATCGACCTTATGGCCTGTAAGTCGCCTGTGGATCTCATCCGGACTTAAGGGTTTTTCGCTTTGGGTCAATATGTGCCATATTTCCGCCCGTGCCCGGGTGAGAGACTTTTTGTGCCTGCGCAAATGGTTCGCTATATCCATAGCCGCCATAATAACAAAAATGCAAATCGTTTGCAAGTTAAGCTATGGGGATTAAATGTTTCTTGACAAGCCCGTGCAAACTGATGTTTATGATCAGTTTTGCCAACAATATTATAGGTTGGAAGGTCATCAGTCTAGCCGTTTGTAATGCTCGGCCCTTATCATCTCCCGATAAAATTCCAGGGTCTGCTGGGCTATACTGGTCCAACTGAAGTACTTTTCGACCCGCTGCCTGGCTTTGAGACCCATCTCCTGAATCTTTTCTGGTGCAGAAAGAAGACTGTTTATAGCCGAAGCCAGACCCTGTGCGAACTGCTCCGGATGTTTGGGCGCAGGGTCACGGGCGCTTAAGGGTTCAAAGGAGACGAGAAGACCGGTTTCTCCATGCACCACCGCTTCCTTGATACCACCTACAGATGAGGCGACCACGGGCGTCTGGCAGGCCATGGCTTCTACATTGATAATCCCGAAAGGTTCATAGATAGAAGGGCAGACAAAGATGGAGGCGTGGGTATACAGACTGATAAGGTCTTCTCTGGGAACCATCTGTGATATCCAGATGACCTCATTTTGTGTCTTGGTTTGTGCTGCTTCCGTCTTTTCCACCATCTCTTTGGCGATCTCTTCCGTATCCGGGGATGCAGCACAGACCACAATCTGCACGCCCGGCCGCAGATATTTTACTGCTTCGAGGAGATGGAAGACACCCTTCTGCCGGGTGATCCGGCCTACAAAGAGAATGAAGGGCTGATCAGGCCTGATCTGGTAAGAGGCAAGAATTGCGGGATTGGGCGTGGGCTTATACTGGTTGGTATCAATGCCGTTATAGATAACGCGAACCTTTTCTAACGGAATACCATAAAGATCGTGGACAGCCTTTTTCATGGATTGAGATACGGCGATGACTCCATCAGCATTTTCATAGGCCGTTTTCTCTACCCATGTGCTACCCTGATAGGCAGAGCCGAGTTGTTCCTCTTTCCAGGGGCGTTGAGGCTCCAGGGAATGGGTGGTGAGGACGAGGGGTACGCCTAAGAGATGCTTAAGCAGACAACCGGCAAGGTGGGTGTACCAGGTGTGGCAATGAACGATGTCCACATCTCTCATAGAACCGACCATGACCAGGTTTCTCAGGAGGGTATGCAAAAACTTTTGATGTCGGGGATCATGGGAAGGGAAAGTAAAATCCGGGTTAATCCCTTTCACGGTCTTATTTTCCGAATATTCCTCTTGTTCGCCGAAACAGAGAATCTTTATGGCATGTCTTTTGTTTTCAATATCTGCCAGTTCGCGGGACAGATACTCAACATGAACTCCTGCTCCTCCGTATATATGAGGAGGATATTCATTGGTTAAGAAGGCAATTTTCATGGGTGAGTATTTGGCACGTTCAAGAGAGAAGTTCAAGTACTTTTTATCGTTGGTTGCTTTATCGCATCCTGCCCTAACTTGACTTTTGTGCCTATTTTACGCTATTTTAAACCATACAGGTTACAGGTTTTTAAGAACCCGTTTTTTGATCTTTTCGGGCTTTACTCTGCCACAAATTGAAGCTCCCCGCAGCAAGCTGTGGGGGAATCTCCGTATGCAAGGTAAAATGCATCGTATTCGCTCGCTAACCCCGCTGCAAGCAGCGGGGAATGCGCTCGCTATGCATGTTCAAATGCCTTAGGTAAAGGTTCTTTTCTTATGATAATTACCACTTAAAGGGGATCAAAATGGATGGGTCATCTATGATGGCGGATAGGGGAAGAAAGAGAGTAGTGATAGAGAATGTGAGGCCTGAGATAAACGGTGGTTTTTTCCCTATTAAGAGGGTTGTCGGAGAAAAGGTTATAGTGACGGCCGATATCTTTGGTGATGGGCATGATTCTATTTCAGCCAGACTTCTCTATAAACGGCAAGGCGATAAAGGATGGCAGGACGTTCCCATGAAGTTTATTGAGAACGACCGTTGGATGGGACAGTTCATCGTTGAGGAACTGGGACCTTACCTTTACGCTATCGAGGGCTGGGTTGATCAGTTCAGGACCTGGCAGAAGGATCTCAAGAAGAAATTTGAGGCCGGTCAGGATATACGGGTGGATGTACTTGTAGGGATTGAACACCTTGAAAAGTCCGTGAAGAAGACTTCGAAAAACGACCGAAAGAAGCTATTGGAATATATTAACATCTTAAGAAAAGAAACGGACATAGAAAAGACCGTGACATTTATCCTGGGTAAAGAAATTGGTAAACTCATGGATAGATATCCGGATAAGGGGATGGCTACACGTTATGAAAAGGAACTGGTTGTGGTCGTGGACCGGGATAAGGCAGTTTTCAGCACGTGGTATGAATTGTTTCCGAGGTCATGTCCTTCAAGGTCTGGTGAACATGGAACATTCAGGGATTGTGAGACGATCATCCCTGAGATAGCGAGAATGGGCTTTGATGTGCTCTATCTCCCGCCCATTCATCCTATAGGGAAGACCAAGCGTAAAGGGAAGAATAACCTTCCCCAGGCTGACCCGGCCGATGTGGGGAGTCCCTGGGCCATTGGCTCGGATGAAGGCGGGCACAAGGCTGTTCATCCCGAACTTGGAACCATCGAGGATTTTGAGAGGCTGGTAGCCAAAGCTGGCGAGCATGGGATAGAAGTTGCCGTCGACCTGGCCTTTCAGTGCTCTCCGGATCATCCCTATGTCAAAAAACACCCGGAATGGTTTCGGTGGCGTCCGGATGGGACAGTCCAGTATGCGGAAAACCCTCCCAAAAAGTATGAAGACATTTTTCCGCTTAACTTTGAAACCGAACACTGGCCGGAACTGTGGGAGGAACTGAAGAGTGTGGTTCTTTGCTGGATTGGTAAAGGGGTACGGATATTCCGGGTCGATAACCCGCATACCAAGGCGTTTCCGTTCTGGGAATGGCTGATAAAGGAGATCAAAAGGGATTATCCGGAGGTGATTTTCCTCGCCGAGGCGTTTACCAGGCCGAAGGTCATGTACTACCTGGCCAAACTGGGATTTACCCAGTCATATACCTACTTTACCTGGCGGAATACAAAAAGAGAATTCATGGAATACCTTACGGAGCTTATGAAAACCGAGGTGAGAGAATACTTCCGGCCCAACTTCTGGCCTAATACGCCGGATATCCTCCCGGAGCAACTGCAATATGGAGGGCGCTCAGCCTTTACCATAAGGCTGGCCCTGGCGGCAACCCTTTCATCCAGTTACGGCATCTATGGGCCGGCTTTTGAACTGTGCGTTAACGACGCGGTACCTGGAAAGGAGGAATATCTCCATTCAGAAAAATATGAACTGAAACACTGGGATTGGGATGCGCCTGGGAACCTCAGAGACTTCATCGCGAGAGTGAACAGGATAAGGAGGGAAAATCCTGCCCTTCAGATTCCGTGGATCCTGAAGTTTTACGAAGTGGATAATGATTATCTCCTCTTTTACGCCAAGGCGACCGAGGACTTCTCCAACATTATACTTGTGGTGGTAAATCTTGATCCGTATCATACCCAGTCCGGGTGGCTGAAAGTTCCTATTCATGAGTTAGGCATAGATCCTGACCAACCATATCTGGTGCACGACCTTTTGAGCGATGATAAGTATATCTGGCAGGGCGAACGGAATTATGTAGAGCTTAATCCTCACGTGCTTCCGGCGAATATTTTGAGAGTCAGGAAAAGGCTGAAAAGAGAGACGGACTTCGACTATTTTATGTGAGGAGATAGGTTAATGCCTAAGAAAGAGGTATATCTCGATGACGATCCTTTATGGTACAAGGATGCCATCATCTATGAACTCCACATAAAGACGTTTTACGACAGCAACGGAGATGGCATAGGTGACTTTCGAGGGCTTATAGAGAAACTCGATTACCTCGAACATCTGGGGGTGACAGCTCTATGGCTTTTGCCTTTTTATCCGTCTCCCCTCAGGGATGATGGGTATGACATTGCGGACTATTACAATGTTCATCAAGATTATGGCAGTCTGCGAGATTTTCGGGAGCTTCTGAGGCAGGCCCATCGACGCGGCATGCGGGTTATTACGGAGCTTGTTTTAAACCACACCTCTGATCAGCATTTGTGGTTTCAACGAGCCAGACAGGCGAAGCCGGGTTCGACATGGCGAAACTTTTACGTCTGGAGTGATACCCCGGAAAAATACAAGGACGCCCGGATCATCTTTAAAGACTTTGAACCTTCAAACTGGGCCTGGGATCCCATGACCAAGGCGTATTACTGGCACCGTTTTTATTCCCATCAACCGGACCTGAATTTTGACAATCCCCAGGTACAAAAGGCGCTGTTCCGGGTGATTGATTTCTGGTTTGACATGGGGGTAGACGGTCTGCGATTGGACGCTATCCCCTATTTATATGAACGGGAGGGAACCAACTGCGAAAACCTGCCCGAGACGTACGCCTTCCTAAAGAAATTAAGGGCTTATATAGATGGTAAGTTTAAAAACCGAATGCTTCTGGCAGAGGCCAACCAGTGGCCGGAAGATGCCACGGCCTATTTTGGTGACGGTGATGAATGCCACATGGCCTTTCATTTCCCCCTTATGCCCAGGATGTTTATGTCGCTTTGGATGGAGGATCATTATCCGATTATAGACATCCTCGAACAAACTCCCGCTGTACCTGAATCCGCTCAGTGGGCGCTATTCCTTCGTAATCACGATGAATTAACCCTGGAGATGGTTACAGATGAAGAGCGTGACTATATGTACCGGGTCTATGCCAGAGACCCGCGCGCCAGAATCAACCTGGGTATTCGCCGGCGTCTGGCGCCACTGGTCGGTAATAATCGAAGGAAGATAGAACTTATGAATATCCTCCTCTTTTCTCTTCCGGGTACACCCATTATTTACTATGGCGACGAGATTGGCATGGGTGACAACTATTATCTCGGTGACCGGAATGGCGTTAGAACACCAATGCAGTGGAGTCCGGACAGGAATGCCGGCTTTTCTAAGGTGAATCCCCAGAAGCTGTATCTGCCGGTGATTATCGACCCTGAGTATCACTACGAGTCAGTAAACGTGGAGAACCACGAACGGAACTTATCTTCACTCCTCTGGTGGATGAAACGCGTCATAGGTATGCGGAAACGCTTTAAGGCCTTTGGTCGGGGAACCATAGAATTCCTTTCGCCCAATAACCCGAAGGTACTGGCATTTATCCGCCGGTATGAGGATGAAAATATACTCGTGGTTATAAACCTGTCCAGGTTTTCTCAAGTGGGCGGACTCGACCTTTCACAATATGCCGGATTTGTGCCGGAAGAGGTCTTCAGTCAAAATAAATTCCCGATCATAAAAAAGTCACCTTATGTACTCACATTCGGGCCCTACGATCACTATTGGCTTTTACTAAAAGAGAGACGAGAGCCTGTCAGCGTCTGTGAAAAAATAGCCATTCCGGGGCTGCGCGTAGAGGGGAACTGGGAGACGGTTCTGGAGGATGATGCCCGGGAAATACTGGAGAAAAAAATCCTTCCGGGTTACCTAAGAGGTTGTCGTTGGTTTGCCGGAAAGGCACGGACGATCCGGCAGGTTAAGATCCTGGAAAGTATACCGATTTCTAAAAATGCCGATGTGACTCAATTAGTCTTGTTGGAGGTGGGTTATACAGAGGGTACGATGGAGATATATTCACTTGCTGTCTCATACATCCAAGGGGCTAAGGCCAAGCAGATTACACAAGAATTTCCGCAGGCCGTAATCGCATGCTTGCATATCGGGGATGAAGAGGGGATTCTCTGCGACGGCATTTATGACCAGAAGGTCCGTGAGAGTCTTCTGGCCATGATTGCGCAAAGAAAACGGATAAAGGGCAAGAGGGGAGAGCTTGTCGCTTTCCCGGGTAGGGAATTCCGCAGCCTGCTGTCTGATAAGGCGCTGCTATTGACCTCTCAAGTACTCAAGGCCGAACAAAGCAATACCTCCGTCCTTTATGAGGATAAGTTTTTCTTAAAGCTCTGCCGGCGGCTCGAAGAAGGAGTAAATCCTGACCTTGAAATCTTGAGATTCCTCACGGAAAAGACGGACTTTTCCCAGGTTCCCCCTTTTGCCGGTGCCATTGAGTACCGGCATCAGGGCTCGGAGCCGATATTAATCGGCCTCTTGCAGGGTTTTGTCCCCAATCAAGGCGATGCCTGGACGTACACACTGGACGCAGTGCGCGAATATTTCGAGCGCATTCTGTCCAGGAGACGAGAGATTCGGCATGTGCCGGAAATACCTACCTCCCTGCTGGGCATCGAATTTTCCGCCATTCCACCGCTGGTGCAGGAATTAATAGGCGGCGTTTATTTCGAAACGGCTCGCCTCCTGGGAAAGCGAACCGCAGAATTGCATCTCGCCTTATCATCCGTATCCGGGGATGCAGATTTTGCCCCTGAACCCTTCTCAACGCTTTATCAAAGATCTGTATATCAGTCTATGCGGAGCTTAGCGCGGCGGGTGCTACAATCTCTGGGGAAAAACCTCAAAAGACTGCGCGAAGGTGTGCAAAAGGACGCATCTGCAATTCTGGCTTCTGAGCAAGAGATTCTGGCCCGCTTCCAGAAAATTTTGCCGGAAAAGATCTCCGCGATGAAGATTCGTATTCACGGAGATTATCACCTGGGCCAGGTTCTTTTTACCGGAAAGGATTTCGTGATTATAGACTTCGAGGGTGAACCAGCACGGACACTCAGTGAAAGGAGATTGAAGCGTTCGCCTCTTCGGGATGTGGCGGGCATGATTCGCTCCTTTCATTATGCGGCCTATAATGCCCTTTTTCTGGATGCATCGCTGCGAGCCAAAGATAAGCCTCTGCTGGAGCCATGGGCTGACCTGTGGTATCACTATGTGAGCGGGATATTCCTCCATTCCTATCTGGAGACCTGTGGAGAAGCTCCTTTCATCCCGCATGAAAAAGGAGAGCTCGAAACCCTCCTCCATGCCTTCCTTTTGGACAAAGCGATTTATGAACTTGGTTATGAACTGAATAATCGTCCTGATTGGATTATTATTCCCGTCAGGGGCGTACAGTGTATCTTAAAAAGTGGTATATAACCTAAAAAAGGCGATTCACCACAGAGAACACAGAGAAGAACATGATAAATAAAAGAAAAGACCCTCTTTCTCTGTGCACTCTGTGGTTTTTAAATCGCTCAATTTAGGTATAAGGGTATTTTTGATTGAAAAAGACAGGGAGGTAAAATGGGAAGCGTACGATACGATGTTAGCCTATTCACAGAGCATGATATTTATCTCTTCAAAGAGGGGAATCACTTTCAACTGTATGACAAACTGGGGGCACACGTAATGTCTGTGGGTGACACCCGAGGGACTTACTTTGCCGTCTGGGCGCCCAATGCCAACAGGGTATCCGTGGTCGGTGAGTTCAACGCATGGGTTCCGGAAACCCATCCCTTAAAGTCAAGAGAGGACGCCTCCGGCATCTGGGAGGGTTTTGTTTCCGGGGTCAGCCAGGGCGCGCTTTATAAGTATCACATCGTCTCAAATTATAACGATTATAAAGTGGACAAGGGCGATCCCTATGCCTATCTGTGGGAGCTTTCACCCAAAACCGCTACTGTGGTATGGGAGCTAGGCTATGAATGGAACGATGCCGAATGGATGCAGAATCGGTATAAACGTAACGGGCTTGACTCCCCCTTTGCTATCTACGAATTACACCTCGGATCCTGGCGGCGGGTCCCCGAAGAGGGTAACCGGTTCCTTACCTACCGGGAGATGGCCCATTACCTGGCGGATTATATGAAGGAGATGGGTTTCACCCATATCGAACTATTACCAATAATGGAACACCCGTTCTACGGCTCCTGGGGGTACCAGACCACAGGCTACTTTGCGCCATCCAGCCGGTTCGGAACGCCTCAGGATTTCATGTACTTTGTTGATCACCTCCATCAAAACGGGATAGCCATTATCCTTGATTGGGTACCTTCCCATTTTCCAAATGACGAGCACGGACTCGTCTATTTTGATGGCACGCACGTTTATGAACACGAAGACCCTAGAAAAGGATTTCACCCTGATTGGAAAAGCGCCATCTTTAACTATGGGCGAAACGAGGTGAAAAATTTTCTTATCAGCAGCGCCCTCTTCTGGCTTGGCAAATACCATATTGATGGGTTGAGGGTGGATGCCGTGGCCTCTATGCTTTACCTGGACTATGCGAGAACGGGCGGAGATTGGATACCAAACGAGTATGGAGGGAACGAAAATATAGAGGCCGTAAGGTTCATAAGGAGGTTTAATGAGGCGGTTTACGAAAATTATCCCGACGTTCAGACCATAGCGGAAGAGTCCACGGCCTGGCCTATGGTCTCCAGGCCGGCATATGTGGGCGGGCTGGGATTTGGCATGAAGTGGAACATGGGCTGGATGCACGATACGCTGGATTATTTTTCTAACGATCCTGTCTTTAGAAAGTATCATCACAACCAGCTTACCTTTAGCATCTGGTATGCCTTTTCCGAGAACTTCGTCCTTCCTCTTTCCCACGACGAGGTAGTTCATGGAAAAGGCGCGCTGTCCGGAAAGATGCCCGGGGATGAGTGGCAGAGGTATGCAAACCTCAGACTATTATTCGGATACATGTACGGCCACCCCGGAAAGAAGCTATTGTTTATGGGAGACGAATTTGGTCAGTGGAAAGAGTGGAATCACGAGGAGAGTCTGGAATGGCATGTTCTCGAATATCCCTCCCATCACGGGTTACAAAGGTGGGTCAAAGACCTGAACCACTTTTATAGGGCTGAGCCGGCCCTGTACGAACTGGATTTTAACAATCAAGGCTTTGCCTGGATAGACAGCTCTGATTGGGAAGGGAGCGTCATAAGTTATACGCGAAGAGGTAAAAGTACAGACGATATTATCCTCGTAGTCTGTAACCTCACCCCGGTTCCCAGACAGAATTACAGGGTCGGGGTTCCACGGGGAGGCTTCTGGAGAGAGGTTTTAAACAGCGATGCCCGGATATACTGGGGAGGCAATTGGGGAAATTCCGGGGGCGTTGAAGCAGCCCCGGTTCCGGCGCATGGGCAATACCATTCTTTATCTCTAATCTTACCACCGCTCAGCGTTGTCTTTTTTAAGAGCGAAGGAAAATGAAATAGTAACCGTTCACTGTTCACCGAAAAAAGCTTTTCAGGTTCTTACGGACAACGGTGAACTGATAACGGTGAACGGATACCTGAAATACACATCTGTCTGCGACGGACAAGGGACAATGAGAATAATCCCCCGAATCCCCCCACACCCCCCTTTGGAAAAGGGGGGTGTGGGGGATTTTCAGATGAGAATTGGGGCCCATTATCTGGGAAATGGGCGTTGCGAATTTACTGCCTGGGCTCCACTCCTCAAAGAGGTAAAATTAAAGATAGTCTCTCCACGGGAACGGCTCGTTTCATTGAGCAGGGATGAAAGAGGCTACTGGAAGACACGGGTAGAAGATGTGCTTCCCGGAACACGCTACTTTTACCGGCTTGAAGGCGAACGGGACAGACCTGATCCCGCATCCTATTTTCAGTCTGAAGGCGTACATGGGCCTTCTCAAGTAGTCGATCACCATTCTTTTCATTGGGGCGACGATATCTGGAGGGGATTAGACCTATCTGAGATGATAATCTATGAACTCCATGTGGGGGCGTTTACGCCTGAAGGCACTTTTGAGGCGGTAATCCCCAGGCTTGATGAGCTTAAGGATCTCGGGGTCAACGCCATAGAGATAATGCCTGTGGCCCAATTCCCGGGGGAGAGAAATTGGGGTTATGACGGCGTGTATCCTTTTGCCGTACAAGACTCTTATGGCGGGCCGGATGGACTCAAAAAACTGGTCAATGCCTGCCACAAAAAGGGGATGGCCGTGATACTGGATGTCGTCTATAATCACCTCGGCCCGGAGGGAAACTATCTGTGGGACTATGGACCGTACTTTACTGATAGATATAAAACCCCCTGGGGACAGGCTATAAATTTTGACGGAGCTTATAGTGACGAGGTAAAGAACTATTTTATAGAGAATGCTCTATATTGGTTTCAGGTTTATCATATTGATGCCCTTCGTCTTGACGCTATCCACGGCATATTTGACATGAGCGCCAGACCATTTCTTCAAGAGCTTGCAGAAAGGGTTGAAGAATTTTCGAATCAGGAAAGGAGAAAGGTTTATCTGATAGCGGAGAGCGATTTGAATGACTCCAGAGTGATACGACCCAGGGAAGTTGGTGGATATGGCATTAATGCCCAGTGGTGCGATGATTTCCACCACGCCCTCCATGTCCTTCTTACCGGAGAGGATCAGGGGTACTACGTTGACTTTGGCCAGATAGATCACCTTATAAAGTCTATAAGAGAAGGATTTATATATTCCGGGCAGTATTCCTGTTATAGAAGACGAAGTCACGGAAATTCTGCCAAGGAGAGGCCAGCGAACCAATTTGTTGTATTTGCACAGAATCATGACCAGGTTGGAAACAGAATGCTTGGGGATAGGTTATCAAGCCTGGTCTCGTTTGAAGCGCTTAAACTGGCATCTGGTGTTATTTTGCTTTCTCCCTATATACCGCTTCTCTTTATGGGTGAGGAATACGGTGAGGAGGCTCCATTCCTTTATTTTGTCAGCCATTCTGATGCGGATTTGATCGAAGCCGTGAGGGAAGGAAGGAAGGAGGAGTTCAATGCCTTTAGCTGGAAGGGAGAGCCTCCTGATCCTCAGAGTGGAGAGACATTTCTAAAGGCGAAGATAAACTGGGGGAGTAGGGATGAAGGAAATCACAATGTTTTACTCAAATTTTATCAGGATCTCATAAGGCTGAGGCGAGAGATTCCAGCGCTTTCCGCTCTGGATAAAGATAACCTTGATGCATGGGGGCTTGAGGAGCAGGAGGTTTTATTTATGAGAAGGTGGAAAGATGCAGAAAAGAGCCACGTTTTCTGCATCTTTAATTTCAATAAAGCGGATATTGCAATCACAGTTTCTTTGCCGGCAGGAAAATGGCAAAAGGTGCTGGACTCTTCTGACCGTGTGTGGCATGGGCCGGGCACCCTTCTCCCGCAAGCGATCGCTTCTGGGGACAAGATAACCCTGCGGGCACAGGGCCTTGTCATGTATATAAAGAAAGGAATTGCTTAGTGGAGCGGTTTTAATGAAGGTTCAAGAATGAGGATCCCGTCAGCTACTTATAGACTTCAGTTTAATCCTACCTTTGGGTTTAAAAAGGCCAAGGAGATAGTGCAGTTTCTTTTTGACCTCGGGGTCTCCGATGTTTATGCCTCCCCCATATTTAAAGCGAAGAAGGGAAGTCTGCATGGATACGATGTGGTAGATACCAATCAGCTAAACCCTGAGCTGGGGAGCGCTGAGGACTTCGAAGAACTGATAAGGGCATCAAAGGCCCGGGGAATGGGCTGGATTCAGGATATAGTCCCGAACCACATGGCCTTTGATGGCGAAAATGCCATGCTTATGGACGTCCTGGAAAATGGTCAGAGTTCGGAGTATTTTGATTTCTTTGACATAGAATGGAGCCATCCGTATGAAAGCATTCAGGGAAGACTCCTCGTTCCTTTCCTGGGACGGCTTTATGGGGAGTCCTTAGAAGAGGAAGAAATTAAATTACAATATGACCGGGATGGTTTTAGTGTCCGCTACTATGATTTGAAACTGCCGCTAAGACCGGAATCATATGCCAGTGTTATCACCCACAGATTAAACACATTGCGGAAAAAGCTGGGTGAAGACCATCCGGATTTTATAAAGTTGCTGGGCATCCTCTATTCCATAAAGAATATGCCTGTATCCAGAGAAGACGTCAGTGAACGCTACCAGCAGATACGGTTTATAAAGAGGATGCTTTGGGAGCTTTACAGAGAAAATCCTGATATAAAGAGATTCACTGATGAAAATATAGAAATCTTTAATGGTACAAAGGGGGTGGCGGAGAGCTTTAACAGGCTCGATAGCCTCCTTTCCGAACAGTTCTTTAGATTATCTTTTTGGAAGGTGGCCACCGAGGAGATAAATTACCGGCGGTTTTTCAATATCAACGGCCTCATCTCCTTGCGGATGGAAGACGAAAACGTCTTAGAGCAAACCCATGGGCTCATCATAAGCCTGGCAAAGGATGGGAAATTTACTGGACTGAGAGTAGATCACATAGATGGCCTCTATGATCCAAACGGTTATCTGGGAAGATTAAGAGAAAGGGCCGGGGAGGTATACCTGGTGGTTGAGAAAATTCTTGACCTCGAAGAGGAGTTACCGGCCACCTGGCCTGTGCAGGGGACAACCGGCTATGACTTTATGAATTATGTAAATGGGATTTTTTGCAAGACGAGAAACGCCAGGGCATTCAGCAAAATATACACCGAGTTTACCCGTTTAAAGACCTCTTATGAGGATCTGGTGTGTGATAAAAAGAGGCTCATAATAGGAAAGGAGATGGCCGGAGATGTTGACAACCTTGCCCATCTTATGAAGAGGATCTCCGGCAGGTATAGACATAGCAGTGATATTACGCTCTACGGTCTCAAAAGGGCCTTAGTGGATGTTCTGGCGCTCTTTCCAGTTTATCGAACCTATATAAGCAAGGAGTCTTTTAGTAAAACAGATCAACTGTACATAACAGAGGCGGTAAAAAAGGCCAAACAGAGGAATCCCGGGCTGCTGTACGAACTGGACTTTATTGAAAAATTTCTCCTCCTCGAATTCGAGGAATACCTTAAGGAAGAAGAAAGGGAGGAGTGGTTTCATTTTGTCATGAAATTTCAGCAGTTCACCGGACCGCTGATGGCTAAAGGGTTTGAGGATACGATTTTCTACATATATAACCGACTCCTTTCACTTAATGAAGTGGGTGGAAGTCCGGATAAATTCGGTATAGCGATGAAGGAGTTCCATGGCTTCAACCAGAAAAGGGCACATTCCTGGCCGCACTCCGTGAATGCCACCTCCACCCATGACACGAAAAGAGGCGAAGACGTGCGGGCAAGAATTAACATTTTGTCTGAAGTTCCGAAAGAATGGGAAGATAGCATCAAGAAATGGAGCCGGATCAACAAAAGAAAAAAGAAGCTTGTAAATGGCACCAGCGTCCCAGACCGGAATGATGAATATTTTCTCTATCAGACACTTATCGGGGCCTTTCCTTTCGATGAAACCGAGCGCCCCAGCTTTATAGAAAGGGTAAAGGACTATATGGTCAAGGCCGTGCGGGAGGCCAAGGTCCATACGGCGTGGCTGAAACCCGATACAGAGTATGAGGAGGCGTTTGTCTCCTTCATCGAAGAGATTCTGACACCCGCGGGAGGGAATGAATTTTTAAAAGAATTTTTGCCCTTTCAGAAACGGGTGGCCTCTTATGGGATATTCAATTCTCTTTCGCAGGCTCTTATCAAGATCACTTCGCCTGGACTTCCGGATTTCTATCAGGGGACAGAGTTGTGGGATCTTAATCTCGTAGACCCAGATAACCGTCGTCCTGTAGATTTTGAAAAGAGAAAAAGATTTTTACAGGAGATAAAGGATAAGGCAAGTAAAGACGTGTTGGCTTTAATAAAAGAACTCTTTTTGACGAAAGAAGATGGCAGGATTAAGCTTTTTTTGACAAACAGGGCGCTCGCGGCGAGAAGAGAGAATAGCGAGGTCTTCCAAAAAGGCGTTTATGCTCCGCTTGAGGTGGGCGGAAGGTTTAAGGATCACATAGTGGCCTATATGAGGAAGATGGATACCCCGCAGATCCAGATGTATACGGCTCATAAACATGCCCTGCGTAACAAGGCGAAGTCATCAAGTGAGGGCTTACAGGCAATAACCGTAGTTCCAAGGTTTGTAACCAGTCTCGTAAGCGAAGACCGATATCCGGTAGGTAGAGAGATATGGGACGACACCTATATTATTCTTCCCGGTTATGGCCCTTCTGTATGGAGGGATGTCATAACTTCAGAGATAATCAAAAGTGAAGGAACCCTGCCCATAGGGGATGTCTTAAGACATTTTCCTGTGGCCTTGCTCCTAAGTGAGGAGAAAACATGAAGAGAAGAGGAAGTGGAATATTACTGCACATCACATCCCTGCCTTCATTTTACGGTATAGGAGATTTAGGCCCATCGGCGTACCAGTTTGTAGATTTTCTTTCTGAAACCAAACAGAGCTTCTGGCAAATCCTCCCCTTAACGCCAATAAATGAGGCACATGGTAATTCTCCCTATAGCAGCGTCTCTGCTTTTGCCGGAAATACACTCCTCATCAGTCCACAGCTTCTGGTGGAAGACGGTTTGCTCTCTCCATCGGATATTGAATGCCCCCCTTCCTTTCCGCGCGAGAAGGTTGTCTATAAGGCTGTGACCGAGTATAAGACAGGACTTTTTCGCCTTGCTCATGATAATTTTAAAAACAGAAAGCAGAAAGACAGCGGCTTTGAAAAGTTCTGTAAAGAGAATCAGCACTGGCTTGATGATTATGTCTTGTTTGTGACTCTAAAGGAAAATTTTAGCGGGGCCGTCTGGAGTGAATGGCCGGAGGATATAAGAGATAGAAAAGGGGAGGTAAGTAAAAAGTTAAAAGGCAAGCTTAAAGACAAAATCGAGATGGAAAAGTTTCTTCAGTATGTATTTTACAAACAAAGGCATTCGTTAAGGGCTTACTGTAATAGCAAAGACATCCAGATAATAGGTGATATGCCTATCTATGTGAATTACGACTGTGCAGACGTATGGGCCAATCCCGAGATATTTAAACTGGACGAAAACAAAAAGCCTGTGTTTGTGGCCGGAGTTCCGCCGGATTATTTCAGTAGTACAGGCCAGTTGTGGGGTAATCCGGTTTATAACTGGGAAGCCCTTAAGAAAACCGGCTACGCATGGTGGATGAGGCTTATAGAACGCAATCTGAAACTCTTTGATATAATCAGGCTCGACCATTTCAGGGGGCTTGTGGCCTATTGGGAGGTCCCGGCAGGTGAAGAGACGGCTATAAATGGAAGATGGGTAGAGGTCCCGGCCCGGGACTTTTTCGACAAGCTTTTAAAGCGTTTTCCCTCCCTTCCCATTATTGCCGAAGACCTGGGGATTATAACCCCGGATGTACGGGAACTCCTTGACCTGTACGGATTCCCAGGGATGAAGGTGCTCCTTTTTGCCTTTGGTGACGACCTGGCAGCCAATCCCTACGTGCCGCACAATCACGTAAAAAACTCTGTGGTATATACAGGAACGCATGACAATAACACGGCTAAGGGATGGTTCAGGAAAGAGGCCAGACCTGAAGATAAGCAGAGGCTTTTTCAATACCTGGGGCGGGAGGTCTCAGAGGAGACGGTTCACCAGGAACTCATAAGGATGGCCATGATGTCCGTGGCCGATCTGGTTATCATCCCCATGCAGGACATCCTTGGCCTGGGGGAAGAGGCCCGGATGAACGTCCCGGCCACGGCCGACGGCAATTGGGGCTGGCGGCTTTTGCCGGAACAATTAACGCCTTCTTTGATAGCCAGCCTTTCAGAGCTTACTTACATCTATGGCCGGGGATAAATGTCCCAGTATCAGCACAAAATAAACCATTTGTGGATGAATGAGAAAGGTGAGCATATATGAGTGAAGAGGTACGGGTTCGTTTTCCTCCCAGCCCGACGGGTTATCTCCATATCGGAGGGGCACGGACGGCCATATTTAACTGGCTCTTTGCCAAAAAGACGGGCGGAAAGTTTATCCTGAGGATCGAGGACACCGACGTTGAACGGTCGACAGAAGAATCGCTCCAGGGGATCATCGAGAGCTTAAAATGGTTAGGGATTGACTGGGATGAAGGGCCCTATTTCCAGTCCCACTTTATCAAGGAACACCTGGCCGCAGCGCAAAAGCTCCTTAATTCCGGTCATGCCTATAAGTGCTTCTGTACCAAAGAGGAACTCGAGCGCAGACGGGAAGAAGAGAAAAAAGGTAAAACTGCCTCGAAGGAGCGGGATGTCTGCCTCGGTTTGACGCAACAAGAGGTCCAGGAAAAGGAAAGAGCCGGTATCCCATACGTTATCCGTTTCAAGGTGCCGCGTGGAGAGGGGTCTGTTTTTTTTCAGGACATGGTCTACGGGATTATTGAAAAGAAGTATGAAGACATAGAGGACTTTGTCATTGTGCGATCCAATGGCCAGCCCCTGTATATCCTTTCGAACGCCGTAGACGACATCCGTGACCGTATTACGCACATCATTCGCGGTCAGGACGGCCTGGCCAACACTCCCAAGCAGATCCTCCTGTACAATGCGCTCGGCGTGCCGGTCCCCAAGTTTGCCCATATGTCCCTTACGCTCGATCCGCAGAAGGCCAAGATCTCCAAGCGGAAACATGGTGAGATGGTTGCCGTTCATTTTTACCGGGAACACGGTTTTCTTCCCTGGGCGCTGGTAAATTTCCTGGTGCTTCTTGGCTGGGCAACGCCTGACTCAAGAGAGATCTTCTCAAAGGAAGAATTGATCGAGGCCTTTTCATTGGAAGGGATCAGCCGTCATAACGCCATATTAAATCTCCTGCCGAATGATCCGAGATTTTTCACCGATCCCAAGGCGATCAATATCAACGTCCATTACGTAAGGACCCTTCCGGTGGAAGAGATCGAGCCTTACGTAAGGGAGGAGTTGAAAAAGGCAGGGATGTGGGATTCAGCCTTTGAGGACGAGAAACGGACCTGGTTCCTTCAGACCATCGACCTGATTCGAAGCCGGTATCATCTGCTCACGGATTTTGCAACCCTTGGCCGTGCCTATTTTTCTGATGAGTATCCAATCGATCCCAAGGCCCTCGAAAAAAACGTTCGTAAGCACGAGGCGCTCAAAAAATGGCTTCCCGTCCTGGCGGAACGCTTGGAGGCGATCGAGTCATTTACGGCTGAAGAGATTGAAAAGGTGCTTCACGGGATGGTTGAAGAACTGGAGATTAAGCCCGGGGTCTTGATAAACAGTACCCGGACTGTGGTCACCGGCCAGTCAGTCGGTCCCGGTATATTCGATGTCCTGATTGCTGTAGGACAAAAGCGGGTAGTAGATCGCCTGCGGAAGGCCGTGGAGTTTTTCGAGTAGTTAGTGCTCATCCGGAAACTACCGTTTCCGGTCGTGCCACAGGCAGATTCGCCGAGGCGAAAAAAACCTAGCATAAACAAAACATTAAGCTGAACGCTGACCGCTTTATTGGGGATATCCGCAAAGACTTCCAGCCCGTTAACCCAACCGTTTCCAATGATTGATAAGACCAAGATAATTGAAACCGTCCGCGAAAGGCTGGAAAAGCTTCCGGTAGGCCATTATCTGGACCTCCGGACCTATAAGCGCAACCGATCGGTCATTATTGTCAAGACGGGCGAAGAGGACCTGTTAGTCATTGAGAACGGCTATTTCCAGGAAAAATTTCGCCTGAAGCCGGAAAAGCTGGAGAAGATATTGAAGCCCCTCTTAAAGAAGGAGTTTCCCAGGAGTCATAAGATCAGGCTCTATGTTATGGATAGGTTTGTGGAAGAGGAGGCCCTGAATAGCGGGCGGAAGGTACTCTGAAATATAGCTTAAAAGCTTCATAAATGGCTGGCAGGGAGGCCGGTCAGGTTTGTACTCTGGCCATCCAGACCGGCATGACCAACCAATGACTGAAAAATCAGGGGGGTTGTTTCACTTAAAGAGCTGTGGGTGAACGTTCATGATTTCGCCTGGGGCGAACCTGGTAGGCCCTGTGAGCCGCCCGCCGCAGGCGGATGCTGGGTGGTATGGGGACTGGGAGGGGAAAAGCCCCCGGTTACCCGATTAGATTTTATTCTCTAAAATGGTAAATAAAATAAGGTCGGTATCAATTTTGTATTTTCTTTAAAATATTCAAGAAATTCTAATAAAATGAATAACCACATAAAAAGACTGGCATGGACCATTGAGCGGAAAAAAACCTTCGGGTAAACTTCGAAACTGTTTTTTGACCAATAGTTATTGAAGTTTGGGATAATTCGTTTAACTTTTTTGCAGTATTCAGCGTATTCATTCCCAAATAATTCAAAGAGTCTTGCTTCTTCTCCTTTGATAACAAAGTAGTAGTTATAAATAAAAAAAGGCATGATTATAAAAAGAAGTATTAATTTCCCCGAGCTAAGAATGATCCCAACTGCACCGAGAAAAGAGAACACATACAGAGGATTTCGCCATATAGAATATGGCCCATCCTGGCATAATTCTTCATCTTTTCTTCCTCCGATGTAAACGGTAGCCCAGATTCGTCCAAGGGTTGCAATAACTATCAATGCACATCCGGATAATTCTAGAATTTCATATGAAAGTGACCCTTCGTGACCTGATTTTGAAAATAGAATTATTGAGATGAAAATTAATCCAATTAACCAACTAAATCCAAGTCTGTATCTTTCAGCTGCTGTATGCACGGTGCTCCTTTACTTTTTGTCCTTCAGGTTCTTGTCCTTCAGCAAGGCAGCGAGATTAGCGAACGACCTGTAAGTCGAAGGTGGTTCCGGCTCGCCTCCCGGCGTTGGACCGTCATACCATTCTGCATCCAAATAGCGTGAGTGCTCATTGTCATGACAATAGAGACACAGTAGCTCCCAGTTGCTGCCATCAGGCGGATTGTTATCGTGGTTGTGGTCCTTATGATGGACCGTCAGCTCACGAAGTCTCTTGCCCATGAATTCACGCCCGCACCGCGCGCAAATCCACGGGAAAATCTTGAGGGCTCGCTCCCGATAGGTCTTCTGCCGACGCTCTCGGTCGCGGCGCGCTTCAGCAATGATCTGGTCCTGCTTGTCGCCCTCTGTTTGTGTCTTCTTCGGTGACATATGCACACTCTCCAACCATTGCCATCAGGCCATCGCCTTGTTCAATCTTTTGGGAAAAGATAGGAAAATTTCGTATGTGGATGCCCTTTCATATATTCTCATTTCAGGCGAACTAAAGAACCTGCCGGCCCTCTCTTTTGATAGAGACTTTAATTCAATGGGATTGACTACGATTTCTTAAGTAACTCCTGACCAGTGCTTTCCTGCAATCTTTCCGATTATCAAAAATCTTGGTTCATCACTGGTTTTTACAGGAATCTCAATTAAATCAGGATCATCCCACAATGCTTGAGCTTCATTGTCGAAGCCGGGTGTCGGATGTGTCATCCATAGTATTTATGACTTTCGAACTCAAATCATACACCCGGCCACCGAGTTCTGCTACCCGCTCATGAACCTTCTTCAGTAAGTTCCTCTGCCTTCTCTTTTACAACAGTAGCCCTTCCTCAACCATTGAGGCGCCCTCTTTAATCCCCCCCTCCTGCCTGTTATTTTTTGTCTGCTGTTTCTGGTTCTAATGCAGCGGCAATGCCTTCTGCTTGCGATTTTACCTGTTCCTTTATTGATGATAACGGGTCATATGCCTGACGTATCTTGCCGGTCTGTATCTGGTCTTTTATATTCACCATATCTATCTCCCACTTGCCTATCATGCCCTGTATCTCTTCCCGATTGATCTGAGCCTTTTTCTTGATAGCCATTGCAACGGAGGTTTTTAATTCAGCTATCGCTCCCTGAATATCTTTAACCATCTGTTCCGCCTCTTCCTTCATCTTGGCTTTATTGGCTTCAACCATTGAAACGGACTGCTGGGCAATCCTGGCTGTCTCTTCGGCAATTTCTTTTGCCTCTTTATACTTCTTTGCAGTAACAAGATCTTTGGCCTTTTTCAGAGACTCTTCTGCTTTTGCAAAAACATCCTGCACATAAAGGTCTGCTTCTTTCTGCTTAGCCTCTGCTACAGCCGTTTCAGCCTTCGTAATCTCTTCCGTCGGTGGCTTTGCACATCCACTGAGAAGTGCAAAGGATAAAACTACCATTAATACCAAAATCCTGTTGATATCCTTTCTTTTTAACATCGTATCCTCCTAAAAATTATATATTATATGACATTTTATCTGCTCTGAAAATCCTCCCCCATCCACCTCCCTCCTTTTTGCGGCAATATCTACTCCCTGGAGATTTTTTTTGGCATATAAATCATATAGATAAACCCGAGACTTGCGTTAAGCCCCATGATCGGGGCAACCACAACTATATTGCCGTCTTCTGCGAAAGTTGCCGAAATCTCATCTTGGTTTAGGGTCTGAGTTGGATAAAGGGACGAAAAGGACATCCCCTCCAGCTTCTTGTCGGTCGAGACCGCAACGATGCCGTCAGACTTTACAACGAGTATCTGTTTGACCATCGGCTCTTTAACAAACCGAATCAGATACTCGTTTATCTGATCATAATTTTCCCTGATCATCTCTTTCCTGACGGCCCAGCTAAAGGGAATAGCCGTCATGCGGAGAAGCCCCTCTGTCCTGCTCGTGATGACCTTTTGATAATGTTCCGTCAACCTCTTTTCTGTATTTCTGACAGCGGCGGTTTTCCATATATACACTGCGACAAGCAGTAAAATGAGAATCCCTATCGCATACAGATAATAGTTCCTTTTTTTCTCTTCCATTCTATTTCCTCCCTTTCCCGCCCCCTCAAATTCAATTGAACTGAACCGCGCAAGCTGAGCTGTTATTTGGAAATTTATCGGCCCAGTATCAGTATAAATGTATTATTCAATGCTATATCAGGAATGGGTACGATTGCAAGATGAAATGGTATGGGTAGGGAGAATTTTGAGACGGTTTGGCCGAAGAAAACATCGGGATTGGCATCTTTATTGGTAGGAGGCCAAGTCTGGTTCGGCAAATTGTGCAAGCCGGCGCGAATCCTTTTTAGTGATGTCTTTCGTCTTTCAGAAAATATTTATGATATTCTTCTTCAGCGAGGTGCTTTCTGAGTATTTTGGTGACAAAATTTACTATATCCTCGATCTCTGCGTCAGTTAGTCGTTTCACCAGAAGATGCATAAGCTCGTCATCCGTAAATTTTTGCAGGTACGCAATGAGGGACTTTTCATCCAGTTCCCGACTTAAGCCAAAGGCTATCTGGCCTTCATCAAATGTATTCACAAATTCATGTCTGTGTCTGCCCATGTAAGTAAAAAGCCTCCGCTGTCGTGATTTTGCTACCTTACCGGTAGAGGTCTTCTATCTCTTCTTGAAAATTTGCGGCGATGGCCGTCCTTTTCTTTTTTAAGGTAAAGGTCAAAAGGCCGCTTTGTGTAGTCCATTCTTCAGGGATTAGCCTAAACCTGATAATCTTTGCCCATGGCTTGGCGCTTTCTTTTTTATTGTGGAGTCGATCCATCTCATTTTTGATAAGCTGGATAATTTCAGGATGCTGGACCAATTGGTTAGAATCACTATAGGGTATATTATGTTCATGGGCATAATCCTTGATAACTTGTATATGTGGCACTATAAGTGCTCCAGGGTATTTTCGGTCCTGTCCGACGAGCATGGCCTGGGATATGAACGGGCTTAAGGCCAGGCTTGTTTCTATGGGTTCCGGTTCCACGTTTTCACCGCTCAAAAGGACGATAGTATCCTTGGCCCGGCCGGTGATGATGAGATCCCCTTGCGGGGTTAGCATGCCGAGATCGCCGGTGTTCAGCCAGCCATTTTTGAGTACCTTATCCGTGGCCTCCTTGTCCTTAAAGTATCCCTGCATAACCTGAGGCCCCTTTACCCAGATAATCCCGGCCTTGCCGGGCGGGACGGGTTCCTCAGTTTCGGTCAGTATTTTTATCTCTGTTTCGGGTATCGGTCTTCCCGCGCTGCCCTTAATGTTGGCTTCCGGCCGTCTTATGGTGAGGACTGGTGAGGTTTCCGTCAGCCCGTAGCCATTGAGAAGGGTTACTCCTATCATTTCGAAAAAATCATCGAGATGGATCGGCAGGCTTCCTCCTCCGCTCACCGCTATCCTTAACTCGCCGCCCAGGTTGTTTCGCACGGTTTTATATATCAGCCGGTCAGCCAGAAGGTGGAGTGGAAGGTACATGAACCGCCTGGATTTTATGAAGTTTTTGCTGGCCGTAAGTAATAAGCTGATCAGCTTATAATATTTTTCCTTTTTTAATCTGTCCATTACCCCCTGATAAAATATCTCCCACAGCCTGGGCACACCGGCTATGAAATTTGGCTGTTGCGCAGACAGATCCTTACGAAAGTGGTGGGGGTCACTGAAAATAAGCGTGGCCCCGTTTGAAAGGGCGACATATTCGATTATCCTTTCAAACATGTGGTAAGGCGGGAGGAGGGACAAAAAGCGCTCGCCTGGATATACCGGTATGCACTTGAGGACGGAACCAACGTTTTTAGCTATGTTCCCATGTGTGAGCATAACCCCTTTAGGCCGCCCGGTCGTGCCTGAGGTATAGACAATAGTGGCCAGATCGTTTTCTCTGGCCGTGTTAGCCCGCTCAAAAAATGTCTTATCGCCGTTGGATAACAGTTCTTTTCCCTTAAGCCTTACCTCTTCCCAGGTGATGAGACCTTTTACTTCGGGGGGCGTTTTATCTCCTGAGTAGATGATGTATCCAATGGTTGGGGCTTCCTTTTTCAGGATTGGGATTGTGTCCGGGGACATATCCGTGATAGCGATCTTGACCTCTGCGTGGTTGGCTATATAGGTGAGCTCGTCCAGGGCCAGGTCATTACCGCGCGGGACATCTACCCCGCCGCTGCCCAGGATAGCAAAGTCGCTGATGAGCCAGTTGCAGCCTTTATTTATGAAAAGGCCTATGTTTTCCCCCGGTCTTACACCCAGGGAGATAAGGCCAGTTCCTAACTCGGCAATAGTTTTTCCCAGTGCGCTGTAGGACAGGGTTGTCCACCCGGTATGATGCCTTTCCTGCAGCGCAACACTTTCCGGGAATTTGGATATGGCCTGCTCAAGTAAATGGTTAATTGTGTCTTGCATGTCCGGTGATCCTATGAGCCTTCAGCTATCAGCTATCAATTCGTTCGAGTTGTTCGATTCGTTCGTACCTTTCGTTCGCCGCGGCGAACTGACGGTCCCTGACTGCCGACTATCGACTGCCGACTGCTGGTAGTTCTCCGCTTATTAATTTCTCAATCTCTTCGATCTTTTTAAGGCAGGCCTCTTCTCCCCTGCGTATTAATTCCTTTCCCATATGGAAATCTCCCCACCGGTAGCCTTCGACATCAGGATAAATAACGATGTCAGATTTATTAATGCTTTCCCGTGCCGCATGGGAAAACATTATGGAGAAGGAACGGGCGAGTACGCCTAAGATAGAAGGCCCGCTATTTTCAGGCCAGTGCTCGCGGGTACGCCTTTCTACTACCGAAGCTAATACAAAGTCGGCGCCTTTATTGACAAGTACATCCACGGGCAACGGATTGAGAAGCGCCCCATCGCTAAGCCACTGTCCATTCATATTAAATGGATTGAACATGCCCGGGCTGGATATACTGGCCCTCACGGCCTTGCTCACCGACCCCCGCTCCATAATAACCTCCTGACCGGTGGCCATGTCAACGGCAATAATACTCACCGGGATCGATAGGTCAAGAAAATCTGCACCCTCTAACATCTCTTCGAGTACGGAGAGGATGCGATTTCCCTTTAAAACTCCACCGCCCAGCAGTGTGTAGTCGTATATATTTTTTCTTACCTGGCGAGTGGTGGAGAAATAGGACAAGGCCAGTTTTATAGCCTCTTTTGCCGAACCGGTCTTCCCGTATAATGCGGCTACAAATGCCCCGATGCTGCATCCGGCCATCATATCTATGGGGATGCCCCTTTCTTCCAGCGCTTTCAGAACGCCCAGATGTGTCCATCCCCGTGCGCCTCCGGCCCCGAGCGCTACCCCGACTCGTCTTTTGCAAATTTCGCGCGCCAGTCTTCTCAGCGCAGTTCTATTTTTTTCTTCCTCCTTATATTGCCATATCTCCGGAACCTCGGCCAGGTTCAGACGGGCCTTTATTTCAGCGCGGTGAAGACCTGTGTCTCCTCTTGTATGGCTTGTGCCGATCTTGACCCGCGCTGACGTAGAATCGGTGATATTCTGAATCTGACGGAGCTTTTTCCGGACATCGGCCATATCTTCCGCAAGGGTCGGGCTAAGAAAGAGAATGCAGTCAGAGAGCCTCAAGACCCTTTTACTCACCGTATTGATCACAGGGTGGAGATCGAAAAAGACAAATGCAAAATTATTTTTCAATACTTCCATGATAGAGGATAGATGCGACCTGATTTCCGCAACAAATTGTCGATCACTCGTTTGCGGCAACTGGAAGATAGTGACACCGTTGGGACTTTTGTACCAGGATTGCCTTAGCTTAGCCCTGGTTTCCGGAGAAAAGTCTTCAATTAATCGTTTGTCCGGGCAGTCTATCTGTTCCCCGCCCAAGATATGTAAGACCTGTCCACAGGAGGCTTCCAAGTCTATAACCAGGACTTTTCCCCCTGTTTCACGGGTGACGGATACCGCCAGCATAGCAGTGAAAGTGGAGCAACCAAGGCCGGCATGAGAACCGATGACACTATAAAAACAAGGGGTGAGCAGCGGAGTAATAAGCCCTCCAACCTTACTGAACCTGGAAGATATAACGCGGCTGATGTGCAGAGCAACCGATGGATGTTTGTACAGTAGTTCCTCAAAATCTGCTTTCTTAAGTTCAAAAAGTTCGACGTCAAGGGCTGCTTTGACTGTAGCCATCCTTGGTTCCCCGGTGAGAATGGCCCGTTCACCGAAGAAATCTCCCCGGTGTAATTGGGCAATAAGGTTATCCTGCTCGTCCTTCCTTACGTAAACGCCAACCATGCCGGACTTGATTATGAAAAGTGAATCTCCCGGATCTCCTTCCCGGCAGATTGTCTCACCTTTTCTGGCCTGGAGCCTTTTGAACCGTTTTGCTAAATGGAAGAGTTCCTCTTCCGGGAGAAATGCCAGGAAATCCACTCCGGGAAGTGCATAAAAGACTTCTATGTTATTAGGGGCCAGTTCTTCCATGTCGCCTGGTTTCCGTCCGGAAACAATCGTTGTATCCGTTCACCGTTATCAGTTCACCGTTGTCACGGCAACACGGTTGCCTTGGTCAAAATTTCCGTTATTCGGCCACCGTTGTCCGTGAAAAACACGAAAACGTCTTTTTCGGTGAACGGTGAACGGTGAACGGATACTGTGCATTCAGCCTTCGGCTTTGCGCTGATTTTGCGCATGCTTAGGGCTGATGATTTCGTAAAAAAGCCTTTTCACCGCTGAGCACGCAGAGCCCGCAGAGAAAAAATATAAACTATTCAATATATTATCTCGGCGTTCTCAGCGATCTCTGCGGTAACATCTTACTTCTTACGAAGTCATCAAAGCTGACTGCTAACAATATTATCGGCTGAAAGGCGTGTTTTATCAAACGAATGTGACAAGGCAACCTAAGCCGGTCGTAGATGCGCCAGGGCGTGTTCAAGGGTTTGCCCGGAGATGCCGATCAGGATATAAATTAGGTGGATATGTATGTCAACCCGTCTCGGCGAATTATTAGTTAGAGAAAAGTTGATAACCGTGGAACAACTGAAAAGGGTCTTGAACGAACAAAGGCTCCACGGGGGGACTCTTGGTTATCATCTTGTTAAAATGGGCATTCTTGCTGAAAATGCCCTGCTCAGTTTTTTGAGCAGACAATTTGGGGTTTCCGTGGTGGATCCTTCCGCTATAGATATCCCCGAGGAGGTTATCAGGCTTATCCCCCCCCGTATTGTCCAGAAATATCATGTTATCCCGCTAAAGAAAGTCGGCTCGGTTTTGACCGTGGCCATAGCTGATCCCTCCAACATTTCGGCCATAGATGACATAAAGTTTTTTACCGGTACAAACGTGGTAGTTCAGTTAGCCACTGACCTGGCGATCAAAAAGGCCATTGATCGTTTTTATGATATGTCTGCTTCCCTGAGCGATGTGATGGAGGGATTTAAAGACGAAGGGATGGACTATGCCGGTGATGAGGAAGAGCTCGATGCCTCAGTCCTGGCTACAGCAGCCACGGAGGCGCCGGTTGTTAAGCTGGTTAACTTTATTCTGGCTGACGCTATTAAAAAGCAGGCCAGCGATATCCATGTAGAACCGTATGAAAAGGTCTTTCGGGTCAGGTTCAGAATCGATGGCGTCTTATATGAGATAATGAACCCACCTTTGCGACTGAAGAACGCGATAATCTCGCGAATTAAGATTATGTCCAAACTGGATATTGCGGAGAGGAGGCTGCCTCAGGACGGGCGTATAAAGCTAATCGTAGGGAAGGGTAAGGAGATGGATTTCCGGGTATCGGTGCTGCCCACCCTATTCGGTGAAAAAGTAGTCTTACGGCTCCTCGACAAGTCTAATCTCCAACTGGATATGACCAGGCTGGGTTTTGAGGAAAAGGCCCTGGATGATTTTATGGAGGCTATCCACAAGCCCTATGGTATGGTCCTGGTTACCGGACCGACCGGGAGCGGGAAGACCACCACCCTTTATTCGGCACTGGCCGAGTTAAATAAGGTGACCGAGAATATTTCGACTGCGGAAGACCCTGTGGAATTCAACCTAATGGGCATAAACCAGGTACAAATCCATGATGATATAGGTTTGACCTTTGCGGCTGCCTTACGGTCATTCTTGAGGCAGGATCCAGACATAATTATGGTTGGTGAGATTAGAGATTTTGAGACGGCAGAGATTGGAGTCAAGGCTGCCCTGACCGGGCATCTGGTCCTTTCTACGCTTCATACCAATGATGCTCCTTCTACGATTAACCGTCTGCTCAATATGGGCGTAGAGCCATTTTTGGTGTCATCTTCTGTCAATCTTATCCTGGCTCAGCGTTTAGTACGAAAGATTTGTCCGGATTGTAAGGAGGAAGTCTCTATTCCTAGCGAGGTCTTACGAAATATGGGGTTACAACAGGAGTCTGACGGAGAGATTATCTGCTACAAGGGCAAGGGCTGCCTTAATTGCAATCAGAGTGGTTATCGGGGACGGATTGCCCTCTATGAGGTTATGCCTATGTATGAAGAATTGAAAGAAATGGTTCTGGTGGGGGCCTCGGCCATGGAGATTAAGAAAGAGACTATACGTTTGGGCACGAAAACGCTCCGTCAGAGCGGGTTAACCAAGATACTCGAAGGAGTTACCACAATAGAAGAAGTGGCCCGAACAACGGTAGCAGATTGATAGTTACGGGGTTTTAGAGGACTTAAGGAGGGATAAAGATGGCTGTTTATATCTGGGAAGCAAAGACAGGCAAAGGGGAAAAGAGGAGCGGTGAGTTAGAAGCGCCGGATGAGACCACGGTGCGGGTTCAGTTGAGGAGGTTGCAGCTAACACCTACGAAGATAAAGAAAAAACCAAAGGATCTCCTGGGGAATATCAAATTTTTAAAGCCCAAGGTGACACAGAAAGATATAGTCATTTTTACACGACAACTTTCTACCATGATAGATGCGGGCCTGCCTCTTATTCAGGGCCTGGATATCCTGGCCAAGCAGCAGATCAATAAGACTTTCAGGGATGTGCTTACGGATATAAAGACGAACGTAGAGACCGGCTCAACATTTGCCGATTCTCTGGCAAAGCATGATAAGATTTTTGACAGCCTCTTTTCCAAGATGGTAGCCGCGGGGGAGTTGGGCGGCATACTGGATGTTATCCTCAATCGTCTGGCTATGTACATGGAAAAGGTTATGAAATTGAAGAAAAAAGTCAAAGGTGCACTGACTTATCCCTTAGTAGTCCTTTGCATTGCTGTTTTAGTCGTGGCCGTAATCCTCATCTTTGTTATCCCGGTGTTCCAGAAAATGTTTGCCGATTTCGGCCAGGCATTACCGGCTCCTACTCAACTTGTTATTAATCTGAGCGATTTCTTTAAGAAAAATATCATTTTTATGATTGCCGGGCTGATTGCGTTTGTATTTGCCTTTCGGAGATTTTACTCTACGGCTAAGGGCAGGAAATGGGTGGACAGCCTTGTTCTCAGGCTCCCGGTGTTCGGACCGCTGGTCCGCAAGGTAGCCGTAGCTAAATTTACCCGGACCCTGGGAACCCTGATAAGCAGCGGTGTCCCGATACTGGATTCCTTAAACATAGTAGCCGGCACGGCTGGAAATAAGATCATTGAAGAGGCTATCTTAAAGGTCAGGGTAAACATAAGCGAGGGCCGCCCGATAGCCGAACCGCTCATGGAGACCGGGGTGTTCCCTAACATGGTGGTTCAAATGATCACCGTGGGTGAAACGACAGGCGCCCTGGATGCCATGCTGGGAAAGATTGCCGATTTTTATGATGACGAGGTAGATGCGGCCGTAGATGCCTTAACGTCTATGATCGAACCCTTTATGATGGTCTTTCTCGGGGGGACTATTGGCGGCTTAGTCATTGCCATGTATTTGCCTATCTTTAAGATGGCGGCGGCGGTAGGTAATTAATTGAGTGACTCACATCTCAGCAGGGCGCTATGGTTAATGTCTTTGAGGGTGGTGGTGGCCACTCTCCTTCTGGTCATTACTGTCCTCATCCAGTATCAGTCACGCCCGGCCGGTGTATTGGGCACCCTGTTTCCTTTATACGTATTTATATCCTCTGTATATCTTCTGACCGTTGTCTATAGTATTCTGCTCAGGGTGATCAGAGATCCCGGCCGGGTCATTTTTGTGCAGATGATCCTGGATCCCCTCCTGGTTACGGCCTTAATTTATGTGACCGGCGGGATAAGCAGTCCTTTCACCTTTCTGTACCTGCTGGTAATCATGGTGGCCAGCCGGTTGCTTTACAGGCGGGGGGGGGTAATAGCAGCCTCGTTGAGCGGCATACTCTACGCGGCCCTTCTCGATTTTCAATATCTTGGTTACATAGCGCCCCTCAACTTTGACCCCATAGACCTGGCCGGTATTTCAGTCGGCCACGTAATTTACCAGGCTAGTATTCACATAACAGCCTTTTATTTTATGGCTTTTTTAAGCAGCTATTGGTCTGAACAGGCCAGGAAAGATGCTATTGAACTGGACAGAAGACAGAGGAATATATGGGAATTAGAGGCATTCAACCGGAACATCGTACAATCGATAAATACCGGCCTTTTTACTTTAGATACGCATGGCCGGATAACTTCGTTTAACCGCACAGCGGAGGACATTACCGCTTTTTCCCACAATGAGGTTACAGGTCAACCCTTAGCCACGGTTTTTCCACATCTTAACCTGCCTTCCGAAGGGGATAATATCTCTGAAAACAATAACCTTTCCAGTTTTCAGTATAAAAATAGAGAGGGCAGAGAGCTGTGGCTTTCCTTTTTAATATCGTCCCTGAAGAATGCGGAGCACGAAAATATAGGCCAGCTCATCTTGTTTCAGGACATGACAGAAATTAAGGCCATGGAGGCAGAGATTCAGCGTCAGCAGGTCTTGGCTTCCATCGGGAAACTGACCGCGGCTATGGCCCATGAGATAAGAAATCCCCTGGCCTCCCTAAGCGGCTGTGCCCAGATGCTGGGCCGGGATGGATCCGGAACCCCGGGAAAATTCATAAATATTATATTACGGGATGCAGAAAGACTGGACAGATTATTATCCGATTTTTTGCTCTATGCCAGACCTGAAGACAGCGAGGCCAGGGAGATTGAGGTCGGACAAGTAGTGGGGGAGGTAGTCGCTGATCTTCGTGAACGGACCGGCCGGATTGGTATGCAGGTAGTGATTGATTTAAAATCGCCTGTCTATATAAAGATAGCCCCTGAGCACCTTTCCAGGATTATAGAAAACCTGCTTATTAAAATACTGGAGACCGGACCGGAAGGCGGAGAGATCAGGATAGACGGACGATTGGTTAAGCAGGCAGATGGGAACGTTGCAGTTGGAGACGGGAAATTCCTTTGCCTTTTAGTGAAATATGGCGGTGCAGGAGTGTTTCCTGATCATACAGATAGTGCGTTCAGTCCGTTTCCTATGATAGAAGGTGGTGCGGATGAGCTTGGTTTGGCCGTGATCTGTCGCCTGGTTGAGTATTACGGGGGTAAGATTTATTTCAAAAGTCCGCCGGAAGAGGATCAGGGGACAATATGTTATATCTACCTGCCGGTTAACCCTGCCCGGCTTTAAGCCTTTAGTCCTCCGGACCTTTTACGAAGGCGTCAAAGTTCAAAAATAGCTCTAAAATATGTTTGACATTCAGATGTTTTGGGGTAAAACCTTCAACTTTGATTTGTAGTCGGTTTTGCCGGACAGGATGCCCGGATAAAATCATAGTGGAGGCTGGCCATGGAAGAGCTCTATAAAGATCTACGGGAAGAAGTAGAGCCATTATTGGCTGAACGGCGGTTTGCGGCCATTAAACAGATACTTTCAGCCAACAATGCCCAGGATATTGCCGAGCTGATCACCCACCAGCCACCGAAAGAACAGGTGCTTCTCTTCAGGTTGTTGGACAAAGAGCTGGCCGTTGATGTCTTTGAACATCTCAGCTCTCCGGACCAGCAACACCTTTTGCAAAATTTTCAAGACAGTAAGGTCAAGGATATTCTTGAAGAGATGTCGCCGGACGACCTGGCCAGGCTTTTAGACGAGGTGCCGGCTGTAGTGGCCAAACGGTTGGTGCAGTTACTGCCGCCGCAGGAACGTAAAAATACCAGTACATTGCTTGGCTATCCGGAGGACACCGCCGGGCGTATTATGACGCCAGAATACGTCGCTCTAAAGAGGGAGATGACCGTAGCTGAGGCCCTGGACAAGATCAGACGCGTAGGTTTGGAAAAGGAAACCGTCTATTACTGTTATGTGGTTGACGAAAAAAGACGGCTGGTGGGTATTGTTTCTCTCAAGCTCCTGGTTATTAAGCCGCCTACAGCCATCATCGGCGATATTATGGACTCCGACGCCATATCAGTAAGGACAGAGGACGACCAGGAAAAAGTGGCGCGTGACCTGCAAAAGTACGACCTCCTGGCTGTGCCGGTAGTGGATAAAGAAGATAGGCTGGTGGGGATAATAACGGTCGATGACGTCATGGACGTTATGGAAGAAGAGGTTACCGAAGATATTTACCGTATGGGTGGTGTGGAAGTCCCGGATACGGGATATTTTAAGGCCCGGGTTTTTTCTGTTGTAGGCCGGCGGGTAGGCTGGCTTCTGATACTACTCATAACCAACACACTTACCGGCAATATTATCATGGGCCAAGCGGATACCTTAAAGTCTGTCGTTGCGCTGGCGGCTTTTATACCGCTTTTAATAGGGAGCGGAGGCAACATAGGTGCGCAGTCTTCCACGGTCATGGTCAGGGGTCTGGCGCTAAGGGAGGTATCGGCAAGGAATTATTGGGGCCTGCTGTCGCGGGAAGTGGGCATCGGCTGTTTATTGGGCGTTATGTTAGGAACAATAGTGACAGTCTGGGCCCACTGGTTGCAAGGTAATTGGCTTGTTTCTCTCACCGTTGGTTTGAGTCTCGTGGTCATCTCGACTTTGGCCAGTCTTGCGGGAGGTATGCTGCCTTTTGTCTTCTCGCGTTTAAAACTTGATCCGGCCATCATGTCCGCCCCTTTTATTACAACAATGGTCGATGTGCTGGGGGTGTTCACCTATTTCCAGGTGGCTCGATTTATCCTGTTTAAATAAAAAAGGGCGGGTGACGCCCGCCCTTTTTTATTAGATTTGCGATTTTCAATCGATTTATTTTTTTACCTTAGTGCCCTTATTGAAGAGGTCGAGGATCTTATCCGTGATGTCGATTTCTTCCGCAGCATAAACAACACCACTCCTTACGGGGTCTAATATCAGCGTGTACCCCTGCTCTTTGCCAAATTTTTCCAGAATCGTTTGCAGGCTCTTTATTAAAGGCTCAGTTGCCTTGCGTTCAGCTTGCTGCATCTCATATTGGGCATCCTCGTAAAGCTGTTTAAATTCCCGGTATTGTTTCTGGTATTCTCTCTCTTTTTCGTCTTTGGCTTCAGCGCTGAGGACAGCGCTTTTTTTCTCTAAGTCCTGCCTGAATTTTTCCAACTCATCCTGTTTTTTGTTTATTTTTTCCTGCAGAGCCTTAAATCTTAAGGATAAGTCATCTTTAGTCTTTTTGCCTACTTCAGACTCCGCCAGTACTTTTTGTATGTTCAGAATAGCTATTTTAGTTTTTTCCTCCGCCCACGATTGCCCGGCAAACATGAGGACAATCATTATCCCTATTAGTAGTCCCTTTTTCATTTATTGTTCTTATCCTTTCTTATTTTTAATATGCAGCTATTTTCTTATCGTGACAAGGTCAGCACGTCTATTTTTACCCCAGCATTCTTCGTCGTGCTCAAAACAAAGCGGTCTTTCTTCCCCGTAGCTTAGGGTTTCTATGCGCTCAGGAGCAATGCCCATGTTTGTTAAATACTCTTGGACGCTGTTTGCCCTGCGCTCGCCCAGGGCCAGGTTATATTCGTTTGAGCCTCTTTCGTCGCAATTACCCTCGATGCGTATTTTGGCCGTAGGATTTTTCTTCAGCCATTTGGCATTCTGATCCAGTCTTGAGGTCTGGTCACTACGCATATTATACTTATCAAAATCAAAGTAAACCGGTAACAGACCAGCCGAGGTTCGGCCCTCTGCCATCGCGAGGACTTCTTCTTTAAGCGCCTCGGTGGTGGGCATAGCTTCTTCAACCATGGGTTTAGGTGCAACGGTCTCTACTGGTTTTGGTGCGGGCGCAACGGTCTCTGGTGTTTTAGCCGCTTCTTCTTCAGAGACGCTGACTCTCTTGGCACAGCAAGACATAAGAAAAATCGCTATTATTGCCAATAAAAAAGACAGACTATAGTACAAATTTCTCTTTGCCATTTGTCTTCCTCCTTTTTACCTATGTTATTAAATATAATTCAATAAATCGGTATTATTTTAATCGTACATAAATAATAAAAAATAACTATCATTTTTTAAAGGGCAAGGCAAGAACTCTTTATAGAAATAAAAGTAATTGCTTCATATAAGCAATAGTTGGTCAACTTGTACTGAAATTTTCAAGGGGAGGACCGTCTTGTCCGATAATAAAAATAAGAGACTGCGGAATACCTTGATGCATATCATTTAACAGGTGAATATGACATGATGGATGTAGCTAAGGGACAACGGATGATTAAGACAGCCGAAGGCGAATCCCCCTGTGTCGATTGCGTATTTTTCCAATGGGATAGTATAAAGCAGCGCTGCGCTAATTGGAGAGAGCGGGTCTGCTATACACATGTGCTGCAGATCTATTATTTTCTGTCATCCGACAATGAAACCGGAGTGTATCATTAAAGGTGGCTTCGTAAAAAGTCAGGCATCCGGTAAGCAATTGAAGCTCCCCGCAGCAAGCTACGGGGAATCTCCGTATGCAAGGTAAAATACATCGTATTCGCTCGCTAACCCCGCTGCAAGCAGCGGGGTTAGCGCTCGCTATGCATGTTCAGAAATGCGCCCATAGATAGCTTACCAGGCCGGCCAGAACAAAGTTATTTTCAATCAGGAATTCTAATTTTACTCCCCGTCGCAAGTAGTTCTTTTCGAAAAGGACAATGCATCCGGCCATAGATAACACCGGTAAGGTCAGCCAGAGGCCGACCGTGGTAACATATCCGAGGAAGGAAGAAGCCGCGAGGAGGATAACCATAAAGGCTATAAGTCCCTTCAGCAGGGTAAGCGTTGACCTCTCTCCGATTAAAATAGGCAGTGTTTCTCGTCCGAACATACGGTCAGCCTGGACATCAAATACTTCCAGGAGCGCCGAACGCACGAAGACAAAGGCAAGGACAAAGAGGAAGGCCGCGATAAGGCCCGGCGTGAACCCCTGGCCTGAGTTCCAGGCAGGCAAAAAAGCCGCAACTGCCGCCCAGGCCAGGGCTATAAATAATGTCCGGGATCCTGGTATGTCTTTCAATCGACGGAGGGGAATAATAGGGCTTAAAAAATCGGGAATAATTTTAACTCCGTACAATGTCCCCAGGATGCAAATAAAAAACAGGAAGAGAAACGGAAATAGACCCAGGGAGTGAGATAGAGAAAGGGCAAAGGCAGCGGCCAGGAGAGATAATAAAAGGATAAGTCTTTCATGTTTAGCGAAGAATACAGCCCGTCCGGGTTCGGAAAAGGCGTCTGCTTCTTTGTCTGTAAAATGATTCAAATTATGGACGGCATAGATATAAGCGGCCGCAATGAATAAATATGGTAAGGTTCCTTTTATTCCCTGTAACTTGAGAGAGGCATAAGCGAGGAATCCTGCCCCGAGGCTGATATAAAGGTTACTTTCCAGAAGAAAGCGAAAGAATGTATATGCCGTAGCCTTAAGGGTGCTTTCCTGTTTACCCTTTACGCTTTCCAGTTTGCTTACAACCCGGTTGATTATCCAGTTGGGGGTCGATGCCCCGGCCGTAACGGCCACCCGGCTGAAACCAGACATCTTTTTTAAATCCAAATCGTTTTCTGTCTCGATATGGTAGGCTTTTAACCCGGCCTCTTCTGCAATTTGAGCCAGTCTTTTTGTATTTGCGCTTTCCTTGCCACCCACTACAACAACGGCCTCAACTTCTTTACAGAGTTCAAGAACCTCGGCCTGCCGTTCGTGGGTTGAATGACAGATAGAATTAAATATCTGGCCCCCTGGATATTTTGAGGTGATTTCCGAGGCGATCTCGTTAAAAAGGTTTTCATCCTGCGTAGTCTGGGCCACAACGATGTATTTGTCCAGTTTGGGGAGTCCGGCAATATCGCTCTTGCTGCTTATTAAGAGGCCCTGGCCTCCGGCAAAACCAAGGAGTCCCAATACCTCCGGATGCCCTTGGTCGCCAACGATGATTACTCGATATCCTCTGCGGGCAAAGCGGCGGATAATGGTTTGAACCTTTATAACCCGCAGGCAGGTGCCATCTATTACCTGTGCGCCGGTCTGCAGGATAGCTTCTTTTTGCTGAGGAGGGATGCCATGGGCCCGAATGACTACCGTGCCACCTTTGATCTCACCGACGCTCCTGACCACGGAGACGCCTTTAGCAGCCAGCAAATCCAGGACCTGCTGGTTGTGAATAAGAGGGCCAAAAGTGGATATAGGTCCGCCTGCGGCGGATTTTTCTTTGACCGCGGCCAGCACAGTATCCATGGCCCTTCTTACGCCCATGCAAAACCCCGCCTTCTTGGCCAGAATAACCTTCATCTATGTGAGCCCCCAAAGAGGATAATATGGGTTAAGCATTCAGCGATCAGCCCTCGGCTTTCAGTAAGGAACGCCTAATATTTTGATATGTCGTAACTACTCAGGTTGTCAGGTTCAAAGTTCAGGGTTCAGGGTTAACAAAACACAGAACGGTGCACGGTGAACCATTCTCTTTATCCAAGGCGACATAGAGTTCGCTCTGGACTTCCGTGCAAGACCGCTTGGCGTACCTGCCTGTCGGCAGACAGGTTGCAAAAACCGGATAAACTCCGCATTCTTCGCTCTCTAACTTTGAACCGTGAACCTTGGAACTTTGAACCTGAGTAGTTACGATATGGCAATATACTGTAAAAGCGAGAGACATTCAACATGGCCTTTGACGCTTTTAGTCAAAAACGTTGACAGTCTGCGGTCGGTGAGATAAACATAAAAACATAAGGGAAAATCATGGCTACGGCTAAATTGCCTGCACACGCCTACCTGGGATTGATAATTCTGGCTGTTTCCTCTATGTTGCTTATTTCCAGGACTGAGCCAGTCTATTCGCTTTTTTACATCTTTGCCTGGTGGCCGTACATCCTGCTGATCGATGGCCTGGTTTATCGATATAAGGGGAATTCCCTTCTCGTAGATCGTACTGGCGAGTTTCTTTTACTTGTTCCCTGGTCAGTCTTTATCTGGCTCATCTTCGAGGCCTTTAACATTTATATCAAAAACTGGTATTATGTCAGGATAATAGATATCCGCTGGCTGCGCTGGCTGGGTTATTTTGTAGCCTATGGTACGGTACTGCCTGGCCTTTTTGAAACCACAGAGTTTCTGGAGGCAGCCGGTCTCTACAAGAAGAGGCACATTCGGCCACTTTCTCCGACCAAAAGTTGGTATGGCCCGTTTATACTTTTAGGCCTGGCCTTTTTCATCCTGCCGGTCATCTGGCCGCAATACTTTTTCCCGTTGGTCTGGGGCTGTTTCGTTTTTCTTCTGGAGCCGATAAATCATCACTTTGGCGGCCGGTCGTTAATGCGCGACTGGCAGCAAGGCTCTCTCCGCAAATTCTCTCTCCTGCTTACGGCTGGATTCATCTGCGGCGTATTCTGGGAGCTGTGGAATTTCTGGGCCGGGAGCAAGTGGGTATATACCGTGCCCTTTGTGGAACAGTTTAAAGTGTTTGAGATGCCCATTGCCGGCTATCTCGGGTTCCCGCCTTTTGCAGTAGAATGTTATGTCATATATAATTTCATCTCCTTATTACGGGAGAATAAAGGGTGGGAAGAGGGGAGTATTGGAATACAGGAGAAGACAGCGCCTTATTTTGTGCTGGCAGCCGTGGCTATCATAGTCTCCTATGCCTACATTATGTTCCAGACCATTGATCAAAAGACTGTTCACTCCTTTGCCCCTGTATTTTACTAATACCGATGCCTGAGTCAGTTTTCATAACCAGTCTCGGCTGTCCCAAAAACCTGGTGGACAGCGAGGTCATGCTGGGCGTGCTGATAGCCGCCGGCTATGAGATTACCTCCAGGGAGAAAGAGGCCGGGGTCATAATTATAAATACGTGCGCCTTCATCCAGCCGGCCGTGGAAGAATCCATCGGAACTATTTTGGCCCTTGCTGAGAACAAGAAGAGAGGCAGCTTAAGATACCTGGTCGTAACCGGCTGCTTCCCTCAGCGCTATGGCAAGGAACTGATAAAACTCCTTCCTGAAGTTGACGTCTTTATCGGTACAGATGGTTTCCAGAATATAGGAGAGGTGCTGCGCAGTCTCAAAGATGGCCTGGTTCAGCCGCTCTCCTTACCGCGCAGATCCTGTTTTATTATGGATGAATATACCCCGCGGAGACGCACCACGCCTTTTTATACTGCTTATCTGAAGATTGCTGAAGGATGTGGCCATCGCTGCAGCTTCTGCCTGATCCCGCGTCTCAGAGGAAAATTAAGGAGCCGTCCGGTTGACTCGGTTTTTGCAGAGGCCTCGCGACTGGCCGGAGAAGGGGTGCGCGAACTTATCTTGGTTGCTCAGGACACAAGTGCCTATGGCAGTGACCTTGGGGACGGCACAGGCCTGACCGATCTGCTGAAGAAGCTGCTTACTATTCCGGGTTTAGACTGGATTCGGTTGCTTTACCTCTATCCTACTGCTATTGATAATGAACTCCTGGAATTAATGGCCTCAGAGCCGCGGATATGCCCATACCTCGATATTCCCATCCAGCATATAAGTCCGCGCATCCTCAGACTTATGCGCCGCCCTTACGATCAGGATTATATCTATGCCTTGATAGAAAAAATCCGCCGCAAATTACCCGGGGCTGCGCTCCGCACATCACTTATAGCGGGATTTCCCGGTGAGACCGGGGAAGAATTCCAGAAATTGCTGCGACTTGTCAAAGAGGCGCGCTTTGAGCACGTAGGGGTTTTTCCCTATGCAGCGGAAGATGGGACGGTAGCCGGCCGGTTGCCCGGCCAATTGCCGGAAAAGGTAAAAAGGGAGCGGCAGAAAAAAATACTCAAGGCGCAACAGGCCATATCTCTGGCCATAAACCGCTCCCGGGTCGGGAAGATAATCCCGGTACTGGTTGAAGGCCTGAGCGATGAAACAGAACTTCTCTTAAAGGGCCGGGCTGTTTTTCAGGCCCCGGATATAGACGGGCAGGTTTATATCGCAAGCGGTCAGACGGAAATCGGCCAGATCGCTTCAGTCCGGATCACCGAGGCCCATCCTTATGATTTGGTCGGAGAGCTGGTAGCGACCTAAAAAGAAGCTCAAGGCTGAAAGCCTGAAGCCCAAAGCCCAAAGGAATGTCAAAGTACCGAAGTTCAAATGTTGGGGTTCCTGGTCATTTGGATTTGGCTTGATCCGCCTCCGGCGGACTACCATAGGTGGTAACGTTAGCAGTAGGACAGGCGTCTCGCCTGTCAGGAGGGTATTTTCAGATGGAATATGACGATGATTTAAAAAGGATCGTTGCCTTTCACGGTCACATCTGTCCGGGGGTGGCCTATGGTTACAGGGTGGCCAGGGAGGCGATTAAACAACTTGGCCGGAAGGCAAAAGATGAAGAACTCGTGGCTATTGTGGAAAATGATTCCTGTGCTGTAGATGCTATTCAGGTATTGACCGGCTGCACCTTTGGCAAGGGGAACCTCATCCACAGAGACTACGGGAAACAGGTTTATACGTTTTACAGCCGGGCTACTGGTGAAGGAATCCGTTTTTCTATAGACTTCGATTACCCGGAGACACCGGAAGAGAAAGCGGCCTGGGAGAGATTCCATGCGGGCGAAAAGACCGAGGAGGTTATGTCGCGAATCCGGAGTCGTAAGGCCAGAAAAATTCAGGCTATCCTCAGTGCTTCTCCTGAGGAAGTGATGAAGATAAGGCATGTGACCATGCCCGTCCCGCCCGAAGCGCAGATATATCCCGGCGTGCGCTGTGCAATCTGTGGAGAAAAGGTCATGGAGCCTCGCGCCCGGGTAAAGGGCGGGAAGATTATCTGTATTCCTTGCAGTGAGGGTTGAGCCGGTGTAGATTTGTTACCAAAAACATTGAAGCTCCCCGCAGCAAGCTGCGGGGAATCTCCGTATGCAAGGTAAAATACATCGTATTCGCTCGCTATGCATGTTCAACCCATGAGCCGCCTACCGATTTTTCTAGCAAGGAACGGAAAGCCGAGCAAAACTTCGGCAGGTTCATATGGAATATTATAAAATTGAACCCCTCACTGCCCTGGGTATCATATTTCTCTCTGGATATTTCGGCGGACGGATAGCCAATCGTCTTAAATTCCCCAGGGTAACCGGATATATCCTGGCGGGGATACTGTTGAGCCCGTCGCTTTTCAGTATTATTCCGCGAGAACTGGTAACAGATAGATTCGCAATTATTACTGACATAGCGCTGGCTGTAATCGCCTATTCCATAGGTGGCAGCTTACAGTTATCAAGACTTAAACTCCTGGGGAAGAGTATCTTTTGGATAACCATAAGTCAGGCCTTGGGAGCCTTCTTTTTGACCACCGCCTTGGTCGCTGGCCTAAGCCGTTATGTCATGGGATTGCCCATGTCCCATGCACTTTTCTGGGAGGCTTATTTACCTATGGCACTAATTATTGGGGCGATTTCTGCGGCGACCGCTCCGGCCGCGGTCCTGGCCATAGTGCACGAATGTAGGGCCAAAGGGCCCTTAACCACTACTCTGCTGGGAGTAGTGGCCCTTGACGATGGTATAGCCATAATTTTTTATGCCTTTGCCAGTGCTGCAGTGATTGCCCTGGGGCGAGGAACTGGTGCAATCTCTTTGTATGAAGTGGGTGCCAGGCCAGTAATCACTATCCTTGGGGCTATCTGCTTGGGGGCAGTCTTTGGATTTTTGTTAACTCGTATCGTTGCCTACGTCAAAACAAAAGAGTCTCTTCTGGTCATTATCCTAGGCTCTATCTTTTTCTGCACTGGCATTGCAGTGAGGTTAGGGTTTTCTCTTCTGTTGGCAAATATGATGATGGGCTTTTTGGTAATCAATATGGGAAAACATAGCCCGGAGCTTTTTCATTCTTTGGAAGGCATTGAAGAACCTATCTTTGTTCTCTTCTTTACCCTGGCTGGGGCTCATTTCGATTTGGGTGTTTTCAAGTTGGCCGGACCGATGGCATTTATAATCATTCTGGGGCGCTTTACCGGCAAGCTTCTTGGGACTAGGCTGGGTGCCTATCTTTCTTACACCCCAGAGGCAGTGAAAAAATATCTTGGTTTTGGTTTGCTTCCAAAGGCTGGGGTAACCATTGGTCTTGTTCTTTTGGCTCAGCCCCTGATAAAGAATCCGGTGATGTCTGAGATAATGGTCAATGCTGTACTGGGATCAGTGATTATAAATGAATTAATAGCACCGCCCTTGGTGAAATACGCCCTTGAGAAGGCAGGGGAAGACGTCAAGGAGTTAAGTCATGAAAGTTAGAGATATCCTCAATAAGCTGGGCAAAAGAGCGCTCCCCTTGGTTGAAGAAGGGGAGACAATTGAGGGAGTGGTCCAAAAGATGTTTGATCATTGCCATACGCGCCTCGTTTACGTCGTGGACAAGGATGGCAAATTTGAAGGAACAATTTCACTAGGTATTTTGATAAGGCATTTGTTTTCCCATGGCTTTGAACCGGCCATTCATCCTCGTTCTATTATATCTATGATAACTGCTGAGACAGCCAAGGACATCATGAGCCGCAGGATGATCAATGCTACAGAAGAGGATGATGTAGAAGATGTAATCAAGCGTATGATCAGGGCTGGAGTGAAGGAAATCGCTGTTGTGAACAAGGAAAACAAGATTGTGGGAGACATTACTATGTTGGATTTGCTAATATATTGGTAACGTTCAAAAGTGTTTACATGGTCTAAAAATTGATTAAATCACGATCTCTTTCTATGGTTAGAGTTCCCCAACAAAAACCAAGAGAAAGAGATCGTGATGGAACAAGAAATACATATAACACTCCGATTCAATCTTGCAACTGGTAAAGTAGGGTTGAATGAAATCGTCTATAAGTTGAAGGAACTAA